>Ga0073905_10000634_pt1 | contig 16905 bp, 14 predicted proteins | sample KloWWTupernatant_FD_65482 | JGI IMG/M metagenome (GOLD analysis project Ga0073905, IMG submission 65482) | Active sludge microbial communities from Klosterneuburg, Austria, studying microevolution and ecology of nitrifiers - Klosterneuburg... | ecosystem: Engineered > WWTP > Aerobic digester >... | reverse complement strand
AAGCGCCGGCACGCCGGCAGCGAACGGCCCGGGCCCCCGAGCGCGCGCGGCGCTACCCCTTGGCGCGCGCCTTTGCACGCGCCCACCTTCCGCGCACCGCGCAACGGAGCGCCCACCGATGAGCGCGCTGTTCACGCAGTTCATCAACCTGCTCGGCGCGCTGCTGCTGCTGCTTGCGTTCGCGATGATCTCGCAGCGGCGGATCCTGTCGCTGATCCACCTGTTCACGCTGCAGGGCGCGACTCTGGTCGTCGCCACCACCGCGGTCGGCTACGTGACGCAGCAGCCGCACCTGTACGTATCGGCCGCGTTGACCTTCGCCCTCAAGGTGGTGCTGATTCCGGTGCTGCTGCACCGCGTGATCGACCGTCTGGACATCCGCTGGGACGTCGAGACGCTGATCAACATCCCGACGACCATGCTGATCGGCATCCTGCTGGTGATCTTCTCGTTCAACCTGGCCACGCCGATCGCGCAGTTGTCGTCGTCGATCGCGCGCGGATCGCTGGGCATCGCGCTGGCCTGCGTGCTGCTGTCCTTCCTGATGATGATCGCCCGCGCGAAGGCGGTGCCGCAGGTGATCGGCTTCCTGTCGATGGAGAACGGCCTTTTCTTCGCGGCGACCTCGGCGACCTACGGCATGCCGATGGTGGTCGAGCTGGGCATCGCGCTGGACGTGCTGATCGGCGTACTGATCCTCGGCGTGTTCATGTTCCAGATCCGCGAGCAGTTCGACAGCCTGGACATCCGACACCTCGAGCGGCTGAAGGAGGACTGAGGTGCCACTCCTGTTTCGTCTTCGCGGGTTGGCGTGTCGCGGCATGCGCTGGCGGCCCGGCGCCGCCAGCGCACGCCGCTCAGCGAACCCTGAACGTGTTCGCCCTGACGGCGCAGGAGTCGCAGCATTCGTCGCAGCAACCGAGGCGACCACCGCGCAGGCCATCTCGGTGTCGGCAAAGGCGCGGGCCAGCACGCAGGCAAAGGGCCGAGCCCGCGCGCGTACCGGCAGTGGCCGGCGCGCCTGTGCGCAGCCGAGAAGCGCAGCAGTGCCGGCCCGCGCGCGCAGCGCGCTTCGTTCATCTGACTCGCCGCGACTGTCCGAGCGGAGCTCGCGAAGCGAGCGCAGCGAGTTTCGCGGCGGGGCCGGCGCTGCGAGCATCGCAGGGCACCCCCGCGCAGCGGGGGCAAGCACCGGCGCACCGACCACTGCCGGTACGCGCGCGGGCTCGGCCCTTTGCCTGCGTGCTGGCTCGCGCCTTTGCCCGCACTGGAGCCACTGACTTGGAAGCGCTGTTCTTCGTGCTCGGGATTCCGCTGGCCGGCGGCGCAGTGCTGGCGCTGTGGGGCCACCGCGACAGCGCGATGGCGCTGAACGTCGCGTTCAGTCTCGGCACCTTCGTGGCCGCGGGCGTGCTGACCGCCCAGGTGATCGCCGGCGGCCCGCTGTTCGTCTGGGAGCGCGAGTTCTACATCGACGCGCTGAACGTGTTCCTGGTCACGCTGACCGCGTTCGTCGGGTTGACCACGGCGATCTTCTCGCGACCCTACATGCGCGTCGAGCGCGACCACGGCAAGATGACGCCGCCGCGGCTTCGCCTTTACCACGCGATGTACCAGCTCTTCAGCTTCACGATGCTGCTGGCGCTGATGACCAACAACATGGGCATCCTGTGGGTGGCGATGGAGGCAGCGACGCTGACCACCGTGTTGCTGGTCAGTGTCTATCGCACCGCCGCCAGCCTCGAAGCCGCATGGAAGTACTTCATCCTGTGCGGCGTCGGCATCGCGCAGGCGCTGTTCGGCACCGTGCTGCTCTACATGGCGGCGGAGAAGGTGATCGGCGCCGAAGGCGGCGCGCTGCTGTGGACCAACCTCGACGCGGTGAAGGCGCAGCTCGATCCGAACATCATCACGCTGGCGTTCGCCTTCCTGTTCATCGGCTACGGCACGAAGGTCGGGCTGGTGCCGGTGCACAACTGGCTGCCCGACGCGCACGCCGAGGGTCCGACGCCGGTTTCGGCGGTGCTCTCCGGGCTGCTGCTGAACGTGGCGCTGTACGCAATCCTTCGTTGCAAGGTGCTCACCGACGGCGCGCTGGAGAGTCCGCTGGCCGGCCGGATGATGATCGGCTTCGGGCTGGTGTCGGTGGTCGCCGCCGCCTTCCTGCTGACGCGGCAGAAGGACGTGAAGCGGATGTTCGCCTACTCGTCGATCGAGCACATGGGGCTGATGACCTTCGCGTTCGGCATGGGCGGCCCGATCGCCAACTTCGCCGGGCTGCTGCACATGACGGTCCATTCGCTGGTCAAGTCGGCGATCTTCTTCGCGGTCGGCCACGCGACGCAGAAGGCCGGCACGCAGGTGATGGACGAGATCCGCGGCTTGATCCGGGTCAGCCCGACGATCGGCTGGGGATTGATGCTGGGGTCGCTGGCGATCCTCGGCATGCCGCCGTTCGGCGTCTTTGCCAGCGAGTTCCTGATCATCACCACCGCGATGCGCGAACAGCCGTGGGCGACGCCGTTCCTGCTGGTCGCGCTGGGCGTCGCGTTCGCGTCGGTGTTCGCCCGCGTGCAGCCGATGGTGTTCGGCAACACCACGCTCAGGCGGCTGCCGCACCCGCCGGCACTGGTGCCGGTGTTCGTTCACCTTGCGCTCGGCCTGATGCTCGGGCTCTACGTGCCGCCGTATCTCGACGCCTGGTATCGCGAGGCCGCCAGGATGATCGGGGGCTGAGTCGATGAAACTGCCCGGACTGGACCTCGTCTTCGATCCGCTGCCGGCGCCGCTGCCGATCGCCCGCGCCCGGGCGACGCGAAGCGAATGGTCCGCGGCGGCTCAGTCGGTCGCCGCCGCCAGCGGGCGCCTGGTCGCGCTGTGGGGAAGCGACCGGCGCCGGCACGATGCGCGAGCCGGCGGTCGCGCCGGGACTTTCGTGGTCTGCGCGGCGTACGCGCTGCGCGACGGCCTGGCCTGGGTCGAACTCGAGCTGGACGATGCCTCTCCGAGCTACCCGGGCCTCGGCGGCGTCTTTCCCTTTGCGAACCGGATGCAGCGCGCGATCGCCGACACGCTGGCCGTCGCCTGCGACAACGCGGGCGATTCCCGCGCCTGGCTCGACCACGGCGTGTGGCCGACGGGCCTTCGGCCGCTTCGAGGCGACGCCGTGCCGTTCTCTCCCTCCAGCGCTTGCGCGGCCGACCCCGTACCGGCCGATTACCGGTTCGTCCGCGTCGAGGGCGACGGCGTGCACGAGATCGCCGTCGGCCCGGTGCATGCGGGGATCATCGAACCCGGCCACTTCCGTTTCTCGGTCGTGGGCGAGAAGGTGCTTCGCCTGGAGGAGCGCCTGGGCTACGTCCACAAGGGGATCGAGCGCCGCTTCACCGAGCTGGCGCCGCTGGACGCCCATCGTCTCGCCGGCCGGGTGTCGGGCGACTCGACGGTGGCCTTCGCCTGGGCTTACTGCATGGCGCTCGAATCGGCGTCGGGCTGCGCCGTGCCCCAGCGCGCCGTGTGGCTGCGAGGGTTGATGCTCGAGCGCGAGCGCGTCGCGAACCACCTCGGTGACCTCGGTGCGCTCGGCAACGATGCGGGCCTCGCCTTCGGGTTGGCGCAGTTCTCGCGATTGCGCGAGGACTGGCAGCGACTGTCGTTCGACACGTTCGGACACCGGTTCATGATGGACCGCGTGGCGCCCGGCGGCGTGGCGTTCGACCCGGCGCCGGTGACGCTCGACCGGATGCGCGCGCAGTGCGACGCGATCGAGCGCGAAGTGCTCGCGCTGCGCGCGGTCTACGACGAGCACGCCGGCCTGCAGGATCGCTTCATGGGAGCCGGCCGGGTGACTCCGCAGCTCGCGGCGCAACTCGGCCTGACCGGTCTGGCGGGGCGCGCCAGCGGCCAGGCCGCCGACCTTCGTTGCGATCACCCGTGGGCGCCGTACGACCGCCTCGAGGTCGCCATGGTCACGCATCGCAACGGCGACGTGGCGGCCCGCGTCAGCGTGCGTTTCGACGAAACCATCGAGTCGCTGCGGCTGATCCGCGCGCTGTGCGCCGGACTGCCGGCGGGGCCGGTGCGCAGCGACCTCGCCGTGCCCGCGCGCCCGTCGGTCGGAGCCGGCCGGGTCGAGGGATGGCGCGGCGAGGCCTTCGTCGCGCTCGAGCTCGATGCCGGCGGGCGCATCCGCCGTTGCCACTGCCACGATCCGTCGTGGCAGAACTGGCCGGTGCTCGAGCACGCGGTGATCGGCAACATCGTTCCCGACTTCCCGCTGATCAACAAGTCGTTCAACCTCAGCTACTCGGGGCACGATCTCTGATGTGGAAGATCGCCAGGCAGATCGTTCGGACCGGCATCCGGACCGAGCCGACACCGCAGGCCGCCGACGCGCCGGGTGCCGAGTTCGACCGCATCCAGCGCGACATCCTCGACGTCCTCGGCAGGGCGCTGACGCTGCGCGCGATCGACGCCGGCTCGTGCAACGGCTGCGAGCTCGAGCTGCACGCGCTGAACAACCCGTACTACAACGTCGAAGGCCTGGGCATCCGGTTCGTCGCCAGCCCGCGTCACGCGGACATGCTGCTCGTGACCGGCCCGGTGTCGCGCCACATGGCGTTCGCGCTGCGCAAGACCTGGGAGGCGACGCCGGAGCCGCGGCTGGTCGTCGCGATCGGCGACTGCGGCTGCACCGGCGGCATCTTCGGCGAGAGCTACGCGAGCTGCGGCCGCGTGTCGAACGTGATCCCGGTCGACGTCGAAATTCCCGGCTGCCCTCCGCCGCCGCTGGCGATCCTGCGCGGCATCCTGGCCGCGGTGCGGCGCGGGGCCGAGCGCGGTGCCTAGTAGGTGCCGGGCACCAGGATGTTGCGGTCGATCTTCTTCACGTCGCGCAGGCCGCAGAAACCCATCGTGACGTCGAGTTCCTTGCGCAGGATGTCGAGTGCCGTCGTGACCCCCGCCTCGCCCATCGCGCCAAGCCCGTAGACGAACGCGCGGCCCACGTGGACGGCGCGTGCGCCGAGCGCGAGCGCCTTGATCACGTCCTGCCCCGAGCGGATCCCGCTGTCGAGGTGGACTTCCATGCGCCCGCGCACCGCCTCGACGATCGGCGGCAGCGCGCGGATCGCCGACAGCGCGCCGTCGAGCTGGCGGCCTCCGTGGTTCGAGACGATCAGCGCGTCGGCGCCGCTGGCCACGGCCGGCTCGACATCCTCGGCGTCGAGGATGCCCTTGAGGATCAGCTTGCCGCCCCACTGGTCGCGCACCCACTTCACGTCGTCCCAGTCGAGCGTCGGATCGAACTGCTGGCTGGTCCATGCCGACAGCGAGCTCAGGTCGTCGACCCCCTTCGCGTGCCCGGCGATGTTGCGGAAGGTGCGCCGCTTCGTCTTCAGCATGCCGAGGCACCAGCGCGGCTTGGTCGCCAGGTTGATCAGGTTGGCCAGCGTCGGCTTGGGCGGCGCCGACAGCCCGTTGCGGATGTCCTTGTGTCGCTGGCCCATCACCTGCAGGTCCAGGGTCAGCACCAGCGCCGAGCACTGCGCCGCGCGCGCGCGCTCGATCAGCCTCGCAATGAAGTCGCGGTCGCGCATCACGTAGAGCTGGAACCAGAACGGCGCGTCGGTATTCTCGGCGACGTCCTCGATCGAGCAGATGCTCATCGTCGACAGCGTGAAGGGCACGCCGGCCTTGGCGGCGGCGCGCGCGGCGAGGATCTCGCCGTCGGCGTGCTGCATGCCGGTCAGGCCGACCGGCGCCAGCGCGATCGGCATCGACACCGGCTGGCCGACCATCGTGCTGACCAGCGAGCGCTTGTCGATGTCGACCGCCACGCGCTGGCGCAGCCTGATCGGCGCGAAGTCGGTCTCGTTGGCCCGGTAGGTGCTCTCGGTCCAGGCACCCGAGTCGGCGTACTCGTAGAACATCTTCGGAACGCGCCGTTTCGCGAGCAGGCGCAGGTCTTCGATGCAGGTGATGACTGGCATGGCGGGTCGGCGCGGGTGGGGGTTGGCGGAGCACTATAGATGAAACCGATTGGCCTCGTGCCAAAATTGTCACGTGCGGGAGCGGCGTGCCGGTGCAACATGCCTGCATCGTTCCGGCGCCCGGCGCCCTTCAACCGCTGACGAGGACCATGGGAAACATGCAAAACGCCGCTGCGCTGCAGGCGGCCCCTGACACCGGCTCGCATCGCCCCCGCTGCAGGTTCTGCGGCTCGGGCATGCAACACGTCTTCGTCGACCTCGGCATGTCTCCGATGGCCAACGCGTACCGCTCGCCGGCCGAACAGGACCGGATGGAGCCGTTCTATCCGCTGCGCGCCTACGTCTGCGACGAGTGCCTGCTGGTGCAGCTCGAGGAGTTCGAGACGCCCGAGCAGATCTTCGGCACCGACTACGCCTACTTCTCGTCGTACTCCGAGTCCTGGCTGGACCACGCCCGCCGCTACGTCGAAGCCGTCTCCGAGCGCTTCGGCCTCGGCCCGCAGAGCCGGGTCGTCGAAGTCGCCTGCAACGACGGCTACCTGCTGCGTTGGTTCCTGCCCAGGGGCGTCAAGGTGCTCGGCGTCGAGCCGGCCGGCAATTGTGCCGAAGCGGCGCGCGCGCAGGGCGTCGAGGTGGCCGTCGAGTTCTTCGGCGCCCGCACCGCGACGGACCTGAAGGCCCGGGGCTACCAGGCCGACCTGATGGTCGCGAACAACGTCGTCGCGCACGTGCCGGACCTCAACGACTTCGTCGAAGGCTTCCGGATCCTGCTCGCGCCGACCGGCGTCGTGACCTTCGAGTTCCACCACGTGCTGAACCTGATCCGGCGCAACCAGTTCGACACGGTCTACCACGAGCACTTCTGCTACCACTCGCTGTCGACCTTCCGCCGCATCCTCGCCCATCACGGACTCGAAGTGTTCGACGTCGAGGAACTGCCGACCCACGGCGGGTCGCTGCGCGTCTACGCGCAGCCGCATGGCACCGGCATCCACCCGGTGTCGACCCGCGTGCCGGCACTGCTGGAGGTCGAGCGCCAGGCGGGGCTGACCGGCGTCGACGCCTATCTGGCCTACGGCGAACGCGTCAAGCGAATGAAGCGGCAGCTGCTGCGCTTCCTGATCGACGCCAAGGAAGCCGGCAAGTCGATCGCGGCCTACGGCGCGCCGGCCAAGGGCAACACGCTGCTGAACTACGCCGGCGTGCGCACCGACTTCATCGACTACACGGTCGACCGCAATCCGCACAAGCAGGGGCTGACGCTGCCGGGCACACAGATCCCGATCCACGACCCGGCGAAGATCTTCGAAACGCGCCCCGACTACCTGCTGATCCTGCCGTGGAACCTGCGCGACGAGGTCGTCAGGCAAATGGCCGGCATCCGCGCGTGGGGTGGCCGCTTCCTGGTGCTGATCCCCGAGGTCGAGGTGATCGACTGACCGCCGGGGCAAAGGCCGAATCGACCAGGGGTCGTAGCCGATCCACGCTCACTGCGGTGCTCCGCGCGTGTCGACCTGCGACCCGTCCTCGGGCTTGACGCAGAAGACACCGCCGCAGGCCTGCATCATGGCCAGCTTGCGGTCGATGTAGTCGCTCTCGAAGCCCGCGAAACGGAGAAGGATCGCGTCGAGAAACGCGGTGCTCGGCGCCTCGACCGACCGGTACGCGTCCATGAGCCGGCCGGCCACCGGTTCACCCGTTGCGTCGTACAGGTTGAAGAACGTGTGTCGGCGACTCCTGCGGAACTCTTCTTGCGAGAACGCCGAGTTCACGTCGGTCGCGATGTGATCTCCGAACATCAGGACGACGGTCGGACGGGCGAGCGACTTCAGTTCGCGCAGGAAGTCGTCCGCCTCCGTCGCCGACGCGTCGAGGCGCCGCAGGTATTCCGCAACGATCTCGTCCCGATAGGCTCGCTTGGGATACCCGGAGACGTGAGGGCTGTGCTGGCGCATCGTCGCGACGTAGACGAACGCCGGCGTTTCGGCGGCCCTGAGCTCCTTCAGCGCATGCGCGTACAACGCCGCATCCGCGACGCTGGTCCAGGCGCCCCCACGTTCGCAGCCGTCGATCTTCGGGCAGTCCACGACGCGTTCGAACCCCAGCGAACGTTGCATCTCGCCGCTGTCGCCCAGTTCATGGGCAAACGCGGGCAGCACCGAGACGGTGCGGTAGCCCGCGGCGGCGAGCATCGGTGCGAGGCGTCCCTCGAGGCCGAGCCTCCGCCCCAGCCAGAGCACCTGCATGAAATCCCGCCCGTAGACGGACGGCGGAACCCCGTGCAATAGCGCGTACTCTTCGACCCAGGTGCCGCCTCCGATCACGTCCACCCGTAGCGGCGCGGCTCCTTCCAGCAGCCGGTTGCGAACCGGCGTCAGGCCCCGAAGGTTCTCGGGCGGAAACGTCGATTCCTGCAGCACGACGACGACGTTCGGCATGACGGCGCCGCCGAAGCGAAGGCGCGGCGGCGCCTCGTTGCGGAAGCAGCAATACGGTCCCAGGTCCGGGAAGCGTGCGTCGCGGAAATCCGGCGTCGCATAGATGCTGCGGACGAACTGCGCGATCTTCGGTCCGTTGTTGGTCAGCACGTCGTCGTCGTCGACCGGAATCCGTGCCTGGATCGCGCCGCTGCCGGCCAGCAGCGCAATCGACGCGGCAGCGCCGGCGAACCGGCGCGGCCAGTCGATCCTGATCGGCCGCTCACGGCCGACCAGCACCCCGAGCAGGATTGCGCCGACACCGGCAGCGACGAGCACGGGCCATCCGAACGCCAGGACGACGTCCCAGGTATCCAGAATCCGGGGCAGGTCGCTGGCGAGTGCCGGCACGTCGGTCGCGGCAACCTTGAGCCGGCTCGCGAACCAGATCAGCAGGACGATCGCAAGGCCGGCAAGCGCCGAAGTCCACGGTCTACGGGTCAGCAGCAGGAAGAAGATTGCCAGCGCCCCCGTGATCATCAGGTTGTGCGCGACGTAGAGCAGCGACTGATGAACGTCGCCGATCCCGCGTTCGATCTGCAGGAACGCAGCGGCCGTCGCCACCAGCGCGAGCGCGCCCGCGATCACCCTCGCTGACGGAGACCGCGAGTCGGTGCGCACGTCCTTCCCCGCGCGCCTTCGCCTCGATCAGTACTTCCAGAAGAACCTGTCGTCGATCTGGCCGGTCGCGCTGAGGTACTTGAGCTGCTTCAACCGCGTGAACGGCTTGGCCTCGAAGGTCGAGCGATCCATCCCGATCCGCGCGAACACGTCGTGCAGCTGTTGCGCGCCCTTGCGCGCATCCCAGGCGCAGCGGAAACCCGGCAGCTGCGCGTGGATCTTCGCGAAGCTCACCCGATAGCTGCGGTTGTCGCCTCCTGGCGGCCCGAACGTCAGTTCGCAGCCCGGGAACACGTTGGCCACGATCTGCGCGATCTCGCGGACCTGGAAATTGTCGGCGTCGTGCCCGACGTTGAAGACCTGGTTGTGGATGGCGTCCTGCGGCGCCTCGACCGTGCGCACGATCGCCTCGCAGATGTCGAGTACGTGCACCAGCGGGCGCCACGGCGTGCCATCGCTGGTCATCACGATCTTGCCGGTCGTCGCGGCAAGGCCCGACAGGTTGTTCAGCACGATGTCGAAGCGCATCCGCGGCGACGCGCCGTAAGCCGTCGCATTGCGCAGGAAGGTCGGCGAGAAGCCTGGCGAGGCCAGCGCCGCCACGTCTCGCTCGACCAGCGTCTTGCACTTCGCGTACGCGGTCTGCGGGTTCGTCGGCGAAGTCTCGGTCATCGGTTCGGTGCCCTGCGCGAAGCCGTAGACGCTGCACGACGACGTGTAGACGAAGCGCTTCGCACCGGCCGCCCTGGCCAGTTCGGCCAGGCGCACCGACGCCTGGTGGTTGATCTGGAAGGTCAGCTCCGGGTTGTTCTCGCCGAGCGGGTCGTTCGACAGCTCGGCCAGGTGCACGACGGCGTCGACGCCGCGCACGTCGTCCGGTCCGATCTCGCGGATGTCGCGGTTGATGAAGCGGGGGAATCCCGGGACCATCGCGCGATCGCTGAACAGCCAGCCATCGCGGTAGTAGCCGGTATCGAGACCGACGACGTCGTGTCCACGCGCCTGCAGCATCGGCGCCAGCAGGCAGCCGATATAGCCTTCAACTCCGGTAACCAGCAGCTTCATTTTTCGGTCGTTCCTAGATTGAGGTTCATCGAGTCGGGGGAGAATCGTTGGAGTTGTTCGCGCCACAACCGGTCGCACAACCGGTCCGGCGGAAGCTCGACATCGGCAAACGTCAGCACGCAGTCCGCGGCAACGTCGCGCCTGAGCGTGCAGCCCTCGGCCAGTCCGATCGGAAGCAGGTCCTGCGCACGCGCCGTCGCGGCGTTCTCGGCGAGCCCGTAGCTCATGTAGCCGCCCAGGCCGTCGATGCGCTGGCCGGCCTTCAAGTCGATCTTGGCCGTCGCGACGACCTCGACGAGCGGCGCACCGAGGGGCGCAAGCGCTGCATCGCCGAACAGCACCGCACGCGCGACCGTGTTGGGCACCTCGAAGTGGCACAGGTGATACGGCGTGTAGAAGCAATACAGCGGTCCGTTGCCGAGCTTGTACAGCGCGAGGTAGTGGCGCTGCTGCGGATGCTCGTGCGTGCCGAGCACGAATACGCCGGGGCCCGGCATCGCGCCGACCACGTAGTCGACGATGCCCGGGCCGTCGAGCAACGCGTCGAGCGGATAGCGGTCCGCGACTTCCTGGATCGGCGTGCCGGCCGGCACCGTCGGGCCGAACATGCCGCGCTGGCCGACGCGCATGCCGGTGCCGTTGGCGACGATCGCGTTCTCGAACGAAATCTTGGTGCCGTCGGCAAACGAGGTCACCATCGACGGGTTCTGGCCCCACTGCCGCGCGAAGCCTTCCTGGGTCGTCGGGTTGCGGTGCGGGTCGTGCAGCCCCTTGATGTTGCCGCACAGCACCGGCCTGACGCCGATCCCGCGAACGAAGCGGTAGAGGTTCATCATCACGCCGGGCTGGTCGCCGTCGGCGCTGGTGAGCACGACGCCGGCACGGTCCGCGTAGGTCTTCAGGATCGGCCCGACGGTGCCGTCGACCTCGGCGTTCATCAGCACCACGTGCTTGCCGTGGGAGATCGCTTCGAGCGCGACGCGCGCCGCGTGCTCGACGGTGCCGGTGACCTCGACGATCGCGTCGACGCCGGCGGCCCGGCAAGGCAGCAGCGCGTCCCCGGTGACGGCGGGCACGCCGTTTTCGATCGCCGCCTCGAGCTGCGCCACGGTCTCGACGGCCCGGACGCCCTCCACGCCGGCCTCGCGGTACGCGCGCTGCGCGCCGTCGATGGTGCGGTTGGCGATCGCCACGACCTGCATGCCGCGAACTGCCGTGCAGATCTGCAGCGCGATCCCGCGCCCCATGAATCCGGCGCCGATCAGCGCGACGCGGATCGGCCGGTTCTCCAGTTGGCGGCGCTGCAGCGCGGCGTCGACGATGATCACCGCTGGCCTCCCTCGGGCACGAATGCCGGCCAGTTCCGGTCCTTGTCGGACATTCCACGAACCTGGACCGGCCACTCGATGCCGAACGCCGGGTCGTCGTGGCGGGCGCCGCGCTCGGCGCCCGGCGTGTAGAACTCGGAAACCTGGTAAGACACGACGGCATCGTCGGTCAACGTGACGAAGCCGTGCGCGAAACCCTTCGGGACCAGCAGCATGCGGCCGTTCGCCTCGCTGAGCTCGACGCCGATCCACCTGCAATAGGTGGGCGACCCGGGCCGGATGTCGACGATCGCGTCCCAGATCGCGCCGCGCGCGCACCGCACCAGCTTGTCCTCGCCGTGCGGCGGCGCCTGGTAGTGCATGCCGCGCAGCGTGCCCACGTGGCGCGTGAGCGACGTGTTCGACTGCACCATCCGCGTCGGCAAGCCGTGCTCGGCGAACTCGCGCTCGCAATACGTCCGCGCAAAGAAGCCGCGCTCGTCCTCGCGCCGCTCGACGTCGATGATCGTCGCGCCGCTCAGCGCGGTGTGGGTGAAGATCATCGGCCCTTCCTCCTGACCGTGGCGATCACCATTTCTTCCAAGGCGCCTTGCCGCTGTCCCAGAGCCCTTCGAGCAGCTGCTTGTCGCGCAGCGTGTCCATCGGCTGCCAGAAGCCGAGGTGGCGATAGGCGGCGAGTTGCCCTGAGGACGCCAGCTGCTCCATCGGACCGCGCTCCCAGACGGTGTCGTCGCCGTCGATCAGCTCCAGCACCTTCTTCTCGAGCACGAAGAAGCCGCCGTTGACCCAGGCGCCGTCGCCCTCGGGTTTTTCCTTGAAGGTCGGCACCTTCGCCTGGTCGGCGCGCAGCGTGAACGCCCCGAAGCGGCCGGGCGGCTGCACGGCCGTCACCGTGGCGAGCGTTTTCTGATCCTTGTGAAACTGGATGGCCCGCGTGATGTCGGTGTCGCTGACGCCATCGCCGTAGGTGCAGCAGAACGGCCCGTCATCGAGGTAGCGCGCCGCGCGCTTCATCCTCCCGCCCGTCATCGTCTCGAGCCCGGTGTCGACCAGCGTCACCTTCCACGGCTCGGTCGCGGTCTTGTGCAGCGTCGTCGTGTGCTCGCGCATGTCGAACGTGACGTCGGCCGACCCCAGCGCGTAGTCCCGGAAGTACTCCTTGATCATGTGGCCCTTGTAGCCGCAGCAGATCACGAAGTCGCTCAAGCCGTGCGCCAGGTAGATCTTCATGATGTGCCACAGGATCGGCCGCCCGCCGATCTCGACCATCGGCTTCGGGCGAATCGCGCTCTCTTCGCTGATGCGCGTCCCGAAGCCTCCCGCGAGAATCATCACCTGCATGGGTCACTCTCTGTCTTGTTTCGTTGTTGGTGATCTCGGCCTCGCGCCCCGCGCCCCGCACACGAGCTTGCGCGCCAGGAACGCCTCGGCGAATCCATCCGGGGCACGGCACTCCAGCCCGCGCAGCTGCAACATCGCCGAGAATGTCCCCGAACGGTACCAGCCCTTCGCATGTTGCGACGGGAAGTGCCGCATCAGGTGGTCGAGCTTGCGCCGGCCTGTCGCCGCCGAAAGCGGAACGTAGAAGTTCGGTCTCCCGAGGTCGCCCTCGTACTTCGGGATCTCGTACTCGAGGATCAGGTGGTCACGGAACGTCTGCCACGTCAGTTCGGCGACGAGACGGTGGTCCTGGTGACGGTCGTCGAGGGTGTGCGCGAACACGACGTCCGGCGCCAGGGTCGAGCCGAGACCGGCGAATACTGCCTTCAGTTCGGCGAAGTGCGCGGGAAAGTGCCCGTCACGCATCGCGTGCATCACGATCGACTTGCGGGACGCGCGACGCAGGATCGACGCCGCGCTGCGTCGAGCCTCGGCGGCGCGCTCCGGCGGCGCGCTCAACACGACCCACGTCACTTCGACGTCGGGGTATCGCGCGAGCCAGTCGACCAGCGTCCCCCCGCATCCGATCTCGAGGTCGTCGCTGTGCGCCCCGATGCACAGCAGCCGCAGAGGGCGTTCGCCGGGATCGACGTCGAAAGTCAGCATGTTCGAACGAACTCAGCGTCGCCAGAGCTTCCAGGGACAGTCGCCGCGGCCTTCCATGCGGTCGTAGGTGATCTTGTCCTTGAAGGTGTCCATCTGCTGCCAGAATCCGCCATACCGGTAGACGCGCAGCTTGCGTTGAGCGATCAGCCGCTCGAAGGGCTTGTCGACGAGCTCGTCGCCGTTCTCGATGTTGTCGAAGATCCCGGGCCGCATGCAGAAGTAGCCGCCGTTGATCCAGAAGCCGGCGTCGCGCATGGTGCCGAACCGGGTGACGACACCGTTCTCGCTCGACATCACGCCGTGGAAGCTCAGCGCGGGCGGTACGGCGACGAAGCTGACGATCGCATCGCTCGCGGTGAAGTCGGCGATCTGTCCGTCCAGCGGCATGTCGGTCAGTGCGTCGGCGTAGTTGGCGAGGAACATCTCTTCGCCATCCAGGTGGTGTCGAACGCGCATCAGCCGCTGGGCGATGTTGGTGTGCAGGCCGGTATCGACGAAGGTGATGCGCCAGTCCTCCATGTCGCTCGTGAGCAGCTCGATCTTCCTGCCGGCGTCCGAGAGCACGAAATCGTTCGTCAGGTACTCGTGGTAGTCGACGAAGTAGTCGCGAATCATGTCACCGCGGTAGCCCAGGCACAGGATGAAGTCCTTGTGCCCGAAATGCGCGTAGTAGCGCATCAGGTGCCACATGATCGGCCGGTGCCCGATGTTCACCAGCGGCTTCGGGATCTCCTCCGAGTGCTCGCGCAGCCGCGTGCCCAGTCCACCGCAAAACAGGACGACTTTCATCCGCTCACGCGCTGGCGCGGCTCGGCGCCGCGGCTTCCTCGAGTGTCCTCGCCAGGCCCGCCTCCTGCAAGGCGGACGCGGCGCGGTCCAGCAGGGCGAACGGAACGCCGGATCGCTCGGCCATCGCGAGCAGGTCGTTCGTTCCGTCGGCGAGACTGAGCACCCACAGCAGCGCGTGCTCGAACTCGCCCGGTCCCGCGCCGCCGACGCTGCCGTACAGGCCCCGCTTGCCGAGGCGCGGCTCCCCCTTCGGGCTCAGGTTCAGAACCCGCCGGTTCGCGTCGAGCACCGCGATCATCTCGGCCGCCGCGCGGATCGACCCGGCCAGCTGCTCGGGAACGATCAGCGACAGATCGTCGGCCGAGCTGTGGTACTCGGGGTAGTTCGCATTGGACGAGCGGGTGAGGCGTCCAACGGGGAGATCGAACCCGGGCGAGCAGAACTGGCGCTCGTCGTAGCCGTACGGCTCGAAGTCGGTCAGCGTTCCGCGGTGCGCGGCGCTGGTGAGCACGCAGGCCGCCGCGCGGTCCGTCACGGCCGTTCCGCGCCGGCTCCGCTTGTACGTGAGCGGCCCCGAGTCGCCGAGCAAGCCGATGACGAGGCCGCTTCGCAATCGAGGCAGGCGACGCTCGTTGCGCGAGAGCCACGCCAGCGACCCGATCGTGCCGGGTCCGAAAATGAAGCGCCAGGTCAGGCGCGGCCGTTCGGCGCGCAAGGCGCTCGCCAGCGCGACGGCGACTGCGATGCCGGACAGGTTGTCGTTGGCCAGCGACGGGTGGCAGGTGTGCGTGTAGACGATCGCTTCGCCGTCGGCCGACCCCTCGACGACCGACTCCGCGTAGGTCAGGTGCCCCGGCGCAAGAGTGGAGTCGATGACGACGCGATACGGCCCAGGTCCGAGCACCTCGCGATCGCGATGCCTGAGGCAAAAGCCCCAGTTCTCGCGATAGTAGGTGGTCCGGTATGGAATCCAGTCCGGGCGCTCGGGAATCGAGTGCAGATGGGGCTCGAGTTCCTGCAGCGTCATCGTCCGGTCGACCGGCACCGAATAGTTGACGACGTGAAGGTTGTGCGCGCGAAAGTCGACGACCCGTCTTCCCGACGCATCCGCGATCCAGGCATCCCGGATGTTCCACTCGCGAGGAATCTCCCAGTCGAAGGCCGGCGTGCCCGACGGGACCTCGGTGCGCTCGAGCGGGATCCGTTCGCCGATCAGGTCGAGCGTCCGGCGAACACCGTCGCCGGTGATGCTCCGGCAGATCGGATACATCGACGCCATCAGCCCGAGCGCGGACCCGGCTGCAGCGCGCGACTCGGCTTCTCGCTGCAGTGCCTGCAGCACCATCGCGTTACGCTGGTTCCCCGACATCGGTCAGCGCGCCGCGGTTTCCGGCGCCCTGAACACGGCGACTTCGGGGATCGGAACGACGAATTCGCCGCCCCATTCGCCGATGTACGACGTCACGAGCGAAATTTCGTCCCTGAGGTTCCACGGCAGGATCAGCACGTAGTCCGGGCGCGCCTCGCGAATCGCCTCGGGCGCGAGGATCGGGATCCTGGTGCCGGGCGTGAACTTGCCCTGCTTGTACGGGTTCGCGTCGACCGTGAAGTCGAGGAAATCGGTGCGGATGCCGCAATAGTTCAGCAGCGTGTTCCCCTTGCCCGGCGCGCCGTACCCGACGATGGTCTTGCCGCGCTCCTTCGCGTCGATCAGGAAGGACAGCAGCTTGCGCTTGGTCGACTTCACCTGCTCCTCGAAGCCGCGGTATCGGTCCAGCGACAGGAAGCCGTCGTCGATCTCGGCCCGGCGCAGCACGTGGACCCGCTCGCCGACCGCCAGCGCCGCATGGTCCGCGTGGCGGGCGTAGATCCGCAGCGAGCCGCCGTGAGTCGGCAGCTCCTCGACGTCGAACAGCGTCAGCCCGTGGCGGGCGAAGACTTTCTCGACCGAGACGAACGAGAAGTAGCTGAAGTGCTCGTGATAGATCGTGTCGAACTGGTTGCCCGCCATCAGGCGCTGCAGGTGCGGGAACTCCATCGTGATCACGCCCTGCGGCGCGAGCAGCCGCCTCATCCCCGCGACGAAGTCGTTCAGGTCGGGCACGTGTGCGAGCACGTTGTTGCCGAGCAGCAGGTCGGCCTGGCCGTGCGCCGCGGCGATCAGCTCCGCGCTGGCACTGCCCAGGAAGCGGACCTCGGTCGGGATGCCCTTCGCGATCGCGGCGGCGGCGACGTTCGCCGCCGGCTCGATGCCCAGCACCGGCACGCCGTGCGCCGCGAAGTGCTGCAGCAGGTAGCCGTCGTTGCTGGCGACCTCCATGACCTTGCTCGCCTTGCCCAGCCCGAAACGCCCGATCGCCATCTCGGCGTAGCGGCGCGCGTGCTCCACCCAGCTGCTCGAGTACGACGAGAAGTACGCGTACTCGGTGAAGATGCTCTGCGGAGACACGAACTCCTGCAGCTGGACCAGGAAGCAGGCGTCGCAGACGAAGGCGTGCAACGGATAGAACGGCTCCATCTCGTGGAGGTCTGCGGCCGTGACGTGCGTCTGGCATAGGGGAGACATCCCCAGGTCGACGAAGGTGTGCG
>Ga0073905_10000633_pt1 | contig 16908 bp, 15 predicted proteins | sample KloWWTupernatant_FD_65482 | JGI IMG/M metagenome (GOLD analysis project Ga0073905, IMG submission 65482) | Active sludge microbial communities from Klosterneuburg, Austria, studying microevolution and ecology of nitrifiers - Klosterneuburg... | ecosystem: Engineered > WWTP > Aerobic digester >... | reverse complement strand
TACCGATGCTCGTCCACCAGGGCGCTCGCTCGTTCGAGCTCTGGACCGGCCAGCCAGCGCCGATCGATATCATGTGGAGCGCTGCTCTCGCAGCCCGCGCGGCGCGGGGAGACTGAGGACGTTCGGCGCCATCAACCAATCTGGAACAGGTCAGGCCATCGTCTTTCGACCGAGAGTGCCTCCGACGAGTGCGCCCGAGAACGTGCAGAGAACGTTTACCACGTCGTTGGAAATCCCCGGCCATCCGCCGACAACGACCGTCGACTCACCGCAACGGTGGACCTTCGCCTCGGTCGGCTTCTCGCAGCGCGGGCACCAGCGGCGCTCCTGGACTAGCTCGCCAAGCACGCTATCCATCAGCGACCCAGCCATGCCGGCCAGGAGGACGACACCTCCATTGCGCCAGGCATGGGGCCATGTCTTGCTAACTGCAACAGTCGTTAGTCCGAGAAGTCCGGCCCCTGCCAGAGCGCCAGATAACCCGCGTGTTGTTACCCCGCCAGAAGTCCCAGCGACCACCGGCCTCCGCGAAACAATGAGGCGCGGTCGGGCTGACGAAGTCGCCCCGATTTCCGTTGCCCAGGTGTCGGCTGTTGCTGCCGCGAGAGACGCGGCTACCGTCAACAACGCCCGGCGGTCACATGCCATCGCCGTGGCAGCCGCGACACCACCATTGGCGAGCACCTGTATCATGTCGCGCTGACCGCCCCTTGCGGCGATTTCCTGCTCTGGCGAAAGCCGCGAGAGCAGACTGGAAGACACGAAGAACGCTCCGAGCAACACCCCGCCGGGCCAGGATAGCCGGCCGAGAATCGACGTTCCCACGACGGTTGCCGTCACAGCTCCGCTCGGCGCGAGGGCCCGTGCTCGCCAACCAGCCAGGCTAATGGCGCTGGACACCGTTCCGGCGATAGCCAGGCGCTTCCCTCGTGACACTAGCGTCCCGGTCGAGGTCGCTGCATCAGCACATACTCATCTACCCGTACCTCGAAGATCCAACCAGCGACTTCAGCAAGCGCGGGGCTACTCATCTCGGAATAATGAATGATGACCGTCTGCCCCTCGACATCCTGCTCGTCGGTTGAGTTCAGCGCGAACGGGTGGCGGGGGCTGCCCACGACGACTCGCGGCCCGCCGACCCTTTCGACCGCCACCTCGATCAACCGCAACGCCTCGGCTTCAACCAGCATCCCGCCCCCTTCATGTGCCTCTAGATGGCCCGAACGCCAATGCTATACTTTCCGCGGCCCCGTAGCTCAGCGGCAGAGCAGTGGACTTTTAATCCATGGGTCCTGGGTTCGAATCCCAGCGGGGTCACCAGGGTCGCCGCTGGGAGCAACCCGTATGGCTACTGCCGGCCATCCGGCGTGCGTCTGCTCTCTCATCCACGGGCTGCCTCCCGTGTCGGCCGCCAGCGATGTTGTACCGGATCGACCAGGGGAGGCGACGTGGAGGTTTCCATCCAGATGATGATTGCCGATTATCTCCACGAGCTCGCCCGCTGGCGTGAGGCTCGCGCCGAGGAATATGACCGCGACGTGCGCAATCTGCGCTCCGCCGCCGGCCTCCAGGCATTCGCAACCTACATCCTCGATCTGCCCGACGACGATCCGCGACTCGTCGAGTTCGCTCGCCTCGCAATGCACGGCGGTCGTTTCGACCCGGGCCAGCAGGCGCACTTCGCGATGGCTCGCTATCACTTTCATGAGGAGATTACGTCCCCATCCGCCTTCCTCGACCGGATCATCGAACTGCAGCGCGCTGATGTCGTGGAGGATGGCCACTTCGGTGGCCGGCTGCCAGACGGGGACGATCCCTGGAGCCAGCGGCCGGAAACGGGCGGCTGATCTGAGCTTCGTAACCCCCGCGCTGTCACCTTTGGCTATCCGCGCTACAATGGCCCGGATCAGCACGATCGTTTGAACGTCGCGGGTCGCCCGGATGTCCGTGGCGAGCCAGCGCATGTGAGGAGACACTTCGATGGCACGACCGGTGGATATCCTCGACCGCGCCATCATCAAGCGATTACAGGATGACGGTCGGATGTCCAGCGCCGAAATCGCGCGACAACTGGGCGTCGCCGAGCGGACTGTGCGCGCTCGCATCGATCGGCTGGTCAGCGACAAGGTGATTCGGCTGGTTGCATCGATCGTCCCATCCACCGTCGGCTATGCCGTCACCGCCGACGTCTTTCTCGAGGTCGAAGCCGGCCGCATCCAGAGCGTCGCGTCCCTCATCGCGGCCAAGCCCGAGGTCGGCTACATCGGCTTGACGACAGGCGACCGCGATATCTCACTCCAGATTCACGCGGAGTCTGTCGAGAAGCTCTACGATTTCGTGACCAACGAGCTCGGCACAATCTCGGGGGTTGTCCGCACGAACACGTTTATCATCCCGAAGATTCTCAAGACACACTTTGACTTCGTCGGACCAGGCATGCGCATCGATGAGGAATCGGAGCGCGAAGCAGACTTCGGGCCGCGCCGCATCGGCAGCTGATGACCCGGAAACAGAATGGGAGAGTAGAGTATGTCGCTGTCAGAAACGATCACCGTCACACCGGAGCTCGACGCATGGCTGCGCGAGACACGACGCATGATCCACGTCAACCCCGAGTTGCTCTGCGAAGAGGTTGCCACCTCTGAGCTCGTCCAGAAGCATCTGAAAGAGGCCGGCGTCACGTTCCGTAAGGGAGTTGGCGGCGACGGCCGGCCACTCTACGTGGACGCTGAAATGATCAAGCGTGCCCAGATCAAGACCTTCCCGATCACCGGCGGCACCGGCGTCCTCGCGGAGATCCGCGGCACACGCGGCGCTGGCCCTGGCAAGTGCGTTCTCTTGCGCGCCGATATGGACGCGCTGCCGATGGACGAGATCAACGACGTTGAGTACAAGTCGCGCAACCCCGGCAAGATGCACGCATGCGGCCACGACTGCCACACGACCATCCTGATGGGCGTCGCAGAGATCCTCCAGAATATGAGCCACCTCTTCGATGGCACCGTCAAGCTCATGTTCCAGCCCGGGGAAGAGGGCGCTGGCGGCGCGGTCGCAATGATCCACGACGGCATCCTCGACAACCCGCCAGTGGATGCTGCGTTCGCGCTTCACGTGTCGACTGAGCACCCGGCCGGCCACGTGTCAACCGGCCCTGGGCCACACGCCGCAGCCGCCGATACCATCGAGATCAACGTCACGGGCAAGGGTGGGCATGCCGCCTTCCCACACACCACCATCGATGCCACCTACGTTGCCGCCCAGATCCTCATCGCGCTCCAGTCGATCGTCAGCCGAGAGGTGAATCCCATCGACACCGCGGTAGTGACAATCAGCACCCTCCACGCCGGAACCGCTAGCAACGTCATCCCCCAGACAGCGCAACTCACCGGCACCGTGCGAACATACAACCCGGAGATCCGCGACCTCATCCAGCAGCGCATGAACGAGATGGTGCCAGCTATCGCCGCGGCCCACCGCGCCGAAGCCGAGCTGATCTATTTGCGCGGCTATCCTGCCATGGTCAACGACCCGGCTATGACGCAGTTGGCGACCGACACATGCGTCGAGCTGCTGGGCGCTGACCATGTCCATCACGGCGCGCCGATCATGGCCGGCGAGGACTTCGCCTACGTCCTCGAACGCGCCCCGGGCTGCATGGTCTCACTCGGCGTTCGTAACGACGAGAAGGGCATGATCTACCCGCCGCATCATCCCCGCTTCGACGCCGACGAAGACGCTCTCGCTGTCGGCGTCCGCGTGCTCTCGGCCATCGCTCTGCGGTACCTCGGCGCGGACATCTAGCAGCGCAATCTGCTGGGCTGGGCGTGACCTTCGCGGCCACGCCCAGCCCAGCCGGCTCCATTCAAGCCACCGTGCGACCGAATAGGTTAAGATCAAGCGCTGATATGTGCTTGTCGCTGCGCAGGCCGGGCGCCAACCATGCCCGACCCCGTCACTGCACCCGGACAGCCGCGTGACTGGCAGAACGGAGTCTTGCCGTGCTGCTCTACTTCGCCATCGCTCTTGTTGGGGCGCTTTTTCTGATCGGGTCGGTCATGCTCGGCGAGGTATTCGACTTCTCCGGAGATCACCCCGACAGCTTCGATGGTGACGCCCACCCACTCTCTGGCAAGACGATTGCCGTCGCATTGACCGCATTCGGCGCCACCGGCATGATCACGACTCAGTACGGCTGGAGCCCACTGATGAGCGCGCTCACCAGCGCCATCGCCGCGCTCTTCCTCGGCGCTATCGCCTGGTGGGTCATCAACTCGCTCTATCGAGCCACGGCGTCGACCGACGTCAACATGGCCTCCCTCGTCGGACGACGCGGCCAGGTCACGATCGGGATCCCGGTCGGCGATGTCGGCGAGGTGCTCGTGACCGCAGCCGATAGCACTCGCCAGCTGATCGCCCGCACGAGCGACGGGTCCGCGATCCCCGTCGGCATCAGTGTCCGAGTCATTGAGACACTCGGCAGCTCCGTCCTTGTCGAACGCATCGAACCGGCGGCTGCGCCAGCGGACGCCACCAGCGAAAGCAGGAGCAGCTAGATGGACTACATCGTCGTGACGCTCGGCGTCCTCTTTGTTCTTGCCGCGCTGGCCGGCCTGGTCGCGCTGGTCAACACCAACATCATCAAGGTTCCGCCAAGCACCGTCGCCATCTTCTCCGGCCGCAAACGCATCATCGACAATCCGGAGACCGGGGAGCGACAGACGGTCGGCTACCGCATTATCAAGGGTGGCTCGAGTGTTCGAATCCCGATCCTTGAACGGGTGGATTACCTCTCCCTCAACGTCATCACCATTCCGCTGAAGATCCAGTCCGCATACACCAAGGAGGGCGTGCCGGTCGCAGTCGACGCCGTCGCGAACGTCAAGGTCGGCTCCGACGATTATTCGATTGGCAACGCCATCGAGCGCTTCCTCAGCATGGATCCCGATCAGATTCGCAACGTCATCTTCCAGACGATGGAGGGCCATCTTCGCTCCATCCTTGGCACGCTCACCGTCGAAGAGATCAACACCGACCGGCAGGCTTTCGCCCAGCGAATGACGGCGGAATCCGCGCAAGACCTTCGTCGGATGGGTATCGATATCGACGTACTGACCATTCAGCAGATCAGTGACCCGAATGGATATCTGGACGCGCTCGGCCAGCGGCGCACCGCCGAGGTCAAGCGCGACGCCGAGATCGGCCGGGCCGAAGCCGAACGCGACGCTCGCACTCGTTCCGCACTGGCGATGCAGGCCGCCGCAACCGCCGAGGCCCAGGCCGACGCGCAGATCTCGTCCGCTCAGCGGGATACCAATGTCGCCAAGGCCGGCTTCGACGCCTCCGTCCAGGCGGAACGCTCGAAAGCATCACAGGCCGGCCCGCGCGCCGAAGCAGAGGCGCAGCGCGAAGTCGTCATCGCCCAGCAGCAGGTCGAGCTGGCTCGCACCGAGGCGTCCATCGCGGTTCAGGAGATGGAAGTCAAGCGCAAAGAGCGCGAGCTGGAAGCGACGGTCCTCAAGCAGGCCGACGCTGAGCGCCAGGCCACCATCGTCACAGCTGAGGGCGCGAAGCAGGCCGCCATTCTGCAGGCGGAGGGCGATCGCCAGGCGACAGTCACCCGCGCAGAGGCACAATCGCGCGAGCGCGAACTGCTCGGCGCTGGCGAAGCGTCCCGCATTCGTCAGGAAGGCATCGCTGATGCCGACGCCAAGAAGGCGTTGGCGGAAGCGCTGCAAGCCGAGCTAACGGCCGCGGCTGAGGGCGCCCGCGCCAAGCTGCTGGCCGAGGCCGAGGGTCGCCGGGCGGCCCTTCTCGCCGAGGCCGACGGCAAACGCCAGATGGCCGAAGCGCTCAACGCCTACGAGGCGCGAGCGATGCAGCTCCTGATGTATCAGACCTTCATCGAGCAGTTGCCGAAGATCGTCGAGGCTGCGGCCTTGCCACTCTCGACCATCGATCGTGTCGTCATGATCGACAGCGGCAACGGCGCGAGCGATGGAGGCGGCGCGATCGGTCGCTACGCCAACGAGCTCCCATTGATCGTCGAACGGATGACTGAGAGCTTTGCCGCCGTCACCGGCGTCGACCTCAAGCAGGCATTCGCCGATCGTGTCGGAGGCGGCCCTCCCGCATCCGCCCGAACGATCATCGATCCCACCGACGACGAGAAGTAAGACATCGATCCCACCGCGGCTATCAGCCCCTGGTCAGGGGACAATAGCCGCGATGGGGTCAGTCCTCGCAACCGGTGACTGAGTCGTCTATTCGACTTCGAGAATCACTTCGATCTCCACCGGGATATTCCCGGGAAGCCCAGCCATCCCGACCGCCGAGCGGGCGTGCCGGCCGGCGTCGCCGAAGACCTCAACCATCAGGTCCGAGAATCCATTCATAACCTTCGGCTGATCCCCGAATCCCGGCGCGCAGTTCACCATCCCCAGCACCTTGACCACTCGCCGCACGCGATCGAGATCTCCCAGCGCGTCCTTCGCGGTCGCAAGCAGATTCAGGCCGGCGATACGCGCCGCCTGATATCCCTCATCAATCGACACATCCGTGGGAACCTGCCCGACGAAGGCGTACTCACCATCCCGCGATGGCCCGGTGCCGGAGAGATAGAGCAGATTTCCCGTCTGGACATACCGGACGTAGTTTGCGACCGGCGACGGACCCTTCGGTAACGTGATGCCCAATTCCTCAAGCCGCTGCTCGATGACCACACTCGCTCCTGACCGTGCTCGTTCCGACAATCGACAGTGATATCTTCGCCGACGCTAGGTATCCTTGGCAATCGTCTTGCGTGTTGCTCGTGAGGCAGGTGCTGTCTACGGGCAGCCGCGAATGGATTCGGGATTGAGGACAATGGACAACAACCTGCGTCGCGAACGCCGAGCCCCCAACCGAGGCCTGTATCCCGAAGTCGGCTCGGCGCGTCCGCTCATCATCATTCCTACCTACAACGAGCGTGACAACATCAGCGAGATCCTGCCTCAGATCCTCCATTACCCTCAATTTCAGGTGCTGGTCGTCGATGACAATTCATCCGACGGCACCGCCGATAGCGTTCGCGCAGCGATGCTCGATTTTCCCGATCGGATCCACCTCATCGAGCGCGAAGGCAAGCTCGGTCTTGGCACTGCCTACATCGCAGGGTTCCACTGGGCCCTCGCGCGCGAGTACACGCACATCTTTGAGATGGACGCCGACTTCTCGCACCATCCTGCCGCGCTGCCTCGGATGCTTCATGCCAGCCGGCAGGCCGATCTCGTAATCGGCTCTCGCTATGTGCCTGGCGGGCGCACCGTGAATTGGTCGCCCGTTCGTAAGGTTATCTCCCGCGGCGGCTCGCTCTACGCGCGCACCATCCTCGGGCTGCCCATCCGGGATCTGACCGGCGGGTTCAAATGCTTCCGCCGCCACGTCCTCGAATCCATCGACCTCGACAGCATCGAATCAACCGGATACGCGTTCCAGATTGAGTTGACCTATCGTGCCGCGCTGGCCGGTGCGACGATTGTCGAGATTCCGATCACATTCTCCGAACGTCTCCACGGGACATCCAAGATGAGCTCAACGATCTTCTTTGAGGCAATGTATCGGGTGTTGCAGCTTCGCCTTGAGGCTGGAAGTGGCTGGGCTACCGGCGCCGACACTCTCGGCGTCCCGGTGGATTGATGTCTCGCGATCTCGAACCCGGGTAGCACTCGGGGTCTGCTTACCGGAAACTCCACGCTGGAGACCTCGCGCATCGACGGTGAGATCGACAACCTCGACACGCACTATGCGAACGCGCTCGCCCAGAACAATCACACGGATGAGGTTCGGTCAGGACTGCTGCGTGTCCTTGGGATCGAGCGCGTCACGCAACCCATCGCCGAGGAAGGTGAAGGCGAGCATGATCCCGGCGATCAGCAACGACGGCATGAGCACGAATTCTGATCGACCGAGGATAGCCGGGAAGCTGTCGTAGACCATCTGTCCCCAACTCGCCACGGTCGGCTGAACGCCCAGCCCGAGGAAGCTCAGCGATGCCTCGGCAAGCACGTAGGCGGGAATCTCGAACGCGATCGCCACGACTAGCGGCGCGAGGCTGTTCGGCAGGATGTGCTTGAGGATGATCCGCGAGGGCGGCGCGCCGATCGCCCGTGACGCTTCGACATACTCCCGTTGCTTGACCGTCAGTACCTGGCCACGGACGAGACGCGCCATATCGGTCCAGCCAACGATGGCGAACGCGGTGAACAGCATCACCAGCCCGCCCATGAGATGTCCAAACCAGCTATCACGCAAAATGGTCGCCAGGACGATGAAGAAGAGGAAGGCAGGAAACGCGTAGACGGCGTCGACCATCCGCATCAGCAGATCGTCGACCCAGCCGCCTGCCCAGCCGGCGGTCAGGCCAACCAGAGCGCCGATCACGGTGACGATTGCGGCCGGCACCAGTCCAACCGCCAGGCTGACCCGCGCGCCGTAGATGAGCCGACTCAACACATCGCGCGCCAGCATGTCAGTGCCGAGCAGGTAGCGCGGGTCGTTCCCCGCCGCCCAGAAGGGAGGCGAGAAGGGCAAAGCCGTAGGGGACGCGGAGTTCGGGTCGTGGGGCGCCAGGAGCGGCGCAAACAGCGCGACCAGCCCCAGTGCCACGATAAAGACGACACTGGCAACGGCGGCTTTGTTCCGGCGTAGCCGCTTCCAGGCGTCCGACCAGAGCCCTCGCTGTGACGATCGTACATCGCCCCTGGCCCCGATCCGTTCGTGCTCGTCAATATCGGCGTTTCGAGCACCCGCCATTCGCTAGACCCTTTCTCGTCGGACCCCACATGATCCCTCGCGCCCCACGCCGTCCCGTCATCAAACACCGATCGACGCGCGTCAGCCGGAAATTGATATGCATCTAGCGATTCTTTACCCGCGGATCGATCAGCCCGTAGGTGATGTCGACGAGCATGTTTCCGAGGATGATGAAAAAGGCGTAAAGAAGCGTCACCCCCATGATCACCGGATAGTCGCGTGAGGTGATGCTCGTGATATAGAGCCGCCCCATGCCGGGCACGTTGAAGATCTGTTCGATGATGATCGTCCCGGTGACCAGTGCCGCGATGGTTGGCCCCATGATCGTCACGACAGGGATGAGCGCGTTGCGAACGACGTGGCGAGCAATGACGACTCTCGTGCTCAGTCCTTTGGCCCGCGCAGTCCGCACATACTCATGATGCAACTCTTCAAGCATGGCCGCACGCGTCAGGCGTGCCAGAAAGGCCGCCGAACCAAGACCAAGGACGATACTCGGCAGGACGTAGTTACTCCATTGGCCCTTCCAGAGGATGCTGACCCAGCCGAGCTTGACACCGAAGATCACGAGCATAAAAACGCCAATGACGAAGTTGGGGATCGCGTAGCTGGCGGTAGCTCCGATAAGGCTTATGTAGTCCACCCAGGTATTCTGTTTCGTTGAAGCCAGGATGCCTAGAGGGATGCCCACGATCACCGCGAAGAAGAAGGCGCCGAGCCCGACTGACGCGGAGTACGGGAACCCACGGGCGATGATCGAGAAAGTACTACTCCCCTGCTGCGCGAACGAGGTGCCGAAGTCGAGTCGCACTACGTCCCTGAGATAGAGTAGATACTGCTCGTAGAGTGGTTTGTCGAGCCCGTACTTGTGGTTGAACGCAGCCTGAAGGGCGGGATCGAGCCGCTTCTTTCCCTTCATCGCATCCCAGGGGCCGCCCGGGGCGAGGTGCATGAGCACAAAGGTGACACTGATGACGATCCAGAGCACCGGGATTGCCGCCAGCACACGCCGAATGATGAACCCAACCACGAGGCGATCACTCCCTCATCTCAACAAGGGGCGACACACGGTCTCGCGCATCGCCCCAAATCTGAAATCGCGGCTGCTAGTGCTCGACGACGTACATCGCACCGGGGCCGAAGACCATGTTGTAGTAGAACCCATACGTCTGCGACGCGCCGGTGGAGTAACCCCTCACGTAGGGCTTGACGAGCGTCAGATCCGCGCCGTGCATGTAGAAGAGAGCGGCAGCCATCTCCGCCAGATATGCGTCCGCTTTCGCGTACAGCGCCGCCGCCTCATCTCCCGAAAGCCGGTCTGCCTGGTTGACGAGGTCGTTGAACTTCGGATCGTTCCAGCCACGTGACGCGAACGGCGAGTCGTTGCCGAACAACAGGCTCAGCCAGTTCTGTGCGCTCGGATAGTCCTGCCACCAGACGCTGGTCGTTAACTGGAGCTCTGGATCTTTCTCATCGAACATCTTGCTGAGCTCGACCGAGTCAATCCCGCTCGGCACGATGTTGACACCCAGAACCTGCTTGAACTGATCGGACCAGAAGAGCGCGTCCTTCTTCGACAAGTCGTCGCTGCCATCGAAGTAGAGCTTAATTGCAGGGAAGTCCTTGCCACCCGGATAGCCCGCATCCGCCAGGAGTGCCTTTGCCCTGTCCGGATCGTAGGCCTGCTGGTACTCCGTCTGGTATCCGGGAATGCCAGGATAGAGGAGTGTGCCGGCCGGCTGTCCCGCGCCGGAATTCACCTGCTGGATGTAGAGCTCTCGATTCATCGCGGACGCGAACGCCTGCCGAACCTCCAGGCTGTCAAACGGCGGGTCTTCCATGTTGAGGTAGAGCCACATCGTGGACGGGCTAAGCAGCTCGATCAGATCTGGCTTGAGAACCGGATTACTCAGCACTTGCGGATACTGCGACGTCGATAGCGCATAGATATCCAGCTCGCCAGTCTGATACGCGAGGAGAGCCGTTGCCGATGACGGGATGATCTTCAGTGTCAGTTTGCTGATTCCAGGCTTGCCAAGCGGGAAATGCGGGTTTGGCTCAAACACCCACTCCTGGTTGGGGGTGTACTTGGTCACCCTGAACGGGCCGTTGCCGAGGTAGGTATCAGGATTTTTCCACCAGCCCCCAGGATCGTTTTCAACGAGATCTCTTCGCACCGGATCTGTCATCCAGAGCGTCAGGACATACGGGAAATAGCCGGCCGGATGCGAGATCTTGATCTGGAGTGTGTCCTCGGCGATCGCCTTGATCGACTCCTCAACCGCCTGCCGCAGCTCGTTCATCTGGTCCTGAGAGACTGAGCTCTCATCCGCGCTGCGCCAATCCTGGCAGCCAACAATATCGAAGAATACGTTCGAGTAGCTGCCGGCCACGACGGGGTCACAGACGCGCTGCATCCCGAAGGCGTAGTCGCCGGCCGTGACCGCGACGCCATCGGAGAAGAACGTCTTGCGCAGCTTGAATGTATACGTCATGCCGTCGTCAGACAGTTGCATGTTCTCGGCAGCGTACTGCGCGACCCTGTTGTCAGGCGTCAGCGACAGTAGTGGCATGAAAACCAGCGGGTAGATGTTGCCCCACGAATCAACCGCCGGATCGGCGCTGGGGATGTCCGACGACATCTGGTAGGTGAGAGTCGCGTTAGGAAGCGCGCCTGGCTGACTACCCCCATCTTGTGGCACCGGCGGCGCAAGCTCGACGACATCGTGTAGCGTAGGGATGTTCGGGTTCCCTGTCGCGGATGCGATAGCGGCAGCCGTAGCATCCTTCGTGTCCGTTGTTGGGCTCTGCGCCGGTGCTGGCGTCGTCTTGGACCCACCGCAAGCAGCCAGCAACATGCCCCCGATAGTCAGAACCGCGACGATCATCCACAGTCGACCGCGGCGCTGTCTCATCTGCTCGTTCATAATCTCTCCCCCCACGAAACTCTTCGCACGACCATCGCGGTGACTGGTCATTTCCCCAACACGCCAGTCCAGGCTACTCATCCGTTACGCCCACCACCAGAGCGCCACACCCCCGGGAGCAACCCGAATCGCGGATTACACGCAGCGCCGGCTCGGCGTCAACGCCGGCCGTACGAGACACCGGCGTATTGACCGCACGCCGGTGGGAATCCTGGTATTACTTGGCTATTGAACAATTCAGCCGGTGATCGGCTCGGGCCGAAATACTGGCGCTGACATCCCCCTGTGACACGTGCTGTCTGATGGGCAACACGGCGACCGCAACCTAGCACGGTCGAACAACCGCGTCAACAACCCCCTCCATGACGATCTGGTCACTCATGGCTGGATCTGGCATCGACGGCGCCGGCGGGAATCGTGCAGTTCGGTGTGGATCCGCCATTCCTGTCCGGCGCGGGGGTAGCCGGTCTGAGTTCACTACGGTCGTCTCCTTGGGTGTCATCACGTGTCGCGACCCGCGGGAAGTTCCGCCGCGTTCGCCTTCCACCCCATACGAACAACTACGGCTGGACCTCGTCCCGGATGGACGACGCGATCGGAACCCCGGTAGACTGGCGCTTTGCGCCATTGATTGTTGCCGGCGTCATCGGTTTCACATCAGGAGACCAGTGTTGAGGATCACGTTCTTCGTCAACAGTATCGTCGGTTATGTCGATAATCCGTCCGCGCTCTACACTCGCGCCTTCGCGACCAGCCTCGCCACGCTCGGCAACAATATCCGGGTTGTCGAGGAACGCCAGAATGAGATGCTTACCCGGACTCTCCGAACAACCGGATCCCGGGCATCGCGCCACGTCTACGAACGCTTCCCGCTGCTGCAACACAGCACCTACGATCCGCGGACTGGCGCCCCACTTCTCGAATGGCTCAGTCGCGAGGTGTCGCTGATCGACATTGCCATCGCAGTTCAGGGGGTCAACACGGAGCTCACACGATGGATCGCCAACATCTCCCGCGAGGGGCTCACCCGCGCGTTTCTCGTCTGGGAACCCGAAGCGCTCGATGAGAGTGACATTGTTGCGCTGGAGTTGGAGAAGTTCGATATCATCCTCGCCCCAACGCCGATTGCCCGTCTCCCCTCGCTCGCAGTGCAGCCATCACTCGCCGAGCAGGATCTCATCGACGATATCGATCTCGCCCTTGCCGGCCCTCTAAGCGATAACCTCGCCGATGCCGCCGTCGCCGCCGCAACCTTCGAGCGCGATTTCGCCGCGCGCATCAGTTGAGCGCGAGCCCTACTGCGATTTGAGAGAAAGCCAGTTTGCGAATTGCTTGTCGACAGCTTCCTGATGCTTGAACCACCAGTCAAAGTCGACGATGAACTGCAGTTCCCGGTTCGCCGGAAACGACGGTAGCTCGCGCGCGACGGCCGGATCCATCAGCTTGAATGCGCCCGCATTCACCGGCCCGAACGGCGCCAACGAGGCAAATGCCGCGCACACCTCCGGGCGTGTCGCGAAGTTGATGAAATCCATCGCGACGTTGCGGTTCACGCTTCCCTTCGGGATCACCCATGCGTCCCCGGATAACGCGCCACCGTTCCAGCTAATATCGACCAACACTCCATCCTGCCTGACTCGCTCGACGCGTGAATGCCATGCCGCGGCCATGCTGACATCCCCGGTATTCAGCAGTTGGGCTGGCTGTGCGCCCTGCTCCCACCAGAGCGTGACCGCGTCGCGGATACGCTCCAGTGAAGCAAGCGCGCGATCAACGTCCAGCGGGTACAGATCCCCCAGCGCGACGCCATCGGCGATCAGCGCAAACTCCAGCGTTGTCTGTGCCTGCTGATGGAGCCCTCGGGCGCCGGGATAGCTTGCCAGATCCCAGAAATCAGACCATCCGCTCGGGGCTGGCTCATCGGGCCAGGTACCCTGGCGATAGGCAAGCACCGTCGAGTAATACGCCGACCCAATCGCATGGTCGAACTGAATCCCGTGTTCGATCCCGGTTGTCTGGATGACGTTGTAGTCGAGCTCGTCGAGAACTCCGAGGTTGGCGAGCGGCAACACATCTTCGAGCAGGATATCGCAGACATCCCACTTCACCACCGACGACTCGACCTGTGACTTCAACGAATCGATGTCGGTCTTTCCAACTGTCACTTTCGCGCCAGTGAGCCGCGCGAACGGCTCAAAGATCGCCAGTTGCTGCGCGAGCTGATAATCCCCTCCCCAGCTTGTGACCGTGATCTCCCGGCCCTGCCAGATCATCGGGTTGTCGTACCCCGCAACAGCCGGAACCACCACCTCGGTTGGCTCCGTTGTCGGTGTCGCCACCGGCGGCGGCGTCCCCACGCCCGGTGTCGCTGACCTCTCCGACCGACACGCTCCGAGAAGCCCGATCCCCGTCAGCAGCCCGGCCATCCGAATGAAGTCACGCCGGCTTTGACGGTGCTGGAGGGCAGGCTTCCACCTGTCTGACGCCGTCACCCCGCATCATCCTCGTCTTCAGTGACCGATTCCACATCATCACCCCCAACGAGCCGGCCACGAATCGAGCCGACCGTCCGCGCCACAAGCCCGCCAAGCTCGACCGCCTCCCGGCTGACAAACTCGCGCCAGTACGTATTGACCTGGCCCATCTGGCGAAACTTCCGGTAGCGCTCCGTCGCTAACTTGCGCCCGCTCGTCCCCTGAATCTCCGCCAACGCTGCCACCAGCGCGTCACGAACCAGTGCCGCCGCGAGATCCGGATCAGTGTGCGCTCCACCAGCTGGTTCACGCACGAGAACATCGGCCACCCCGAGCCGCCTACAATCGGCGGCGGTGATCTTCAACCGCTCAGCGACCTCCGGCGCACGCTCGACATCCCGATAGAGGATCGCCGCGGCCCCTTCTGGCGCGATCACGGAATAGATCGCCCGTTCCTGCATCAGTACCCGGTCAGCAACACCAAGTGCCAGCGCGCCGCCGCTTCCGCCCTCGCCGATAATGATCGAGATCACGGGAACCGGCAGCGCGCTCATTTCAGCCAGACATTCACTCAACGCCGCGGCGAGGCCACGCTCCTCGGACTCGATCCCAAGGAACGCGCCGGGGGTATCCACCAGCGTGACCAGCGGGCAGCGCAAACGCTCCGCCAGCCGCATCATTCGCAGTGCCTTGCGGTATCCCTCTGGAAGAGCCTGACCGCCACGGCGGGCAGGATCGCCGTGACCCCGCTCCAATCCGACGAGCACAACGCCCCGGCCGGCGATCTCACCAAGGCCGGCAACGACCGCTGGATCGTCGCCATAGACTCGATCACCATGAAGCTCGATAAATTGCGGGCTGAGACGCTGAATATAGTCCAGCGCCGTTGGGCGATCCGGATGCCGCGCGATCTGAACGGCGTCCCAGGCCGGCCGCTCGTGGGAAGGCGGGGTGCGCGTCTGCGGCGCACTGACGGTCACCCGCGCGTCCGCCGCCAGCAACCTCAGGGTCGTCGCGAGCACATTCCGCATTCGCGGGCGCTCGACAATATCATCCACGAACCCGCGAGCGAACAGGAACTCGGCACTATGCGATCGACGGACATCATCGTCCGACCCATCCTTGGACACCCCCTTGATGACACGCGGGCCGGCGAACCCGATCAGCGCCTCCGGCTCGGCCAAGAGGATGTCCCCCTGCGAGGCAAACGACGCGTAACCTCCGCCAGTCGTCGGATTCGTCAGAATCGAGATGTACGGCACATGCGCGTCGTGCGCCCGACGCGCTGCGGCTGCTGTCTTCGCCATCTGGACCAGGCTGAGCATGCCCTCCTGCATCCGCGCGCCACCGCTTGCGGTGATCGTCACGATCGGGATCTTGCGATCGGTCGCCATTTCGAATGCCTGTGCGACCTTCTCGCCGACCACCGAGCCCATGCTCCCGCCGAGGAAGCCGAAATCGAGCACCGCGATCACGACCTCACGGCCCTGAATAGTCCCTCGGCCGGTCACCACGGCTTCCGCCAGCCCGGTCTTTGCTCGCGCACGCTGAACGCGATCGCTATACGGCTCGAGGTCCGAGAAGCCCAGCGGGTCAACCGACACGAGGCGCGCGTTCGTCTCCTCGAATGTCCCAGGATCGATCAGGTTTCGGATGTGTTGCATCGCCGGGATCGTCGCGTGAAATCCACAGGCAGGGCAGACCCGAAATCGGGTCCAGCGATCGGTGTCACCGACCTGTTCCGCGCACCGCGGGCATCGCTCGACCACGATGTCTTCGACGCTCGCAGCCCGCTCGGATGACACGCTCATTCGTCCACCTCTTAGCTTCCCAATTGTGATTGCGCAGATCGTAACAAATAGAGCTGTTCAGGCACTCCCTATTCCGAGAGTCGCCATCGTAGCGCACGAACTCGCGCCACATCCACAGGATTCGCAACCAGGCCATCGACCTTCAGCCACGACCCGACAATCACCCCCGCAGCGGGTGGGACGTAGTCCGTCACGTTCGCGTCGCTGATTCCCGAACCGACGTAGACTGGCGCCGATGTCGCAGCGACAGCCCGCCGAACATCCTCCGGCAACGCCGCAGACCCGGTCGCTGTCCCGGTCACAATAACCGCGTCCGCCAACCCCCGCTCGACCGCGTCAGCAACCGCCTGCTCCATGCTCTGTGAGCCGAGCGGCACTGCGTGCTTCACGAGCACATCTGCGAGAATCCGGATATGCTCAGCGTTCAGCGCCCGGCGCAGCCGCAGCGTCTCGGCTGCCCGACCGGTGATGATCCCCTGATCGGTCAGCATCGCGCCACTGTGGACATTGACTCGAATGAAATCCGCCCCGCTGGCAACCGCAATCGCCAGAGCGGCGCTCGCGTCGTTTCGCAATACATTGACGCCGATCTCGACCGGAATATCGGCGCGCAGCTCGCGACAGATCGCCGTCATCGCCGCTACAGTGATTGACGGCACGCTGTCGGAGAAGAATGGCACGTCATGGAAATTCTCGATAATGACCCCGTCAGCGCCGCCCTCGAGCAACGCTCGCGCGTCTCGTCGCGCCCACGCTAGACATTCGTCCAGTCCCTGATGTGATCGAGGGCTTCCTGGAAGAGGCGGCAGGTGGACAACGCCGATCAGTCGCGCCATTGGGTCAGCTCATGCTCAGGTAGCCGAGCGCGAACGCGCCGACCGCCACAAACAGCATGACCCCCGCGAA
>Ga0073905_10000623_pt1 | contig 17041 bp, 10 predicted proteins | sample KloWWTupernatant_FD_65482 | JGI IMG/M metagenome (GOLD analysis project Ga0073905, IMG submission 65482) | Active sludge microbial communities from Klosterneuburg, Austria, studying microevolution and ecology of nitrifiers - Klosterneuburg... | ecosystem: Engineered > WWTP > Aerobic digester >... | reverse complement strand
CGCACCGAGAGCGTTCGGGCGCGCGGCGCGTCCCAGCCGCGCTTCTCGAGCACCCGCTCGAGCGCCGGAATCGAAGGCCGGCCGGCGGTGTAGACGGTCGCGATCGCGGTCTCGCCGCGGCGCGCGAGCTCGCGCTCGAGGGCCGCGAGGAGGGCGGTCGCGACACCGGCGCAGCGCGCGGCCGGCCGGACGAAGAGCGAGAGCAGCTCCCCTCGCCGATCGCCCCGATCGCCCCGATCGCCCCGATCGCCCCGGTCGCCGCCGGCGTCGTCCTCGGCCGCGGCGCCGCCGGCGAGCGGCACTTCAGCCAGTGCCAGGCCCGCCAGACGGCCGCCGCTCTTCGCGATGACGGCGACCGGCTGCACCTGCCGCAGGTCCCCCTGTTCGGGATGGCGGCTGACCGGTGCCAGCTCGAGGAGCGGGCGGTAGATGGGAAAGGTCATCTCCTCGAGGCCAGGCGGCAGCTCCCGTCCGGGCTCGAGGGTTTCGAATTCCAGACCGCTGCTCATCGTGCGGCTCCTTTCACTCGCGCGGCACGCTCTTGCGCTTCCGACGGCAACTCGAGGGCCAGTGGGTCGAGCACGGCCGCATCGCCGGCCGCGGCGGCGAAGAGGCCGGCCCAGGCCACTCCTGCGACGCCGCGGAACAGACCCGCCTCGACCTCCGGCCGCGCCCGCGACGAGGCGGGCAGGCGGATGGGTCGCGCGAGCAGCAACTCGAGTCCCGAGCTGCTGGCGGCGAGGGCGTCCTCGCGCCCGAGCCGCAGGCCCAGCTCGCCGAGGATCGCGAGCCTCCCGGCAGCGCCGCAGCAGAGGTGGTCGAAGTCGCCCATTCCGGCGCGACGCGTCGCCGCGACCGCGAGATCGACTTCGCTGTCGAAGAGGTCGTCGCGCAGCTCGGCCGGCAGGAGTGCGCGCCCCAGCGCGATGCCGGCGCCGCCGTGGCAGTAGGCGGTCATCGCCACGCGGCGCTCTTCGTTCTCGCCGACACCCGGCCGTACCACCGGCCAGTCACCGCTCTGCGCGTCGAAGCGCCCGCGTTCGAAGGCGAGCGCGCCAGCGACCGCGGCAGCGAACCGCCCTTCGCCGGTCGCCTGCCAGAGTGCCGCGAGAGCGCGCGCGATGCCGGTGGAGCCGTGCGCGAAGCCGGTGAGAGCCGGCTCTGCCGCCTTTCCGCCCCAGGCGATTCCACCCTCGGGTGTCGGCGCGCCGGCGGCGATCAGGTGATCGCCGAGCTCCTGCGCCCGACCTCGCCAGGTCTCCTCGCCGGTCGCTTCGGCGAGCGCGAGCAGGGCGAGGACGGCGCCGGCCGTGCCGCCGAAGAGATCGTGCACCGGCGGGGGAGAGGCACCCGCGCGCCCGATGCCTTCGCCAAAGCGGCGCGCGCTCGCGAGCAAGGCGGCCGAGTCCGCGCGGCGCAGCGAGGCGAGCGCCACCAGGCCCCAGACGACGGATCCGCTCCCCTCGAGGCCGCCGATCGGGAGGTCGGCAGGAGCGGCGTCGTCCGCGAAATGTTGCAGCGCGGCCGGGAGATCCGAAGCGGCGGCGGCGTAGCGGTCGCCGCCGTCGAGCCGGTCGGCCAGCGCCAGCACGAGCGCCCGGCCGAGCTCTCCGTCGTAGAGGGCCAGCTCGCGCAGGCGGCGGTCGAGCGCGCGCGGTTCCCTCGCGCGCCCGGGGAAAGTCTGCTCGCGCTCGAATGCCGTCAGGCGGTCGGCGATCGCCAGCGCGCGTGCGGTCGCGCCGGATCCCTCGGCCGGCGCGAGCGAGATCCGCGGACCGGCCGATGCCGCGAGAGCCGACGCCAGCTCGTCGGCCCGGCGATCGATCTCCGCGGCGGAAAGATCGCCGAGCCGGCTGGCGATCGCGGCGCGGGTCGTACGCCGGATCAGACCGCCGGCGCTCTTGCCGGAGCTCTCGACCACGAGTTGATCGGCGCCAACCGCGAAGCGCGGCACATCGAGCGCTTCGAGCATCGCCCTTTCGACGCCGACGAGCGGCCAGGCCAGGGGAGCGCGCTCGGCGGTCGCGAACGGGCGAGCCAGCGCTTCGAGCAGGATGCCGGCAGTCGTCCCTTCGCGCTGGTAGCGAGGCGCCTTCAAGCGGTCGAGAACCGTGGCGTACTCCTGGCTCGGCCGGAACAGCAGACGGGTCGAAACGCCGGCGAGCTCCGCCAGCGGCCCGCCCTCGGTCAGCAGCTCCTCCCGGCGGGCGAGCAGACGTTCCCAGGTTCGCCGGTGTCCCAGGGAGAGCGCCGCCGCGTGATCGGTCGGGTCGAGTTGGCGGCCGGCGAGCCGGGGCGCATTCGGCAGGGAGGACGTGACGATCTCGCCGGCGACCGGCGTGATCCCGTCGCCGCCGAGGTCGCGCCAGATCTCAGCCTGCGCCGTCACCGTGCGCGGGAGGACCGGGTGCAGACCTGCCCAGTTGCCGATCCGGTCGCGCTGTCCGATGCCGCCGATGCCGCCGATGCCGCCGATGGCCCCGACGCCACCGCCGCCGGCCCGCCGCAGCAGGCCGCCGGCGAAGCGCTGCCGGGTGTCGGTCCCGGGGCGATCGGGCTGCGCCATCATCTCCGCGTCGATGACCACCGGGCCACCGCGAACGGCGATCAGGTTCTCGGCGTGCAGGTCCTCGGCGCCGAGCAGCTCGGCCAGAGCGACGAGCGCCCCGGCGCGACGAAACCACTCCTCGGCCGACTCTCTGTCGGCAAGCTCCTCGGCGCCGATCCACTCCATCCAGCCGTGAGTTCCGCAGTCGAGGGCGCGTGCCGCCGGCGGCAGCTCTGCGAATCCGAGCGCCGCGAGCCGCGCGAGGAGACGCTCCCAGGCGACTTCGATCGCCAGCGATCGCGGCTTGATGACCAGATCGATGCCGGCGGCGAAACGGACGCGAAAGATGCCGCGGCCGCCATTGTGACGATCCGACGGCAGTTGCGAAACCGACTCGACCGCGCCGGGATCGCGTCCGGCGGCGAAACGCTCCGCGAGCGCCGGCCGGTCGCGCCCGATCCGCCCGGCGAGCTCGACCAGCGCCGCGATCCAGGTATCGACCAGCAAGGCGATCTGGCGGAGCGCCACGGGAAATTCGAGGGCGAAATCGAGCAGGCCCGAAGCGAGCTCCGACTCGATGAAGCGGCCATAGGCTCCCGGAGCGCCGTCGGCGGCTCGGAATCGCAGGTAGCGCTCGTGCGCGGCGCGCGCCCCGACGGCGCCGATGTCGGCGGCCAGCGCCCCGGCGAGCGTCGCGAGATCGCGTCGCGGGAGAACACCGGCGTCGATCCTGTCGATCTCGTGGGCAGCTTCGGTAAGCGCTGCTTCGACGACCGGCGCCCAGAGCTCGCCGAAGGGAACCGCGGCGAGGTCGAGCCCGCTGATCCAGGCGCGCGTTCCGCGCGCTTCAGGCCGGCCATCCTCGCCGAGGGAGAAGCGTCGCGTTGCGAGCTCGAGCCAGAGAGGAAGCGCCGCCGCGGGCGAGCGACTTCCGGAAGCGACCGCCTTCGCCGCCAAAGCGAGATCGAGACCGTCCCAGGAGAGGCGTCGTTCCAGGGCAGCGAGGTCGCCAGCCGAGAAGGCACGCGCCCAGCCAGCGAGGAGATCGGGCTTGAATTCGACTGCGGGAGCCGGCTCCACACGAGCTCGCTCGAGGCGCTCCGAGAGGGCATCTTCAAGACGCTCCGTGAGGGCACCTTCAAGACGCTCTGTGAGGGCACCTTCAAGACGCTCTGCGAGCGTCTGGGCGCGCTCGGCGATCTGGGCCAGGCGGGCGGCGGTTGCGGGCGAACGAGTCGGCGGGGGGGAGGTCGAGGCCGGCAAGTGCGCTGTCGTTCGCAGAGTCGAGAGAGGCGCCGGGGGCCCCGTCCGCGTCGAACGGGGCCTCCGGTCGCCGGAAGGGACTAGAACAGGCTGGCGTTGATCTCGACGACGGTGTTCATCGCGCCGTCGCTGTCGCCGCAGTTGGCGTCGCCCTTGACGGTCGAGCCGCCGGCGACCTTCTCGAGATCCTCGTCGGCGAGCTCGGCGCCGGCCGCGACCGAGTGCGGAACGATGACGTAGATCGTGTTGGCGTTCTCTTCGACCGCCTTGATCGAGACGTTGTCCGGCACCGTCATGTTGAACTGCTTCTCGATCACCGACTTCGGGTTCTTGAGCAGCGCCGAACGGTAGTCCGAGTTGGTGGCAGCGAACTTCTCGAGCAGATCCTGCATCTCACCACGAGTCATCTTCATTTTGCTTCTCCTCTGTGTTGCGCGCGTTTCTGTCCCGACCGGGTTCCGTTCCCGGATGCCGCCTTGCCGACGATCGGCTCAGCTTGCTCTCCTCGGTCTTGTCGATCCTACTTAGCAGGCCCCGTGCCACAGTGTGTCGAAGGCGTCAAGTTCATGAAACGAAAGGACTAGTGTGCTGCGAGCCCACCCCGGGCAGGTGCGGAAGTCGGGCCGGGGCGCGACTCAGTCCCGCCCCCGCCCGACTGGGTAGGTCCCGCCGCCCCCGGCGGGCGGGCTCAGAAGCAGAGATCGCACGCCGCGTCGGGATCGAGCGCGATCCGTTCCTTGAGATCGGCGATGTCGAGGGGCACGAACGCCCGGCGGTACGACTCCGTCCCAACCACCAGCGGTGGGAGGGTGGCGAGTCGGGCGCGCAGCAACTCCTCGATCCGCGAGACGCCGGCCCGCGCCCGTTGGTGAACCTCGCGCCAGCCTTCGCGGAAGGCGGCAATGGCGGCGGGCGAGGCGGTGCGTGGGTCGATGAAGGCGCGCCGGGTGCGCTGGATCGCGCCGCGCGAGACGACCCGGCGCTCGCCGCGCAGGGCGAGCTCGGCGTCGGAGAATCGCGCCAGCCACTGAGGATCGAACCGACCCTCGAGACCGGAGAGGTCGAGGGCGCGATCGAACAGCGTGTACTCGTAGTCCACCATGGTGAGCCGCTCGGTTCCGCCCTGGCGGGTCAGAAAAGCATTCCGCGGCCGCAGGTCGGCATTGGCGAGCAGCAGCGCCGAAGCGCCGTGACGGCCGATCTCGAAGGCCAGCTCGGGTCCGGGCACCTCGGCCGTCAGCTTCTCGCCGGTGACCGCGCGTGACAACAGCAACGTCTCGGCGCCGGGTTGCACCTCGACGCGATTGGTCTCGATCCCGAGCTCGGCGTGCAGCGGGCGCGCGATCGCCTCGATCCAGGCCGCTTCGGGGTGGCGAAAGCGCTTGAGATAGAGCTCTTCGCTCCAGCCTTCGTCCCACAGGACCTCGACTCTGGCGACCAGGTTGTAGCGGCCCTGGATCGAGTCGGGAAGCAGGCGGACCGCAGTCAAACTGCCCGCCAGACCGCCCAGACCGACCCTTCGGCCAGGTGCCGCGAGCGGCTGCGCCTCGCCGCGCTCCAGGCCCTCCGCCCAGGCGAGATCCTCGAAGCGCGGGAGAGTTCCGGCTCCGGTCCCGCCGATCCGCAGCGCGTGCAGCCCCAGGGCCCGGGGCGCCTGGACATCGTTGGCAAGCGAATCACCGATCATCATCGCCTCGTCCGCTGCAACGCCGAGCGCGTCGAGCGCCGCGCGATAGCTCGCGGCCGCAGGCTTTTTCGCTCCGAGATCGCAGGAAAAGAGCGCCCGGTCGAACGACTCCTCGAGCGTGAAGCGGGCGAACGGTTCGCGGAACGGGCTCGCCGAGTTCGTCAGCAGCCCGAGCGCGAACCCGCGGCGGCGCAGAAAGCCCAGAATCGAGCGCGCCGAGGGCTCCACTCGCGCCGTCGCGATCTCGCGGTCGAGCAGCGCGAGAGCGCGTTCGCGCGCCTCGACCAGGGCGAGGCCCGGCTGCGGCGGGAAGCGCGCGAAGATCGCGTCGACGAACTCCTCGCCCGAGGCATAGGCGCGAACCACCAGGACGTCGCGGAGGAATTCGATCCATTCGCGCCGCTCGGCAGTGATCAGGCGCGAGATTCCGCGCTGGAACGGCCGTTCGTCGAGATGAATCAGGGTTCCGTAAAGATCGAACACGAGCGCCTTGACGGCGCTCAAGGTTTCGCCTCCTGGGCCGGCGGTTGCAGACGATGGTGGTGCAGGAAGCCCATGAAGCGCTTGTAGTCGGTGGCAGGGATGGCCCAGAGCTCGAGGAGCCTGCGGTAACTGCCCCCCGACTCTCCGAGGCCCATCGTGAGGAGCCGACGGACATCGCGGCGCGACAGATCGCGATCGAGAAACGGCGTGTGGACCAGCGCCCAGAAGTCGGCGTTGCCGCGCGCCAGACGATGGTGAATCGCCGCCACCTCATCCGCTCGCGGACCCACCCGGCGTTCGAGGCGATCGATGAAGTCCTGCGGTTCGATCTGGTTCGAGTCCGCGAGCGCGTAGCCGGTGGCGACGACGCTGATCAGCTCACGCACGTTACCCGGCCAACCGTAGCCCTCCATCAACCGCAGCGATGCGTCGGAGAACTGCCGCGCCGTGCCGTAGCGGCAGGCCAGCCGCTCGAGGGCCCACTCGAGCAGCAACTGCCAATCCTCGCCGCGTTCGCGCAGCGGCGGCGGCTCGATCATGAAGTAGCGCAAGCGGAAGAGAAGGTCGTTGCGGAAACGCTCCGACATCACCATCTCGTTGAGGGAGCGGTTGGTGGCCGAGACGATGCGGACGCTCGCCTTGCGCGCCACTTCGGATCCCAGAGGCCGGAATTCACCGGTGCCGATGGCGCGCAGCAGCATCACCTGGGCGTTCATCGCCAGATCGCCGATCTCGTCGAGGAACACGACGCCGCCGTCGGCCGTTTCGAAGCATCCGCGGTGGTCGCTGACGGCGCCGGTGAAGCTCCCTTTGCGGTGCCCGAAGAGCTCCGAGACGGTGAGATTGCCGTCCTGGAACTGCGGGCAGTTCACCGCCACGAAGGGATGGGTCGAGCGCTTGCCGAGCAGATGGATCGCCTGCGCCAGCGACTCCTTGCCGACGCCGCTCTCACCATAGACCAGCACCGGCTCGTCGTAGCGCGCGACCTTCGCGACCTTCTTCAGCATCTCCTCGAGGCGCGGCGAGCGACCGACGATCTCGATCGCGTGCTCCGGGCCCGACCTCTTCGCCGACATCTCGCGGATTTCGAGCGCGGCAGGCGAGAAGAGGCCCTCGCTACGCCGGGACGGGTCGAGCTTGGCGGAACTTCTCATGGCAGCTGCGATCGATCGCACAACGTCTCCGACCCGACTCGAATGGTGTCGGTCCCGGTTTTCGGAGCATGACTGGCGTCAAACGCCCGGCGAATCTACAATCCCCTGTTGCCATGGTCAAATCTCCGAGCAAGCCCGGCGGTTCCGGCGGGGGACGCAGTGCACACTTGAGCGACTATGCCGCCGGGGCGATCATCGTTCAGGAGGGCGCAACCGGTAGCGAGATGTTCATCATCGACGACGGCGAGGTCGAGATCGTGCGACTGCGGGGCGACAGCGAGCGGATCCTGACGACGCTCGGTCCCGGCGACTTTTTCGGCGAGATGTCGGTGCTCGAGAATCGGCCGCGCAGCGCCACCGCGCGGGCCAAGGTCGCCTGCCGCCTGCTGCCGATCGACGCCTCGACCCTCGATGCGCTGTTGCGCGAGCACCCGGAAGTCGCCGTGCGGATGATGCGCAAGCTCTCGGCCCGGCTGCGTGGATACGAAGAGGCGGAAGAGCGGGCGGCGCGGGTGGGGATGGAGCGACTGCAGCCCAAGGCGCCGTCGCCGGCTCAAGAACCGGCCGTGCAAGAGCCGGCACTCGCCGCCGAAGCCCGGCCGCGCGCCGCTGCCGAGACGCCCTACGCGGGTATCCGCGCCCCCGCTCCTGCCGCCGCAGCGGCGGCCGCGAGCGCCGCCGGCGCGCGCCTCGAGCACGCTTCGGGCTGGTCGATCGCGATCGCCACCGGCAGCGAGATGGTGATCGGCCGACCCGACCCGGTGACCGGCGCGGTGCCGGAGATCGATCTCGGCGCGCTCGATGTCGAACGAACTCTGTCGCGCCGCCACGCCCGACTCATCGGTCGCGATGGCGGCTTCTTCCTGCGCGAGGAGATCGGAACCGCGAACGGGACCTGGGTGGGAGGCGAGCGGATCCCCGCGGGCGTCGAGCACCGGCTCGCAGACCGCGATCGCCTGCGTTTCGGTCGGCTCGATTTCGTCTTCCGGCTCGGCGGAAAGGCCTGAGATGGCGTTTGCCGTGCAAACGATCGCCGAGGGCGGCGTCGTCGTGCTCGCTCTCTCGGGTCAGCTCGACTCGCGGACCGCGCCGGCGCTCGAACGCGAGACCGGACAGGCGCTCGGCAAGGACTGCAGCGCTTTGCTGTTCGACCTGACGGCGCTCGACTTCGTCGCCAGCGCCGGGCTCCGGGTGGTGATCATGGTCGGCAAGCGGCTGGCCTCGGACGGCGGCGCGATCGCGCTCTGCGGTCTCAACGCGAGCGTGCGCGAGGTTTTCGACATCGCCGGTTTCTCCAGTCTCTTCCCGATCCTCCCTGATCGCGCCCAGGCGGTCGCCCTGCTGGCCGGACGCTCGCGGATCGGCGGCATCGGCCGCATGGCGGATCGCCTGCTGCATCGCCGTGGTGAGCCGGCAGGCCCGCCGCAGTTCGCCGCCAGATCCGCGGCCGATCCGGCTCGCGTCGCGCTCGCCGCGGAGATCCTCAGTCGCGGCACCGCACCCGCGAAGTGAGGAAGCACGGTTCTCTCTGAATCGCGCCTTTGGCGCGGCTGAATCGCGCCCTTGGCGCGGCTCTGGCGCGGCTCAGGCGCGCGTCAGGCAGAGCAGGGTCAGGTCGTCGTCGAAGCCGTGATCGCCGACGAACGATCGCGCCGCGGTCAGCAACCCGTTGATCGCCTGACTCGGATCGTCGCTGGCGAGGCGGCGCAGGGTCTCGATGATGCGTGCGTTGCCGAACCGCTGCAGTTGGTGATTGGCGGCTTCGGTGAGGCCATCGGTGGCGAACAGCATGAGATCTCCGGGCGACATCGTCCAGGAGGCCGCCGGCGCGAGAAGCGGCCGGCTCACCCCCAGCGCGCTCCCGGGCTGGAGCTTGAGCTCTCCGGCCCGGCCGTCGCGGTGGCGCACGATCGGCAGCAGGTGTCCCGCGTTGGCGATCTCCAGGCGGCCGCTCTCGGGATCGAGAACGGCGAAGTTCGCAGTGACGAACATGCCCTCGTCGTTCTCGGCGAAGACCAGCTCGTTGAGCTCCTCGAGCACCGATGCCGGATGCTCCGAGCGCGCGGCCGCAGCGCGGAGCACGCTGGTCAGTCGCGCCATCAGGAGCGCACCCGAAACGCCCTTGCCCGAGACGTCACCGATCGCCAGCCCGATCCGGCCGCTCGCGAGCGGGAAGAAGTCGTAGAAGTCGCCGCCCACTTCGGCCGCCGGCGAATACTCGACCGCCAGGCCGTAGCCCGGCACTTGCGGTGGCGTCTGCGGCAGGAAGCTGCGTTGCAGACGCCGGGCGAGCGCGAGATCGTGCTCGAGGATGTCGCGCTCGACGAGCTTCTCGTGCAATCGCGAATGCTCCATGGCGAGGGCGATCGGGCCGGCGATGCCCGACAGGAGATCGAGGTCGTCGGCGCTGAATCCGCGTCGCTCTTCGGTGTTGTCGACCTGCATGACGCCGACCAGCCGATCCTCGACGAGAAGTGGCAGGCAGGCCACCGCGCGCAGGTTGAGATGGCGAACGGAATTCGCCACTTCGAAGCCCGCTTCGGCGCCGACGTCCACCGAAGCCAGCGGCTCCCGGCGCCGAATCACCGCGTCGATGAGCGTCCGGCTGGCGGGAATCTCTTCGACCGCGCCACTGCGGGTGCGGGCACCGATCGAGGCGAGCTCGCCGCTCTCGGGATCACGCCGCAGGATGAAGGCCCGGCCCGCCTGCGGCAGGACCGCCATGGCCTTCTCCAGCAGAGCGTCGAAGAGCTCGCGCTCGTTCAGCGTCCGGGTGAGCACGACTCCCGCCTGACGAAAGAACTCGAGCTTGCGGCGCATGCGCTCGAGCTCGTCGGCCGGAGGGCCGGTCAGCTGGAGGTTCGCGAGCGGAATCACCAGTGGCAGCGGACCGGAATCACGCGCCGCGTCGCGAATCGTGATGGTGCGCGAGCGGGTGCCGTCGAGTCTCGGTGAATCGGCGAGACGGAACTCGAGAACAGCCGTGCCGACGCGCACTTCGTCGCCGCTCACCAGCGGAGTCGGCTCCGCGAGATGCTCGCCATTGAGGAAAGTCCCGTTGCCGCTGCCGAGATCGACGAGGAAACAGCGCTCGTCGGCAACCGAGATCTGCGCGTGGCGCCGCGACACCGAGGCCTCGGGCAGCACCACGTCGCATTGCTGACCGCGGCCGAGAATCACCGAGCGCGAGAAGACGAAACGCTGGCCCTGGCGCGGCGCGGATAGATGGATGAGGATCGGCATCGCGACCGTCCGATCATATCGATGGAGAGGTGCCTTTTCGCCTCGCGCTGCGCCCGCCTCCCGGCCTCTGCCGGCGGCAGAGACCGGTTTCCTTTCGCCGCAGGCCGAAACGAGGTAACTTACGCCGCGAGCGACGGCCGGTCCATTCTCCGGCGAAGAGCCGGGTGCGCCGCTCCGCCGCCACGCCGGAGGTCCCGATGCGCATCCCGACTCTCACGATTCTCAGCTGTCTCGCGATGCCGCTGGCCGTGCCGCAGGCAGCCGCCAGCGCGACGAGCTCCACGGCCGAGGTGCGGCACCCCGAAGATCTGTTCATCGTCGACTGCCTGCTGCCGTCCCGGGTGAGGAACCTCGGGCGGCACGCCAAGTTCGCCGCTCCCCGCCAGGTGGTGCGCGCGACCGCCCACGAGTGCGGACTGCGCGGCGGCGAGTTCACCCTCGATCCGACCAGGAACGACTTCGCGTTGCAGGCCTGGCTGGCGCAGGCGGAAGGCGGCGACGCCGAGGCCGCCAACAACGTCGGCGAGATCTACGAACAGGGTGTTCGCGGGGAACCCGATCTCACCCAGGCGGCGATCTGGTACCGCAAGGCAGCGGACGGGGGCAGCCGCCGCGCGCAACGCAACCTGGCCCATTGCTACGAATCGGGCAGCGGCGTCTCGCGCGACGCCGTCCAGGCGATCGTCTGGTACCGCAAGGCCGCGGGACTCTCCGGGGCGACGGACCTCGATCTCGAGAAGGAGGTGGCAGCGCTGCGTTCCGAAGTCTCGCGCCTCACCGCCGAAGCGGCGAACGCCAAGGCCGAGCTCGAGCTCAACGCTGCGGAGCTCTCCCGCGCCCGGGAGGCGCTCGTCGCCGCCGAGCGCGAGCTCGCGCAGGCGAAGACCACTCTCGCAGCCGGTGTCGCCAGCGCGGCGAGCGCCAAGACCGCCTCGGCCCAGGCCGCAGCGCAGACTCCCGCCGCGCCCGGCACCCAGCCGCCGGCGAAAACTCCTGCGCCCCCTGCTCTCACCGTCGCGCAGCGCCAGGAAGCGGTTGAATCGAGCCGCAAGCGGGTCGCCGACCTCGAGGCGGCGCAGGACCGCTATCGCCGCCTCGCTTCGGAGCTCGAGTCGTCCGCCGCCGCGGCGAAGGATCTCGCGGCCCGCGGCCGCGAGGCGGTGATCGCCAAGCGCGCGCCGGCGATCGAGTTTCTCCGCCCCGACGTGCTTGCCACCCGCGGTCCCTCGCTGGTGCCCGTCCCCGTCGGGGCGCGCGAAGTGGAGATCGTCGGCAAAGTGACCGCGGAGTTGGGGCTCGCCGAGTTCACCGCCGCCGGGCAACGGCACGAGATCGGCGCCGACGGCATGTTCCGCCTGCGGCTTGCGGTCGAGGCCAACAAGCCGATCCCGTTCGTCGCCATCGACCGCGCGGCGCGGAGAACCGAAACGGAGCTCGTCTTCGTCGCCGCGGGGGGCGCGATTCCGCCGGCCGCCGCGCTCGCCGGCGCGCCGAAAGAGAGCGGAAGGCGATTCCACGCACTGGTCATCGCGGGCGGTGCGTACCGGCACCTCGCGCCGCTCACGACCTCCATCGCCGACGGCGAGGACCTGGCGGCGATGCTGCGCGACCGCTACGGCTTCGAAGTGAGCTGGCTGCCGAATGCCACCTTTCTCGCTGCGATGCAGCGCCTGACCGAGCTCGCCAGTCAGCTCGGCCCGCAGGACGACCTGCTGGTCTATTTCGCCGGTCACGGCCGGATCGACGCCGCCACCGGTCGCGGCTACTGGATGCCGGTCGACGCCGATCCCAACGACCCGTCGACCTGGATCCCGAACGAGGCCCTGGCGAAGATCTTCGGCATCATGCGCGCCGGCCGCGTGCTCGTCGTCGCCGACAGCTGCTACGCCGGTGCTCTCGGGGGGCTCGGGCTCGAACGGACGAAGGGCACCACCGAGGCGGGCAGTCGAGTCCGAAGCGTGCTCTCGTCGGGCGGCCTGGCGCCGGTTCTGGACCAGGGAGCGGAGCGCCACTCGATCTTCGCCCGCGCCCTGCTCACCGTTCTCTCCCTGGCACGCGAACCGCTCTCCGCCGACCGGCTCTACCAGGCGGTCTCGGCGCGGGTCGCCTTCCGCTCGGCGGAGCTCGGCGTCGTCCAGCGACCCGAGTACGCCCAGATCGGCTTCGCCGGCCACGAGGGCGGCGACTTCATCTTCCAGCCGAAGAGCTGACCGGGCTAGAGCGCGGCGATTCTCTTGAGCAGGGCGCCGAGCGCGAGCTGGGCGTCGGCGAAACGGTCCTGGGCCGCGAAGAGCGGATCTCGCGATCCCTTCTTGCGCGCCGAGTCGGTGAGCGCCCGCGCTTCACGCAGCAGCGAGGCGACGCGGTCGAGCTCCCGCCCGAGCGCCGGGTCGCGCCAGAGCTGCGCCAGATCGCGATTCGCGCGATCGGCGTCGAGGGCCTTCACCTGGGCTTCGAGACCGGCAAGTTGCGACTCGAATTCGACCAGTTCGGGCTCGAGGCCCAGGCTGGCGCATTTCTCCCGGGTCGCAGTGGCCTGCGCCGAGGCTTCAGCGCTCCGGCCGAGGGCGGTCTGCCCGATCGAGGTGGAGAAGGCGACCTCGGCCGCATCACAGTCGCCGGTCGCTGCGAGCGCGACTCCGAGGTGGAAGAACGGCAGGTAGCCGTCGCGCTCGATCGGATCGTGGCCCGCCGCCGAGCGCAGGAGCGGAATCGCCGCCTCCGGCTCATGGCGTTCGAGCGCGGCGAGCCCCTTGGTGTAGTCCTCCGGCACTTCTGCGCTGCCGCCCCGGAACCGGAGGATCGCCAGCGCTGTCAGCACGCCGATCGCGATCACGGCGATACCGATCAACCACCCGGCCACCGCTCGCTGCGGTCGCTGTCCAGGGATAACGTCCGGCGGCTGCGTAGCGACACCGCGCGACTTCTGGATCACGGTTTGCTGCTCGGCCTCCTCGACCACGGCCGCCGGAGCCTGCTGCTCGACCGGCACTCGAAACGGCTGCGTGTCGTCTCCTGTCAGGGTCTGACTGGCGGTCGGCGGCGGGGGGTTCGCCGCGGCGGCCTTCCTGGCCAGCTCGCGCTGGATCTCGGTCAGGCGGCGGCCGAAGGCCTCCGCGCTCTGCGGTCTCCCTTCCGGCTTCTTGGCCAGCGCCTCGAGGATCAGGGCTCGCAGCGACTCGGGAATCCGGCCTTCGGGATCGGAGACCTCGAAGGCGAGCGGCGGCAGGTAGAGGTGGCCGGTGACGATCGAAGGCAGATCCTGCCCGGTGATCGGGTGACGCCCGCTCACCAGCTCGTAGAGCATCACCCCGAAGGAGTAGAGATCGCTGCGCGCGTCCACTGCCGTCGACGACAGCTGCTCTGGCGACGAGAAGCGCGGCTTGCCGAGATAGTGCAGCGTGGCCGACGCTTGACTGTCCTCGCGGAGGATCTTGACGATGCCGAGGTCGATCAGCTTGACCAGCGAGTGGCCGTCGGCATCCCGGGTCAACATCAGGTTGTCGGGCGAGATGTCGCGGTGAACGTATCCCTTGCGATGCAGGAATCCGAGTGCCCGCAGGGCCTGGATGGCGATCCCCAGTGTCTCGTGCAGGTCGATCGTGGGGCGAGCCCGGCAGTACTCGTCGAGGTTCACGCCCTCGATGTACTCCATGACGATGTAGGCGACGCCCTGCGGGTCGATCGAGAAGTCGTAGAGCTGGGCGATGTTCGGGTGACGGAGCTGGATCGCCGTCTTCGCTTCCCGCGCGAAGCGCTCGTCGAGATCGGCGTCGCTCGACATCTGCGCGCGCAGGACCTTGATGACCCGAAGCTCCTCGAGCAGGCGATGGCGGACGAGATAGATCGTCCCCATGCCGCCCTCGCGCAGGCGGCGAACGACCTCGTACTTCGGATCGAGCTTCTCGACGTCGACCACTCGGGCGGCTAGAACTCGAAGCGCAGCCCGGCCTGCCAGGTGGCGAGCTCGAAGTCGTCGCGCGCAAACTCCCTGTCGTAGGCGACGAAGAGGCTGCCCCACAGATACTGAGCCGAGAGGCTCAGGCCGGCATCGATCCAGTCACGATCCGGTGGGTCGAGAAAGACCAGGAAGCTCGAGCCGGCGGCCTGGTCACCGAGGAAGCTGGCTTGCACGGTGCGGGCGTCGTTGTCGAACTCGTGGCGGTACGTGACCGTGAACTGCGGCACCAGCACGCCGTTGGACATCGAGATGTTGCCCGAGAGATCGAAACCGAACTCGCCGAGGAGCGACTCCAGTTGCTGTTCCTCGACGGCGACGCCGAAGTCGGTCGGCACCGGGACACCGCCGATCACGACGTTGGCGATCGCGCCGCTCTCCGCGAAGGGGTCGACCTTGGCGCGCGCCCAGCTGCCACGCACGAAGCTCGAGGCGAGGACGCGCCGGCCGCCCCAATTCCAACCGCCCTCGAGCGACGCCGACTGCTGGTCGCCGTTGTAGAGAGCGCGCGCATCGAGATCTCCCACCACCGGCAGCTCGATCCGCCGGCGCTGGTCGTAGTCGGTCGAGCCGTAACCGACAGTGGCCTGCAGGTAGGAACCGTTCGTCGCCTGCCAGGCGCCGTAGATCATGAGACTCTGGGCGTCGAACTCGAGCTCGCCACCACCGCCGGCGAGGTCGGTCTGGTTGGTGGCATAGCCGCCGGCGATGCCGAAGAAGCTGTTCGGGCCGGCGGCGAAGTCGACGCCGAGGGTGCCCGACGTGGTGTCGAAATCGAAGGCTGTTTCGTCACCGACATCGCCCGACTGTTCTCCCTGCTGCAAGCGGCCGGTGAAGAACAGTCCCCAACGACGATCGCGCGCCGGCTCGGCCGCGGCGGCCTGCGCCAGCATGGAGGTGCCCTGTCGCCCGCCCATGCCGCGGTGGCCACCGAGCGCCGCCTCGACGTTGCGCCCCAACCGCTCGCGACTTTGAGATTCGCTGCGCGCGGCGGCGAGGGTCGTGCCGTCGATGACCGTGCCGCCGGCCGACCAGGAGATCTGCGCCCCGGCGGCGAGGGCACCGCCACGCAGCGCCCCCAGGCGGGAGGCGACGATCGACTGCTGTTGCGCGGCGCTCGCGGAGGCTGTCTTCGAGGCGCTGCCGAGCCCCGTGGGCGACATCTCGATCAGGGCCTCGGTGCGCTGGTCCTGGTTGGTGAGGGTCCCGGTCATGAAGACACAGAGCGGCGTCGCGCGCGGAACAGGACGAGGCGTGCCGTCGGGGTTGTTGAAGACATCGAAACAGATGTCGTCGAACGATCCGCCCGCCGAGGCCCGGGTGTTGTTGTCGGAGGTGAGCTCGCCGAGGCTGCCGACGGTGATCGAAAAGAGAATCGGTGACGATCCTCGCAGCGAAGCGCGGATGGTCACGCTGCCGGCGACGCCGAAACCGAAGGTGGCGCGCGCGATGCCTGCGCCATCGGACGGGGAGGGCGCGCCGCTCGTCCCGCGAGGCGAGCCGGGAGCCGCGACCACTTCCCAGGCGAGCGACACATTCGGCACCGGAGTGCCGTTGGCGTCGAGCACCCGTACCTCCAGGGTCAACCTGTCTCCGAGCACGACGTTCTGGGTCCCGGGCGAGACCGGGACCAGGCGGAACGATTCTTGAGTCTGGGCGCTCGCGATGGCGTCGAAGGACGTCATCGTGAGGGTCGCGAGGGTCGCGAGGGCGAGGAAGATCGCACGAAGCGCAGAAACGCGAGCGGGACGAGGGATCGTCATCGAATTCTCCTTCCGGCGGCTGTTTGGAGCACTCTATCCCAGCCGCGAACTCACGATTCCAGTGGCGGTTTCGCCCCCCCGGCCTGGCCGTCCGAGACCGGCTTTTCGGGAGACAATCAGGGAGTGACCTCCACCAGCAGCCGCTCGCATGGCGATCGACCTTCCACGAGCCGCATACGCGGCGATGTATCCCTCAGGAGCCGCATACGCGGCGATCTATCCCTCAGGAGCCGCATACGCGGCTCTTTGCTCGCTGGGGCGATGGGGGATGCGTTGGGGGCGCCGATCGAGTTCCTGCGCTGGCCGGAGATTCGGGCGCGCTACGGGCCGCGCGGGCTCGAGCACTTCGAGTCGACCTACGGACACCCGCCGATCGCCGGCGCGATCACCGACGACACGCAGATGACGCTCTTCACCGTCGAGGGGCTGATCCGCGCCGAGGTGCGCGGCGAGGCGCGCGGCACGTCGCATCCATCGTCGGTCGTGCATCACGCCTACCGCCGCTGGCTGCTGACACAAGGGGAGAGTTGGCCCGAGGCGGACCGCGCCGGCGCGGCAGCGGAGTCCCCGCCATGGGCTGCGGACGGCTGGCTCATCGGCGAGCGCTTTCTGCACGCACGCCGCGCGCCGGGCAACACCTGTCTCGCGGCGCTGCGCGTTGCGGGGCCTTACGGCCGACTGGCAGAGAACGATTCGAAGGGCTGCGGCGGGGTGATGCGCATCGCGCCGGTGGGGTTCCTCTTCCGCGCCGGCGAAGGGATCGCGGTCTTCCGCATGGGCGTCGAAATCGCCGCGCTCACCCACGGCCATCCGACCGGGCAGCTTCCCGCCGGGGTTCTGGCGGCGGCGATTCACGCCATCGCCTACGAGGGCCGCTCGCTGCCCGAAGCGCTCGACGCGGCGACGGCGATCCTGCGCGAGGCGCCGGATCACGCCGAGACG
>Ga0073905_10000620_pt1 | contig 17076 bp, 16 predicted proteins | sample KloWWTupernatant_FD_65482 | JGI IMG/M metagenome (GOLD analysis project Ga0073905, IMG submission 65482) | Active sludge microbial communities from Klosterneuburg, Austria, studying microevolution and ecology of nitrifiers - Klosterneuburg... | ecosystem: Engineered > WWTP > Aerobic digester >... | reverse complement strand
ACACCGATCAGCCCACAGGCTCTGCGTTGGGACAGGCCGCGTTCGTTCAGGAACACAACCTGTTCGCGGCGCGCCTGTGGGCTCACCACTTTCGGCGGTTCACCTCGCGCATCAGGTCGATCTCCAGATCGCGCTCGGCCAGCAGCTTCTTCAGTTTGGCGTTCTCCGTCTCCAGCGCCTTGAGCCGCTTCACGTCGCTCGGCTGCATGCCGCTGAAGTGCTGGCGCCAGGCGTAAATCGTCTGTTCGCTGACCTTGTTCTTCTTGGCCGCCGCGGCGACCGACGTCTTCTCGGCCTCCCGCAGGATCGCGACCATCTGCTCCTCGCTGAAGCGGCTCTTTCTCATCGGCTCTTCCTTTGCGATGAAGAGCCATCTTTCCAGAAATCAGTGGGTCGAAGAAGTCGGGCAGGTCAGGGTCAACTGCGGCGCAGCCGCTCGATGAGCAGCTTCACGATCGCCGCCGCATGCTTCGCTCCATCGATCTGGCTCGGTCGCAGATAACACGCGAGCATCGCCTGGCCGCAGAACACGCACAGCGGCAGATACCAGTGGTGGTCGTAGTAGGCGTGGAACTGGCGCTGCTCCTGCGCACCGTGCGGCGGCACGTCCGAGGCGTCAACATCGAGAACGATCTCCTCGGGCGCCGATTCGTGCGAAGCGAGAAACTGCTCGACGAGCACTTCGTGCAGCGCCCACGCCTGGGCACGCGTGGCGCGGTTCTCCAGGCGACTGAACGTCGGGGACGACGCCAGCAGCGTGACGCGACAGACAGCGGTTTGCATCAGCGAATCGCCGCGCAGCACGTCGTGATCGCTCAGATCCTCGTAGCCGCAGCACATCGCGTACAGGCGCTGCGCGAGCGGATCGTGCAGGCGATGTTAGATGCGCGTCGGATCGCGTGCATCGCCGATCGCTGCAGCCGCCGCGCGGCTCAGCCCGATGCGCTGATCGATCTGGCGCAGCAGCATCAGCCCGCCGTCGGAGCTCAGATCACCCCCGTCGAAATCGGCCTCGATCACGCGCCGTCCCAGCCGCCCAAACTGCATCCGGCTCTCGGTACAATCTGGCATCGGCGCATCTCCTCTGCAGGTGTTTGTGGAATCGGCGTAAGACACTGATTCAACGCACGAATGCATGCATGCGCCGACCTACTTCTGCGTCGACTCATGAAATATCCGGGCTAGGACGGCCGCCGCGACCAGAGCTGTTCTCGAGAAAACATGCCTCATCTTTTCCTCCTTATGGATCTATTCGCGATCCGCGTTGACGCCTGGGAAACTTCGGCTGAGCTGTCCTTGATCTCTTTTCCGAGCGCCATTTCAAGCAGCGCGCGCTTGTCCACCTTGGTTGCGGCCGGATTCAGCGGCAGTGCATCGATCAGAAACAGACGCTCGGGGTGCTTGAAACGGGCAAGTCCGCGTTCGCTGAGATGGGCCGTGATCGATTCGAGGGTGACGCGAACGCCGTCCCTGGGCACCACGGCCGCGCAGACGCGCTCGCCCATTTCCGCGTCGGGAACGCCAATGACAGCCGCCTCGGCGACGTGCGGATGCGCGAGGATCGCATCTTCGACTTCGCCGGGAACGATGTTCTGTCCGCCACGGATCACCAATTCACGAACACGTCCGGAGAGCCAAAGGTAGCCGTCCTGATCCAGATGGCCGAAATCGCCCATGGCGTAGTACCCGGTCGCCCATGCCTGCTCGGTGGCGGCGGTATCCTGGACGAAGCCGCCCACGCAGTGCGGTCCCCTGGCGAAGATTCGCCCGGGCGTGCCGGCGGGAACTGCTACGCCGTTCGCGTCGCATATGCGCAGTTCGGTTCCCGTCAACGGACGACCGACGCCGGTCAGCCGCACGCGATCGGGATCGTCGATCGCCGCGCTCGCGAGCGAGCCGTAGTCCGACGCTCCGTACCCCTGGATCACCTTCGCGCCGAGGATCCGCTCGACTTCGGCCGCGATTCCCGGCGCCAGGATCGCTCCGAAGCTTGTAACGACTCGCAGCGAGGACAGGTCGTGCCGGCGCAATCCGTCGTAGGCGAGCAGTCGATGCAACAGCGTCGGCACGAATACCGCACAGGTTGCCCTCTCAGATTCGATCAGGCGACACGCCAATTGGGGATCGAAATGATCGACCAGCACGATGCGCGCGCCGACCTGCGGCGCTGTGTGATGCACGAGCAAATCGCAGTTGCCGGCAAAGATCGAGACCATGCCAACCACGACGTCGTTATGCGTGAGCTGCAGTCGATCGATATAGACACGGCCCGACGCGTTTCGTGCGCACGCGGTGTGCTCGACGAAACGGGGTATTCCAGTGGTGCCGCTGGTCGTGATGATCGCGGCGTATTCGTACGGCTGTAGGCGCCTGCCGTCGAGGACGCGACCGGCTTCTGTCGCCGAATAGGGAACGTCGAGCCACGACTCGATGTCGCATGCGCCGGGTATCGAAGAGCCGCCAATGGAAAACAATGCGAACGACTCCCGCGCTCCCGCGCGGTAGACGTTCGCCAAGTCCTGCGCGCGCGCTCTTTCGGAGAGAACGGCGCCGGCCAATGGCAGGCGCTCGGTGATCGCACCGACTTCGGCGCGCGAGAACGTGGGAGGCACGAGCAGCGCGACGACGCCAGCCTTTTCAGCGGCGAGTCGAAGCAGCATGAGTGCAGCCGAGTTGGGTGCCTGCAGCGCGATCACGTCGTTGCGGCGCAGTCCGCACGACACCAGCCCCATGGCGAGCTTGTGAATGGCCTCGACCGCCGTTTTCCAGGTGTATCGTTGTGCACCGAACACCAGCGCATCGCGATGCGGATCGCGTAACGCATTCGACTCCCAGAAATCGACCGGGTATGCGCCGTTCCAGTGTCCGTCGCGCTCGTATCCGGCGACCAGTTGCTGCGTATAACGCTGGACGCGTGCCAAGGTAACCCTCGCCCGACGATTACACTTCGAGCGCGAGACGGAACGCTTGTGAAACGCTCTCGATCGCGTGCATCGCGTGCTCCGGATTGCCGATCAACTCGATCCTCGGGGCGACCTTCGCCGCCGTCAGCTCGTCGTGCAGGCGCGTGTTCGGCTTCAGCCCGGTGGCCAGGAACACTGTGTCAGCGGGAACGATTGTTTTCTCGTTTCCCTGCAGTACGACCACGCCCTCGGTAGTGATTTCCTGTGCGACGGCGTTGTTGAGGATTTCGACGCCGGCGATCGACGCTTCCTTGGCGAGCACCCATCGAGTGGAGCCCCCCACCGACCCGCCAAGGCGGCGCTGGCGGCTCACCAGCGTCACACGATGCCCCTTGCGATCGACGATCGCGCGGTCGTTGTCGGTGAAGGCCTCGTAGTCCTCGAGGAACTCGACGACCTCCGGACGTATTTCCCAGCGCTTCGCCAGGAACGGCGCGATCTCCACGCCGATGCCGCCGCCGCCGATGATTACGACCCGCTCGCCAATCGGAACACGGCCCTCGAGCGCAGCGGTCGCCGGGTGCACGTGCGGAAGATCCGAGCCGGGCAGCGTCGAATCGACGGGTTCGCTGCCGGGCGACACGGCGATGAGATCCGCCTTCATCGCACGCAGCCATTCGGGCGTCGCCTCGGTACCCATCCGGAACGCCACGCCGGCTTTCATGCACTGCCGGACGAGCCATTCGAGAAACGCGAACAGCTGCTCTCTTCCCGGCGGAGCCGATGCGTGATGCCACATGCCCCCGAGGTGCGATTTGCGCTCCACGAGAGTAACGTCGTGTCCTCGCTCGGCGCTGGTGAGCGCGAACTGCAGGCCGGCCACGCCGCCTCCGACGACGACCACCCGCCGCCTGGAGCGCGCCGGCGGAATCGGTTCCACCTCGGAGACCACGCCTTCGCGCGGATTGACCAGACAGCGCACCGGCTTGTTGTGGATGACTGCGATGTCCATGCATTCATTGCATGCGATGCAATACCGGATATCCGAGAAACGCCCTTCGCGAGTCTTCAGCGGCCAGTCGGCATCGGCCAGCGACTGCCGTCCGAGGCTCACCATGTCGGCCCAGCCGAGGCGCAACAGGCGCTCGGCCTCCATCGGGTCGTTGTTGCGGTTGGATGCGGCGACTGCGGCGGACTGCAGGACGCGCTTCACCTCGCGCGCCAGGTAGGCGTAGGCGCCTTGGGGCACGTTCGGCGTCAACTGCGGAACGGAAGTCGCGTGTCCGCCCCCGGTCACGTTGAAGAAACACACGCCTGCGCGTTCGAGCGCCAGCGCATTGAACTGCGCGCCCTCGATGCCATAGCCACCGGGCAGGAACTCGCTGCCGTGCAGGCGATAGAAGACCGGGAAGTCGTCGCCAAGCGCCTTCTTGATGCCGCGCACCGTCTCGACCGCGAAGCGGATCCGGTTCTCCTGCGTGCCGCCCCATCGATCGATGCGGTCGTTGAACACGCGCGAGGTGAACAGGCTGTGACCGCTGCCGCCGACGCCGAGGATGTCGATCGCCATGAAGCCCGCCCGGGCGGCCCGCTTCGACGCGGCGACGACTGCGTCGATCATCTCCTCGACCTGGTCGGCCGGGATCTCGGCGAGGCTCGGACGGTCAGTCGCCTTCTCGCGGTGCAGGCGGCTGACGTGAAACAGCCGTCGGACGCCGATCTGCGCGTACGGGACCGCCCCATGGCGCTTGATCTGCGTGACCAGCCGCGCGTAGCGCTGGACGTGCCGATCGCTTTCCAGAAAAAGCTCGTGCGGACTACCGGCATGGTCGACGAAAAAGGCATCGATGACGCCCACGCCCATCAGGCCGAAACCGCCCTTGGCCCGCGCGACGTAGAAGTCAATTCCCCGGTCCGTGATCCCCTCTTGCATCGAGCCGAGGTTGGCATGCATGGGCGGCATGGTCAGCCGGTTCGGCACGCGAAGGCCGCCGAGTGTGATGGGTTCGAACAGCAGTGGCGTCAGCATTCTCGATCCGAAGGTTTCGTTGCGTGTCGCAATAATTGCGTTTCGCTAGCGTATGTCGACTAGAATGTCGTGTCAACAGGGATTCCGGCCGAAAACACCATGCAACCGAACACTTCGGGCAGCCGCCTCGACTGCATCATTCCGCTGGAGGAGCGCTTCACCTACCGGTTCGCCGTGATCGCGAACCGGATGGGCTCGGTGCTGGCACCGTCACACGAGCGCTACGGGCTTTCCGTGGCCACATGGCGCGTGCTGGCGGTGATCGGACGCTACCAGCCGCTATCGGCAAAGGAACTGGCACGCCGTACGTCGACCGATCCCTTTCGCGTAACGAGGGCGCTGATCCTGCTCGATGAGAAGGGACTCGTGAGCCGGCAGGCCGATTCTCAGGACCGTAGACGCGTCAGTCTTCGCCTCACTGCATTTGGAAAAAAGGTTCACGACGAGATCGCAACGGCGCTGAGTGCGATGGAGCAGTCGTCCCTCAACGCGCTGAGCGCCCGTGAACGGGCCATGCTCTTTCGACTGATCGACAAGCTCGACCGGCACATTGGTGCGTGCCTGGAGGTTGGCGTAAGCTCCCCTGACCGGTAGACATTCGGAAGTGGACTTTTCTGGCAGGATTTGCTGTCGGGGGAAGTCCGATGAAGAAGACGAAGTTCAGCGAATCGCAGATCGTGGCGATTCTTCAGGAAGGCGAGGCAGGGCTGCCGGTCGCGCAGATCCTCAGGAAGTACGGGATCAGCCAGGCCACGTACTACAACTGGAAGTCGAAGTACGGTGGCGCGTCGGTGGCCGAGCTCAAGCGCCTGAAGGAGCTCGAGCTCGAGAACGCCAAGCTCAAGCGCATGTACGCCGACCTGGCCCTGGAGAACGCAGCGATCAAGGACGTTCTGGGTCGAAAGTGGTAAGCCCACAGGCACGCCGCGAACAGGTTGCGTTCCTGAACGAACGCGGCCTGTCCCAACGCAGAGCCTGTGGGCTGATCGGTGTGGCCCGATCCGGATTGGTCTACGAACATCGGATGCCCAGCAGGGATGCGCCGGCGCTCGAGGCGATGAGGCGGCTTTCCGCGCAGTACCCGCGCTACGGCTATCGCAGGATCCGGATCTTCCTACGCCGGGAAGGCCTGCCGATGAGCGTGAGCCGCTGCGAACGGCTGTGGCGCCAGGCCAAGCTGCAGCTGCCGGCAAAACGGCGCAGAAGGCGTGTATCGAGCTCACGGCCACGCCCGCTCGCCCCGCGCGCGGCCAACCACGTTTGGGCGTACGACTTCGTGTTCGACGCCTGCGCCAACGGCCAGCAGATCAAGTGCCTGACGATCGTCGATGAGTACACGCACGAGTGCCTGGCGATCGACGTGGCCGGATCGATCAGGTCGACCCGCGTGATCGAGACCCTGGCTCGGCTCATGAGTCTGCACGGTACCCCGGCCTACCTTCGTTCCGATAACGGCCCCGAGTTCGTGAGCGCCGCGGTGCTGAAATGGCTGACCGACAGCGGCGTGGAAACCGCGCACATTGATCCTGGCAAGCCCTGGCAGAACGGCACCAACGAGTCGTTCAACGGGCGCTTCAGGGACGAGTGCCTGAACCTCGAGTGGTTCCGCAGCCGCAGGGAGGCGAAGATCGTTGTCGAGGCTTGGCGCAGCCACTACAACACCGAACGGCCGCACATGTCGCTGAAGTACTTGACCCCGATCGAATTCAAGCAGCAGCATCGAACCCAGCCCCTTCATCAACCCGGAGCCACTTTCCAGGAACGATCGGCTTGAAGAACGCAGGGCACGTCAACCCGAGACGCGCATCATCGTGCGCGCCGACTCGGGGTTCTGCCGACAGAATCTCATTCGCTGGTGCGAGCGCGCGGGCGTCGGTTACCTGATCGGGCTGGCACGCAACAGCCGACTGGATGCTACCGTCTCGATGGTAGAGATGGCGATGCGCGAGGCGTACGAGCGCACCGGCACCAAGCAGCGCGAGATCGGCGCGTTCCATTACGCGGCGGCCAGCTGGGATCGCGAGCGGCGGGTCGTCACCCGCCTCGAGTACGGCGCGCAAGGCATGAATCCGCGCTTCGTGGTAACCAACCTCGAAGCCGAGCCCGCTGTGCTGTACGACGAGCTGTACTGCGCGCGCGGCGAGGCCGAGAACCGGATCAAGGAGGCGCAGCTCGATCTGTTCGGCACGCGCGCGAGCTGCCATCGGTTCGAGGCCAACCAGTTCCGGCTGCTGCTGGCCGCGCTCGCCTACACCTTGATGCACCGGTTGCGCCGAATCGCACTCGTGGGCACCGAACTCGAGCGGGACGCGGTGTCTGGCGTCAACTATCTTGGCCGACCGGCCAAGATAATTGTCGTCGACTACCGCGCCCAGCACGATCCGCGTGCGCCTGCTCAAGATCGGCGCGGCGATCCTGCGCAACACGCGCCGCATCCGCCTGATGCTCGCCTCGCACCATCCGATGCGCGAGGTGTTCGTCGTCGCTGCCCGCCACTGGCCGGCTCGAGTCCATAGAGCGCACCGAGTGCTGTCGCCGGCACGTTGAAAAACAACGGGGGTAGGGGGTGGTGTCTCTGCGAGCAGCGAAATCGGCCTCGGCGCATCGTTCGAGAGACCGCCCGATGCTTCGCACTCGATCAGCGGGCGGGAAAGCGGCGCTCCGGGCCTACTGATGAAATGTCCGGGCTAGGGCGACAGCCCTCGAGCCGGTCGATTCGATCAGGCAAAGCGCGCGAAAGCAAAAGGCAGCCGGAACGCGAAGCGCCCGCTACTCAGGCGGCTTATGCGTGTCCGGAACTCGCCTCAGGCGCCGTACTGTCCCACAATCGCGATCGACGAGACGTTCTGACTGGGGAATCCGCCGAGATTGTGCGTCATGCCAAAGACCGGGCCGCCGCGCTGGCGCTCATCTGCACGACCCTGCAGCTGTAGATACATCTCATAAATCATACGCAGACCGGACGCACCGATCGGGTGGCCGAAGCACTTCAAGCCACCATCAATCTGGCACGGCAGCTTGCCCGATGCGTCGTAGAAGCCGTCAAGCACGTCACGAATCGCCCCCCCCTCGGGAGAAAGTTGCAGGTCTTCCATCGTGACAAGCTCCGTTACTGAGAAGCAGTCGTGCACCTCGACTAGCGAGATCTGCTCACGCGGCTTTGAAATCCCTGCTTCGTTGTAAGCGCGAGCTGCCGCTATGCGCGTAGTCGCAAAGTAAGAGCCGTCCCAGTCGCCAAACTGAACTTCCTGACCGTTCGACACCGCAAGCTGCAGCGCCTTCACGGCCACGAGGTCCTTCTTTCCCAAACCCCTCGCAACGTCTGGCGTCGTCAAGATTGCGCACGCAGATCCGTCGGACACACCGCAGCAGTCATAGAGTCCGAGCGGCTCCGCAATCATTGGCGCATTGAGCACATCGTCCTCGGTGATCTGATTTCTCAGATGAGCCTTCGTATTTGTTGCCGCATTTGCATGACTCTTCACCGAAATGTGCGCCATCGCACGCTTCAGATCCTTCTTGTCGACGCCGTGCTTCGCTCGATACGCAGCCGCGAGTTGCGCGAACGAACCCGGCGCCGAGAAGTTTGGCCAAAAGAGATCATTGAGCGAGCCTCGCGTCCTCTGCGGCAGACCCCCGTAACCAGTGTCCTTCAGCTTCTCGACACCGAGCGCAAGCGCGATGTCGCAAGCGCCCGAAGCGACCGCGTAGACAGCACCCCGAAACGCCTCGGTGCCCGTGGCGCAATAGTTCTCGACACGGCTCACCGGGATGTACGGCAGTCGCAGCGTCATCGCAAGCGGCACGCCGGACTTACCTACATGCTGCTCTTCGATTCCAGTTCCGAACCATGCGGCTTCAATCTGCTTGCGTTCGATGTTCGCGTCCTTTAGTGCCTCCTCGAAAGCCTCGACCATGAGATCGCTGGCATTCGCGTCCCACCGTTCGCCAAATTTCGAGCATCCCATCCCAAGGACGACGACCTTGTCTCTGATACCTGTTGCCATCTCGTTACACTCCTTTGCCCCATACTGTGGCTAGCGCTCCATGCAGATTAGGCTGCTCTCGGGGCTGCTTTCCAGAAGTATCGGCGGAACCCGCGATTGTCATCGTAGTCCTTAACACGAAACATAACGCGCACCGGCAGTCCAACTTCCATTTTTTCAGGGTCTACGTCAGTAAAGTCCATCATCATCCTTCCGCCCCCGTCAAACTCCACCATGCCAAAGTACGTTGGCGGATCTGGACTGTAGGTCAAATAATCAGCCGTAAACGACATCACTTTTCCGGTGCGAGACGCGAATCCGTAGTCGTCCTGGCTGTCGAGAGCGTTGCAGTTTGGGTTCACGCAGTACCGTTGGCGCGGATATTGCACCGTACCGCAGTTGCGGCACATACCGCCCACAAGCCCTTGGATCATGTCTTGGTTACGATAAAGCACGGTGAGTGGAGTGGCCTTATCGACTTCGGCACGCATGCCTCGTTCGAGATCCACAAGGTTGTTCAGGGAGAGGTAACGCATGTAATTTGAATCCTCACGGCGACGCGCGAGGGCGCCCTTGACACCGCCGCGGGGCGCCTGCGTGGCACCTGTGCGAACGACATCGAAGACCATAGCGTCGCAGCCTCCGCTAAACGCTACAAGAAGGATTCGATCCCCTGATCGCGAATCCTGCAACGCATCGATCAGCATCATGAGCGGATGTGCAGCGCCGGTGTCGCCGCATACGTCGCCCAGCGTATCGCGCACAGATGTCCTCGGCAGCCCGCATCTTTTCGCAACCGCGGCTCCGACTTTGCCGAGCGTCGTCGGCATGCAAAAGTGCGTTATCGTCGACGCTTCGACACCCGCCGTCTTTAAAGCCGCACTGATCGCTTGCGGCACAATCTTGAAGTAGCCTTCATCCCGAATCCAGCGCTCTTCCCAGCAATAGTCGTAGCTGCGACCTGCCTGTCGATACTGCTGAACGAAGTCGACGGTTTCCGAGGCGGCGCCGATGAGTCTCGCCACGGGTTCGCCGGAACCGACGAGCACCGCTGCGGCGCCATCTCCATAGAGCATTTCCTGCCTGCTACCGGCCTTGGCTTTGCGAGCGTCAGACCCGATAACGAGCGTCGAGCCGTCGGCGGATCCGACGAGTGCCTCCACGAGCGCAGTGGTAGCCGAACGCAGACTTCCGGTAGTGTCCGCGGTGCGTACCGGTGTCGGCAGCATGAGCGCGCTTCGGATTACCCCCGAGTTCTGACGGTCCGCGAATGGCAATGTGGTCGAGGCGAGCACGATCGACGAAACCTGAGCAGGATCAAAGCCGACGAGGGATTCTCGGGCGGCTTCAGCGCCCATCGTAATCACGTCCTCATCCCAACCGCCGATCGCGCGCTCGCCTTGCGCGAACGCGCGCAGCGATGAGTTGAACCAACTATTCGATGCCGCTATTGCCTTGCGCTGCAGCCGCGTGGATGGAACATATGCACCGTACGAGAGGATTCCGAAACTGCTCATTTCTCGAGGTTCTCCATTGCGACTCTCCGGCACCTTGTGCGCACTCGCATTCCGTTGAAGGTCGAGGCATCGCTATCCGAACGCCGAGAGTCTGTTGACATATTCAACTCAATGAGTCCGTTGAGCACTACAACCGTTGTCCCGGGCAATCGCGATGCCGAACTCAAGACTCACAACTAATAACTTCTAGAGCACTGGTGGCCGCTATGCATCCAATGGTCAGCGTCCCTGCTCAAGCTCTCGGCTGCGTTGGCCCTGGCCGACTGGCGTTAAACGTCTTGGAGAATTCTATGAACCAATCCAGAGCCTCCGGATTAGCTACCGCATCACGATTGACAACTTCGGCCAACGGAAAGCCTAGCAAGAGCTTCTTTATGGGGAGCTCCAACTTCTTTCCTGTAAGGGTGCGCGGTATGGCGGCGACCGCAACGATTTCATCAGGGACGTGTCGCGCGGAAAGAGCGCTTCGAATGCTATGTCGAATCTCGGAGTCCAACTCACGGCTCAGGCTGCAGCCATCGCGGAGCACGACGAACAGCGCCATATGCGATTCGCGCCCGAGGTACTCCAGGTCCACAATTAGGCTATCCTGCACTTCTGGACACTCCTCCACCACCCGATACAGCTCGCTGGTACCTACCCGAATCCCGTGGCGGTTTATGGTGGTGTCTGAACGGCCGTAGATAATGCCGCCGGTGGCCTGCTCCCGCGGAATCAAACGCAGCCAGTCGCCATGCCGCCATACCGGCTCACCGCTTGGGCCTCTGAACAGATCAAAGTACGTTTCCAAGTAGCGGCGCTTGTTCCTATCATTCCAAAAGTAGAGCGGCATGGAGGGGATTGGCCGGGTGCACACTAGTTCGCCGACTTCATTCATCAGGGAGTCGCCGTTATTGTTGAAGACGTGAACGGCCGCTCCCAGAGCGCGGCATTGCATCTCACCCTGATGCACGGGAAGCGTAGGGCTACCAGCAAGAAACGGCCCGGCGATATCAGTACCGCCTGACACGCAATTTAGCCACACGTCCGGCTTAACGGCGTTATAGACCCACTGGTAACTGTCCGGTCCCAAGGGCGAGCCGGTTGAGCAGACGGTCTCAAGCGCAGCGAGATCGCCGATCGCTCGGGGCGCAACGCCTGCTTTGTTGCAGGCAGCATAGAAGGCCGCCCCTGCGCCGAACGCCGTAATCCGGTGACGGTCAACCATGCGCCATACCGTATACCAGTCGCGTTGCTCGCCGCTCCCTGTAACGCTCCCGTCATAAAGCAGAATTGTGGTCCCGCTCAACAAGCCACGGACCTGCACATTCCAGACCATCCAGGAGGTGCTCGAAATCCAAAACGAGCGTTTAATCGACGAAAGATCCGCGTGCAGGCAGGTGCTCACGAGCCCGTTCAGCAAGGCGCCGCCGTGGCCATGGACAATAGCCTTCGGCAGGCCGGTTGTTCCGGAAGAATAGAGGACCCAAAGAGGGTGCTCGAAAGCAACATCATCTGGCCTCAGCCGCACCGACCCGGCAGTCGCCTCGTGCCATGTCACGACGCGTTTCTTGCCCGCTACCGCGGCTGGGTCTGCTTCAGGGTCGAGGTGCGGCACCCAAACAATCGCTTCAACGCTGGGAAGGGCCGCGATCACCTCCCGCACGTGCTCGCGCCGATCAAAAGCCTTTCCTGCGAAGCGATAGCCGTCACACGTTATGAGCACTTTGGGGTCAATCTGCTTGAATCGGTCGCGAACGCTCGCCCACCCCATGTCGGGCGCGCTGATGGACCAGATGGCGCCGACGCTTGCGACGGCTAGAAAGGCGACCACAGCCTGATGGATATTCGGGAGATAGGCGACCACTCGGTCGCCCGCTTGGATATTCAGGCGGCGAAGCGTGGCAGCAAGCGCCGCAACTTGCGCCTCGAGCTCGACCCACGACAACTCGCCGTTGCCACCCGCTTCACTCTCGTAGAGGATCGCAGGCCCTGATAGTTCGCGATGGCGGAAAACCTGATGAACAAAGTTTAGCCGGGCGTCGGGAAACCATTGAGCGTCCGGCATCGTCGCCGCCCCCAATACGCGGCTGTGCGACTCGCTCGCGATAATGTCGAAATAGTCCCAGACGGAAGACCAAAATCCTTCAAGGTCTTCCACGGACCATTGCCAGAGATCCTCGTAGCGCGCGAACTTGAGCCGGCGCTCCCTTGCAAGCCAGCGGCAATAATCGGTCAACCGAGCTTGGGCTATACGCTGCTCGGGCGGAGTCCAGAGAGGGATCCGAATAGGTTCCTCTTGGGCTCTTAGGTCTTCGTCGATAGCTCGTGGCATAGGGGCCTGCGAAAACTCTTCCTAGTTATCCAGCGCCGGCGCGCTAACGTGTTTCGGCGCGCGAGTCCAGGCGCTCCGCGATCCACTGCGTGTTCGTCCGACTCTCGAGAAAGGCGTTATCCTCCAGCAACTCCCGATATAGCGGCAGCGTCGTCTTGACGCCCGCCACGGTGCATTCGCGCAATGCCCGCCGCGATCGCGCGAGCGCCAGCTCTCGCGTTTCGCCATGAACGATTATCTTTGCGAGTAGGGAATCGTAAAACGGCGGTACCGTGTACCCTTCGTAACAGTGCGTATCTACCCGCACTCCGGGGCCCAGTGGCAAAGACAGCCCGGCCAAGCGGCCGGCACATGGCTGGAAGTCAGCGGCCGGATCCTCCGCGTTGATGCGGAACTCGATCGCGTGGCCGCGGAAGCGCACATCTTCCTGCGCAACAGGCAGCGGCATTCCCGAGGCGATTAGGAGCTGCAAGGCCACGATGTCCAAACCGGTCACCATCTCGGTGACCGGATGCTCGACCTGCAAGCGCGTGTTCATCTCAATGAAGTAGAAGCGCCGCGTATCTTGGTCAAGAAGGAATTCGATGGTTCCGGCGCTCGTGTAGCCGATGCGCCGCACTAGGCGAATTGCGGCAGCTGCCATTTCGTCTCGGAGCGCAGGCGAGACGCAGGGCGATGGGGATTCTTCGATCAGCTTCTGATAACGGCGCTGGATCGAGCAATCGCGCTCGCCAAGTTCAACTAGGCGGCCGGAATGGTCCGCGACAATCTGCACTTCAATGTGCCGGGCGTTGGGAATGTACTTTTCGATGTAAAGCGCACCGTCACCGAAGGCCTGCTGTGCTTCGTTGGCGCTCATCGCCAAAGCATGGGAGAACTCCGTTGCATCGTTGACGCGGCGCAACCCCAGGCCACCACCCCCGGCGGAAGCCTTGAGCAGGACCGGAAAACCAATGCTTCGCGCCACGGCCGTTGCCTGCTCCGGATCCTGAACAAGGGCGAATGACCCCGGAAGGACGGGGACGCCCGCATCGGCGGCCGCCCTTCGGGCCTCAAGCTTGTTCCCCATAAGCGCGATCGCTGCGGCCGATGGTCCGATAAACACCGTCCCCGCCTTCTGGCACGCTTGCGCAAAAGCGGCGTTTTCCGACAGGAATCCATAGCCGGGATGAATAGCGTCCGCCCGCACGGCCTTTGCCGCCGCCAGGATGACCTCCATGTTTAAGTAACTGGAGCGCGGTGGCGCCGCGCCGATACACACCGCACGATCCGCTTGGCGTACCGCCAGGGAATCGCGGTCCACGTCGGAATGCGCCACGATAGCTTCCATGCCGAGATCCCGGCAGCCGCGGATGACGCGTACAGCGATCTCCCCTCTGTTCGCAACGAGTACCCGCCGAATCATTGCGCGTCCGACTTCATCCACATGAGCGTCTGCCCGAACTCGACCATCGCTCCGTCCTCAACGCAGATTTCGACGATGCGACCGCTGTGATGGCTTTCCACTCGATGGAAGAGCTTCATTACTTCGATGATGCAGACCGGGTCCCCGGTGCGGACCGCCCCCCCGATCTGTACGAACGGCTCCTGATCTGGCGCGGGCCGGCGGCAGAACACACCGAGGGTCGGCGCGTCAATCGCGATAAGGCCAGTCCGCTCACCAAGCCTAGAAACAGCTGGTTGCACCGTGGCCGGGACTTCTGCTTCGCCCTGCTGCTCAAGCTGCAGCGGCGCGGGCGACGGCCCGGCCGATCGCTGTGCTTTCCGCACCGGCGCAGAGGAGATCACACCCCCGGCCTTAGATATCTCGAACTTGAGATCTCCGATCTCGATATACATCTGCTCCAGATCGGAATCGCGGAAGATCTTGAGTATCGCTTGTAGATCGTCGATAGATATTTCCATAATCGCGTCCTGTCATCCACTATTGCCAGAAGCTCGGCAGCCAGAGCGATAGTTGGGGGATGTACGTAATTGCACCCAGCGCCCCCAAGTATAGAAATATGAATGGCACGCACCCCCAGATGACACGCGTCATCGGAGCATTGAATATGCTGCTGCTGACGAAGAGGTTGATGCCAAATGGCGGCGTAAACATCCCGATCGCCAGATTGACCGTGACGATGATGCCCAGGTGAATGACGTCTATGCCTGCGGCCGTCGCGAGAGGGACCAGCAGCGGAACAAACACCACGAGCGCCGAATTAGGGTCCATGAACATTCCGACCACGAGAAGCACCAGGTTCACCGTCAACAGGATTGTCACGGGGCTGAGCTCTAAGGTAAGCACAATGTCTACGAGCGCTTGCGGAATGTTCTCCAGCACCAGGACGACCGAAAATGCCGAAGCGGCGGCAACGATGATGAAAATCTTTGCGGTCAGAAGCGCGGACTCGAGTGTCGCCTGCCATAGCCCACTTAGATCGAGATCCCGGTGAACCAGCATCGCAATCACGACTGCGTACACGGATAGAACAACGGATGCTTCGGTGGGGGTAGAGAAGCCTGTATAGATGCCCCCAAAGATGATGAGCGGGGCGCCGAGTGTCCACGCCGCAGCTTTCGTGGACCGGCCAATCGCCGACCAGCTCAAGCCTCTAGCATGCGAGCGGACGTCGTGCTTGAGCGCATACCAAACCGCGTAGGCGGCCACGACGAGTCCGATCAGGATTCCGGGAATGATGCCGGCGAGAAACAGCTTCCCCACGGATGCCGGTGCCAACGCGCCGTACAGAATCATCGTGATGCTCGGAGGGATGATCAGGGCGATGGCGCCCATAGAGGTTACCAGCCCGAGCGAGAAGTCATCCCCATACCGATCTTGCCGCAGCGCGGGATACATCACCTTGCCGAGGGCGGCGATAGTTGCTGTGCTCGAGCCAGAAATGGCGCCGAACGCTTCGGCGCCGGCTATGGTCGTGATAGGCATGCCACCTGGGACTCGGCCGAAGAAGTTAGCCACCCAATCGATGAGCCGCTGTGCCATCCCGCTTCGCACCATGATTTCCGCCGCGAAGACGTAGCCGGGAACCGCAAGCAGCGCATCCACGTCCAGGCTATTGAATAGGCGGATCGCCAGGACCTCGGGAGGCAAGCCGGAGAGCAGCAGCAATGAAAAGACAAGAAATGCCATCCAAATCGGATAACCGAAAACGAGCAGCAGCACGCTGAGCGCGAGCCCAAGGATCAGCATGAGATGTCCCCTGCAACCATGCGCCGCGCCTTACCGCCCAAACGTGCCACCTAGCAGGCGGAACCGATGGTTTCCTGGAAGCAGGACTTCGACGAGGTAAAGCAAATATGCAAGCGCCATTAAACCCAATCCGAGCGGGATCGCAAGGTAGCCGATCCATGCTGGCAGATAAGTACTCGCGCTTGTTTGGCCTTGCTGGAACGCCAGAACTGTGAAGCGCGTCCCAAGGAACGCGAAATAGCTAGAGAGAACGATTCCGACAATGCAGACGGTGATATTGACTAAACGCCTTCCTAATGGGGGCAGCGCCTTGTGCAGCAGATCGATGCATATGTGCTCGCCTCGACGCGCCAATACCGCCGAACCCAGGAAAACCAGCCAGATAAGGGAGTAGCGCGAGACGTCAGCGAACCAGGGGAACGGCAGCCCGAACGCCTCGCGAAAAATCACTGCCACGAACACTGCAACCATCATGCAGGCGAAGATGAGACCGACAACAGCCGTCAAGAGCCACATGATCAGGATATCAAGGGAGTGCAGCATGGCGGCGGCGCGGGCGACGGCGCCGCGGTTGCGTGTCGAGTCAAGTTGTCGCGAGTCGCCCATGGCCATGACGAAAAGCGCTATCGCCCGTGTGAGGATGGCGTCGAAAGCTTCTCGATATCACTAAGCAATGTCTTGAACATCGGCCCTCTAACGGGTTCGCTTGCGATTTTTTCCCAGATTCCGTCTTGGTTGAGTTGTCTCATGCTTCGCATGTCCCCGTCCGGCAACTCCGTAAACTTAATCTTGCTATTGTGCTTCAGGGCTTCTATGGCCTTTTCCTGCGACTCGATGAACGCCTGGGTTCCGATCCGCTCGAGCTCCTTGCCCGCCTCGTCGACGGCCATCTTCAGATCGCCCGGAAGGCTCGCGTACCAAGTGTTGCTGACGACGATCATCTCGACGAGCGAATTATGCAGGGTATGTAACACATAAGGCGCGACTTCATGGAACTTCAACTGCAACGTGACGTCCGGCGGGAGATCAAAGCCGTCGACCACACCCTGCTGAGTCGCGGTATAGACCTGCGGAAGGGGCATGTCGACGCCGATGGCGCCCCAGTTCTTGACCGTTTCCAGATGTTCATCGCCG
>Ga0073905_10000616_pt1 | contig 17110 bp, 16 predicted proteins | sample KloWWTupernatant_FD_65482 | JGI IMG/M metagenome (GOLD analysis project Ga0073905, IMG submission 65482) | Active sludge microbial communities from Klosterneuburg, Austria, studying microevolution and ecology of nitrifiers - Klosterneuburg... | ecosystem: Engineered > WWTP > Aerobic digester >... | reverse complement strand
CCGTGTCGTGACGATCGCGCCGGGCATCGTCGAGACGCCGATGCTGGCCACGGTCTCCGACGAATTTCGTGCCGCCCTGGCCGCTGGCGTCCCCTTCCCGCAGCGGCTGGCCCGCCCGGACGAATACGCCAAGTTGGCGCTCGCGATCATCGACCACGACTACCTCAACGGCGAAACGATCCGGATGGACGGGGCGCTGCGGATGGCACCGCGCTGACTGTGCCCAGCGCCCGGTTCGGCACGCCTCTCGCGCTGCCGACTGGTCTCGACGCGTTCGCGGAGTGGTCGGTGTCGATCGTCGACCTCGGTGTCGGTGACAGCCCGCGGACGTTGGCCGAGCACGACGCTGACCTGTTGCTCTCCTCGGCAAGTGTCGGCAAGGTCTTCGTGCTCATCGAACTCGCCGAGCGCCTCGCGGCGGGGACCCTCGACGCAGACCTGCTCCTGGATCGACGGGTCACCTCTCGCATCACCGACTCCGGACTGTGGCACCGACTGCACGTCGACCAGCTCCCGTTGTTGGACGTCGTCACCCTCGTGGGCGCGGTGAGCGACAACTGGGCGACCAACGTCCTCATCGACCTCCTCGGGCTGGAGCGGATCCGGGAGACGGCACGCCGTTGGGCGCCGGGGGGATCCGACCTCGTCGACGTCGTTCGCGGGCTCCGTGGCCCCGAGGACCCACCTCACCTCAGCCTCGGGTGTGCCCGGGACTGGACGAGCATCCTCGCGCGGCTCTGGGCCGACGACCGGGCCGGTGGTGCGGTGGGCCGCCTGGTGCTGGGCGCCCTCACGCCGGGTGTCGACCTCTCGATGGTCGCCAGCGCCTTCGACCTCGACCCGCTCGCCCACGACGAGGACCCCGCCGGCCCGCAGCTCATCAACAAGACAGGCACCAACCTCGGTGTGCGGTGCGACATCGGGATCATCGAGGACGAAGCCCACCCCATCGCCTATGCCGTGCTGGCCAACTGGCCCGAGGAGCCGGCTGGTCGGGGGCGCGCTGACGTGCTCGCTGGGATGCGGGCCATCGGCCAACAGATGCGGAGCCTCGTGGAGACCGGCCGATGACACGGGTCCTCCATGACGACCTGGGGCATCGGCTCGAACTGCCCGACACCATCGAGCGGGTCGTCTCGCTCGTGCCCTCCCTCACCGAGGCCATCGCCGCCACCTCCCGTGAGGCCCTGGTCGGTGTCACGGACTGGTGCACACACCCCGCCGACCTCGACGCACGCGGAGTCGCTCGCGTCCGTGGCACGAAGAACCCCGACCTCACCGCCATCCGTGCACTGGCACCCGACCTCGTCATCGCCAACAAGGAGGAGAACCGCGAACTCGACGTCCAGCGGTTGCGAGCCCACGGCATACCCGTCTGGGTGACCGACATCGAAACGGTGCCCCAGGCGATCACCTCCATGCGCAGACTCCTCGTCGATGTCTGCAGATGGGCGGAGCCGACATGGCTCACCGAGGTGGGCCGGCTGTGGTCCGGCGAGGTGACCACCCGGCATACCCGCGTTGTGGTCCCCATCTGGCGCGACCCGTGGATGGTCGTCGGCCGACCCACCTTCACCGCGGACCTCCTCGACAGACTTGGGTATGCCGTGTGCTCACCTTCCGAGGGCCGCTATCCGCACGCTGAGCTCGCAGACCTCGATGACCCAGCGTTGGCCGACCTCGTGCTGCTGCCGGACGAGCCCTACGTCTTCACCGAGGATGACGGCCCAGAAGCGTTCTCTCGATTGCCGATCCGGCTCGTGAGTGGTCGGGCGATCACGTGGTACGGCCCCTCGCTCATCGACGCATGGGAGTCGATCGACCGCTGAGCCACCCTCGCCCGCCTCAGGCGAAGCGGTCGAACATCTCGTGGTCGGCCTCGGTGATCGGCTGCTCGGAGTAGTGCTGCATCATCCGCATCAACTGAGGGGTCGAGACCTCCAGCATCTTCATCCGCAGCTCGATGTGGTCGCGCGTGCGGCCGCGCGGTGTCTCGACGTGGCCGCGAAGGAAGAGGTGCTCGATGTCGTTCTTGTTCCAGGTCGGGTTGGGCATGACCTGGTCGACGGCCCGCAGATCCCTCCACGCGATGCGGGCCCGGGGCCTGTGGTGGCGCCAGAGACCCTCGGAGTTCATCGACACCTCCTGGCGACGGCCGAGGAGGGCAATCCACGCCATGAGGGCGCCCAGAGCGAGCATCAGCAGGATCGCACCCGCTGGCACCTCACTCATGAAGAAGAGCCACGCGAGGAAGAACATCATCGCCGCCAGCCACGGGGCAAGGAGTCTCGCCGCCGCGGTCCTTCTCACCCATACCCCCTCGCCCTTGGCGTAGGCACCGTAGGGGAGGGCGTATCCAGCGGCGCGGGAGGCTTCGGCGGCGTCATCCCACTCCGCCTGGGCGGCCGTGCTCCGCGCCCAGCGCATGAGCAGGTATCCAGGGACCATCAGGCAGAGGCCGGTCACCGCGATCCGGGCACCATCGGGGTTGTTCTTGAGCAGGGCGATCTGGGCGCCCGCGAAGAGCGCCATCGTGCCGAGGAGGAAGACGAAACCGCCGAAGGTGATGGCGGCACGCCTCCGGCCGACCCTCCGGTGGGTGCCTGAAGGTGACATGGATCGGGACTCTAACGCCCGGCATCAGGTCCAGGTACTGAAGCCAGACCCGGGCTTCCCGTCGGCCGGTTGCGCTGCGCAGCTCTCGGCCCACTTCTTGATCTCCGTTAGCGGTGTCTGCAGCAGGTAGGTGCGGACCCGGAAGGTGTCACGACGTCGCCCGCTCGGCGCCTCGACAGCCTCGGCGCTGCGGAAGGTGAGGATGTGCTCGTTGCCCCAGCCGCCGGCTCGCGGCAGTTCGACGTCCGTCAGGTCGCGCCAGGCGAGGCGGGTCTTGCGCGGGACATGCCGGCGCCACACCCCCTGGTCATCCATGCAGACTTCCTCCGTCCGGGCGAGCCAACTGAGTGCCAGAAGGAGGGACACGGGTGCCAGGCCGATGATCGCGACCGTCCACGCATCGGTCAGAGCACCGACGAGGAAGAACAAGCAGGCCACTCCCGCGGTGAGCATCGGGAGCGCAACTCGGGCGAGCGCATTGGCTCGAAACACCACGCCGCCATCGCGCGTGCTCATGCCGAAAGGCAGAACCCGCTCGCCCCGGGCGCGGCTCTCGAGGTCGTCCAACTCCCGAGCCCGGCGCTGTCGACGACTGAGGTGTCGGTCGAAGACAATCGACGTGGCCAACAGGGCCAGCCCCCCGACGAGTGGGATCAGCGCCGCGACCCAGCGCTGCGCAAGGAACCCGAGGACCCCGTAGATCGCGGACACGGCACCAATGGCCCCGAGGACGTGGGCGAGCAACGCGAGCCCTTCCAGTCGACGCTGGTGCCGTTGCTGCGCACCCACTGGGGCGTCCTCCATGGGCGGTGATTCTAGGTCGGCCACGGGGACACCTGGACGATGGCGCCGCGCTGGCCTCGCTCGTAGGCCTCGAGGAGGTGCATGAGTTCGGGCCTGCTCACCTGCAGCGTGCTCACGCGGATGAGGATGCGATCCGCGATCTTGTCGCTGCCAGCGGTCGTGACCTTGCCGGGGGCGGACAACTCGATGTTGTCGATCGTGCGTTTGTTCCACCAGCGCACTGGTTCGCGCTGGCCCGTGCCGACCGACTCGATGTCCGTCCAGGTCACCTGGAGGCGCGGCCAGTGGAGCCGGCGCACCCCGACCCCGTCGACCTCGATCTCCTGACGTCTGCCGATCCACCAGAGCAACGCCATGGACGCGGCCACGATGATCATGGCCAGAGGCCCCCGAACGGGATGTCCGCCGCGAGGAAGAGCACGGCGAGTGCGAGACAGAAAGAACCCACGGCCATTGGGAGGACACGTGCCGCGGTGCGCGTGAGCACGCGCACCCCTTGGCCAGAGGGGACGACACCGTAGGGGAGGGTGACTCCGGTGCTCGCAAGGGCCTCGGCCCGGTCGGCTCGCACCGCTTCCTGCGTCGACCGCTGCTCCCAGCGGAGCACGAAGCCGAGGAGGACGCAGATCGCGCCCCCGATCCCGGCCAGTCCGAAGGAGACGGCGCTGCCTCCCCGGATCCCGTCCGCCAGAGCGGAAAACGCGAGATACAGGGACGCCATGAAGGCGACGTAGGACAGCACCCCGATCGCCAGGGTGCGGTTGGTGCGACGGTGAAAACGTGGAGCCCCCATGGTCAGCACCGTAGCGATTTCGCCCCCGCCGTGGTGAGCGTGTAATCTCTCCGACGCACTCATGAGACCAATCCGGCCTCGTCGAGCGCGCCCCCTTAGCTCAGTCGGCAGAGCGTTTCCATGGTAAGGAAAAGGTCGTCGGTTCGATTCCGACAGGGGGCTCAGTCCGACCCGCATCGCCTCGGTCCACGCCGGGGTGAGGGTCGAACCCCAAGGCGGGGTAGCTCAGCTGGTTAGAGCGCACGACTCATAATCGTGAGGTCGCGGGATCGAGCCCCGCTCCCGCTACTTCTGGGATTTCGGGAATGATCCCGGGCTCCCGTACGCTAGTCAGGTTGCCCGTTCGGGCATTTTCACCCGCTCCACCCGTTTCAGTTCACGAAGAAGGTTGCCCCGTGGCCAAGAAGTCTGCCGACGTCCGCCCCAAGATCACTCTGGCGTGCACGGACTGCAAGGAGCGCAACTACATCACCGAGAAGAACCGTCGCAACAACCCGGACCGCGTCGAGCTCTCGAAGTTCTGCCCCCGCTGCAAGAAGCACACCGAGCACCGCGAGACCCGCTGAGGTCTGCCGAGCCAACGGCAGCCGCACGGCATACGCCGTCTGTCGCTCGCCGAAGCCGCCCCGTCCGCTTGGACGCTGGGCGGCTTCGCCGTCTCAGCCTCCGGTGAGGCGGTCGAGCAGGTATGCCGTCCGCGCCGGCTTCGCCGTGCGGCTCTCCTCTGCATCGGCCGCCTTCGCCAGCCGGAGGCCGGCGTTGACGCCGAGCCAACGGAAGGGCTCGGGCTCCCACGGTCGAGAGCGATGCCCGACCCAGGGAAGCCGGGTGGCTGGGGTGTCGCGGGCCAGGACGAGGTCGGCGAGGGTCGCCCCGGCCAGCTGTGAGGCGGCCACACCGTCGCCGACGTAGCCGCCGGCCGAGCCCACGCCCGTGTCGGGGTCGAACTCGACACTGGGGTGCCAGTCACGGGCGATGCCCAGGGGGCCGCCCCAGGCGTGGGTGAAGGTGACATCGCCGAGGCCGGGCAGGAGCGACCGCAGTGCCTGTCGGAGTCCGCTGAAGACGCGCTCCTCGTGGTCGAAGGCGGGCTCGATCCGCGATCCCCAGTGATAGGGGGCGCCCCGCCCACCGAAGGCGATCCGGTCATCGACGGTCCGCTGACCGTAAGTGATCACGTGGCCGTGGTCGCTGAACACCTCACGCTCGCGCAGCCCGAGCCGCTCCCAAGTGGCGGCGGTCAGGGGCTCGGTGGCGACCATGAGCGAATAGACCGGCACCACCGATCGTCGGCTGCCGGGCAGCCCTGCCGACCAGCCCTCGGTGGCTCGGATGACCGCTGTCGAGCGCACGACCCGGCCGTCGGCCAGCCTCACCTGACCCGGTTGGAGGTCTGCGACCGGGCAGCGCTCGACGATCAGTCCGCCGAGGGCGCGGACCTGGTCGGCCAGAGCCTCGGCGAGGGCGCGCGGGTGGATGCGGGCGCAGTTCGGGTTGAAGGTGGCGCCGAGGGCATCCGGTGCGTTGAGCCGCTCACGGGCCTCCTCGGCGCCGAGCCACACCGTGCCATCACCCCAGGAGGCGCTGTGCGCGGCGTACGCCGTGGCCCTCGCGAGTTGGGCCTTGCCGCGAGCCAACGAGAGCGTGCCGCCCTTGATGAAGCCGGCCGCAGGGGCGAAGTCCCTGCAGAAGTCGCCGACGGTGTCGACGCTCTCACGCAGCGCCGCGAGTTGGTCGAGGGCCGCAGCCCGGCCGTGGGCACTGGCGATGCGATCGGGAGAGACTGGCCAGAGCGCCGAGACCCAGCCGCCGTTGCGGCCGCTCGCCCCGAAGCCGACGTGTTCGGCTTCGAGCAGGACGACCCGCCGATCGGGGGCCTGGCGCAGCAGGTGCCACGCCGTCCACAGCCCGGTGTAGCCGGCCCCGACGATGACGACATCGACCCGCGAAGGCAACTCGACACCGGCCGGGGAGCGGACGGCATACGAGGCATGTCCGTCCCACCACAGTGGGTCGGTGCCGGTCACCTCAGATGTGCTTCTCGGCCTCGGTGAGAACCGACCGGAGCCGGGACTCGATGTCGTCGAACTCGGCCGGGCCGATGGTCAGCGGCGGAGCCAGCTGGATGACCGGGTCGCCGCGGTCGTCGGCACGGCAGTAGAGCCCGGCGTCGAAGAGCGCCTTGGAGAGGAAGCCGCGCAGGAGTCGCTCGGACTCCTCGGCATTGAAGGTCTCCCGAGTGGTCTTGTCCTTGACCATCTCGATGCCGTAGAAGTAGCCGGCGCCTCGGACATCGCCGACGATCGGCAGGTCGAGCAGCCGCTCCAAGGTCCTGCGGAAGACCGGGGCGTTCTCCTTGACGTGATCGTTGAGGCCCTCGCGGTCGAAGATGTCGAGGTTGGCCATGGCCGCGGCGCAGGAGACCGGGTGCCCGCCCCAGGTGTAGCCGTGGGGGAAGAAGTTGGTGCCCTTCTTGAAGGGTTCGAAGATGCGGTCGCTCGCGATCATCAGGCCCAACGGCGCGTAGCCGGAGGTGATGGCCTTGGCCGTGGTGATGATGTCGGGGACGTAGCCGAAGTCGTCGCAGGCGAACATCGAGCCGATCCGGCCGAAGGCACAGATCGTTTCGTCGGAGACGAGGAGCACGTCGTACTCGTCGCAGATCTCGCGCACCCGCTCGAAATAGCCAGCGGGTGGCGGGAAACAGCCGCCGGAGTTCTGGACCGGTTCGAGGAAGACGGCAGCGACCGACTCGGGACCCTCGAAGAGGATGGCCTCCTCGATCCGGTCGGCGGCCCAACGGCCGAAGGCCTTCTCGTCGTCTCGCAGGTGCTCGGGACCGCGATAGATGTTGGTGTTCGGGACCTTGAAGGCGCCGGGCACGAGCGGCTCGAAGGGCACGCGCGCCGGCGTGATGCCGGTCAGGGACAGCGCTCCGTGCGGCGTGCCGTGGTAGGCGATGGCGCGCGAGATCACCTTGGTCTTGGTGGGCTTGCCGATGAGCTTGAAGTACTGCTTGGCCAGCTTCCAGGCGGTCTCGACGGCCTCGCCTCCGCCGGTGGTGAAGAAGACCCGGTTGAGGTCGCCGGGTGCACCGGCGGCAAGGCGCTCCGCGAGCTCGATCGCGCGGGGATGGGCATAGGACCAGAGCGGGAAGAACTCGAGTTCCTTCGCCTGGCGTGCCATGGCATCGGCGATCTCGGTCCGCCCGTGGCCGGCGTTGACGACGAAGAGTCCGGCGAGGCCGTCGATGTACTCCTTGCCCTGGTCGTCCCAGATGCGGTGGCCCTCGCCGCGGGTGATGATCGGCACCCGGCCGCCGTCCTCGAAGACCGAGTGACGCGTGAAGTGCATCCACAGGTGATCGCGCGCTGCGTCCTGATAGGTGCTGCCTCCCGGGGTCGTGCCCAGGCCAGTGGTCGTGTCAGGCGTGCTCATCGCGTTCCCCAGTCGTAGTGCTGCTTGTTGAGTTTGAGATAGACGAAGGTCTCGGTCGAGACCACGCCCGGCAGGTCGCGCAACTTCTGGGCGACCAGGTCGAGCAGGTGGTCGTCGTCCTCACAGACGACCTCGCACAGCAGGTCGAAACTCCCTGCCGTCGTGACGACATAGACGACCTCGGGCAGGGCCGTGAGGGCATCACCGATGGCGAGCAGGTCGCCCTGAGTGCGGATGCCGATCATGGCCTGTCGCCGGAAGCCGAGTTGCAGCGGATCCGTGACGGCGACGATCTGCATGACTCCGCTGTCGAGGAGCCGCTGCACCCGATGTCGGACGGCTGCCTCGGAGAGGCCGACGTCCTTGGCGATGGCGGCGTAGGACTGCCGGCCGTCCTTCTGGAGCAACTCGATGATCCGTTTCGCGATGTCGTCGAGCCGCACGTCCGGACCGTGGGCGGGGTCACGCATGGAGGGAGCCACGTGGACATCGTTGCGCGGATTCAGTGACAAATCAACCCAAGATCACGATATCCAGTACTTGAAGAGGCACTTCAACACGAAATCCGAGAAGAATGCGACCAAGGACTATCCCTTTGGTCGGTCATCTGGTTAGAGTGCCTTGAAGTCCATCGGTTCCTTCAAGGGGAGGCTTTGACGTGAGCGCACCTCGCGCCCTGCGCAACTTCATCAACGGCGAGTTCGTCGAGGCCCGTGGGGAGGAACGACAGGACATCGTCAACCCGGCCACGGGCGCGATCGTCGCCTCCTCGCCCGTGAGCGTGGCCGAAGACATCAATTCTGCGTATGCCGCCGCTGACGCCGCCTTTGCCGAATGGGGCCGCACGACCCCCAGCGAGCGCCAGCAGGCCCTGCTCAAACTGGCCGACGCCATCGAGCAGCGCGCTGATGACTTCGTGCGCCTCGAGGCTGAGAACACCGGCAAGCCGCATGCCCTCACCACGAGCGAGGAGATCCCGCCCGCGGTCGATCAGATCCGCTTCTTCGCCGGGGCCGCCCGGGTCCTCGAGGGGCGCGCGGCCGGCGAGTACATGAAGGGCCACACCTCGTGGATCCGCCGCGAGCCGATCGGTGTCGTCGGTCAGGTGACGCCCTGGAACTACCCCTTCATGATGGCGATCTGGAAGATCGCCCCCGCTCTGGCTGCGGGCAACACGATCGTCCTCAAGCCGAGTGACACCACGCCTGAGACCACCCTCCTGCTCGCCGAGATCGCCTCCGAGTTCCTCCCGGCGGGCACCTTCAACGTCGTCACCGGCAACCGTGACACGGGCCGACTCGTCGTCGAGCACCAGACCCCGGCCCTCGTGGCCATCACCGGCTCGGTGCGAGCGGGCGCCCAGGTCGCCGCGAGTGCTGCTCCCAACATCAAGCGCGTGCACCTCGAACTCGGGGGCAAGGCGCCAGTGATCGTCTTCGACGACGCCGACATCGAGGCAGCCGTCGAGGGCATCGCGACGGCGGGCTACTTCAATGCCGGACAGGACTGCACAGCGGCGACCCGCGTGCTGGTCGGGCCGAAGGTCCACGACGACTTCGTGGCCGCCCTGGCGGACTACGCACGGACGAACGCCAAGGTGGGTATGCCGGACGACGAGGACGCCCTCTTCGGCCCCGTCAACAACGCCAACCAACTCGAGCGGGTCACGGGCTTCATCGACCGGTTGCCCAGCCACGCGCGGGTCGCGGCCGGTGGCAACCGCATCACGTCGATGGGTGACGGCTTCTTCCTCGAGCCGACCGTTCTGGCCGGACTCCGGCAGGACGACGAGCAGATCCAGGACGAGATCTTCGGCCCGGTCATCACGGTCCAGCAGTTCAGTGACGAGGACGAGGCCCTCACCTGGGCCAACGGCGTCGACTACGGCCTGGCTTCTTCCGTCTGGACCAAGGACTTCGGTCGAGCGATGCGGATGAGCGCTGCCCTCGACTTCGGATGCGTGTGGATCAACACGCACATCCCGATCGTGGCGGAGATGCCGCATGGTGGCTTCAAGCGCTCGGGCTACGGCAAGGACCTCTCCATGTACGGCTTCGAGGACTACACCCGCATCAAGCACGTCATGGCCAACATCGAGAGTTGACCACCGGTTCAGCCGCGGGGGGCAGGCCCACGGCATACGCAGCCTTCACCACCACAGCAGGAGCACGCATGCCAGCACGACGCCCCCCGGCCGACCCCATGGTTCGCGACCTCATCAGGGCCGCCCGACAGAGCGACCTGACACGGCGGTCCCTGTTGTCGACAGCCGCCCTCGGTGGAGCGGCTGCGGCTCTCGCCGCGTGTGCTCCACCACCACCTCCGGCGGGAGGAATAGCGGCCCTCAAACTCCCCGAGGATCTGTCGGCGACCGACAAGATCGTGCGGTGGGCCAACTGGACCGCCTATCTGGACATGGACGAGTCGGGCAAGACCTACCCCTCGCTCGAGGCCTTCAGCGCGGAGTCGGGCATCAAGGCGACCTACACCGAGGACATCGAGGACAACGACTCCTACTTCAACAAGGTGCGCCCCCAGCTCATCGCGGGCCAGGACATCGGGCGGGACATCTTCACGTTCACCGACTGGATGGCACTCCGCGTCATCCGTGAGCAACTGTGCCAGCCGCTCGAGATGATCCGGATGCCCAATGCCAGCAACCTGCTCGAGCCGCTCAAGGAGGTCAGTTTCGACCCGGGGCGCAACTACTCGCTCACCTGGCAGAGCGGCTTCGCCGGCATCGGCTACCACAAGGGCAAGGTCGGCCGGGAGCTCAAGAGCCTCGACGACCTCTGGGCCGACGACCTCAAGGGCAAGGTGACGGTGCTCAGCGAGTTCCGCGATACCCTCGGCTGCATCCTGCTTCAGCAGGGCGTCGACATCTCGAAACCCATCGACAAGCCGGTCTTCGAGAAGGCCGTCGCGGAGGTCGAGAAGCGGATGTCCGATGGCAACATCCGTCGCATCAAGGGCAACTCCTACATGGAGGACCTGAAGTCCGGTAATGCGATCGCCGGCATTGTCTGGAGTGGTGACCTGTTCATCCTCCGGGCCGAGACCGAGGATGACGAGTGGGAGTTCGTCATCCCCGAGTCCGGGGGCACGCTCTGGAGCGACAACCTCATGGTCCCCATCACCTCACCTCACCGGCGCAACGCCATGGAGTTGATGAATTACTACTACCAGCCGGAGGTCGCCGCTGAGGTGGCGGCGTGGGTCAACTACGTCAGTCCGGTCATGGGCGCCAAGGAGGTCATGGAGAAGAGCGACCCCGACCTCGCGTCGAGCCCGTTCATCTTCCCGGACGAGGCCTACATCGCCGACCACAACATCAAGGGGTTCGTCGCGCTCTCAGCCGAGCAGGACGCCGAATACAGCGCCATCTGGCAGAAAGTGATGGGCAACTGATGGCGCGCAACAGTGGCTTCCGGGAGGCGCAGGGTGACCTGCGCCTGCACAACGTGACCAAGTCCTTCGCCGATTTCACCGCAGTCGACGACCTGTCGTTGGTTGTCCCCCGCGGGTCCTTCTTCGCCCTGCTCGGGCCGTCGGGCTGCGGAAAGACGACGACCCTTCGGATGGTGGCCGGTCTCGAGCAGCCCACATCAGGCCGCCTGTTCATCGGGGACACCGACCTCACCGGATCGCGCCCCTATGAGCGGCCGGTCAACACCGTCTTCCAGAGCTATGCCCTCTTCCCTCACCTGACCGTGCGGGACAACGTCGCCTTCGGCCCCAAGCGCCGCGGCCTCAAGGAAGCCCTCCAATTGGCCGACGACGCGCTCGAGTTGGTCCAGCTCCCGCACCTGGCCGGTCGCAAGCCCGCGCAACTCTCCGGTGGCCAGCAGCAGCGCGTCGCCGTGGCCCGTGCGCTCGTCAACCGTCCCGAGGTGCTGCTTCTCGATGAGCCTCTCGGCGCGCTCGACCTCAAGCTCCGGCGGCAGATGCAGGTCGAGCTCAAGCGGATCCAGACCGAGGTCGGGCTCACCTTCATCCATGTCACCCACGACCAGGAGGAGGCCATGACCATGGCCGACACGGTCGCGGTCATGAATCACGGGCGCATCGAGCAGATGGGTGCGCCCGAAGCCCTCTACGACCTGCCCCAGACGGCCTTCGTCGCCAACTTCGTCGGCCAGTCCAACCTGGGTCGGGGTCAGATCGTCGGCACCGACGGCGACCGACTCATCGCTGAGGTCCAAGGCTCCCGGGTCAAGATCCCCAAGGACCGGTCCGCCGTGCAGTCGGGCGAGGTCATCTTCGGGGTGCGACCCGAGAAGGTGCGGGTGCGCCGCGAGCAGCCCGACGGCGTGGGCGACGACGTGCGGGGCATCGTGCGCGACGTCTCCTTCATCGGGGTCGCCACCCAATACCTCGTCGAGGTCCCCAGTGGTGCGATCTGGTCCACCTACGAACAGAACCTCGATGTCGAGCCGATCGACCTGCGGCCCGGCGACGAGGTCTGGCTGACCTGGCAGTCGGCGCACGCCTTCGGGGTTCCGGTCGACGACGACGTGATCAAGGCCGGACCCTCCGTGTCGACCCCCGAGGGCACCTCGCCCACCTTGTCGGCAGGCGAGGAGAGCTGACGTGAGTGCCCTGGCCCATGTCGGCGCCGGGGGTGGAGGCACCACGACACCCCTGCCGGAGCCGACGAAGAAGAGCAAACTCGCCTACCTGCTGCTCCTCCCGGGAGCACTCTGGCTGCTCGTCTTCTTCGTCGTACCGCTCGTCCAGCTCTTCACGGTGAGCCTGCAGTCGCAGTTCCCCGGCTACCCCGGCTACTACTACCGCGACCTGAATTTCGGCAACTACTGGACCGCTCTCACCCAGTTCGGTCCGCACTTCGGCCGGTCCCTGCTCTTCGCCGGTCTGGCCACCTTCTTCGCTTTCTGCCTGGCCTATCCGCTCGCCTACGCAATGGCCTTCAAGGCGGGTCGGTGGCGCGGGGTGATGATGATCCTCGTCATCGCGCCCTTCTTCACGTCCTTCATCCTGCGCACGGTCGCCTGGCGCCAGATCCTCTCGGACAATGGCCCCGTCGCGACGGTCCTCAACACCCTGCACCTGTTGCCCGGGGGCCGGATCACCGAGACCTGGATGGCCGTCGTCGCGGGCCTCACCTACAACTTCCTACCCTTCATGGTGCTGCCCATCTACGCCTCGCTCGAGCGGGCCGACCACCGGATCATCGAGGCCGGTGGCGACCTCTATGCCAACGGGTTCACCACCTTCCGGACGGTGACCTTGCCGATGAGTATGCCGGGGGTCCTGGCGGGCACTCTGCTCACCTTTATCCCAGCGGCCGGCGACTACGTCAACGCCGAACTCCTCGGCTCGGACAACACCAAGATGATCGGAAACGTCATCGAGAGCCAGTTCTTCAAGGTCCTCGGCGGCTATCCGACGGCAGCAGCCCTCTCCTTCACCCTGATGGCGATCATCCTCGCGCTGGTCTTCGTCTACGTCCGCAAGTTCGGGACGGAGGAACTCCTGTGAGCGCCACAACGCCCGACGCGCGACGCACGACAACCGGCACCACGGCATACCGGCCCTCGACCGGCAAACGGATCACGACCTGGTTGGCGAATCGCTTCGCGATCATCGCGGCCGTGCTGGTGCTCTTCTACCTCTTCCTGCCGGTTCTTTACGTCTTCATCTTCTCCTTCAACAACTACCGCAAGTCCAACATCGCCTGGAACCCCAACGGCAGCCCGACGCTCAAGCACTGGGCCAATCCATGTGGCGCGCCGGGGGTGTGCGAGTCGCTCGGGACGAGCCTGCAGATCGGGGTCATCTCGACCCTGGCGGCCGTCGTGCTGGGGACCCTGCTCGCCTTTGCTCTCGTGCGCCACCAGTTCAAGGGGCGGACAGCGGGCAACGTCCTGGTCTTCGTGCCGATGGCCACGCCCGAGATCGTCCTGGGCGCGAGTCTCCTGACGATCTTCGTGCAGGGCTTCTCCAATGTCGGTCTGCGACTTGGCTTCTGGACGATCGTCATCGCGCACATCATGTTCTGCATCAGCTTCGTCGTCGTCACGGTCAAGGCCCGTCTGCAGAGCCTCGACCCGCGTCTGGACGAGGCCGCCATGGACCTCTACGCGACCCCCGCGAACACCTTCTGGAAGGTCACTTTCCCGCTCGTCCTTCCCGGCATCATCGGCGCCGCGATGCTGTCCTTCTCGCTGTCCTTCGACGACTTCATCATCACGAGTTTCGTCAGTGGCAACGAGACCACCTTCCCGAAGTTCGTCTATGTCTCCTACCTTCGCGGGATCCCGGCGCAGGCCAACGTCATCGGCTTCTCGATGTTCGCCATCGCCCTCCTGCTCGTCATCGCGGGTTCCCTCATCTCCAGTCGACGAAAGAGCTGATCCCTCATGCGAATCCTCATGATCGGCGCAGGCGGGGTCGGTGACTCGGCGGCCAAGATCGCGGGTGAACGCGCGTTCTTCGACGCCTTCATCGTGGCTGACCATGACCTCGACCGCGCCAAGGCGATCGTCGATGCGGTGAAGGATCGCGGCGATGGGGAGAAGCGGTTCCACGCGGCTCAGGTCGATGCCTCCGACGCCGAGCAGGTGGCTGCCCTGATCCGGATGGTCGGGGCGACCCACGTGCTCAACGCCGTGGACCCGCGCTTTGTCATGCCGATCTACCGCGGCTGTCTCGACGCCGGCGCGAACTATCTCGACATGGCGATGTCGCTCTCCCAGCGTCATCCGGACGAGCCCTTCAGCAAGCCCCACGTCAAACTCGGCGACGAGCAGTTCGCGATGGCGCCGGAGTGGGAGGAGAGCGGACGTCTGGCCCTGCTCGGCATCGGTGTCGAGCCTGGTCTGTCCGACGTCTTCGCGCGCTACGCCGTGGATCACCTCTTCTCACAGATCGACGAGCTGGGGACGCGCGACGGTGCCAATCTCGCCTACTACAAGCCCGATGGGTCCGAGGGGTTCGCGCCCGGCTTCTCGATGTGGACCATCATCGAGGAGTGCCTCAACCCACCGGTGGTCTGGGAGAAGGCTCGAGCGGAGGCCGGGGGCAGCATCGAGGCCGGGTTCTTCACCTTGCCGCCCTTCAGCGAGCCGGAGGTCTTCGACTTCCCCGAGGGCATCGGCCCGGTCGAGTGCGTTCAGGTCGAGCACGAGGAGGTGCTCCTCATGCCCCGTTGGTTGGACGCCGAGCGGGTGACCTTCAAGTACGGCTTGGGCGAGGAGATGATCAACATCCTCAAGGCCCTGAGCGCCCTTGGCCTGGACTCGAAGGTGCCGATCACCATCAAGGGGGTCGACATCGCCCCCCGCGACCTCGTGGCGGCGACCCTGCCGGACCCGGCCACCATCGGTCCGCGGCTCGAGGGCAAGACGTGCGCCGGAGTCTGGGTGACCGGTCGCGACAAGGACGGCGAACCCCGATCAATCTACATCTACCACGTGGCCGACAACGAGGAGACGATGCGCGACTACGGCGCCCAGTGCATCGTCTGGCAGACCGCTCTCAATCCGATCGTCGCCCTCGAACTCCTCGCCACAGGCACTTGGGCGGGCTCAGGGGTCCTCGGCCCAGAGGCCTTTGACGCGGTGCCCTTCCTCGACCTGCTGGCCGCTCCCAAACCCGAGGGCTACGGCTCTCCCTGGGGCATGGAGGACCGATGAGCCGCTACGGCCAACAATTCGGGCCGGACTTCACCTTCCTCGGCGTCCCCCCGTGCGACCTCGCCGATCCGGAGTCGTATGCCGGGGCTGACGTCGTCATCGTCGGCGCACCGTTCGACGGGGGGACTTCCCACCGGCCCGGCACCCGCTTTGGCCCGCAGGCGATCCGGGGCACCGACTACCTGGGTCACGACGGGTCGCGTCCGTCGCTGGCCCTGCGGACCGATGGCCTGCAGGACCTTCGTGTCGTCGATGCCGGCGACGTGGAGATGCCGCCGGGTGACATCGAGACCTGCCTGTCGCGCCTCACCGCAGCGGTCGAGGCGATCAGCGCCAGTGGCGCCATCCCGGTGATCCTCGGCGGCGATCACTCGATCGCCTTCGCCGACGCGACCGGTGTGGCCAACGTCCACGGGCACGGCCGGGTCTCGATGATCCACTTCGACGCGCACGCGGACACCGGTGACGTGGAGTTCGGGTCCCTCTGGGGTCACGGCCAGCCGATGCGTCGGCTCATCGAGTCCGGTGCCCTGCGTGGTGATCGCTTCCTCCAGGTCGGCCTGCGCGGCTACTGGCCGGGGCCCGAGACCCTGGACTGGATGGCCGACCAACGGATGCGGTCCTACGAGATGACCGAGATCGTCCACCGTGGTCTGACCGAGTGCCTCACCGAGGCCTTCGCCATCGCGACCGATGAGTGTGACGGTGTCTTCCTGTCGGTCGACATCGACGTGTGCGACCCGGGGCATGCGCCCGGCACCGGCACGCCCGAGCCGGGCGGGCTGAGCGCTCGTCAACTGCTCGACTCGGTCCGTCGCATTTGCCTGGAGCTGCCCGTCGTCGGGGTGGATGTCGTCGAGGTCAGTCCGCCCTATGACCATGCCGACATCACCGCGGCGCTCGCCAATCGCGTTGTCCTCGAAGCGCTCTCGGCCATTGCTCGCCGTCGTGCGGACGCACGTGACGGGACCACCTGGGATCCGGCGCGGCCTCTGCTCGACCGAAGCCCACGGCATACGCCCGCCTCTGACCCGACCACTGACCAAGCCGAGGAGACCTCGTGAGCCCCATCGACCAGCAGCGTGTCCTCACCACCGAGATCCCGGGGCCGCGCTCGCGCGAGTTGCACCAGCGCAAACTCGCGTCCGTGTCTGCGGGCGTCTCGACCGGCGTGCCTGCTTACATCGTGGCCGGGCAGGACGGGATCCTCGTCGACGCCGACGGCAACCAGCTCATCGACTTCGGGTCCGGCATCGCCGTGACGAGTGTGGGCAACGGCAACCAGCGGGTCATCGATGCAGTGCAGCAGCAGATCGAGGCGCTCACGCACACCTGCTTCATGGTGACGCCCTACGAGCCCTACATCGCGGTCGCCGAGAAGCTCAACGAGTTGACGCCGGGGGATCACGAAAAGCGTTCTGCGCTCTTCAATTCCGGCGCCGAGGCCGTCGAGAACGCCGTGAAGATCGCGCGGCATGTCACCGGGCGCCAGGCCATCGTCGCCTTCGATCACGCCTATCACGGCCGCACCAACCTCACACTGGCCATGACGGCCAAGAACATGCCCTACAAGAACAAGTTCGGGCCGTTCGCGAGCGAGCTCTATCGGGTGCCGATGGCCTACCCCTATCGGTGGCCGGGTGGTCCGAAGGCCTGCGAGAGCGACTCCTTCGACTACATCACCGACCAGATCCACGCCCAGATCGGCGAGGACAACACCGCGGCTGTCATCATCGAGCCGATTCAGGGTGAGGGCGGCTTCATCGTGCCGCCAGCCGGTTTCCTCAAGGAACTTGCCGCGTGG
>Ga0073905_10000612_pt1 | contig 17159 bp, 14 predicted proteins | sample KloWWTupernatant_FD_65482 | JGI IMG/M metagenome (GOLD analysis project Ga0073905, IMG submission 65482) | Active sludge microbial communities from Klosterneuburg, Austria, studying microevolution and ecology of nitrifiers - Klosterneuburg... | ecosystem: Engineered > WWTP > Aerobic digester >... | reverse complement strand
CGCCGCCTGCTACAGAAAGAATTTTAAATTTTTCATAAGTCGATATGTTTTCTTTATTTTTAACCCAAAATTCATTGCTTTCCGAAAGGGATAATTCTTCTAAGGTTAGGTTTAAAGAGACCCGTCCTAAAAATCCTGTGCTGCCTAAAATATTTTTTTCAATCCAGGCAGAGACGGAACCACATAACACAAGTATAAGCTGAGGATTATTTTTAAATTCTTGATCCCATGCATTTTTTAGTTTTCCTAGAAAATGTGGATCTTTGGAACCCATCCACGATATCTCGTCAAATAAAATTAATACGCGACCCTGCCTTGTTTGGTTTGCAAGCCGTGAGAAGAGTGTATTCCAATCATCCTCTTTAAACGGAGGTTGTCCTAAAGCCTGCCCTAACTGCCAACCAAAGGCATTGAGTTCATCTTGCAGGGTGGTTGTATCCGTGGGGGTTAGCCCTGCGATGGAAATCATCTTCAGATCCTTCCCAAACTCTTGGATAAGGCGGCTTTTGCCGATACGGCGTCTTCCTTTAACAACAACGAGACTAGCAGAATTTTTTTTCAATAATAAATTGAGTTTCCTCAATTCTTGTTTTCGTCCGAAAAAGGCGCTTTTTAGTTTAATATTAGCCATTATTTACGTTTCCCTTTTGTTTTTATACGCATCACCAAATCTGCAAATGTCGATTTGGTGATGCTCGATATAGGGCCGTCACGCTAACCTATTATCAAATATTTGTATTCTAATTTGATAACGCATTGATGCTCTGGTAAGTAAAGCTGGATCCACGTGCCAATTCAAACTTCAAGGATGTGGTGTTATTGCTAATATAATGATTTGTTTCTTACCAGATCCATAATACCAAAAAATGCGATAGGCTGCGGGCGTCTTGTTTTCAGCATAAGCTTCAAAAACTGATTCACCATTTGGACCGCTGATAGAATCATATTTGTGCGTATTTAAGCTTGGATGGCGCGGGTTGGTTTCTAAGTATCCTAGTGCTTTTCTCACTGCTTTAAAACATTTTGAAAGACTTTTGTCTTTTTCTAAACTGTCAAAATCAGTGCTAGCTTGATCTGTAAATAATAATTTAAATGACATTATTCAATATCATCATCAACAAATTTAGCAAAGCTGCCTTTCTCAGAAATGCGACCTGCTGCCGCATCTTTTAAACCTTGAGAAACTTGCTTTAATGCGCGTTTGTTATCTAAAAGCCATTTTTCATTGGCTAAAATTTCTACATAAGGTTTTAAAATGATTCGATGATCTTTGGTTTCAGTAATCATATAACCGCTCACACCATCGGCTAAGTGCCCTAGTGTAATCCTACCTTTAGCATCTGGCCTCACCATTTTTGGTAACATAATATTAAACCTTACAAAATATGTTGTTGACAGTTTTTAGATTAGTATAAAGTGGGAAAGAATACAAGTGGGGAAGTGTAAAGGTGGAGGTTTTGCGATGAGCAATTCTGATAAGCTGACTTTAAAACCAGCATGATTTCAATAATAATTTAAGCCTCTTCTACTATTGAAGCTAGCTCCTCTCCCCTGTAAACTATCTTTTCAATGGTACCCGTACCGGTTCCCTCGCGACGATATACTGTGAACCCCGCCAGATCCGGAAGGAAGCAACGGTAGCAGTGGATTCGGGCGCCGAGGTGTGGCTGTTATGGGTGCCACCCAATCTCCAAAATAACTTGGTATGAAATTGTAAACGACATGAGTCAACTCGCGCTTGCCAGACGATATAGACCGCACACCTTTCAAGAAATGGTGGGGCAGGACCTTACTGTGCGTGCGCTCTGTAATGCGCTCGATTCTAAACGTCTACATCATGCCTATCTCTTTACCGGTACGCGTGGCGTAGGTAAAACGAGTGTTGCGCGGATTTTGGCCAAATGTCTTAATTGTGAACAGGGGATTTCATCCACGCCGTGTGGAACTTGCTTTGCATGCGAAGCCATTGATCAAGGTCGCTTTGTTGATTTAATCGAAGTGGATGCGGCTTCGCGTACCAAGGTCGAAGATACTCGAGAATTATTAGATAATGTTCAATATTTACCGACACGTGGCCGCTTTAAAATCTATTTGATTGATGAAGTGCATATGTTATCGGGGCACAGTTTTAATGCTTTATTAAAAACCCTAGAAGAACCACCCGAGCATGTTAAATTTTTACTCGCTACGACCGATCCTCAAAAATTACCAGCAACTATTTTGTCTAGATGTTTACAGTTTCAGTTATGGCGATTCCCTGTTAACAAGATAGTGCCCTATTTGGCCGAAATTTTGCAGCGGGAAAAAGTGCTTTTTGAAGAGGAAGCGTTGCAAGAATTGGCGCGTGCTGCAGATGGTAGTTTAAGAGATGCGATGAGTTTATTAGATCAAGCCTTAAATTATTGCGAGGGCACCGTCGAGGCGCGTTCCGTGCGTTTAATGTTGGGGTTATCTGAAAAAGCCCGTTTGTTGGCGCTATTGGGTAGTTTAGCCAATGGTAATGCAAAAAGTATTCTGAATGAAATTAATGCGCTTCAAGACAGCGCGCCAGATTTTTCGGGCTTGTTAACCGAATTTTTAGAACTGATCCACCAAGTTGCAATCGCACAAAGTGTGCCAGAAGCATTGGATGAAAATAGGCGTGATCGTGAAGCCATATTGGCATTCGCAAAAAGTATATTACCGGAAGAGATCCAATTATATTACCAGATTGGTTTACAGGGGCAACGTGACTTGCCTTATGCGCCTAATCCCAAAATGGGTTTTGAAATGATACTGCTTCGAATGTTAGCTTTTCAGCCGGTAAAAGTATCCAATTTTGTGGCTAAATCTAAATCACAAGTTGAAGCATCTGTTCATGTTGAAGCGAAAGAGGTGACTTCTGAACCAGCAGTGATGCAGCAAAAACCAGAACCCGATAGGGTCTTAGAACGACAAGATTGGAGCAGTATTGTTAAGTCGCTTAACTTGAAAGGTTTGGAAAAGGTATTGGCGATTAATTGCACTGTCGCTGCATGGGAAGATGATTTAATATCGCTCAATCTAGATGAATCACAAAAGCCTTTGTTCGAGAATAAGCGTTATGAGGACAGACTACGAGAAGCGTTGTCTCAGCATTTAGGACAATCGATTCGCTTGAAGATAACGTGTGGGGCAGCTGTCGGAGAAACACCGGCACTTCAAACGAGACGTTTGTTGACTGCAGTCCAGGAAGCAGCTAGTAATCAAGCAGAAGCAGATCCGGAAATTCAAAAGCTGATTAAAGCCTTTGATGCAAAAATTGAGCATATTGCTTTAAAAGAAGAGCAATAGAGAGGATATAGACGTGAGTTTTAGCCCGCTCATTAATCAATTAATCAATGCACTACGGTGTTTGCCGGGTGTTGGGCCGAAATCGGCACAGCGAATGGTTTTTCATTTGCTGGAGCGTGACCGTAATGGTGGGCAACTTTTAGCGCGAATATTGGAAGAAGCAATTGCTAAGGTCGGGCGTTGTCAGCAATGTCGAACCTTATGTGAGGATCCTTTGTGTCGGTTTTGCGATAATCCGCTGCGCGATCGGTCGATAGTCTGTGTGGTCGAAACACCCGCTGATGTATTGGCAGTGGAACACACTGCTGGGTATAGGGGCGTTTATTTTGTGTTAATGGGTCATTTGTCGCCTTTAGATGGCATTGGTCCTGAAGATTTAGGTATGGATTTGTTTAGGAAACGCTTGAAAGAGGGTGAAATAAAAGAAGTGATTGTTGCAACAAATCCTACCGTAGAAGGCGAAGCCACCGCACACTATTTGGCAGAATTGGTTAAAAAACACCAGATTGAGGTTACTCGAATTGCACATGGGGTCCCTTTTGGGGGCGAGTTAGAATATATCGATGGCGGTACGATAGCGCGAGCAATGTTGGCGCGAGCACCGCTCTAAACTACGAGGAGATAAATATGTCAGAGTCAACTGTTAAAAAAGAAACTTTTGGTTTTCAAGCCGAGGTCAAACAGCTATTGCATCTCATGATTCATTCCCTATATAGCAATAAAGAAATCTTTTTACGGGAGTTAATTTCTAATGCATCGGATGCAGCAGATAAACTGCGATTTGAATCTTTGCGTGACCCGATGTTATTAGTGGATGAACCGGATTTAAAAGTATGGGTTTTACTCGATAAAGAAGCAAAAACTATTACCATTCGAGACAATGGCATTGGCATGACACGAGAGGAAGTGATCCAAAATTTAGGGACTATTGCAAAATCCGGTACACGAGAATTTTTAAGTACATTAACCGGTGACAGGGCAAAGGACGCACAATTGATTGGTCAGTTTGGCGTTGGGTTTTATTCATCGTTTATTGTAGCCGATAAAGTGGTGGTTACAACCCGTAAGGCTGGTGCACCTGTCACAGAAGGCGTTCAGTGGAGCTCTGCAGGTCAGGGAGACTATGAACTGGAAACTGTATCTAAAGACACAAGAGGTACTGAAGTTGTATTACATTTGAAGGCCGATGAAGACGAGTTTTTGAACGATTGGCGTTTAAAACATATTATTATGAAATATTCAGATCATTTGACCTTGCCTGTTGTTGTTAAAAACGAAAAAAATGAAGATGAAGTTGTTAATCGTGCAACAGCATTATGGACTTTGTCAAAAAATGAAATTACCGATGAGCAATACAAAGAATTATATAAACATGTTTCACATGATTTTCAAGATCCTTTAGTTTGGACACATAATAAGGTCGAAGGGAAGCTTGAATATGTTACCTTGTTGTATATCCCAGAACATGCGCCATTTGATTTGTGGCATGTGGGTAAAACGCGCGGCCTAAAATTGTATGTGCGACGTGTCTTTATTATGGATGATGCAGAGCAATTTTTGCCTCATTATTTAAGATTTGTTCGAGGTATTATCGATTCCAATGATTTGCCATTAAATATTTCAAGAGAAATTCTGCAAAGCAATCGGATAATTGATACAATTAAAACAGCCGTTATAAAACGTGTGTTGGGTATGTTAGAACAGTTGGCAACAGATGATAAACCAAAATATCAAATTTTTTGGAATGCATTTGGTCAAGTTTTAAAAGAAGGCCCAGCAGAAGATTTTGCGAATAAAGAACAAATTGCAAAATTATTGAGATTTGCCAGTACGCATTTGGATAGTGCCGAGCAAACCGTTTCATTAGAAGACTACATTGCGAGAATGCCAGCGGGTCAAACAAAAATCTTTTATGTAACAGCAGATACATTTAATGCGGCAAGCCATAGCCCACATTTAGAGATTTTCCGCAAAAAAGGCATCGAGGTATTATTATTAACTGATCGTGTAGACGAATGGCTAATGACACATCTCACAGAATTTCAAGGTAAGCCTGTACAAGCGGTTACGCGCGGTGGTTTAGATCTGGGTGATTTGGCAGATAAAACAGCAGAAGAACACTATAAACAAGCGGAAACGGATTTTGAAGAGACGGTCAAAAAAGTGAAAGAGTTGCTAGAGTCTTCTGTAAAAGATGTGCGATTAAGTCAGCGTTTAACCGATTCGCCGGCTTGTATTGTATTAGATGAGCAAGATATGAGTGGTCAAATGGAGCGGATGTTACGTGCTTCAGGACAACAAGTCCCAACACAAAAACCCATTTTAGAATTAAATCCCGATCACAGAATGATTAAGCATCTTAAAGATGAACAAGATTCTGCGCGATTCGAAGATTGGTCGCGGATTTTATTGGATCAAGCCATTTTGGCAGAGGGTGGCCAACTGGAAGATCCCGCCAGTTTTGTACAAAGATTTAACAAATTGTTGTTAGCTTTGACGGAGAGATAGGCGTAGGCTGTTAGGATTTGCGATTTCGCTTTTTATGCGCCCGTACAAATAAGACGGGCGGTAAACAGCAAATGACAATGCCACCGAGTAATAGGAGGGCGTATTGCATTGCTGTGTGCTGAAATACAATATCGGCAGGTTTTGCGAAGCCAATGAGTAGCGCTGTTACACAGGTAATGGCGCCAAGCCCGCCTACAAACCAAACGCCCAATTTCCCCCCGGGAATTTTATAGGCTCTTGGGGTATTCGGTTGACTGTAACGTAATTTAATCACAGCCAAAAATAAAATAAAATACATAATCAAATAGAGCTGTGCTGCTAGTGTATTAATAATCCAATAGGCAGCATGAATGCTCTCGTTAAAAACAAAAAGAGAAATCAAGACGGTGCCACAAAGCCCCTGCAGACATAAAAGCGCCACCGGTGATTCATTCGCATTGGTTCGCATAAAAAGTTTTGGCATATAACCGTCTTTAGTGCTGCTTAATAAACCTTTACTGGGCCCAATAATCCACGTATTTAAAATCGCAAAGCTGCCAATTAAGGTTAGTGCGGCGAGTAATGGCGCCGTCCAGCTGAGTCCAAATGCATTAAAAAATAAATGAAAAGCTTGCATGGGGCCGGCAATTAGGCTCATTTTCTCTTTTGGGATGACTGCTGCGATAGAAAGCGATCCTAAGATATAGATAAATAAGATAATCAAAGTTGCCAAGAACATAGCGGTTGGGTAATCTTTTTTAGGATTTTGAACATTTTTGACATGATAAGCGGGGATTTCCATACCGCAAAGTCCTAATAAAATAGCTGTAAAAGTCACTAGTGTGCTGAGTTCTGTTCCAGGGTTTAGAGCTTCTAAAGAGAACTGTAAATAGCCGGATGCTTCGGCATTTGCTAATTGGGTACATCCAAGTACAATCAGTACAATACCTGGGATAAGGGTACCAAGCATCACGCCGATGGCACTTAAAAAGCTGGATGTTTTTATATCTTTAAAATTAAGTAGTGTTGTTCCCCACAACACGCTCAACATCACGCCTACCAAAAAGAGCTTATTGCTTTCTAATGCGGGTTTAAACAAGTAAGCTGCTGTTGCCGCAATAAACGATAAAATGGTTGGCAGCCAAACGACACTCTCCATCCATTGCAACCAAACGGCTAAAAATCCCCAATGGGGCCCAAAGGCTTCTTCAACCCAGAGGTATACGCCACCCTCTTTGGGCCACCCCGACGAAAGCTCCGCACAAGCAAGTGCGACGGGTATAAAAAAGCAGATAGCGGCAGCCACAAAGAAAGTAATGGCTTGAGTACCCAATAACGCCGTGGTGGGTAGGTTTCGAAGACTCACAATCGCAGAAACGCTAAGTAGCGAGAGCGTGAACATTCCCAGGAACTTAACGGGTACTTTATGGGTAAGTTTTTTCACCAACTTTCTCTTTAATCATATAAAAACAGGAGTTTATCATAGTCAGGATTAACATGAGTTACTTTAAATAATGGAGTCTTGAGGGTTTCTTTAAGTAATGACTCATGCAGATACACTTATACATAATCGAGATAATACGATCGGTAAATAGGCCTATACTGGACAAAAGGAGTATTGATATGGAAAAAGTATGGCTAAAAAACTATCAATCTGGCGTGCCAACAGAGATAAACCCTGATAAATATCCCTCTATTAATGAAATGTTCGAGGAGGTATGCAAATTGTATGCCGATTGTCCTGCATTTGCGAATATGGGCACTATTTTAAATTATCGAGAAATTGAAGAAAAAAGTCGCGCTTTCGCAGCGTATTTACAAAACACTTTGAAATTAAAAAAAGGTGATAGCGTTAGCTTAATGATGCCCAATATTTTGCAATATCCGATTGCATTGTGTGGTGTGCTACGCGCAGGCTTAACCGTTGTCAATGTGAATCCTTTATATACGCCACGAGAATTAGAGCGTCAATTAGTAGATTCAGAAAGTACGACGATTGTCATATTATCTAATTTTGCAAGCACGCTTCAGAGTGTTCTCGAACAGAAAGAGCAAAAAAAAATCAGAATAAAAAACATTATAGTTACAGAAATAGGTGATGTATTTTCATTTCCAAAATCCTTTTTGGTGAACTGGTTTATAAAATATGTTAAAAAAATGATCCCAAAATGGCATATTAAAAATATTATTCCTTTTAAAGCAGCATTAAAAATAGGGACCAAACAAACATTCATAAAACCCTTGGTTACGGGTGAAGATATTGCTTTTTTACAATATACGGGTGGCACCACCGGTGTTGCGAAAGGTGCTATGTTAACGCATCGCAATATGATTGCGAATGTGGAACAAGCCGTGGCTTGGATAAGTCCTTTGATAAAACCAGGCAAGGAGATCATCATTACTGCTTTACCGCTGTATCATATTTTTTCTTTAATGGCCAATTGTTTAACGTTTATGAAAATGGGAGCATTCAATGTACTGGTGACCAATCCTCGAGATATGCGTGGATTCGTTAAGATATTAAGACAGTATCCATTCACAACTATTACAGGTGTGAATACGTTATTTAATGCATTGTTAAATCAGCCAGCGTTTCGTTTTGTTGATTTTAGCCATTTGAAATTGACATTAGGAGGAGGGATGAGTGTACAGCATGCGGTAGCGATGCGCTGGCAATTGGTGACGGGTGCGCCTTTAATCGAAGCCTATGGATTAACTGAGGCTTCGCCGGCAGTGTGTATTAACCCTTTAAATCTGACAGAACATAATGGTAGTATTGGTTTGGCTATACCCTCCACAGATGTATCTATACGAGATGAGCAGGGTATGGCACTTTCTTTTAATAGTCCTGGAGAACTTTGGGTGAAAGGTCCACAAGTTATGCTTGGGTATTGGAAACAACCAGCGGAAACCTGCATGGTATTAGAGGATGGTTGGGTAAGGACTGGTGATATTGCAATGATCGATGAGCAGGGTTTTGTTCGGATTGTTGATCGCAAAAAAGACATGATTTTGGTTTCGGGATTTAATGTTTATCCTAACGAAGTGGAAGAAGTGATTGCAATGATGCCAGAAGTGGCTGAGGTTGCTGTTATTGGTGTGCCCTTTGAGGCTGGTGAAGAAGTCAAGGCTTATATTGTTAAAAAGGATCCTCTCTTAACAAGCGAGACGGTATTAGCCTATTGTCATCGGGAATTAACAGGGTATAAGATCCCTAAAGAAATTGAGTTTAGAGCAGAATTACCTAAATCGAATGTGGGAAAAATTTTGCGACGGGTGTTAAGAGAAGAATAGAAAGCGTATTTGGAAATAAATTGAGATGAAAAAAATAACAAAAGCGAGCGAGCTGCTAAAAGCGGGTTTAATTGATCCTGAAAAGCTGAAAGCCATAGAAAAAGTCGCGGAAAAATTTTCGATTTCTTTAACACCCCAAGTGCTTGAAATAATGCAAACGGGATCTGAGGGTGATAAAGCAGCTATTCTGCAACAATTCGTGCCCTCTGAACAAGAATTATCCACCACAGCATCAGAATCAAAAGATCCGATTGGGGATGATGTTTATACACAAGTTAAGGGCATTGTTCATCGTAATTCAGATCGCTGTTTGTTAATGCCTCTGTTAGCTTGCCCTGTTTATTGTCGGTTTTGTTTTAGGCGAGAGAAAGTGGGTTCAAACAGTAAAGCATTATCAGAAGCGGAATTACAAAGTGCCCTCACTTACATTGCAGAACATAAAGAGCTCTGGGAGGTTATTTTAACGGGCGGTGACCCCTTGATGCTTAATCCTAAAAAATTGGGTCAAATTCTTCAGGTCTTAGAGAATATAGCGCATGTCGAGGTGATTAGAATTCATACGAGAGTGCCCCTTTTTGATTCAAACAGAATTACAGATCAAATGATCCAGGCGTTAAAAATCAATAAAGCCGTTTATGTTGCGCTGCATACGAATCATCCCAGTGAATTAACAGAACGTGCACAAAAAGCATGCGCACGGTTTGTAGATGCTGGAATCCCCATGTTATCCCAGACCGTCTTGTTAAAAGGGATCAATGATACACCAGAAATCATGGGCGAATTAATGCGTGGACTGGTTAAAAATCGAATAAAGCCGTATTATTTGCATCATGGCGATTTAGCAGAAGGGACGGCGCATTTTCGAACCACAGTTAAAGAAGGACAAGTATTGATGAAAGCGCTTCGTCGCCAATATTCAGGATTGTGTCTACCTACTTATGTATTAGATATTCCCGGGGGTTTTGGTAAAGTTCCAATCGGACACACTTATTTTGAATGTGGCAAAGTAGAAGATTACCAAGGAAATTTGCATTCTTATGATTAGACCTTTTTTAAAATGGCCTGGTGGAAAATACCGATTAGTCGATCGGATCCAAGGTTTATTACCCCAAGGGAAACAATTAATTGAGCCATTCGTGGGAGGTGGAGCTGTTTTTTTGAATACGGATTTTGAACGCTATCTCTTGAACGATGCAAATTCCGATTTGATTACCTTGTATCAAACGTTACAAAAAAAAGGCAGCGCTTTTATAGCAGTATGTCGTTCGTTTTTTATCAAAAAATATAATACTGAAAAACACTATTATAAGTTTCGAACAGAGTTTAATGCCAGCACTGATCCAATATTACGTTCGGCCTTATTTTTATATTTAAACCGCCATGGCTACAATGGATTGTGTCGTTATAATGCGGGCAAGGGTGAATTTAATGTGCCATTTGGTTCTTATAAGAAGCCTTATTTTCCCGAAAAAGAGATGCTTCATTTTTGTGAAGTCTCAAAACGCGCTGTTTTTGTGTGTGAGGATTTTACGGAAACGCTTAAAAAAGCTAAAAAAGGGAGTGTCATTTACTGTGATCCGCCTTATGTGCCGCTCACGGCGACGGCAAATTTTACACGCTATCAATCTCAAGGATTTAGTTTAGCGGAGCAACAGGTCTTGGTAGATTGGGCAAAAAAATGTGCGAAGAAAGGCATTCCTGTTTTGTTGTCGAATCATAGTAACGATTTTACGCGGAATATTTATGCAGGGGCAATTATTGAGGAATTCGATGTGCGTCGATTAATTAGTTGTAAAATTGCCTTAAGGCGCCCTGTTTTGGAGCTTTTGGCACTGTATCTTTGATTTGTTGACTTTTGTTCGCGTTCAGACTTGTTTCCTTTATTTTTCTTTCATTAATTTAGGCGAAATTTTTGCAATTTTAATGGTGTTTTCTTTCAGTTGTACGACTTCAATGGGATGTCCGGCGATCAAGAGACACGTGCCTTCAGGCGGGATGAATTCTAATCTTTCGATAATCAAGCCATTCAATGTGGTAGGGCCATCGGTTGGTAATTCCCATTGTTGCAAACGATTAAGATCGCGAACACTGATCCCGCCATCGATTAAAAAGGTGCCGTCTTCTTGCGGTTGCACTTCGGGTATTTCGGTGTCAGCTTCCGTGGTGAATTGTCCAACAATTTCTTCTAGGATATCTTCCAGCGTGACAAGCCCTAAAACATCGCCATATTCATCAACAATCAATCCCATTCGACGTTTGTTTTTTTGGAAATTTAAGAGCTGAGTGTGCAAAGAAGTTCCTTCAGGTACGAAATAGGGTTCTTCCATTACGCTTAATAACCCTTGTTCGTTTAATTCTCGTTGCGCTAGAATTTTTACGATATTTCGGGTATGTAAGATCCCTTGAACATTATCTAAGTCAGAACGGTAGACAGGTAAAAGAGTATGTTGCAAATCTTTTAGTTTGGAAATAATTTCATTTTTATCATCATCCAAATCGATTCCGACGACTTCATTTCGAGGGATCATAATATGTTCAACGCGAACATTTTCAAGATCTAAAATACTGAGTAACATGCTTTGATGATTGCTTGGAATAAAATTGCCCGCTTCACTCACAATTGTTCGGAGTTCGTCGGCTGTGACGGCATCCGTCGTTTTTGTAGAAGTTTTAAGTCCAAATAAACCCAATAAGGTACTAGAAATCGCTGCGGCCGCAAAAACCAGTGGGTATAATAACCATTGCATCACTTGCAGCGGTAGAGATACAAAACGCGAGGTTTGTTCAGGTCTTAAGGCCGCTACCGTTTTTGGCATGACTTCTGCAAAAACCAATAAAAAAAGTGTAACAATAATGGGTGAAATAATAACGCCGAGTTCGCCCCAGAAGTGTTCGGCGATTTGATTGGCAATTGAAGCTGAGATGGCTGTTGCAAAAGTACTCCCAATAAGAATAACACCGAGCAGTCGATCGGGGTGTTGCAGCAATTTGGTAATGCGACGTGCGTAGGGTTCTGTTTTCACTAAATGTTTTAATCTAAAGCGGTTAAGTGATAAAATACCCGTTTCACTGGCTGCACAAAAGGCGCAAAGCAAAACGGCAAATACCAATAGAGAAAATAAAAGTTCATCAGATAAGTCAATGCTATTCAAGGTTATTTACATCCTTTTTCATCTACTATGGATCCCAGAGTCTATCGAACAACAGGTGATTGTCACTCCTCATTTGAGTATAATCTTCGCATGAAGAACCGTGTAAGACAACTACGCTCGATATAGACGATCGATTATAGAGGATAAAACACAAATGTTTGAAAGTTTAGCTGAACGCCTAACGCGTGCCTTTAAGCACTTAAGCGGTGGGGCACGCCTAAAAGAAGAGCATATTACCGCTACTTTGAAAGAGGTTAGAAAAGCATTATTAGAAGCGGATGTTGCTTTAAGTGTTGTGAAAAATTTTATACACGCGGTACAAATAAAAGCAATTGGTCAGACAGTCAACACACAGCTTTCGCCTCAGCAACACTTTTTAAAGCTTGTGAATGACGAGTTGGTACACGTTATGGGTGATGCCAATGTGGGACTTCAACTGAACGCAGTTCCGCCCGTTGTTATTTTAATGGCAGGGCTACAGGGGTCGGGGAAAACCACGACCATTGCTAAATTGGCCAAATACTTGAAGGAAAGCCAACGCAAATCTGTGGCCGTGGTGAGCGCCGATATTTATCGTCCTGCTGCGATAGATCAGTTAAGAACTTTGGCAACCGAAGTCGGTACGCTGTTTATCGAGAGCGATCCCAGCGAAAAACCCGTTGATATTGTGGAACGCGGTATTTTACAGGCTAAAAAACAGCAGCAAGATGTTTTGATTATTGATACCGCTGGTCGTTTGCATATTGATACAGCGATGATGGATGAGATCAAAATGCTTGCCAGAGTCGCCAACCCAACCGAAATTCTATTTGTAGTGGATAGCATGACGGGTCAAGATGCTGTCAATACCGCACGTGTTTTTAATGAGGCATTACCCTTAACCGGCGTTATTTTAACCAAAACCGATGGCGACGCCAGAGGTGGTGCTGCGCTATCGATTCGCCAAGTTACTGGAAAACCGATTAAATTTATAGGTGTGGGTGAGAAAATCTCTGCTCTGGAACCTTTTCATCCCGAAAGAATGGCTTCTCGTATTTTGGGCATGGGGGATGTTTTATCGTTAATTGAAGAACTTGATGCGAAAGTAGATAAAGAAAAAGCCGAAAAACTTGCCAAAAAACTCCAAAAAGGGCATGGATTTGATCTAAACGATTTGCGCGATCAAATAAAACAGATGTTAGCGATGGGTGGCATGGCGAGCATTATGGATAAATTACCCGGCATGGGTGCTTTGCCGCAAAACATAAAAGCAAAAGTGAATGATAAAGAAATTATTCGTTCGCTGGCGGTGTTGGATTCGATGACAGTGCATGAACGCCGACGGCCAACGGTGATCGCGAATTCAGCGTCACGCATACGTCGTGTCGCTGCGGGTGCAGGCAGCGATGTTCAAGCAGTGAGGAAGGTGCTAAAACAGCATGCAGAAATGGAAAAAATGATGAGCAAAATGTCTGCCAAAGGGGGCATGGCACGGATGATGAGCAGCTTGAAGGGTCGCTTGCCCCCAGGAATGATGCCCCGGTAACGCCCGGTAACGTGTGATCCTTTTTTCTTCCATTAACGACAAAGCTGTGTTATCTTAAGCGCTCTTGCCAAAAGGCAATGGTAAAAACAATGGGTTGCATATATATACGGCGTAACCCTAAAGGATTAGTCAAAACCTTATTGACATGAGGTTTTTGTACTTGTAAGATCCAGACTCCTCAATAAAGGAAGTTTCTGGACTTTTATTTTGTTTTGTAGGTAGGGCTGGACCGCTGTGTCGCCCAGAACTGGAGCAGTTAGAATTTATGTCAACCGTTAATCAATTGGTTCGCAAAGGGCGGTATCGCGCTAAAGAGAGAACGAAAGTACCTGCTTTGGCTGGGTGTCCGCAACGTCGTGGTGTTTGTTCTCGGGTATATACTCAAACGCCTAAAAAGCCAAACTCAGCATTGCGTAAGGTATGTCGGGTGCGCTTAACCAACGGTTCTGAAGTGACCTGTTACATTATTGGTGAAGGTCATAATTTACAAGAACACTCGGTTGTTTTGATTCGGGGAGGCCGCGTAAAGGATCTTCCCGGTGTACGATATAAAGTTGTCCGTGGGCACCTCGATACGAGTGGTGTTAAAGATCGAAAACAGAGTCGTTCTAAATACGGTGCAAAACGCGCTAAAGGGTAGAGAAAGATGCCAAGAAAATCAATTGTTACAAGACGCCGCATTATTGCGGATCCCGTTTATGGGAGTCAGCTATTAGCTAAATTTATTAATCATATTATGACGCGTGGAAAAAAATCTGTTGCGGAACAGATTGTTTATGGCGCAATGAATATGATTGAGTCGCGCTTGCATCGCGATCCGTTGGCCGTATTAGAAAAAGCATTGGATCACATTCAACCGATGGTCGAAGTAAAATCGCGTCGGGTGGGTGGTGCTACTTATCAGGTGCCTATCGAGGTTAATGCAGAACGCGCTATGGCTTTGGCTATGCGTTGGTTAGTGAAATTTTCTAGAGAACGCGGCGAAAAAGGCATGATGCACAGGCTCGCTGGCGAAATTATGGATGCTGCTGATGAAGAAGGCGGTGGTCATGGAAAAGGGGGTGCCGTTAAGAAGCGTGAAGACACGCATCGAATGGCAGAAGCAAACAAAGCATTTTCACATTATCGTTGGTAATTTAAGAGTATGTTGAAACGCACTATACCTATTGAACAATATCGTAATATTGGCATTATCGCGCATATCGATGCTGGCAAAACGACGACTACAGAGCGTATTTTATATTATACGGGTGCTTCCCATAAAATTGGTGAAGTGCACGATGGCGCTGCGGTGACAGATTGGATGGTGCAAGAGCGTGAGCGGGGTATTACCATTACTTCTGCTGCGATTACCTGCTATTGGAAAGGTATGGGTGCTCAGTATGCACAACATCGTATTAATATTATTGACACACCTGGACACGTTGATTTTACGATTGAAGTGGAGCGTTCGTTGCGTGTGCTCGATGGTGCGTGCGTTGTGTTTTCTGCTGTGGACGGTGTAGAGCCACAATCTGAAACAGTTTGGCGTCAAGCGAATAAATACTCGGTGCCGCGTATTGCTTTTATTAATAAAATGGATCGTATCGGCGCAGATGTATTTCGCGTGTTGGAACAAATGAAAAAACGCTTAGGCGCAAATCCCGTTTTAATGCAAATTCCGATTGGCTCTGAAGAACATTTCGAAGGCGTTGTCGATCTTGTGCGGATGAAGGCAATTTATTGGGATGATAGTTCTCAAGGTATGACTTTTGAACTTCGCGATATCGCACCAGATATGCTTGCCGAATGCGAAGCGTGGCGTGAAAAATTAGTAGAAGCGGCAAGCGATGCTTCCGAAGAATTGACGGATAAATATATTGGTGGTGAGCAATTAACAGAAGAAGAAATTCGAGCTGCACTCCGTATACGTACTTTGAAATCAGAAATTGTCCCTGTTTTATGTGGATCTGCCTTTAAAAATAAAGGCGTACAAGCAATGTTGGATGCCGTTATTGATTATCTACCGGCACCTATTGATGTTCCACCTATCCAAGGTATCTTGCATGATAAAGACAATACTCCTGGATTCCGCGCGCCTTCTGATACAGAACCTTTTTCTGCATTAGCTTTTAAAGTGATGACGGATCCACATGTGGGTACTTTGACTTTTTTCCGAGTTTATTCGGGTGTTCTGAAATCAGGTGATACCGTATTAAATACGGTTAGAGATAAACGTGAACGCATTGGTCGAATCTTATTGATGCGTGCCAATGATCGCGAAGAAATTAAAGAAGTGCGAGCAGGAGAGATTGCTGCAGCGGTTGGTTTGAAGAATACATCTACTGGAGATACATTAAGTGATCCTGATCAGTTAATTACTTTGGAACGTATGGAATTTCCGGAACCTGTTATATCTGTAGCCGTTGAACCAAAAACAAAGGCCGACCAAGAAAAAATGGGCGTAGCGTTAAGTAAATTAGCGCAGGAAGATCCTTCTTTCCGGGTTCGAACTGATGAAGAGACTGTGCAGACGATTATTTCTGGTATGGGAGAGCTGCATCTCGATATTATTGTGGATCGCATGCGTCGTGAATTTAAAGTCGAAGCCAATATTGGTAAACCACAAGTTTCTTATCGTGAAACCATTCGCAAAGCGGTTGAGCAAGAAGGAAAATACATTCGCCAGACAGGTGGTCGCGGACAATATGGCCATGTCTGGTTAAAAATTGAACCGGGCGCTTTAGGTTCGGGTGTTCAATTTGTGAATGAAATTGTGGGTGGTACTGTACCTAAAGAATACATTCCAGCCATTGAAAAAGGTGTTCGTGAACAAGCGGAAAATGGTGCGCTAGCTGGTTACCCTGTTGTAGACGTCAAGATTATTTTATTTGATGGTTCTTATCATGATGTCGATTCAAACGAAATGGCGTTTAAAATCGCAGGTTCCCAAGGTTTTAAAGCCGGTGCGTTGAAGGCATCTCCGGTTTTATTAGAGCCCATTATGAAGGTTGAAGTAATTACACCGGAAGAATACATGGGTGATGTTGTTGGCGATCTCAGCCGACGACGCGGCACTATTCTTGGGATGGATGAAAGTGTATCGGGAAAACATATTAGTTCAGAAGTGCCTTTATCTGAGATGTTCGGATATGTAACTGATTTACGATCGATGTCTCAGGGGCGTGCAACGTCTACGATGGAATTTTTGAAATATGCAGAAACACCTGCTAGCATTGCGCAAGCAATTGTTGAAAAGCGGGCGGGTTAATTTTAGGAGGATATGGCAGTGGCAAAAGGTAAATTTGAGCGAGATCTACCCCATATTAACGTGGGAACCATTGGTCACGTTGATCATGGCAAGACGACATTAACAGCGGCGTTAACGAAAGTATTAGCGGCGAAGTTTG
>Ga0073905_10000610_pt1 | contig 17168 bp, 16 predicted proteins | sample KloWWTupernatant_FD_65482 | JGI IMG/M metagenome (GOLD analysis project Ga0073905, IMG submission 65482) | Active sludge microbial communities from Klosterneuburg, Austria, studying microevolution and ecology of nitrifiers - Klosterneuburg... | ecosystem: Engineered > WWTP > Aerobic digester >... | reverse complement strand
TTATTTTTTCAGGTGAATATAAAACATGAATTCATTTAAACGAAGTGTATTTGGAATTACAAAAGTTAACGGAATTGAAGTTCCAATAACTTATGATAATGCTTTTTCGGGTTCAATGTTTGGTCTTGGTCTAAGTACAAATCCGGCAGTTGGAAAAAAATTATCTTTATATGTTAATTCTATAATGACGATGAATTTTCTAAGTTTATCTTTTACACAGAATGATGTTTTCAAAACTTACTTTTCTGATTCTTTCAGAATGGGTATAAAATCAGGTGCAGGAATAAATTATAAATTAACTAATGAATATTCTTTATTACTTGGAGGAAGTTACCACTTTAGTAATTTATTTTTTAAAAGTGTACATGGAGATTTCAATGACAGACTTGAAAGTAACGTTGAAAATCTGTCAATTAATGATGAAGAGGGGAGTTTTTATACTAATCTCTCTGACCCTGACAATGGATTTCAGTTAGTAAATGGAAAGAAAAAAAATATTGATCTATGGAGTATTAATGTTGGAATTGTAATATTTTTAGGTAAATCCAAAAAATAATTATTATATTTGTTAAGCTTTTATTTAAATTTAAATTTAAACTAACTTATGACTCAGATTAAAATCAGTTCCTGTTCAGTTATTTTAATTGTTTTGTTCTCAGCATCAATTATAATTAATGGATGCGGCAAAGAAGAAAAAGCTCCGGAAGTAAAAGACAATTCAGAAAATTCCGAAAAAATGACCGAACAAAAAGAGACTAAATCCCAAAGTTCTCCCGGTAAAGAATTTTTTTATATGAAATCATCATCTAACAATATTGCATGTGCTGACTGTCATGGTGATGGTACAAATTCAGACAGACCATTGACAAAATATTTTTCAGATATAAAAGGTGCTGATAAAAGGACTTCGACTTATCATGGAAAGATCAAAGGAGAAGAAGTAAAAAACACTGCAGGCGGAGCTACAATTTGCTGGGAATCTTATATGAAAATGAAAACTCCAATGACACCCGAGCAGATAAAAATGCTGAACGAATATTATACATCTGTCGGAACATCAGATTCTCCAACTGAAATTAATTATGAAACAATTGCTTTGCCTACAAGGGATAAGACGAAATTAAAAGAAGTACAAAAAGAAGTTTTAAAATTAAAAGGTGATCCTGTAAAAGGTGAGACAACTTTCAAAGAAGCATGCGCAGTTTGTCACGGTGAAACGGCAACAGTAAAAAAAGTCCCTTCAATATTGGAAGAGTTTGAAGGAAATACAAAGTCAGTTACTTATAATGTAAGACTTGGTGACGGCTCAATGCCTTTCTTTAATATGAATGTATTATCGGATCAGGATATAGCTGATGTTTCTGAATATGTTTTAAAGATCAATGGTCAGTAATTTTAAAAATAAAAAAGGGATAATAAAAAATATTATCCCTTTTAATAAAATCATCTAAAGTTCAACAGATCAGAAAATCAATAAATATAAAAGTATCAAAACTATACCAGCTACAGAAACGCCTGCATAATCCTGAATAACTCCAGTTTGAATTCTTCTCCAGTCAAAACTTATACTTGAAATATACCTGGCAATTCCATTTACTGCTCCGTCAATTATCTTTACATCAAAAATATTCCATAAGAATTTTTCAGAAGTCTTTTCAATTGGATTGACAATTATTTTATCATAAGCCTCATCAACATAATATTTATTCTCAAGAACTTTTCCAAAACCAGTACTCTCTTCGAACTTTTCCATATTTGAATATTTTTTCAATGCCATATAAATTGCAAACACTGAGATTATAACTGAAACTGCAATTATGATAAGCTCAGGAGTAAGTGCGTGCTCAGCATGAGGATGTAAAGTATTTAAAACAAGAACAGATTTTTCAAAAACAGGATCGAGCCAACCCTTTAGAAGATTTGGCATATGATAAAGTCCGGGAAGACCAATCAAACCACCGAATATTGATAAGAATGCAAGTATGATCAGAGGTACAGTCATAGTTGAAGGAGATTCATGAGGGTGAAGATGCTTTTCATCATAACGAGGTTTACCATTAAAAGTCATTCCTACCATTCTGAACATATAATATGATGTCATTGCTGCAGCAGCCAGAGATAAAATTACTAATGGAATTCCAAAATTAAGATAAGTTTCAAATATAATAATGTCCTTACTAAAGAATCCAGAAAGGGGAGGAATACCTGCAATTGCAAGAGATCCAATAAAGAAAGTTACATATGTAATTTTCATTTTCGATCTCAGTCCACCCATAAATCTCATATCCTGTTCATGATGCATACCGTGAATTACAGAACCGCTTCCTAAGAATAGCAGACCTTTGAAAAAAGCATGTGTTATAAGGTGAAATATTGCCACCCAATAAGCACCGGTTCCTAAAGCAATAAACATAAAGCCTAATTGCGAAACAGTTGAATACGCTAATACTTTTTTAATATCATATTGCTTTAATGCAATTGTTGAAGCAAATATTGCAGTAAATAATCCGACAAAGAATACTATCTGAGAAGCAAGAGGTGACATAGCATAAAGCAATGAAGTTCTCGCAAGTAAATAAACACCGGCTGTAACCATCGTAGCAGCGTGAATAAGAGCAGATACAGGTGTAGGTCCGGCCATAGCATCAGGCAGCCAGACAAAAAGCGGTATCTGTGCAGATTTACCGCATGCACCGAGTAATAGTAGTAAGGCAATTGTAAGAAGTAAAGTATCACCGATTTGAAAACCGACTATACCCTCAAGAAATTTAGATATCTCGAGAGTATTAAAGTTTGTAAAAATGAAAAACATTGCTAACATAAAACCAAAATCTCCGATACGGTTTACGATAAAAGCTTTCTTAGCAGCATCTCCTGTAAACTTATGTTCATACCAAAATCCAATAAGGAAATAAGAACAAAGTCCGACACCTTCCCACCCTAAAAATATAAGCAGAAGATTATCTGCTAATACTAAATTCAGCATTGCAAAAATGAACAGATTCAGATATGCAAAAAATTTCGGAAAAGCTTTATCACCATGCATATATCCTATAGAATAAATATGTATCAGTGTTCCAATACCAGTGATAACAAGAACCATACACATTGAAAGGGGATCAACAAGATAAGCTACATTAACAGAGAAAGTACCAGCAGCAATCCATTCATAGTATGTGATCAGAATACTTCTGGATTCTGGGGCAAGGGATAATAATTCAGAAAATTGAATTACAGCGATAATAAAAGGAATAAAAACAGCTAAAGTAGAAATAGTACCAACTATTTTTTCATTCTTTATTTTACTTCCTAAAAGTCCGTTTATTAGAAAACCGATAAATGGCAGGATCGTAACTAAGTAGAATATATCAGTCATTTAAGTCTGTTAAATTTATGGATTTTACCATTTCATAATATTTATTTCATCGATATTTACGGATTCTTTATTACGGAATAATGATATTATTATTGCAAGTCCTACAGCAGCTTCAGCAGCTGCAACTGTCATAACAATAAACACAAATATTTGTCCGTTAATATCTCCTAAAAATGATGAAAATGCTACAAGAGTCAGATTAATGGCATTCAGCATAAGCTCAATACACATAAAGATTATAATTGCATTTCTTCTGACTAAAACTCCAATAACTCCAATGCTGAATAAAATTGCACTGACCAGTAAGTAATAATTAATTTCTATCATAAGTGCAAAATTAAATATTATAAACCTAAAATAAAACATACTTTATTACACTTTTAGAAGAAATATTTTAGCTGAATTTTTAAAAGGGAAGTATAGTAAACAAAGAAGACATTAACATTAAAATTGTTTAGAACAGTTTAATAACTATCCGACTTTACATAATATATATTATATAACAATTATTAAGATTGTTAATTACTTTTGATTATAGATTTTAATAGCTTTAAAGCTTTAATCACATTCTGTTTTCCGGCTGTTTGGGTTAATTCAGATAAAATATTTTTAATATCTAAAGGATCACAACCAAGATTTATACATCCTTTTATATGAGAATGTAATTGATTTTCGTAATATCTTGTACAAAGGACAGAAACGTTTATAAACTCTCGTTCTGATAGATTAAGACCTTTTCTACCCATTACTTTTCCATATCCGTCTGTAAGCATCCATTCTTTTAGATCCGGACTTAACTCAGTAATATTAGATATTAACTTTTTAAAGTTATTATTATAAATTAATTTACAATTGCGAATTCCTATTATACTAAATAAACTGGTATTATATTTTGAAATTTTTGGCTTATAGTCACTAAAGTGTTCATTGAAAATTTTTAAAGATTCAATAGCCGCCGGGAATCCGCAGAATAAATGTGCCTGTAAAATAGTTTCATAGATCTTTTCAGGTTCTATTTTATTTAATTTTTTTGTACGAATAATTAATTTTTCCGTACCTTTTAAGTCATCTGCAGCAATAAAAGAAGCTAATTTGCTTAGAATTATGACTTCATCTATATTATAAATATTATTCATAAAATTGAAAATACTTGATTTTTATGTATTAAAACAGTTTATCAGAAATTTTCTGTTTGGACTATTGTGTTTTGTTTTGATATTTATTCTCGTTGATTTATTTGAAAATATTGATAAGTTCATAGATAAAAATTTAAGTAACTCACTTATAGTTCAGTATTATATATACTTTATTCCGGAAATATTAAAGCTTATCACCCCGGTAAGTATGCTGTTGGCAACATTGTTTACTTTCAGCAGATTTAACAAATATTCAGAATCAACTGCTGTCAGTTCTGCCGGTATTAGTATTTACAGATTCTCAGTACCGTTAATATTGTTTGGTTTATTTGTAACACTTTTTTCTTTTTACTTTAATGGCTGGTTAGTTCCAAGATTCAATTCTGAAAAATTATATATTGAAAGAAATTATCTTGGGAAAAATATAATACCGGGCGTAATTTCAAATTTGCATTTTCAGGATTCCGAAAATAAAATTATAGCAATTGGCAGTTATAATGAATCAGAAAAAACCGCATATAATACTACAATAAATATTTTTGATAAAAAAGAATATTCTAAATTGTTATATCGTTTTGACGTAAAAATACTAAAATGGGATTCAATAAAAAATGGATGGAAACTTATTGATATTCTGGAAAGAAAATTTGATTCAATAAATTCTGAATCATTAGTTTTTATTGATACTTCTTATTCTGAAGAAATTTCAGAAATTGGAAAACTGTACCTCTCCCCTTCTCAGTTAATTAAAAGTCAGTTAAAAGCAGATGAACTTCTGATTGAAGATCTCAAGGAACATATAATTACTTTGGAATCCAGCGGACAGAGGGTTGACCGTGAAAAGGTCGACTATTACTCAAAGATATCTTTCCCTTTTTCAAATTTGATAGTGATATTATTTGGAATTTCTATCAGTACAAACAGAAGGAAAAGCGGTACTGCAGTTCAATTTGGAATAAGTATATTAGTTACATTTATTTATCTGGGATTTTTAAAAGTATCACAGACATTTGGCTACAACGGAGACTTGAATCCCCTGCTCACAGCCTGGCTTGCAAATATATTATTTCTTTTGCTGGCGATTGTAAATTTATTAAGAATGAATTACATAAAGTAAAACATAAAGTTAATTTATTTTTTCATCTTTTGGCGGAACCGGCAACTGGATTCCCATTCCCTGATTATTTACACCTTGATGTACTACAATTTCACCAAAATCATTTTCATATCTTTCCATATTTTCTTTCAATGCATTAAAAAATAATTTTGTATGCTGTGGAGTCATAACTATTCTAGAATGGACTTTTGCTTTTGGTATACCCGGAAAAATTCTAGTAAAATCAATTATAAATTCAGCAGGTGAATGTGAGATGATAGCCAGATTTGAATAAATACCTTCTGCTTCTTTTTCTCCTAATTCTATATTTATTTGCTGAGACTGGTTTTGTGGATCTTTGTTATTTTTATTATCCATTATATTGTTGAAATTTTTATTTTTGTGAATAAAATCAGTTAATAAAATATACTTTTATTTTATAAAATTCAAACTAATATAATTTAAGCCGGGTAAAGCAATCATTTATTTTTTATGATTCGAAGATAAATTTTAAGCAATATTATCTTCTTGAATAAGGGGTTCATTATAATTATTTTGCAGTTTATAATAAAATATTTAAATAATGAGTTTACTAGTAATTGGTTCGTTAGCATTAGACACAATTGAAACTCCTTTTGGTAAAGCAGAAAGAACACTTGGCGGTTCAGCAACTTTTATATCGACCTCAGCAAGTTATTTTACAACACCGGTAAGACTTGTCGGAATAGTAGGATATGATTTTCCAAAAGAGGAAATTGAATTTTTGAAATCAAAAAAAATTGATATTTCAGGCTTGGAAATATCTGAAACAAAAAAGACTTTTCACTGGCACGGTAAATATGATTTTGATCTAAATACCAGAGAATCACTAGTAACTGAATTGAATGCATTTGAAACATTCGATCCTGTCATTTCAGAGAAATTTAAAGACAGCGAATATGTATGTCTTGGAAATCTGCATCCATCACTTCAGAAAAAAGTTATAAGTCAGATAAGTAAGCCGAAACTTGTTATGTGTGACACTATGAATTTCTGGATTGAAGGAGCTTATAATGAATTACTCGAAATACTTAAACATGTTAATCTGCTTGTTATCAATGACAGTGAGGCAAGAGAACTTACAAAAGAATTTAACTTAGTAATTGCTGCTAGAAAAATTATGAGCCTGGGTCCGAAAATTCTGATAATAAAAAAAGGCGAACACGGAGCTTTGCTATTTACAAATGATTCTATATTTTCAGCACCTGCATACCCACTTGAAGAAGTATTTGATCCGACCGGTGCAGGTGATACATTTGCAGGAGGACTGATGGGATGGATTGCGAAAACAAAAGATTTAAGTACAGATAACCTTAAACTTGCAGTAATTTACGGAAGTACTATGGCTTCTCTTGCTGTTGAAAAATTTTCACTTGATGGTATCAGAAATTTAACAAATGACACAATAATGAAAAGATTTTCTGAGTTTAAAAAATTAACTTTTTTTAAAGAACAGACTTTATAATACTTTGAAACACCTTTTTAAAAATTAACGTAACAGCCGTGTCTATCATAAAAACTGATGTAATTGTATTAAAGTCTATAAAATATGGTGACACGAGTAAAATTGTAACACTTTATTCAAAAGATCTGGGAAAGGTAAAAGCAATAATAAAAGGTGCCAGAAACTATAAATCAGGTATGTCAGGGATTTTTCAAACTCTGAATTTTTTATCAGTAATCATATATTTTAAAGAGAGCAGAGAGATTCAGAATTTATCTAAAGCAGAATTTATTACTTCCTTTAAGAATATTACGGAGGACTTTGATAAACTACAGATAGCTTTAAGGGTAATTGAAATTATTAATAAATCTTTGCCTGATATGGATCCTAACCCTGAATTATTTAAAATTGCATCAGTATTTTTTACAGGAATTAATAATCCTGATTCTGATAATAAACTTTTATTACTTAATTTCCAGATTGAATTCTTGAAAATTTCCGGAATGTATCCTGATTTAAAAGATGTACAGAAAAATTTTGAAACTTTAAAAAACAATACTGAATTTAACTTGAACGATGAAGATATAAATTTTCTTTTAAAACTTTCAGATTCAAAAACAAGCGAAGAAACTATTTCCAATGAAAGAAGTAATTATAATGTATCAAAAATTTCAGATTGTTTTAGCAGTTATATTGTAAATCACAATTCAACAAAAATATTTTTTAAAACAGATAAAGTATTTAGAGAAATAAATAAGTAAATTAAAAGGAACAATATTTATTTTAACGAATAAAAATGTAAAGTTATTAAAACCTAATTTTAAAAACTAAGGAGATAAAAATAATGTCAAAAAAATCAATTGTTTTTGCAGGTCTATTATTAGTAATAGCTCTTTCATTCGGAGGTTTGCTGATAGCAAATTTCGGAGATGTAAAGCAGATCATTGCAAGCTCGCAGATAGAATATAAAACCACTCCACCTATCACTAATGTAAGCCCTGAGATCAAAAACTTAAATGAAGCATTTGTTCAAATAGCAAAATCGGTAACTCCTGCAGTTGCCTATATTGAAGTTACAACTGGAAGCTCAGAAAGTGATGAACAAAATCCTGGATTCAATATGCCGTTTGATTTAGGTCCCGATTTTCAAATGCCTGATCAAGGACCATCCAGAGGAAGTGGTTCAGGAATAATCATTAGCAATGACGGTTATATTCTTACAAATAATCATGTAATTAAAAATGCAACAGAAAATGGTATTAAAGTCAGATTAACTGATAAAAGAGAATTTAATGCTAAATTAATCGGGGTTGATCCAAATACAGATGTTGCTGTAATAAAAATCGAAGCCAGCGATCTAATGGTTGCCTCAATTGGTAATTCTGACGATGTTCAGGTTGGACAATGGGTTGTCGCAATTGGAAATCCTTTAGGATTAAATAGTACTGTAACTGCCGGTATTGTTTCAGCTTTAGGAAGAAACATACAAATGGGTGGAGACAGCTACGCAATCAATAATTTTATTCAAACTGATGCAGCAATTAATCCGGGAAATAGTGGCGGTGCTTTAGTTGATATCAATGGTTCTGTAATTGGAATTAATACGGCTATAAAAACAACAAATGGTTATTATCAGGGATATGGATTTGCAATTCCAATAAACTTAGCACAAATAGTTGCAACTGAACTTATAAAAAGCGGTAAGATCTCAAGAGGATACATTGGAGTTTCAATAAAAGATGTTGATATTAAAGAAGCTAAAGGTCTTGGATTAGATAAAGCTAGAGGAGTATTGGTACAGGATGTTCTTGCAGGCGGAGCCGGAGATGAAGCAGGTTTAAAAGTCGGAGATGTAATCCTGTTTGTTGACAATCAAGAAGTTAATGCTTCGAATGAGTTACAAACTATAATCGGTACGCACAGACCTGGAGATGTAGTAGATCTAAAAGTATTCAGAGATGGAAGCGAAATTAATAAAAAAGTAACTTTAAAACCAAGATCAGAAACAAACAATCAAACTGCTCAAAATACTACACCAAAAGAAGAAACCGGAGATTTAAATACAAAAAGTTTTGAATCTATTGGATTGACTGTTTCAGAATTGAACAGTCAGCTTAAAAGTAAATTTTCAGTTGAAAGTGGTGTTTATATAAATTCAGTTAAGCAATTTTCTGAAGCTTTTGACAGAGGACTAAGAGAAGGTCTTGTCATTATTGAAGCAGATAAAAATGAAATAAACAGTGTGAGTGAACTTAATAGTATAATAGAAACTAAATCCACAGGAGATATAATTGTTTTTAAAGTTAAAACTTCCGATGGTTTGGTTAGACTTATAGCTGTTGAAATTGAATAATTTGTTAAGTTCCGGAATGTCAAGTAACCATTCCGGAACTATTTTTATAAATCTTAGTTTGACTATATTGTGTTATTGATTATTAAATATATTTTCAGTAAATTTGTATTAAGAGATATGATAAAAATAATAAAAATTTTCGTAATAATATTAACTGTTGGATTTAGTCTAAATGTCTATGCTAACTCAAACAACAGTGCTGATAACAGTGTTAATTCCGGACCTAAAAATACTTTCGGAGTTTCAGATGATTATAAGCTTTATCAAAACTTTCCAAATCCTTTCAATCCTGCAACAATAATAAACTTCAAAATTAACCAAAGTGGATTTGTTACATTAAATGTATATAATCTGGTTGGTCAGGTTGTAAAAACTCTTGTAAATGATTATCGACAAACCGGAACTTACAGTGAGCAGTTTGATGCTTCTGAACTTTCAGCCGGTGTATATCTTTATAAATTACAGGTAAATAATTTTACTTCCGTTAAAAGAATGACACTGATTAAGTAATACTAAAATCAGTTCGTCTTCAAATTAAATCATACATGACAAATATTAAGATAATATTTACTTTAACATTTCTTGTAATTTTATTTAATAATTCATTTTCACAAGGAATTATAATTGATGATTTTTCACAAAAAGCCCTTCCAGGCTGGATATGGGGTGGTATTGACATGAAGTATTCTCATGAAGAAGATAATAAGGAAAATGGTTTTGCTGAATTGTTCTCAAAAGGAGAAATAAAAGCTGATAGTTATATTGGAAAGATCTTTCTGCAAAGAGATCATACTTTTACTGTTGGGAATTTTGTGAATGCTATGTTTAAAGGTGTTAATAATGATGCATATGTGAAAATTCAATTGATCTATGATGTAGATAATAACAGTACTTATAACGAAGATGAAGATCTAATGCTTGTAACAATAAATCCAGTTTCTATGGATTTTGATGGTTGGAAAGAAATAAAGGTTAAATTAGATCAGGATAATTTCAAAATAATCTCAAAATATAAAGACAATTTTGAAGTTACTGAAGACAAAATTTTAGGAATACAATTTGAATTTTTATCCGGAAAAAATTATAAAGACTCAAAATTTGAATCAGGAATAGCATTAATCTCAGAAATTCCTAATAAAGAAACCGCATCTGATTATGAAGGATCTATTTCTACCAATAAAGAATCTTACTTCAGTGCTACAAATGATCCAAACCCTTTTAAATCATCAACAACAATAAAATATAATCTTCCAAACGCAACTTTTATAAATATCACAGTTTATGATAGATTAGGTAAGGAAGTAATAAACCTTGTAAATCAGGATCAATCTTCTGGGGAACATACAGTTGAATTCAATTCCGATGATTATCCAAGTGGAATATATTTTTACCGTATAAAAACTACCGAAAAAACAGAAGTCAGAAAGATGTTACTCGCCAGATAATTCTCTTTATTTTATTTATTTACAGTTTCAATACCGGCAGGAAATGAAGCCATTTCCAGCCTGTCTTCCGTTAAAGTAAAATCTGACATTCTAATTAATCTTGAAACTCCAACCTTATTAGTTCCAACTGTTGGGTGATGACCGTCAAATCCTGATAATGTTTCACATGCTATTATTGCATACTGACCATCCGGAGTAAAATCAACACCATGTGGCTGGATACCAACATTTGTAACTGTTGTATGGATTGATTGTGTAATTGTATTTATCACTGATACTGTGTTATTATTTCTGTTACATGTGAAAAGATATTTACCATCAGATGTTAAGTTCATTAATAGAGGATATGCGTTTGTACCAAGGAAGATCTGATTTACCATTACAAGGTCACTTGCTCTGTAAATTCTTACTTCATTAGAACCTCTGCATGATACATATAATAAAGATTCATCCTGGGAAAGTATTATCTGATAGGGCTTGAAATTTCCGGTACCTTGTCCGTTAGGTGGTACACTTGGGTCAATTGGTTCTTTAATAACTGTCGAATCTGAATTTACAAATGAATTTGTATTAATTCTGAACAGATACTCCCCTATTTCTGATGCAACAAAAAGTACATTTCCATCTGCAGTTAAAGCCATTCCATGAGGTGCAGTCAATTTTACATCTTCCAAAATTCCAGTTACCTGCATTGGTGAATTTGTACTGAATTTTCTGATTGTACCGGCACCTGAAGCTACAAAATTTGTAACATATCCTGTCAGACCGTCTGGTGAAATCTCTATATGTGCCGGACTTGTACCAACCTGTAATCTGTCAGACTTTGTAAAAGGAAAATCAATATTAATGTCATATTTTTCAACATAACCCTCCTGGATCAATGAGATATAAAAGAAATTTTTATCGGGACTAATTTTCACATAGTGTGGTGCATCCAAAGTATTTGAACCACCGACAGGAATTAATCGAATAATCTTTTTATAATCAGCCTGTAAAACTGCTACAAGATCAGAAGCCTGATTTGTAATCAGACACTTTTCTTCTTTTGGAATCGATGTAAATGCTACTTGCCCATCTTCACTCTTGGCACCTTCATCCATCCAGTTTTTTAATGTCGCTACATTCTGTGCACTTATTTTATGCTGATCTGAAAAACTAACTAAACTAACAGGACCTACTAAAGTGTCACTATTCACAACAGAATAAAGATGTGACCAAAATCCATTGTAAGGAACTATCATAGTACCATTATCAGATCCGTTCATTGCTTTTTGCCAGTCCACCAAATTCAAACCACCGCTTTGAGAATTATCATTTCCATGACAAGAAGGAGTACTGCAGGACAAATTTGTCTGAGTGAATGGAGTATCAAATATCGCTTTTATTTCAGGGGGAAACTCAACAATATCAGGATTATTGCTTACAAAATCCTGTTCACAAGAATTTATTGAAACTACAATAATTATCAGTGAAAACAAAGAAATGCAATTCAATAAATTTTTAACTCGGTTAATCATTTTTAATTAATTTAAAATTTTTTTCAAAGTTTTTAATTTCATTTAGAAATTTCAAGCTTAATGTTTCAGGTACATTCTTTTCGTTTATATTAACTAATATACCTTTTGCTTTTGAAATTATTTGGGAATCATTTTCTTTTGTGATTAATTGTTCAAAACAAAAACTGGAGTTTTTTACCCATGATATGCGCGTGTATATTTCTAATAAATCATCAAGAAAAGCAAACGAAATATAATCTACTTCGTTCCTTACTACGACTACTTTTAAACCATCATCAAATATGCCGGTTCTGTTAATTTTATATCCAAAACTTCTTCTATATTCCACTCTTCCTGTTTCATAATATTTCAAATAATTCATATTATGAACAATACCCTGTGAATCCACATCATAAGTTCTTACTCTTACCTTGGTTATATGCTTAAAGTCCTGAATTTTCAATTATGCAGATAAATTAAAAAATTTAATTCAGAATTAAAATTCAAATGTAATTTTAAACTTACTTAAATATTTGCATTCTAATCACTATATTTGTCCATGATAAATCAAAAAAAGATAGTAAATAAAAAGATCGGTCTGATCGGTTTTCCAATGGATCTAGGAGCAGACAGAAGAGGAGTCGATATGGGACCTTCTGCAATTCGTTATGAAAATCTTGAACAAAAACTTGAGAAATTCGGATATAAAGTTACTGATTTTGGCGACATCGAAATTAGTATTTCCGAAACACAGAAAATAAAAAATACAAGTTTAAAGTATCTACCTGAAATCACGAAAACATCCAAGTTCCTTGCAAATAAGATTGAGAATCTTTTAGATAAGAACTTTTTTCCTTTAATTCTTGGCGGTGATCATTCGACTGCTATTGGTTCAATAGCCGGTATTTCAAATTATTGTAAAAAGAAAAAAAAGACTCTTGGAGTTATCTGGATTGATGCTCATGCAGATATGAATACAGATAAAACCACTCCTTCCGGAAATATTCACGGAATGCCTTTGGCAATTGCTTTGGGAATTGGTGAAAAAACTCTGACTAATATAAACGGATTTTCCCCTAAAGTAAAAACAGAAAATGTTGCTTTAATTGGAATTAGAGACGTGGATTTTAAAGAAGCTGAAACTGTAAAGAGTATGAATCTGAATGTATATACAATGACTGACATTGATAAAACTGGAATTCATCGTATTGTTGCAAAAGTTCTTGCCGATTTTAAAACCCGAGTAGATCATATTCACATTAGTTTTGATATGGATGGAATTGATCCTGATTTTGCACAGGGAGTCGGAACTCCTGTTCCGGGTGGTCTGACATACAGAGAATCTCAACTTTTAATGGAAATGGTTGCAGAATGCGGTTGCATGAGTTCACTTGAAATGCTTGAAGTTAATCCGATTTTAGATTCAAAAAATAAAACAGCATTTCTTGCTACAGAATTAATATTATCAGCATTGGGAAAATCAACTCTTTACGATTGATTTTGTTTAAAAAATAAGTTTTTTAAGCTTGTTTAATTTTTCCTCTGACTCAGATTGCTTTTTCTTTTCGGCATCTACAACTTCTTTTGATGCTTTACTTAGAAAATTCTCATTAGAAAGTTTTTTATTCAATCCATTTAGATAAGATTCAAGATTTGATATATCCTTTTTGATCTTATCGATATTGGCTGACATATCAGAAACATCAGCTGTAGGAAGATTTATTTCAAAATTATTTACAACGGAATTCAGATATTCTGTATTTTTATCTTTTGAAAATTCCTTTTTAACACCTTCAAGATTGCATAGCTTAATTATATATGTTTCAAAATCTATTAAAAGTTTTTGAGAATTTTCATTGGATGGAATAATATAAGCAGTCATTTTTTTCGAAGCAGCAATTCCATTTGTAGCTTTTAAATTTCTTATTGAATTAACAATTTCTTTCACTTCATCAAAATTTCTTTCACGGTCTGAATTTATTTTCAAATTATCAGATTCTGATATCAGCTCAAGAGATATACTCTTATCCCCTCTCTTATCGTCAAGTAAATGCCAAAGTTCTTCAGTGACATAAGGAATTACCGGATGCAGAATTTTTAAGATACCTTCAAAATAATTCAGTGCCCTATTAATAATTAGTCCGGCATGTGCCTGATTTTCATTTAATTTGATCTTCAATAACTCAATGTACCAGTCACAAAAATCACTCCAAACAAAATTATAAAGTGCTTTGGTATACTCATTTATTCTGTATTCTTTTAAAAATTTTTCAGCAGCCTGCAATGTTGAATTAAATCTGCTTTCTATCCAGATATCTATCAGATCTTCTTTATATTCAAGCTTAATATCATCTTTTACAATTTCAGACTGTAAGACCTTTTCCTTTGTCATCATAAGAAATCTGCCGGCATTCCATAATTTTGTTATAAAATTTCTTCCTATTTGAGTCTTTTCCTCATCAAACATTACATCACTTCCAAGTGGAGCTATGTAAACAATTGTAAACCTCAATGCATCAGTTCCATATTTTTCCATTAATTCTACAGCATCAGAATAATTGCCAAGTGTCTTTGACATTTTAACCCCTTTACCGTCACGGATTGTAGAATGAAAATATACATCGCTGAAAGGAATTTTGCCTGTATATTCCATGCCAGCCATAATCATTCTTGCAACCCAAAGGAATATAATTTCAGGACCGGTAGAAAGGAAATCTGTAGGATAATAATACTGTAAATTTTTATTATCTTTATCGGAATCATCATTTGACCAGCCAAAAACACTTAGCGGCCATAACCATGATGAGAACCATGTATCGAGCACATCTTCATCCTGAGTCCAGTTTTCAGGATCTGAAGGCGGATTAATTTCACAATAAATTTCATTTGTATCATTGTGATACCAGATCGGTATCTGATGACCCCACCAAAGCTGTCTTGAAATACACCAGTCTCTTATATTTTCCATCCAGTGATAATACACTTTTGTATATCTTTCCGGATAAAACTTTATCTGACCATTCTTTACAACTTCAAGTGCGGGTTCAGCAAGTTTTTTCATTGAAACAAACCATTGCTCGGAAAGATAAGGCTCTATTACTGCTTTTGTCCTGTCAGAAAGCGAAACATTATGTTTGTATTCTTCAATTTTATCAAGTAATCCTTCTTCAGCAAGTTTTTTTACAATGACATTTCTTGCTTTATGAATTTCCATTCCAGAAAATTCTCCTGTTAATTCATTCAATGTAGAATCTTTATTTAAAACTACTACAGTATCAAGTCCATGTCTTTTTCCAATTTCAAAATCATTTACATCATGAGCAGGTGTGATCTTTAATGCACCTGTACCAAATTCCATATCCACATATTCATCAAAAATTACAGGTATAATCTTATTTAATAGAGGTAATATAACATGCTTATCTTTAAGGTGGTTATATCGCTTATCTTCAGGATTTACTGCGACAGCAGTATCTCCGAACATTGTCTCGGGACGGGTAGTTGCGATTATTACAAAATCATCAGAATTCTCAATTTTATATTTAATATAATAGAGTTTTTCAATTCTTTCTTCATAAAATATCTCATCATCACTTACCGCAGTCTGTGAAGCCGGATCCCAGTTAACTATCCTGTTGCCTCTGTAAATTAATCCCTTTTTATAAAGATCTACAAAAACTTTACGTACATTAAGCGACAAACCCTCATCTAAGGTAAATCTTTCTTTAGACCAGTCAACTGAAGCACCAAGTTTCCTTAACTGCTGCAAGATAACTCCCCCATTCTTTTCTTTCCATTCCCAAACCAGCTTTACAAAATCCTCTCTGCCCAGATCGTATTTGGTTTTACCGATCTTAGATAATTCCTTCTCCACCATTACCTGAGTTGCAATACCGGCATGATCCATACCGGGTACCCAGCAAACTTCAAATCCAAGCATTCTTTTCCACCGGCAGTAAATGTCCTGAATAGTATTATTGAACATATGGCCAAAATGTAATATTCCTGTCACGTTCGGAGGCGGAATTACAATAGAATATTTTTCTTTTTCAGGATTTGGATGTGATTCATATATTTTATTTTTTTCCCAGAATGCCTGCCACTTTGGTTCGGATTCTGAATAATTAAAATTTTTAGGGATCTCTATATCATTCATTATAATTCTATTTTCGCTTTTTTATTTTTTTCCATAATTTCGACTGCAAGATTAAGATATGCCTCCGCGCCTTCTGAATTTAGTTTATAAAGACATAATGGCTTACCGTAAAAAGTAGCTTCGTTTAACAAATTTGTATTTGGTATAATAGTATTTAGTAAATATTCGCTGTACTTCATTTTCAATTCCCTCTCAGAAATTTTTGTAACTTTAGAATCTTTTTCATACATGGTAAGGACAATACCTTCTATTTTCAGATTAGGATTGGACACTTCTTTCAGCCATTCAAAATATACAATGAGTCTGTCAACTGCTTCGAGAGAAAAATGACCTGACTTGATCGGTACTAAAATTGAATCAGATGCAACTAAAGCATTTGTCGAAATTCCCTTAAGTGAAGGTGGACAATCTATTATTATATATTCATAAAATCCTTCTATATCTCTTAATGCATTTTTGATGACAAGTCTGTTTTCAAGATTTTGTATAAATTTATCATGAGCGTTAACATTATAAATACTGGAGGGTACAAAATCCAGATAATCAAGATCAGTCCTGTGAATTGCTGATTTAATCGAATGTGTAAAAGCAAATATCTCTGAAAGACTTGCTTTAATTTTATCAGGT
>Ga0073905_10000590_pt1 | contig 17408 bp, 16 predicted proteins | sample KloWWTupernatant_FD_65482 | JGI IMG/M metagenome (GOLD analysis project Ga0073905, IMG submission 65482) | Active sludge microbial communities from Klosterneuburg, Austria, studying microevolution and ecology of nitrifiers - Klosterneuburg... | ecosystem: Engineered > WWTP > Aerobic digester >... | reverse complement strand
ACCGCAGCGCGAGATTTGTGATTGCTGAGTCGGGCGGCAGAGCGAAATGCCTTGCTGCCTGAGCGGCGACTTACCCCTCAATCCCCTCCCGCAGCGCCTCGAGTTCGAGCCAGTTGTCCTCGGCCTTGCTGAGCGCGGCCTGCGCGGTGGTGAGCGCGTCGTTGGCCTTGGCAAAGGCCTTGGGGTCGCGGCTGTAGAGGCCCGGATCGGCGAGAGCCTTGTTGAATTTCGCGATCTCGGCTTCGAGGCGGGCGATTTCCTTGGGCAGCGTTTCGAGTGCGTGCTTCTGCTTGAAGGACAATTTCTGGCGGGCCGGCGCCTGCGCGGAGGGCATCGAGGCCACCGATCTGCCGGCCCGGGGAGCCCTGCCCTGCAGTTGCGGCGCCGTCACGCCGAAACCGCGCTGCGCCACCATGTCGGAGTAGCCGCCGGCATATTCGTTCCAGGTGCCATCGCCCTCGGCCACGATCACGCTGGTCGCGACGCGGTCGAGGAAATCGCGGTCGTGGCTGACGACCAGCACGGTGCCGGGATAGTCGGCGATCATTTCCTGCAGGAGTTCGAGCGTTTCGAGGTCGAGGTCGTTGGTGGGCTCGTCGAGCACCAGGAGGTTCGAGGGCAGCGCGAGGGCCCGGGCCAGCGCCAGCCGGCCGCGCTCGCCGCCGGAAAGCTTGGCGACGGAGGTGCGCGCCTGTTCTGGGGTGAACAGGAAGTCCTTCATGTAGCCGATGACGTGCTTGGGCACGCCGTTGATGATCAGCGTATCGCTGCCGCCGCCAGTCAGCGCTTCCTTCAGCGTCGAATCGGAGGAGAGCGAGGCGCGGCGCTGGTCGAGGCTGGCGATTTCGAGATTGCTGCCGAGCTTCACCGTGCCCGTATCGGGGGTGAGTTCGCCGGTAAGCATCTTGAGCAGCGTCGTCTTGCCCGCGCCGTTGGCGCCGATGACGCCGACCCGGTCGCCGCGGATGATGCGGGTCGAGAACGGCTGCACCACCGTGCGCTCGCCGAAGGTTTTCGAGATTTCCTTGGCGTCGATCACCATCTTGCCGGAGGTATCGCCCTCGGCGACCGAGATCGACACGGTGCCGACGACGCGCTTCAGCTCGCGGCGTTCCTGGCGCAGGTTGTGCAGGCCATCGAGCCGGCGGACATTGCGCTTGCGGCGGGCGCTGACGCCGTAGGTCAGCCAGTGCTCCTCGCGCACGATCTGCCGGTCGAGCTTGTGGCGGGCCAGTTCTTCCTCTTCGAGCACGGTGTCGCGCCATTCCTCGAAGGCGCCGAAACCGCGATCGAGACGGCGTGTCGTGCCGCGGTCGAGCCACACGGTGGCCCGCGTGAGATCGGCGAGGAAACGGCGGTCGTGGCTGACGATGACAAGCGCCGAGCGCAGCGATTTCAGCTCGGCTTCGAGCCACTCGATGGCGGGCAGGTCGAGGTGGTTGGTGGGCTCGTCGAGCAGCAGCACGTCGGGCTCGGGCGCCAGCACGCGGGCGAGAGCAGCGCGGCGGGCCTCGCCGCCGGACAGGCGCGAGGGATCTTCGGTGCCGCTGAGGCCGAGCGCGTTGAGCAGGTACATGCCGCGATAGGGATCGTTGCCGTGCTGGAGCCCGGCTTCGACATAGTCGAGCGTCGTTGCGAAGCCGGAAAGGTCAGGCTCCTGCTGCAGGTAGCGGATGGTGGCGCCGGGCTGCATGAAGCGTACGCCGCCGTCAGCCTCGATGGCGCCTGCGGCGATCTTCATCAGCGTCGACTTGCCCGAGCCGTTGCGGCCGACGAGGGCGATCTTGTCGCCTGGCGTAACGGACAGTTCCGCGCCCTCGAGCAACTGCGTCGAGCCGAGGGTCAGCCGGATATTCTGCAAGGCAAGAATGGGCGCTGCGGCCATAGGTAAGGTTCGTTCCGGATGGTGGGATGCGCCGCGGATAGACCACAGCGGGGGCTGGAGATCAATCGGCGGGCGGATTGCGCAGGATCGCCATCGCCCCGTCGAGGATGGCGATGGCGTCGCCGCCGTCGATGCGCCGGGAGGAATAGGCGATGCTGACCGACAGCTGGCCGCGTGTTTCGAGTGCCAGGACGTACATCGCCGGGCCGAGCGGATTGAGCGAGACAACGACGTCGATCCCCTCGAAGGCGAGCGGGCCGTAGTGCGGTTCGAACCCGGTATCGCCGCCGGTGGTGATGGCAAACGTGTCCATGCCGCCGTAACTGGTCATGGTCGGCCAGAGCTCGTGCCGGTACCAGCCCGGCTCGGGCACCTTGAGCACGGAAGCCTGATGCTGGTGCCGGGCGATGGCGGCGATCAGCTTGAAGGCAACGTCGCCCGCAACCGCCCAGTAGGGCCGGTCGAGGGCGTGCGTGGTGCGCAGGATGTCGATGTAGCAGCCGAAGGTTTCGTTGGGCACGGGCGGCTTCATCAGCCGCCGGAACTCGGCGTTGGACAGGGCCGTCAGCGTCGTGACGCCGAAATGGCGGCCGGCCGATTGCAGCATGGCCGCGGTGACCGCGCCGTGCAGCGTCGTTCGCCTCGCCTTCGTCAACTCCCCGAGACGGGCCGTCTCCTCCGTGGAGAGCTGGCGCTTTTCGAACAGGGTCCTGGCCGGGCGAAGCCAGCGTGTCTTCATTGGGAAGCGCTGCGAGGGCTCGAACGGGCGCTTGGGGTTGGAGGATGCGGTGTGACCGCTTTCCATTGCCGGCGGCAGGCGCGAGTCGTTGGTGAGCGGGGCAGCCCCGGGGTCGGCAAGGAAGTCGAGAAGATCGCGCGAGGCGGCGAGCGCGGCCTGCGCATCGCCAACACTGTGATCGGCGGTAATGATGAGGTGGTGGAGATCGCTCCCCTCACGCACGATCGTAGCGCGCAGACGCGGGTTCCGGCCGCCGGGGAAACGGCGGCGCACATCGCGTTGCAGCACGTCGCGCCAGTCGCCCTCGGCATGGCGCAGCGGGATTGGCGTGGTGCCAACGGTCGACCATGCAAGCTTGCGGTAGAACCAGGGGAAAAGCCGCATCACGGCGATGCTGCGGAACTCGATATGAGCGCGCAGCATGGCGTGGCGGCGCTGCAGCCAATCGAGCGCGCGGCGCAGTTCTTCATCATCGACCGGGCCGCGCAGATGCAGCACGTGCGAGGCGATCAGCCCGCCGATATTATGGACGTAGTGGAGCATCCGCTCCTGCTCGCCGAGCGGGCGCGTTTCCCCCGGCAAGATTTCAGTCAAACGCGCGTCCATTCCCCATCCCGTGTGCCAGCGTCTTTCGTGATTGCGCCGCTATTTGAGTTCACAATCGCATCCGCTATTTTGGCGCAAGGCATATTGCAGGGAACGGTCATGGCGGACACGGTTGGCGCTATCGTTGAATTCATCGATGAACTCAAGGCTGGCGAAGGCGCAGCCCCGGTGCAACCGGGAAGCCGGCTGATGGAACTGGGACTGCTCGATTCCATGGGTCTCGTGCGGCTGATCCAGTTTGTCGAGGAGCGCTTCGGCATTTCGATCCCCGACGCCGACGTGACGCCTGACCTGTTTGCGTCGCCGGCTGACCTTGCCGCATATGTGAACGGACGCAGCGCCTAATCCTCCATCAGCTTGCCGCGCAGCACCTTGCCCGCCGCACTGCGGGGGATCTGGTCGCGGAATTCGATGGTTTCCGGCACCTTGTGCGCCGACAGCAGGCCCCGGCCGTGCCGCAGCAGTGCGTCGGCCGTAACCTCGCCACGCAGCACCACCACGGCCTTCAGCCGCTGCTCGCCGGTGCGCGGATTGGGCACGCCAACCACCACCGCCTCTTCGACCGCCGGGTGGGCGGCGAGCACGTCTTCGATCTCGATGGGATCGACCTTGTGGCCGGCGACTTCAAGGATGAGCTTGGACCGCCCGGTGATGAATACATTGCCGTCGCCATCGAGGCGCCCTAGATCGCCCGACAGGAAACCGCCATCGACGAATGAGGCGGCATTGGCTGGCGCGTTGTCGAGATACCCCCGGGTGATCGAGGGCGAGCGGATGAGGATTTCGCCGGCGCCGTGCGCCGTGGCGCTTTCGGTGGGAAGGATTTCGATTGTCACCTGATCGACCGGCGGGCCGACGGAATCCCACAGGCCGGTGTCGGCGGACATGTTGGCGGCGATGAAACCCGTCTCGGTCGAACCATAGGCCTGCCGGACGCGGATGCCGAAGCGATCGCCGAAACGCTCGTAGACCGGGCGGCGCATGCCGACGCCGCTCGAATAGACGTAGCGGAGGCGGCCGAGATCGGCGGACAGGGCGGAGCCGGCCAGCGTGTCGAAGAGGAACGGCACGCCGGGCAGCACTGTCACACGCTCGGCTGCGAGGGTGGTGAGCAGCCGGTCGCGCGACATCAGCAGCGGCTGCGGATCGGACCAGAACAGTGTCGTCGCGCCTCCTGCCAGCGCCTCGCTCATGGCGTTCATGAACCCGAACGCGTGGTGCCCCGGGAGGGCATTGAGGATCACGTCATCGGGCGTGAACCCGATTGCGGCCGCGGTGGCCAGACCATCAGCATAAAGCTCGGCATGGGTATGGGGGACAACCTTGGGACGGCCGGTCGACCCGGAGGAAAAGAGGTAGGCCGCGACGGCAGTATCGGGCACCTGCGGAAGGTGTGGCGCCGCCACTGGTGCGAAGAGGCCCGACACTGACGCTTCGATCGCCGTCATGCCGGTATTGGCGACGAGCAGTGTAGCAGCGTCCTGGGCAGCGGGGATTGCGACCACGGTGCGGATGTCGCAGCTGGTGCGGACCCATTCGAGTTCCCGGGGGCTGGAGACGAGGCTGAGCGGGACGGCGATGGCACCGATGGCGAAGCAGGCTTCGACGGCGACGAAGAGTTCGGGCGAGTTGGGGATCAGCAGCGCGACGGCCGAGCCGGGGGTGACGCCCCGGGCGAGGAGCACGCCGGCGGCATGTTCGGCCTGTTCGGCGGCTGCGGCGTAGGAGAGGAAGCGCCCGTCCTGGCGCAGACCGCTGGTGAGCGGCAGCGCCGCGGCGCGGGACCGGAAGGCGTCAAACAGCATCGTATTTGCCTCGGCGCCCCCGCCAATCCAATGGATAGCGCAGGGGCGGCGTGGCGGCAATCAAGCGAGCGGTTGATACACTGCCGCGCGCGCCGTCAGTTGACTGTGGCAGGCTCGGCGGCAGGCGAGAGCTCGATGCCGAGGCCGAGCCGTTCGCGCAGCGAGACGCGCTTCTGCACCAGATCGGCAATGGTGTAGCTGTCGAGGACGTTGAAGAAGGCGCCGAGCGCTTCGCGCAGCGCCGCGTTCAGATCGCAGGCATCGACCAGCGGGCAGCTTACGTCGCCGCCCTCGAAGCATTCCGCCATGGCGAAACTCTCTTCGGTGAGCTTGATCGTGTCGAGCAGCGTGATGTCGCTGGCGGGACGGCCCAGCCGAATGCCGCCGTGGCGGCCGCGGACGGTTTCGATCAGCCCGGCCTCGACCAGCGGCTTGATGAGCTTGAACAGGAACAGCTCGGACATGCCATGCGCCTTGGCGATATCGGCGACGTGGCTGAGCTTTGTCTCGTTGACCGCGCAGTACATCAGCGTCCTGATGGCGTAGTTGGACTGCCGCGTGAGCTTCATCGAGTTTCCTCATAAGGCCCGGATTTCCGGGCATTGCGTGGTCGGCGGCAGGGGCCGCGACGGCTCCTACCTTATAACGTTTCTAAACTGGAGGTCAACAAAGCTGACTGATAGCATCAGAATTGTGGATATCTTCACTCGGGGCGTGGATAGCCCCCGTGGAGGGACAGATCGGCCGGCCCGAGCCGATCATACGCCGTCCAGTTCTGGTGCCAGTAGGGATAGGGCAGGTTCGGGCGGCTGACATCATCGAGGCGGCGCACCTCTTCGGCGGTGAGCTTCAGGTTCACCGATTTCACGTTGTCCTCGAACTGCTCGAAGGTGCGGCCGCCGATGATCACCGAGGTGACGTTGGGCTTCTGCAGGAGCCAGGCGAGACCGACCTGCGCGCCGGAGACGCCGTGCTCGCCCGCCACGTCGCGGATCACGTCGACGATGTCCCAGAGCTTTTCCCAATCGTGGATGGGCGGCTCGCGGAAGCCGGAGACGTGGCGGCCGCTCTCGGGCTTTGAGTTGCGGGTGAATTTGCCGGTGAGCCAGCCGCCGGCGAGCGGCGACCAGATCAGCATGCCGACGCCCTGATCGAGCCCCAGCGGCACGAGCTCGAACTCGGCCTCGCGGGCCTGCAATGTGTAGTGGATCTGCTGCGAGATGAAGCGCTGGTAGTTGTGCTTCTCGCTCGTCGCGAGGGCCTTCATCAGGTGCCAGGCGGAATAGTTCGAGCAGCCGATGTAGCGGACCTTGCCGTGGCGGACGAGCGTATCGAGCGCCTCCAGCGTTTCCTCAAGCGGGGTCGAACCGTCCCACTCGTGGACCTGATAGAGGTCGATGACATCGGTCCTGAGGCGCTTGAGGCTCGCCTCGCACTGTTCGATGATGTGGGAGCGGCTGAGGCCCTGGTCGTTAGGCCCCTGCCCCATGCTGAAGCGGACTTTTGTCGCGACCATCATGCGCTGGCGGCGGCCGTTTTCGGCCAGCACTTCACCCGAGATGGTCTCCGAGCGCGAGCCGCCATAGACGTTGGCGGTGTCGAGCAGGTTGACGCCGTGATCGAGGCAGAGATCGATCTGCCGCCGTGCCTCCGCCACGTCCGTTGCTCCCCATACGCCGTTGCCGCCGAAGGTCGCCGTACCGACAGCCAGGGCCGAAATTTTGAGGCCCGAACGGCCCAGCAGACGATACTCCATGACACTCCTCCGGGGACAAGTGGGGTGAGCCTAGCGCTGGGTTGCGGTGGTGGGAAGGTTCACACCCGCTCCAGTGCCACCGCAATCCCCTGCCCTACGCCGATGCACATGGTGGCGAGGGCGAGTTTGGCGCCGCGCTCGCGCAGTTCCAGCGCAGCCGAGCCGGTGATGCGGGCGCCGCTCATGCCGAGCGGGTGGCCGAGCGCGATGGCACCGCCGTTGGGGTTTACGTGCGGGGCGTCTTCGGGGATGCCGAGTTCGCGGAGCACCGCGATGCCCTGGCTGGCGAAGGCCTCGTTGAGCTCGATGACATCGAACTGCTGCGGGGTGAGACCGAGCCGCGCGCAGAGCTTCTGCGTCGCGGGGGCCGGGCCGATGCCCATGATGCGCGGCGCAACGCCGGCGGTCGCGCCGCCGAGGATGCGGGCGATGGGGGTGAGGCCGTGGCGCTTTATGGCGGCTTCGCTGGCGATGATGAGCGCCGCGGCGCCGTCGTTGACGCCCGAGGCGTTGCCGGCGGTCACCGTGCCGTTGGGGAAGAGCGCGCGCAGCTTGCCGAGGACATCGAGCGTCGTGCCGGCGCGCGGATGCTCGTCCTTGCTGACGAGGTCGGGATCGCCCTTCTTCTTCGCTATGGTGACGGGCGTGATTTCGCGGTCGAGCCGGCCATTGGCCTGCGCGGCGACGGCCCTGTCCTGGCTGCGCACGGCGAAGGCATCCTGCGCGTCGCGGCTGACGTTGAAATCGGTGGCGACGTTCTCGCCGGTCTCGGGCATGGGGTCGACGCCGTACTGGGCCTTCATCAGCGGATTGACGAAGCGCCAGCCGATGGTCGTGTCGTAGATTTCGGCATTGCGCGAGAACGCGGTGTCGGCCTTGGGCAGGACGAACGGGGCGCGGCTCATCGACTCGACACCGCCGGCGATCATCAGCTCCGCCTCGCCCGACCTGATGGCGCGGGCCGCGGTGATGACCGCATCCATGCCCGAGCCGCAGAGCCGGTTGATTGTCGCGCCGGGGACGCCGAGCGGCAGGCCCGCGAGCAGCAGCGACATGCGCGCAACGTTGCGGTTGTCCTCGCCCGCCTGGTTGGCGCAGCCGAAGATCACGTCATCGACGGAGTCCCAGTCGACGCCGGTGTTGCGGGCCATGAGGGCGCGCAGCGGGATGGCGCCGAGGTCATCGGTGCGGACGGCAGAGAGCACGCCACCGAAGCGGCCGATGGGGGTACGGATGTAGTCGCAGATGTAGGCTTCGGTCATGGGTGGGGACTCGTGCAATGTAGACTCTGGCGCGGGGCCTCGCCCCCCACCCTGGCTTTGCTACGCGGCTGCGCCGCTAGCGGCGCCACCCTCCCCGCGACGGGGGAGGGTGACTGACTGCGGGATGCGGTCACGCGGCGACCTCGGCTTGGCCGTGGGCTTTGGCGGTGCGGGCCTTGAGGGCGCGGAGGGTGGTCAGTTCGAGTTCCGTCGGGGCGGGGGTGGTTTCGAGCGCGTCGGCGAATTTGACCGGCCAGCCGCAGGTGTCCTGCACCTGTTCTTTCGTCACGCCCGGGTGGAGCGAGACGACGGTGAATTCCTTGGTCACCGGGTCGGGCTTCCAGATGGCGAGATCGGTGATCAGCAGCACGGGTCCCGCGGTGGTGATGCCGAGCTTTTCGCGGGCATTGCCGCCGTCGCCGTGGCCGAAGCTGGTGAAGAAATCGATCTTGTCGACCATGCCGCGCTTCGATTGTTTCAGCGTGATGTAGATCTTCTGGCAGCTCGTCGCGATTTCGGGTGCGCCGCCGCCGCCCGGCAGGCGAGTCTTCGGGTGCGCATAGTCGCCGATGACGGTGGTGTTGATGTTGCCGAAGCGGTCGAGCTGCGCGGCGCCGAGGAAGCCCACGGTGATGCGGCCACCCTGCAGCCAGTAGCGGAACATTTCGGGGACCGAGACGGTGGTGACCGCCGTCTCGCACAGTTCGCCATCACCGATCGACAGCGGCAGCACGTTCGGCGCGGTTCCGATGGTGCCGCTTTCGTAGATCAGCGTGATGTCGGGCGCATGGGTGAGCCGCGCGACGTTGCAAGCGGCAGACGGCGCGCCGATGCCGACGAAGCAGACATCGGCATTGGTGAGCGCGCGCGAGGCCGCGATGGTCATCATCTCGTCGGCGGTGAAATCAGGCATTGCGCAGCTCCTTCACGCGCTCGGCGAACACTTCGGGGCCCGCGTCGAACACGTTGGCCTGCATCCAGGCGCGAAAAACCTCGCGATCGGCGGAGATGCGGTCCCATTCGAGATAGGCCTTGTTGTCGCGATCGTAGTAGCCGTGGGTGTAGCTTGGGTGCGCACCGCCGGGGACGACCGCGATGGCGGCGATGGTCCAGTGCGGCAGGACGCAGGCGTTGGGGTGGACATCGTCAAAATTGTCGACGACTTCCTCGACCGTCACCACGGCGCGCCTGGCCGCGAGCACGGCTTCCTTCTGGACGCCGATGATGCCTTCGACCAGCACGTCGCCGCGCTTGTTGGCGCGCTGGGCGTGGATGAAGGTGACATCGGGACGGACGGACGGGATGGCCGCCAGTTCCTCGCCGGTGAACGGATCGATGATCGAGCGGATGTTCGGGTTGACCTTCGCCAGCCCCGCGCCGCGATAGCCGCGGAAGACCGCGAGCGGCAGGCCGGCGGCGCCCGCCTCATAGGCATTGGCCATGCCCGCGTGCGAATGTTCCTCGATTTCGATGGGATGCGGGTGGTTGTTCTCGACGGCATCGCGCACCCGGCGCAGCAGGCCGACGCCCGGGTTGCCGACATAGGAGAAGATCAGCTTCTTCACCATGCCCAGCCCGACCATCTGGTCGTAGAGCACATCGGGCGTCATGCGGATGAGGGTCAGGTCGCGAAAACCCTGCCTTATGGCCTCGTGCCCAGCCGCCTGCGGAATGAGATGGGTAAACCCTTCAAAAGCGGCCGTATCGCCATCGTGCAGGTTCTCCCGCACCGCCTCGGCCAGAGACATAAACCGCGCCACGCCCAACCTCCCCTTTGTCCGCCTGCCTTAGGTACCCGTATGCGGTGGCCGGTCAAGGGGGCTGCCCGCGCGGCGTGCCACCGTTTCGGGCAGGCTGGCGCGCCGGCCGGCCATCTGGCCTCCGGGTGTTGCTGGTAGACGGGGCCCCGGGACGCATGCGTCCCTGAGATTTTTGTAGTGAGACGCAGGCGTCCCGGGGTGACCGGTTTTCTTGCGAAGGGTAGCGAAGCGGGGCTTCCATCACCCCACCTCCTCCGCAACGCACAGGGCCTGGTGCGACCACCTACCCCTCCGATCTGTCCCACCCGCAGCGTTCGTCGCGCTTCCCGTCCGTGCGCGTGGAATGGGGGGAGTATGGGTGGGGTGTTGGGGTGGGGGGATAAGAATTTCCGCAACCGTCATTGCCCGGCTTGTCCGGGCAATCCACGCCCGGGGCACAGTCCCTCGCCCGGCAGACGCCGGGCGGCTGGATCACCCGGACAAGCCGGGTGATGACGACTGGGAGGGCTGCGGTCAGACCAGCCAGGCGGAGAGATCATCCCAATCGGGATTCAACTGTTCGATGAGATTGATCTTCCACTCGCGCTTGTACTTTTTCAGGCGCTTCTCGCGGTGGATTGCGGCGGCGACGAGCGGGTGCTCTTCAAACCAGACAAGGCGGTGCACGCCGTAGCGGGAGGTGAAACCGGGGATGAGCTCGCTTTGGTGCTCGAACATGCGCCGCGAGAGATTGCTCGTGACACCGGTGTAGATCGTGCCGTTGCGCTGGGACGCGAGCATATAGACGTAGCCCTTCACAGCACCGACCTCCGCCCCTCGTCGTCACCCGCGACGCCTTTGCGCTCGCCTGCCTACATCACCACCGTGATCTTTTCGCTCGCTCGCGTCACGCCGGTGTAGAGCCAGCGTTGCCTGTCTTCGCGAAACACAAAACTTTCGTCGAAGAGGTAGACATCGTCCCACTGGCTGCCCTGAGCCTTGTGGACGGTGAGGCAGTAGCCGAAGGTGAATTCGTCGAGGCCGCGGCGCTCGGGCCAGGTGAGGGACTCTTCTTCGCCGGAGAAGAATTTGGCGTGCGTGACGGCTCTCGTGCGGGCCTTGGCCTTGCTGGTCGGATCGTCGGGATCGAGCAGAAAGGAGAACCGGGCGTTGGAGCGTTTCTTGACGTCGCTCGCCAGCCAGATCTGGCCGTTGAGGAATTTCTTTACCGGGTTGTTGCGCAGGCACACGAGGCGGTCGCCGACGACGGGCTCGTGCCGGGGCAGGCCTTTCAGCTCGCGGATGCGATCGTTGTAATCGACGCGCGTCTTGTTGCGGCCGACCAGAACCTGGTCGGCGGTCATCACCGCGTCGCGGTCGACATCGGCGCGCGGGATGACGACGGATTCGCCATAGCGGCCGTGCTCGAGATAGCCGCCCTCGCGGATATCCATCGACATGCGGATGATCGGGTTGTCGGCGGCCTGACGGTGGATTTCCGTCAGCATCACGTCGGGCTCCTGTGCGGTGAAGAAACCGGCGCCCTGCACGGGCGGGAGCTGGAACGGATCGCCGAGGACGAGAACCTTTGTGCCGAAGCTGAGCAGGTCCTTGCCGAGCTGCTCATCGACCATCGAGACTTCGTCGATGACGATGAGATCGGCGGTGAGCGCCTCGCTCTCGGGATCGAGCGCGAATTTCGGCTCGTGGTCGTCGTCGGAAATCAGCGTGTAGATCAGCGAATGGATGGTGCTGGCGCCCTTGCAGCCATGCTTGCGCATGACCAGCGCCGCCTTGCCGGTGAAGGCCGCGTATTTGACCGAGCGGACGCCCTGCGCAAGGTGGCGCGCGAGCGTCGACTTGCCGGTGCCGGCCCAGCCGAACAGCCGGAAGACCTGCGGGCCGGATTTATCCTTCAGCCATTCGGAAACGGCGAGCAACGCGGAATCCTGCTGGGGCGACCATTCGGGCATCAGACGATGGCCGTCACGACCTTGCCGACGCCTTCGATCTCGCCTTCGAGCCGGTCGCCGCGCACGGTCGCGCCAACGCCCGCCGGCGTGCCGGTGAAGACGAGGTCGCCGGGCTTCAGCGTGACATAGGTGGAAAGGTTGGCGAGGAGGTGCGGGATGTCCCAGATCATCTGGCCGATGTCGGAGTCCTGGCGGACCTCGCCGTTGACCCTGAGGGTGATGCGGCCGGTGGCGGGATGGCCGATCTTTGCCGCGGGGACGATGCGGGAGATAGGGGCGGAGTGGTCAAAACCCTTGGCCATGTCCCAGGGGCGGGAGAGTTTCTTGGCCACCGCCTGCACGTCGCGGCGGGTGAGATCGATGCCGGTGGCATAGCCCCAGACGTGATCGAGCGCCTGCTCCGGCGCGATGGCGGTGGCTTCCTTGCCGATGGCGACGACGAGTTCGATCTCGTGGTGGAGGTCTTCGGTCTGCGGCGGATAGGGCGTGGGCGCGCCTTCGATCACCAGTGCGTCGGCGGGCTTGGTGAAGAAGAAGGGCGGCTCGGCGTTGGGGTCATGGCCCATTTCGCGGGCGTGCTCGGCATAGTTGCGGCCAACGCAGAAGATGCGGCGCACCGCGAAATCCCCCGCACCCTCGATCGGCACGAACGGAACGAGCGGCGGAAAGACGAAGTCGGCCATGAAAATCCCCGGGAGCGAAGCGGGGGCAACCTAACGGATGGGGCTCGGAAACGAAAGGGGAACGATTGGGTGGGGGCACAATCGGCAATCGGCAATCGGCAGTCGGCAATCGGATGGTGGGGGCGGGGGCGGTTGGGCTGGTACGCGAGCCTCGCCCCCCTCCCAAGCTCTGCTACGGGCCGTTGGCCCTAGCGGCGCTACCCTCCCCGCGACGGGGGAGGGTGTGCCGACTGCTTTATGCGGGCTGGGCTTCCCGCTCTCGGGTGACCTTCACTTCTACGGTCATGCCGAGGTAGTCGGAGCGCTCGCCGCGGAAGCTGCCGCTGAGGGGGCGGGCCTGGCTGGGGTCGCGGGCGACGCCGACGCGGATCAGGTCGCGGCTGCCGATGATGCCGTTGGTGGGGTCGAACTCCACCCAGCCGGCGCCGGGGAGGAAGACCTGCACCCAGGCATGGGTGGCGCCGCCGCCGCGGATTTCGTCGCGGTCGCGCGAGGGGACATAGATATAACCAGTTATGAATCGGGCGGCGAAGCCGAGGGAGCGGGCCGCTTCGATCATCAGCAGCGCGAAATCGCGGCAGGTGCCGGAGCCGAGCGCCAGCGTCACCTGCGGGGTCTGGGTGCCGGGGTCGTTGCGGCGGACATAGCGAAAGCTGTCCTTGATGGCGGCGGTCATGGTCATCAGGATGTGGCCGGTTTCGTCGATGGCGGCGGGCGCGGTGAGGAAGCGGCGGGCCCAGACCTCGACTACGCCATCGTCGGGATAGTGGCGGCGCAGCACGGGTTCGAGGTCGGGCAAGGTCTGCGCGTCGTAGATCAGCGGCCACGCCTTGGCTTCGGGCAGGGTGCGGAAGCGCGGCCCATGCTCGAAATCGTGCTCGAGCACGATCTCGGTTTCGATCTCCAGTTGCTCCGCCTCAGCCTCGAAACGGGCGATGGCGAGGCAGTTTCCGAACACGTCGTGGATCCAGAAGAGATCGCTCGGCTCGGGCGTGATGCAGAGGCGCGTTGTCCTGAGGTGCTGGTCGTAGCTGTCGCGCGGGCGGAACAGCAGCCGATGCTCGCCGAAGCCCACGGGCCGGCGGTAGGAATAGACGGTGCGATGCATGACGCGGAAAACATCCATCGGAAGCGCAACGCGCGAGGACGGAAATCGTGACAGCGGAACCGACGGCAGCGGCCGCCGTTGAGGTGCATGCGATATTCCGTTGGCTGCTCCCTGCCCTACACCGTCGTCACCCCCGCGACGATGATCCTCAATGTCGAACCTTTGCGGGGGGAACAGCAGCGGATCATCCGCGAGCGGTTCACGGTGACGCCCCAGATCGGCAGCGAGCCGCATCGCGCCGGCGAGACCGGCAACCTCTATCGCCGGCTGGTGCTGCCGCCGGGCAGTTATACGGTGCGCTATGAGGGCGAAGTGGAGATGCTGCCGTCGGTCAGCGATCCGCAGGCCGTCGACGAGGTGCCGATCAGCGAGCTGCCGCTGGAGGTGCTGCCCTATCTCTACCCCTCGCGCTTCTGCCCGTCGGACATGCTGGGACGGTTTGCGTGGCGGCAGTTCGGCGAGATTGCGCCGGGGCACGAGCGGGTCGCCGGCATCTGCAACTGGATTTACGAGTACGTCGATTATCTCGGCGGCTCGAGCAATAGTTCGACCTCGGCGCATGACACGTTCACGCAGCGGGCGGGCGTCTGCCGCGACTTCGCGCATCTGGGGATCAGCTTCTGCCGGGCGCTGGGCATTCCGGCGCGGTTCGTGTCGGCCTATGGCTGGAAGCTCGAACCGCAGGATTTCCATGCGGTGTTCGAGGCCTATCTGGGCGGCCGTTGGTACCTGTTCGATGCGACGCGGCTGTGCCCCATCGACGCGATCGTGCGCATCGGGGTGGGACGCGATGCGGCGGATACGTCGTTCTCGACGTTCTATGGGCAAGTCGATGGCGGGTTCAAGGACGTCTGGGTGAACCAGGTCGGCGGCCGCGATGACGATGCGGCGTGGACGACGGAAGCGGTGAGCGTGGCGCGGGAGTGATTGTCCCCAGCGCAAGACCGATGGGCACCGGGCTGGTCGCCCCCCTCCCAAGCCCTGCTACGCGGCTTTGCCGCCAGCGGCGCTACCCTCCCCGCGAAGGGGGAGGGTACGCTGACTGCTGAGCTTTGTGGCTCAGTAGTTCGGGAGGTCGGGGCGGGTGGCTAGGGCGTCGCGGACGATTTTCTCGGCGCGGGCGCGGACGTCGCCGGAGAGTGGGCGGCGGGGGCCGCGGACGTGCTCGTTGGTGCCGATGGCGAGGGCCTCGGCAAGCTTGCAGTTCTGCACGAGATAGGTCGACACATCGAGGTCGAGCATGGGGCGGAACCAGCGGTAGATCTTCAGCGCCTCGTCGCGGCGGCCCTGTTCGAGCAGGCGCCAGATGGCAACGGTTTCCTTCGGGAAGGCGACGACGAGGCCGGCGACCCAGCCGACGGCGCCCATCGCGAAGGCCTCGAAGGCGAGGTTGTCGACGCCGGTGAAGACATCGAAGCGGTCGCCCACGGTGTTGAAGATTTCGGTGGTGCGGCGGATGTCGTCGGAGGATTCCTTGATGGCGACGAAGAGCTTGTCCTCGGCCAGTTCGACCATCATTTCGGGCGTGACGTCGACCCGGTAGGCGACGCGGTTGGAATAGATCATCACCGGCAGGCCGCCGGCCGCGGCGATGGTCTTGAGGTTGAGGATCGTCTCGTCGCGGTTGGTGAAATAGATCGGGCTCGGCACGATCATCAGGCCGGACGCGCCCTGCTTGGCGGCGCGCTCGGCGAGGCGGCAGGCCTCGCGCGTGCCGGCTTCGCAGATGGTGAGCAGCGCCGGCTTGCCGGCGGTCGCCTGCTGCACGGTTTTCAGCACATCGAGGCGCTCGTCGTGGTTCATCATCGGGCCTTCGCCCAGCGAACCGCAGGCGATGAGGCCATCGACGCCGGCCGCCATCTGCAGCGCGTAGCAGCGCTCCATCTCGCGGAAATCGAGGTCACCGGCTTCGGTGAACTTGGTGGTGACGGCCGGCAGAATGCCCTTCCACATCGCGGTGATCCTTTGCTGTTTGAGGGCTGAATAGCGGATTGTACTCAGATTGTCGACAATTCAGATTGCGCAAAACTGCCCGGCTGCGCTAACCGTTTTGGCAAGCTGGTGGAGACACGCGGATGCGCTGGAAGAAGACGTTGACCATGGTCGAGGCGCATGCCGAGGGCGAGGTCGGGCGGATCGTCACCGGCGGGGTCATCGACGTGCCGGGCGCGACCATTGCCGACAAGCTCCGGCACCTCAACGAGGTTGATGACAGCCTGCGCCGGTTCGTGGTGTTCGAGCCGCGCGGGGCGGCGCAGATGTCGACGGTGCTCACCTTCCCGCCGACCCGGCCGGATGCCGATGTCGGCTTCATCATCCTGCAGCCGGACAAGGCGCATGCGATGAGCGGCTCCAACGCCATCTGCCTCACCACGGTGCTGCTCGAAACCGGCATGCTGGAGATGAAAGAGCCGGAGACGATCGTGCGGATCGACACGGCGTCGGGGCTGGTGACGGCACGCGCCGCCTGCAAGGACGGCAAGGTAGAGCGCGTGACGCTGGAGATGAACCCCAGTTTTGCAGAGCGGCTCGACGTGCCGGTGGACGTGCCGGGGCATGGCAGGGTGATGGTCGATATCGCGTATGGCGGGATCTACTATGCGCTGTGCGACGTGGAGCAGCTGGGGCTGGAGATTGCGCCGGATGCGGCGAAGAAGCTGGTCGAGGTGGGCACCGCGATTCACCGCGCGCTGAACGCGACGCTTGATCTGCGCCATCCCGAAATTCCCGAGGTCAACGGCATCTCCTATGTGATGATGACGGGGCGCAATGCGGCGGGCGAATTGCAGGGCGCGACCATCATGCCGCCGGGCCGGGTCGACCGGTCGCCCTGCGGCACCGGCAATTCGTCGCGGCTGGCGGCGGCGGCGGCGCGCGGGCTGGCGAAGCCCGGCGACACGTTTACGGCGCGCTCGATCATCGGCTCGAAATTTGAGGTGGGTTATCAGCACGACACGACGGTGGCGGGCCGGCCCGCAGTGGTGCCGACGATTTCGGGGCGCGGCTGGATTCACGGCATCCACCAGATCGGGCTCGACCCGACCGATCCGTATCCGCAGGGGTTCCGCGTAGCGGACACATGGGGCGATGCGTTCGACCTGTTGAAGTAGTATTCCGGTGGCCGAGGCACGGCGGTTTTGGGACAGATACTGCGATGACTGAAATGAAGACGGCGCCGCTACCGGCGGGCGCGCATATCGCGATTGTCGGGGCGGGGATCATCGGGACGAGCGCGGCGTTTTCGCTGCGCCAGCGCGGCTATGCGGTGACGCTGTTCGACCGCGCCGAGGCCGGCCGCACCGGACCCAGTTTCGGCAATGCCGGGCACCTTGCCGCCGATGGCATCTTCCCCCTCGCCTCGCCCGGCATCGGGCTCAGGGGGCTGAAGATGCTGCTGACGGGCAAGGGACCGCTGAAGGTCCCCAAGTCCTACCTGCCGACGCTGACGCCGTGGCTGTGGCGCTTCTGGCGCACCAGTTTTGGGGAGGCCCAGGAGCAAGCCATCGCCGCGCTGACGCAGATGGCGACCGGCACGCTGGCCGAAACCGAGGCACTGTGGGGCCGCGCGGGCATGGCGAACCTCTTGACCCGCAAGCCGCTGCTGCAGCTCTACGACACCGAAGCCAGCTACCAGATGGACCTGCCGAACTGGCACCGGCTCGCCTCGGCGGGCTTTGGCTCGACGCCGCTCGATGCCGCCGCCATCCGCGATCTCGAACCGGCACTGGCGCCGATCTTTCCGCGCGGCATGCTGAGCCACGAATATGGCCGGGTCACCGATCCGTTCGAGGTGGTGACCGCGATGTTCAACGCCGCTGTTGCGGCGGGCGTGGTGTACGAGCGGGCGATGGT
>Ga0073905_10000588_pt1 | contig 17421 bp, 15 predicted proteins | sample KloWWTupernatant_FD_65482 | JGI IMG/M metagenome (GOLD analysis project Ga0073905, IMG submission 65482) | Active sludge microbial communities from Klosterneuburg, Austria, studying microevolution and ecology of nitrifiers - Klosterneuburg... | ecosystem: Engineered > WWTP > Aerobic digester >... | reverse complement strand
TGAGCCTGCGAGCGGGCCGTCACGAAGGGCGTCCGCCATCATTTCTCGAAAGCAGGCGGCGGCCCTTCGTGACGCCGTCCGGTTCGTCCCTCACCGGACGCTCCTCAGGGACCGTTTGGGGGAGCTTTCTCCGGTTCGTCCCTCACCGGACGGCTCCTCAGGGACCGTTTGGGGGAACTGCGTCCGGGTCGTCCCTCACCGGAGGCTCCTCAGGGACCGTATGGGGGACCTGCGTCCGGTTCGCTCAGGATGCGTCCGGATGCGAGGCTCAGATCTGGGTGATGCGCTTTCGCAGGGCGGTGGCTTTGGTGGGGGAGCCGACTGGGCCCCACTCGGCGACGTGTGACGGGGAGAGCAGAGCCTCGCGGACCATGAAGAAGGCGCCGTGCACCTCTTCGGCGCGATCGGGGTCGCCGGCTTTGATCTCGACGTGTTCGACGGACGCGGCCAGCGCCTGCGCGTTCAGCGTGCGGCGCATCGCGTTCTGGAAGAGCATGCTCGCGGCCAGCGAGTTGCCGCCGATCACCACCCGGCGAGGGTTGAACCACGTGACCACGGTGGCCAGCACTCGGCCCAGTGCGTCGGCTGCGCGCAGGATGATCTCGGCGCTCGCGATGTCGCCCGATTCGGCCGCGGCCACGACATCGTCCACGGTCAGCTTCTCGGGATCAAGGCGCGACAGGGTCGTGCTGCGTCCTTGGTTGAGCATTCGGCGGGCATCCTCCGCGACCGCCCAGGCGCCGGCGTAGGCGTCCAGGCAGCCGGTCTTGCCGCAGATGCAGATGCGGTCCGAATCCGGGTGAACCAGAACGTGGTTGGTCTCGCCGGCGATCCAGTCCGCGCCTCGGTGCAGCCGACCGTCGGACACGATGCCGCTGCCCACGCCCAGCTGCATCCGGATCGCGATCAGGTCGTCCGGTGCGCCGGGGGCGGCGGACGCGCCGAGTGCCATCAGATTCGCAACCGACTCCACCAGCACCGGAGCCTTCATCCGCTTGGTGAACCAGCCGCGCACATCGAACGTTCGCGGCCAACGCCCGAGTGCGCTCGGTGCGACCGGGTCGGCGTTGCCGCCGGTGGTGAAGTTGACCGGCCCGAGCACGCCGATACCTACGCCCCAGAGCTTCCCGGACAGCTCCGCCGGGGTCATCGCCTCGATCTCGGCAGCCATCCGCTCGCTGGTCTCTGCCGGGTCCGCGGTGAAGATCGGCCACTCGACATCGCGTTGGGCGATGACGCGCAGGCACAGATCGGCGATCGCGACCCGAAAACCGGTCGGCCCGTGAATGCCGATCGCCAGGTAGCCGGCGTCCCCGCGCAACTGCCAGACCTCGGCTGCCCTGCCGCCGCGCGAGCGGGCGTCTCCGGACGGTTCGACGAGGCCGAGTTCCTGGGCGGCCTGAATGCGCAGCGTGATCACGTTTCGACCCAGCCGGGTCGCGTCGGCGAGTTCAGGACGGGTCTGTGCCTCACCGCTTCGGATCAGCCGCACAACCTCCGCGACCTGGACCCACGGGTCCTGGGGAGAAACCGGCGCCACGCGAACTCACTTCCTCAGGTTTTCGGCGCTTGCAGCATATCCGAGCCGAGCCGCCGTCCTTTCTTCGCAAGGTGGGCGCTTGGGTACCGTCCGGGTGCCTGAGTGACCACTTTGTTGGGGTGATGATGGTCGCCTGCGCGCCGCCGGTTCACGAGCGCGTCCGCGCGTTCGTGGAAGCGACGTCCGGGAGGACGGGCCTCAGCGCTAGACGGACGCGTCCGCGTGCGCGGCGGCATCCTGGCGGGCGTCGCGTCTGGTTTTGGCGAGGCTGGCGATGGTGGTGATCGCGAGGGTGGCGATGATCACGGTCAGGGACGCCCAGATCGGGATCTCGCCGTTGATGCCCAACGCGGCATCCCAGTGGTACTCGTGCATCGCATGCAACACCAGTTTGACCCCGATGAACGCCAAGATCACCGACAACCCCACCGACAGATACACCAACCGCTGCAACAACCCGCCGATCAGGAAATACAACTGCCGCAACCCCATCAACGCGAACACATTCGCGGTGAACACCAGATACGGCTCCTGAGTCAACCCATAGATCGCCGGAATCGAATCCAACGCGAACAACAAATCAGTCGTCCCCAACGCCACGATCACAAAAAACATCGGCGTGATCAACCGCTTCCCCGACTCAGCCACGATCGTCAACCTGGTGCCATGGAACTCCGGAGTCGAGGGCAGATGCGCCTTCACCCACCGCATCACCGCGTTCTCGACCGCCTCCTCCTCCTCATCATGCTGGCGATAATCGACGAACAACTTCACCGCCGTCCAGATCAAGAAGGCGCCGAACAAGAAGAACACCCAACTGAACCGCTCGATCGCCGCCGCCCCCAAAGCGATGAAGATCCCCCGAAACACCAGGGCCAACACGATCCCCACCATCAACGCGAACTGCTGCAACAACCTCGGCACCCGCAGATTCGCCATGATGATCACAAAAATGAACAAGTTATCCACACTCAGCGAATACTCAGTCAACCAACCCGCAAAGAACTCCCCAGCAAACCGGGCACCCACAAACCACCAAATCCCAAGGCCGAACAACACCGCCAGACCGGAGAACACCCCGATGGCGATCCCCGCCTCGCGCATGGACGGCTCGTGCGGACGCCGGCCGATGATCAACAGGTCGACGGCCAGAACAGCGACCATCACGCCGATCGTGATCAGCCAGATCTCAGGGGTCACATGCATCGGATCAGTCTCCCACGCGCGTCCCGAACCGCACCAAACCCGGCGTTGGTGAAGCCACGGCTCATCGGGTGGCTTCCAGCATCTGCCGGAGGGTCTTCTTCAAGTCGGCGATCTCGTCCCGCAATCGGGCAGCGAGTTCGAACTGGAGATCGGCAGCCGCCGAGTGCATCTGTTCGTTGAGTTCGCTGATCAACCCGGCCAGCTCACTGGAGGGCATGGCGCCGAGGTCGCGGGACTTCTGCGCTGACATCGGCGTCGGGCTCACCGGACGCCGTCCGCCGGCCCGGGTGACGAGGCCCTCCGTGTCGGCGTCCTCCCGGGCCAGCAGATCGGTCAGATCGGCGATCTTCTTACGCAGCGGCTGCGGATCGAGACCACGCTCGGTGTTGTAGGCCACCTGCTTCTCGCGGCGCCGGTTGGTCTCGTCGATCGCCGCGGCCATCGAAGGGGTGATCTTGTCGGCGTACATGTGCACCTGCCCGGCGACGTTCCGCGCGGCGCGTCCGATCGTCTGGATCAGTGACCGCGCGCTGCGCAGGAAGCCCTCCTTGTCCGCGTCCAGGATCGAGACGAGGCTCACCTCCGGCAGGTCGAGGCCCTCGCGCAGCAGGTTGATGCCGACCAGGACGTCGTAGACCCCCATTCGGAGTTCACGCAGCAGTTCGATGCGGCGAAGGGTGTCCACCTCGGAGTGCAGGTAGCGGGTGCGGACGCCGTTCTCCATCAGGTAGTCGGTGAGGTCCTCGGCCATCTTCTTGGTCAGGGTCGTCACCAGTACCCGCTCGTTGCGGTCCGCGCGGGCCCTGATCTCACCCATCAGGTCGTCGATCTGGCCCTTGGTGGGCTTCAACACGATCTCGGGATCGACCAGCCCGGTCGGTCGAATCAGCTGCTCCACGAAGCCGTCCGACTTGGCGAGTTCGTACGGCCCAGGGGTCGCCGACAGGTAGACCGTCTGGCCGATCCGGTCGACGAACTCCTCCCAGCGCAGCGGCCGGTTGTCCATGGCCGACGGCAGCCGGAAGCCGTGCTCCACGAGCGTGCGCTTGCGCGACATGTCGCCCTCGTACATGCCGCCGATCTGCGGAATGGTGACGTGAGACTCGTCCACGACCAGCAGGAAGTCTTCCGGGAAGTAGTCGATCAGACAGTTCGGGGCGCTGCCCTGACCGCGGCCATCGATATGCCGGGAATAGTTCTCGATGCCCGAACAGGTGCCGATCTGGCGCATCATCTCGATGTCGTAGCCCGTGCGCATGCGCAGGCGCTGCGCTTCGAGCAACTGGTTGTTCGCCTCCAGATCGGCCAGCCGCACGGCAAGCTCGGCCTCGATGTTGCCGATCGCCCTCTCCATGCGCTCGGGACCGGCCACGTAGTGCGAGGCCGGGAAGACGTAGATCTCCTGGTCATTGCTCAGGATCTCGCCGGTGAGCGGATGCAACGTGCTCAAGGCCTCGATCTCGTCGCCGAAGAACTCCACCCGCACGGCGTGCTCCTCGTACATGGGGAAGACCTCGACGGTGTCGCCGCGCACCCGGAACGTCCCCCTGGTCGCGGCCAGGTCATTGCGGACGTACTGGATGTCGACCAGCCTGCGCAGCAACGTGTCGCGATCGACCTCCTCCCCCACTCGCAGCCGCACCATCCGATCGACGTACTCCTGCGGCGTGCCCAGGCCGTAGATCGCCGACACGGTCGCGACGACGATCACGTCGCGCCTGGTCAGCAAGGAGTTGGTCGCCGAGTGCCGCAGCCGTTCGACCTCCTCGTTCAGGGAGGAGTCCTTCTCGATGTAGGTATCGGTCTGCGGCACGTAGGCCTCAGGCTGGTAGTAGTCGTAGTACGACACGAAGTACTCGACCGCGTTCTCCGGGAAGAACTGGCGAAGCTCGTTCGCGAACTGCGCCGCCAGGGTCTTGTTCGGCTGCATCACGAGCATCGGCCGCTGCACCCGCTCGGCTAGCCAGGCGATGGTCGCGGTCTTGCCGGTACCGGTGGCGCCGAGCAGCACGACGTCCTGCTCGCCGGCGCTCAGTCGCCGTTCGAGTTCGACGATGGCCGCTGGCTGGTCGCCGGCGGGCTCGAAGTCGGCCACCACCTTGAAGGGGGCAACGCGGCGCTGGACATCAGTGATCGGTCGCACGGTGACGAGCCTATGCGCCCCCACTGACAACACCGTCGCGGCTTCCGGCCAGACGCTCCCAGAGCCGGGCGACCTGCGCCCGCAGGTCAGCGAGGCTGCCGTTGTTGGTGAGCACCACGTCGGCCGCGTCGAGCCGCGCCGCGCGACTCGCCTGCGCGCCGATCCGCGCCAGCGCCTCGGCCTCGGTCAGTCCGTCCCGGGCACGGACGCGAGCCAACTGCACCTCGGGGTCGACGTCCACCACGACCAGCAGGTCGAAGGCGTCCTGCTGACCGGTTTCGACCAGTAGCGGAATCATCTGCACGACCACTGAGCCCGGCGACGCGGACGCGACCAGTTCAGCGGCCCTCGAGCGCACCGCGGGGTGAATGATCGCCTCCAGGTCGCGGCGTGCGTCCGGATCGTCGAAGACGATCCGCCCAAGGGCAGGGCGGTCGAGCATCCCGTCCGGACGGAGCACGTCTGCCCCGAACCGCGCGACCACCCGCGCGAGCCCCGGCGTCCCCGGAGCCACCACCTCGCGGGCCAGCTGGTCGGCGTCGATCACCAGCGCTCCATGCCGGGCGAGCTCGTCCCCGACGGTCGACTTGCCGGACGCGATGCCACCGGTCAGGCCCACCAGGATCGTTGGCCGAACGGTCATGTGAAGGTCCCACTCAGCTGGTCGGCGATGTCCTGGGCTTCCAGGGCGCGGGCGGAATCGGGCTTGGCCGTGAGTGTCTGCACCACGAGCAGGGAGTTGGCGTCCAGGTCGATCCAGAGTTGGGCCACCAGCCGCGCCGCGGCCTTCCCGATCTTCCCGCTTCCGGTGAGGATGGCCGCGTCCGTGTCACCGAAAGAGACATCTTCGGGTTCATCGAACTCACCTTTGAAGCTGCCGAGACGGCTCTTCACGGACTTGGCGATCACGTCCACCGCAGCGCCCGATACGACCGCCGCACGCGCCAGCAGGCGATTCGTGCCGCTCGTGATGACCACGGTGTTCTCCGTACGGCTGGCGACCTTCCAACCCGCAGGCAGGTTGGCGCTGTAGTCGCCGAGCACGACGTCCAGGGTCGGCACCTCGGCTTGCTCATCGTCCGGGTCGACGTAACCGTCCGGGTCTTCGTAGTCATCGGGATACGCCACCGCGGAGCTTGCCCAAGCCTGCGGTTCGGGTACCGAACTGCTCCGGGCGTTCAGAACCGCAAGGCCCAACAGTGCAGCGACTCCGGTGCCGACGCCGATCGCGGTGCGGCGCCCGAACACCGGCACTCCTCGGCGCTCGTCGGCAATCGGGGTCGCCGGGATCACCAGCGGCGGTACCGGGCGCGGTGAGGTCAAGCCGTCATCGCCGCCGCTCGGCTCCGGCCGGGGAGGGTAGTTCTCGAACTGGGTGGGTTGTTGGTCGCTCACGAATGCCGCCCGGTCGTCACTCGAACTCCTCACCCAAGGTGGTGACAGTGTCCTCGGCCTGCTGGAACGCTTCTGTGCCTTCCGCCGAGACCAGGTACCGGACGACGATCAGGCCGTCCCCGTCCTCGTCCAGCCAGAGATCAGCGAGGAGGCGCACCCCGATATGGTCGGAGACCGCGTGGCCGAGCGCCGACACGCGCTGATAGTCGTCGGTGGAGTTGTCGACCGCGTCCTCGAAATCGACGTCCACGAGGCCGTACGGCAGGAGTTTCCCAGCCCTCGCCGCGATCACCCCGGACGCGCTGCTGGTCTCGCCCTGAATCACCTGCACCATGATCTGATCGGATCCCTTGTGGAGCGTGGCCACGTCACCGGTGACCTGAGCCGTCCAGCCCGGTGGGATCGTGATCCAGTGCCCGTCGAGAACCAATTGGCTGGTGGCCTCAACCTCTTCCTCGGAGTCTTCATCGGACGAACCCATCGAGTAGAGGCCGAACCCCAGCACGACCGGGACCCCGATCATCCAGCCGAGCACCTTCCGCCGGCTGGTCCCGCTCGCCGCAGCCACGAAGTACGGCGGCGAAGGCGTCAGGCCTCCGCCTGCGGCGGGCTGCTCGGTGCCGTCGCCGGTGACCCCGGTGGGTTCGGGCGGGTAGTTCTCGAAGTGCGTGGGTTGGAGGCCGCTCACGAGCAGGCCCCACCCGAGACGGAGCGCTCGCGCGCGGACGCCTCAACGGAGTGCCGGTCCCGCGGGGGTGCGCTGCTCACGTCCCAAGAATGCCAGTAGTGCGGAAATTGCGACGTGCCCCCCACCGAAGTGGAGGGCACGTCCGTTACTGCTCGGGTCAGCGGCCGCCGGTCAGCTTCTCGCGGAGCGCCTGCAGCGCCTCGTCCGAAGCCAGGGAACCCTCGGGGGCCGAAGTGTCGGCTGCACCGGATGAGTACGTGGCGGTGTTGGCCTCGGTGACCGCGGCCTGCACGTCGGCAGCCTCGGCCTCCTCGACCTGCTTCTTGTGGGCGACCCACCGGGCCTGGGCCTCGGCGTACTGCTGCTCCCATGCGCGCTGCTGCGCCTCGTAGCCGGGCTTCCACTCCTGGGTCTCGGGATCGAAGCCCTCGGGGTAGATGTAGTTGCCCTGCTCGTCGTAGGACGCCGACATGCCGTACAGCGCCGGGTCGAAGTCGTCCGCGGCGATGTCGACACCCTCGTTGGCCTGCTTGAGGCTCAGCGAGATCCGGCGACGCTCCAGGTCGATGTCGATGATCTTGACCAGCACCTCGTCGTTGACCGTGACGACCTGCTCGGGGATCTCGACGTGACGCTCGGCGAGCTCGGAGACGTGCACCAGACCCTCGATGCCCTCCTCGACCCGGACGAACGCACCGAACGGCACCAGCTTGGTGACCTTGCCGGGCACGATCTGGCCGATCTGGTGGGTGCGCGCGAAGGTCTGCCAGGGATCTTCCTGGGTAGCCTTCAGCGACAGCGAGACCCGCTCGCGATCCATCTCGACGCTGAGCACCTCGACGGTGACCTCGTCGCCGACCTCGACGACCTCGGACGGGTGGTCGATGTGCTTCCAGGAGAGCTCGGAGACGTGCACGAGGCCGTCCACGCCGCCCAGGTCGACGAACGCGCCGAAGTTGACGATGGACGAAACCACACCCTTGCGGATCTGGCCCTTGGTGAGCTGGTTGAGGAACGTGTGCCGCACCTCGGACTGGGTCTGCTCCAGCCACGCGCGGCGCGAGAGCACCACGTTGTTGCGGTTCTTGTCGAGCTCGATGATCTTGGCTTCGAGCTCAGCACCCACGTAGGGCTGCAGGTCGCGGACGCGACGCATCTCCACCAGGGACGCAGGCAGGAAGCCGCGCAGGCCGATGTCGATGATGAGGCCACCCTTGACCACCTCGATGACGCGGCCGGTGACGACACCGTCCTCTTCCTTGACCTTCTCGATCGTGCCCCAGGCGCGCTCGTACTGAGCCCGCTTCTTGGACAGGATCAGGCGGCCTTCCTTGTCCTCCTTGGTCTGGACCAGGGCCTCGATCACATCACCGACGCTGACCACGTCGAACGGGTCGACATCGTGCTTGATGGAGAGTTCCTTGGAGGGGATGACGCCTTCGGTCTTGTAACCGATGTCGAGCAGGACCTCGTCCCGATCGACCTTGACGACCGTGCCGGTCACGATGTCGCCGTCATTGAAGTACTTGATGGTCGCGTCGACCGCTGCCAGGAAGGCTTCAGGAGATCCGAAGTCGTCGAACGCGACGCTGAGCGCCTCGGGAGATGAGGTCATGTAGTAGGGCTCCGATGGGTTGAGTTATGTAGGTTGTCTTGCGCACCCCGTGCTATCGAGCAAATCCAGGCTGACACCTGGGTCTGGCCACGAAAGCGTGCCTGACCCACTCGGTCTGAGGTCATGCCGGTCGTAGTGCAGCCGTCAGCCTAGCTATTGGGCTGATCGAGGGTCAATCCGAGGGCTCGGCAGGGATAGGCTGTCCGGTGACCCTGAGGAGGACCATGAGCGGCATTGCCAAGATCGAAGATGCGACCCTGACCCCGTCGAAGCTGGAACTGCTGGCCGGCTGGCTGCCGTCCCAACCCTGGTTCAAGGGGTCCGCGGACGACCTGAGCAAGGTCGCGTCCTACCGCTTCGTCGACCCCGAGGGCGATGTGGGCATCGAGACCATCCTGGTGCGCTCGCACGGCGTGACCTACCAGGTTCCGCTCACCTACCGCTCCGAACCACTGGACGAGGCCGCGGCCGCGCTGCTCGGGACGATGGAGCACTCGGTCCTCGGCACCCGCTACACCTACGACGCGGTCGCCGATCCGGTCTACGTGGTCGAGCTGCTCCGGGTGGTCCACGAGGGCGATACCGAGGCCGACCTGAGCCGTGGCGAGAAGAGCATGACCGTGTTGGGTTCGGGCATCGTGCTGGTGTCGAACGCGGCCGGCGAGACGGCTCGGATCGTCCGGGTGCTGGACGGCAGCCACGTTCCCGGCACCCGGCTGCCGCTGGGCACGCTCACCGGCAAGTGGACCGACGAATCGGGCGAGCAGGAGCAGGTGCTCGCGACCGTTCGCTGAGCGCAGCGTCACTGGACCCGGCGCGCCACCACGGTCTCGATCAGGCGCGCCCGGCCGGCGTGGGCTTCGACCAGCTCGAAGCCGGCCGGCGCCAGTTCAGTGAGCGGACGGCGCCGCCAACATTCACCGGTGCGCGCGGTCACCCCGTCCGCCAGTCGCTGGACGCCGCGGATCGGGGCGAAAGACGACTCGACGTGGTCGAGCAGGAGTAGCCGGCCACCCGGACGCAGCACCCGGGCGAACTCGGCCATCGTCGCTTCGACCCTGGGCACCGAGCACAGCAGCAGGGTGGCCACCACAGTGTCGAAGCAGGCATCGGGATGCCCCAGCGCGTCGGCGGTGCCCAGCTCGAGCTGCACTTGCCGACCCAGGCCAGCGGCTCGTTTCCGGGCCAGCGCGAGCATCGCCGCACTGGCGTCCACCCCCACCAGATCGATTCCGGCTGCGTACCAGGGCAGGTTGGCGCCGGTGCCGATCCCCACTTCGAGCGTCCGCCCTTGTGCCTGGGGAATCAACAGCGCCCGCTCGCGCGCCAGCAGCCGTCGCTCCAGCCAGGCTGTGGCTCGGTCGTAGTGGTCGGCGGACCGCTCCCAGAGTTCACGTTGGGCCGGCTGCTCGGACATGGCTAGTGCGCCGCGTCGTGCCAGGAATGGCCGTGGCCGACCGATACCTCCAGCGGTACCCGCATCTCCACCGCGTGGCCCATCTTGTCGCGCACGAGATCCTCGAATTCCGCGCGCTCCCCCGGCGCCACTTCGAAGATCAGTTCGTCGTGCACCTGCAGCAGCATCCGGCTGCGCAGGCCGCGACGTTCGATCGCGGTCTCGACGTCGAGCATGGCCACCTTGATGATGTCGGCGGCCGAGCCCTGGATCGGTGCGTTCAGCGCTGCCCGCTCGGCCATCTCGCGTCGCTGCCGGTTGGATGAGGTGAGGTCGGGCAAGTAACGCCGCCGGCCAAGGATGGTCTCGGTGAAGCCGGTCCGGCGGGCGGTGTCGACGATCTCATGCAGGTACTCGCGCACGTGGCCGAAGCGCTCGAAGTACTCCTCCATCAGGCCCTTGGCCTCGGAGACGTCGATCTTCAGCTGCTGGGAGAGCCCGAAAGCGCTCAGCCCGTAGGCCAGGCCGTAGTTCATCGCCTTGATCTTGGCCCGCTGCGCCGGGTTCACCTCGTCAGCGCCGACCCCGAACACCCGCGAGGCCATGATCGTGTGGAAGTCCTCGCCGGACGCGAAGGCCTCGATCAGGCCGGCGTCCTCGGACTGGTCGGCCATGATCCGCATCTCGATCTGCGAGTAGTCGGCGGTCAGCAGGGTCTCGTAGCCGTCACCGACGACGAACGCCTCCCGGATCCGGCGGCCTGCTTCGGTGCGGATCGGGATGTTCTGCAGGTTCGGGTCGGTGGACGACAGCCGCCCGGTGGCCGCGATGGTCTGCACATAGGTGGTGTGGATGCGACCGTCGTCGGCCACCGACTTGAGCAGGCCCTCGACGGTCTGGCGCAGCCGGATCTGGTCGCGATGCCGCAGCAGGTGGGCGAGGAAGGGGTGCTCGGTCTTCGCGAACAGGTTCTCCAACGACTCGGCGTCGGTGGTGTAGCCGGTCTGGGTGCGGCGGGTCTTGGGCATGCCGAGTTCGTCGAAGAGCACCGCCTGCAATTGCTTCGGCGAGCCGAGGTTGATCGGACGCCCGAGCACCGCGAACGCGTCCGCTTCGGCCGCGGCCACAGCGGCGTCGAAGTCGCTGTGCAACCGGTTCAAGTGGTCGAGATCGACCGCGACCCCGACCCGTTCCATTCGGGCCAGGGTGTGCGTCAGCGGCAGTTCCACCTCGGCCAGCAGGGTGGTGCCGCCGTGATCCGCCAGCTCGGCTTCCAGCGCCGCGGCCAGGTCGATAACCGCACGGGCGCGGACCATGGCGTCGTGGCTGTCGGTGTCGTCGAAGCTGAAGGCGAGCTGGTCGGTCTCCGCCGATCCGCTTCCGGCTACCGCCAGATCACGCTTCAGGTGGCGCGCGGTGAGGTCGGCGAGGTCGTACACCCGCTGGTCGGGACGCAGCAGGTAGGCGGCGAGTTGGGTATCGCTGGCCAGCCCGGCGAGATTCCAGCCGCGTGACCAGATGGCCAGCATCGGACCCTTGGCGTCATGCATCGCCTTGTGCGCGGACTCATCGGCCAGCCAATCGGCCAGGGCCCGGTCATCGTCCGGCGAGAGTTCGGTGACGTCGATCCAGGCCGCATTGCCGTCCGCGGACGCGAGGGCGAGCCCGGTGACATCGCCCGCACCCGCGTGCCAGCGTCCGGCCACGTCGACGCCGACCACCCCGGTGCGCGCGTGCTCGGCCAGCCAGGCGCGGACCGCTCCCGTGGCCAGCGTCTCGCCGCTCACTTCGAAGCCACCCTGGGACTGGTCGTCCTCGGCCGGGAGAGTCTCCAACAGCCGGTCTCGCAGCACCCGGAACTCGAGCCCGTCGAAGAGGGAATGGACTGCCTCGCGGTTCCAGTCCCTACGAGCGAGTTGGGGAACCTGCACCGCAAGATCGAGGTCGCCGACCAACGCGTTCAGCCGCCGGTTCCGCAGCACCCCCTGCAGATGCTCGCGCAACGACTCGCCGGCCTTGCCGCCGATCTCGTCGGCGTGGCGCACCAAGTTCTCCAGACCGTCGTAGGCGGCCAGCCACTTGGCCGCGGTCTTCGGCCCCACCCCGGGGACGCCGGGCAGGTTGTCGCTGGTCTCGCCCACCAGCGCCGCCAGTTCTGGGTAGCGCGCCGGTTCGACGAGGTACTTCTCGGTGACCGTCGCCGGGTCGAGCCGGGCCAGGTCGGAGACGCCCTTGCGGGGGTAGAGCACAGTCACGTGGTCATTGACCAGTTGGAGGGTGTCCCGGTCGCCGGTGCAGATCAGCACGCGCAACCCCGCGGCATCACCCTGGCGTGCCAGCGTGGCGATGATGTCGTCGGCCTCGAAGCCGTCCCGTTCGAGATGGACGATGTTCAGCGCGTCCAGCACTTCCTTGATCAGGTCGACCTGACCGGAGAACTCAGCCGGGGACGCGGACCGGTTGGCCTTGTACTCGGCGTACTCAGCGCTGCGGAAGGTCTTGCGGGAGACGTCGAAGGCGACCGCCAGGTGGGTGGGCTGCTCGTCGCGCAGCACGTTGATCAGCATCGAGGTGAACCCGTAGACGGCGTTGGTGTGCTGACCGGTGGTGGTGGAGAAGTTGGCGACCGGCAGCGCGAAGAAAGCTCGGTAGGCCACCGAATGACCGTCGATCAGCAGCAGGGTTTCGGGCCGGTCGCCTGTGTTCGTCACAATCCGGAACTCTAGCCGTGGTGGCTGACTTCCCGACCCTGGCTGGGCGGGCCCTGTCGAGACCATGCCCCATGTGCCAAGGTGGCCCCCATGATTCCCGATTGGTTCGCCGGCCTGCGCAGCCCCCTCGACGAGAAGCTGGGCGTGGAGTTGCTCGAAGTCACCCCCACCCGAGCTGTCGGCCGCTGCCCGGTGGAAGGGAACACCCAACCGTTCGGGCTGTGGCACGGGGGCGCGTCCTGCGTGCTTGCAGAGGGTCTCGCCTCGTTGGCCGCCGCAGCCGAGGTAGGCCCGGACGGTGCCGTCACCGGGGTGGACATCAACGCCACCCACCTGCGCGCTGCCCGATCCGGGTGGATCACAGGGGTGGCTACCGCGATCCGGATCGGCGGCACGCTCGCCACTTACGACATCTCGCTGACCGACGACGCCGGTGAGCAGATCTGCGCAGCCCGGATCACCGTCTTCCTGCGTCGCGCGAAGCCGGACGTAGCCAACGGCGGCTGAGTGCTTCCGTCGCGCCGACCCTTCGACAGGCTCAGGGAGCGTACGCGTGGGACTCAGGGAGCGTACGCGTGGGACTCAGGGAGCGTGCGCGTGGGACTCAGGAAACGTGGGCTGAGCCTGACGAAGCCCAACGCCGGCTGAGCCGCTACGGTCCCTGAGCTTGTCGAAGGGCCGAAGCCGCAAGGGCTACTTCTTCAGCGGCTTGGGCTTGCCCCCGGCCTTCGAGTGATCGATGACGCCTTCGGCGACCTCGCCCATGGACTTGCGCAGGTCCATGGCGGTCTTCTGGATCCAGCGGAAGGCTTCCGGCTCGGTGAGGCCGAGGCCCTCCTGCAGCAGGCCCTTGGCCTGGTCGACCGCCTTGCGGGACGCGAACCGCTCCTCCAAGTCGGCGACCTCGGCCTCGACGGCGCGAATCTCGGCGAACCGGGCCATGGCGATCTCGATGGCCGGCACGACGTCGGACGCGTCGAAGGGCTTGACGACGTAGGCCATGGCACCGGCGTCCCGGGCGCGTTCCACAAGCTCGCGCTGGCTGAAGGCAGTGAGCATCACGACCGGAGCAATGCGCTCCTCGGCGATGATCGCGGCGGCGGAGATGCCGTCCATCTTGGGCATCTTGACGTCCATCACGACCAGGTCCGGCTGGTGCTTGCGGGCGAGGTCAACGGCCTCCTCGCCGTCGCCGGCCTCGGCGATGACCGTGTAGCCCTCGTCGGTGAGCAGTTCGACCAGGTCGAGCCGGATGAGTGCCTCGTCCTCGGCCACGAGAACCCGCAGCGCAACAGTGGGACGGTCGGTCTCGTCGGTTTCAACCATGGTTTGCTTCCTGCAGAACGGTGCTTGCTGAGGCTGGATGCCGGTTCGAGGTTACCGCCCACACCACGTCGGGCGCCAAGTTGTGGCACAATCTTCGAGCACCTGCCGGGGTGGCGGAATGGTATACGCGGACGGCTCAAACCCGTCTGCCCGCAAGGGCGTAGGGGTTCGACTCCCCTTCCCGGTACGACTGGCAAGCCTGTGCTCGAGCGTGGCCGACGCTCACGATCGTCCCTTGAAGAGCTCGATCAAGCGGCGTTCGGTGGCCAGCGCCGGAATGATGAGGGCGCCTAGAACCCCGCCGGCCAAGGTGAAGGCGGCTACCCGTGCGGCGGTCTCGACGAGTACACCCGGGTCGCCCACGCCGAAAGCACGCGCCATTCCCCACACCACTGCGCACTGAACAAGACCAAGCACCGCTCCCCAGGCCAGCGCTTCAATCATCGCGATCCGAACCAAGTCGCCGCGCGTAACTCCCGCATGCCTGGCGGACGCGTACTCAAGCCGACGACGCATCCCGACTGCCAGCACACCCAAGGCGCCCAGTACGCCTGCTGCAGGCGCGACGAATCTGGTGGCTCGGCTGAGGAACTCCGTTGCCGGGTCGAGCCGCGTGCCCAACGCCGGATTGATGGTGGAAAGCTCCACCTGTTCAAGATCGGCCGTGTCGATCAGCGGGGCAGTGCGCAGCCGGGCGGCGAGTTCGGCGTCCGGTGGCCACACGTTGATCCAGCATGCATCAAACGGCTCAGCGCCGCGTGCAAACGAAACGACGGCGTATTCGAGGATGGGCGCGCGCCCGTCGCTCGGGTAGTCGAAAGACCCGCGCACCGCGATGCTGCCGGTCGTCGTCGGGAGCCAGCCGGAGCCGTCCAAACCGAGGTCGGACGCGAGCCGCGCGGATAGCAGCACCGTTCCGGCCCCCACCGCGGCTCCTGGCTGAAGAACTCCCGCGAATCCAGGGGTGGCCGCGAAGCTCTCGATCGCCAGCGATGGAAGGGTGGCGAACCGGATGCCCTGCTCTGAACTGCGCAGCGCTCCCGCGGCAGCAACCCGAGGTAACTCCGCCAGAGCATCACAGCGCTCGCCATCAACCGCGCCTGGTGCGGCAACTAGCCAGATCGAACCGCCGCCCGCGCGGAACTCCTCCGCTCGGGTCATCGTGGCGGCAACCGACGAAGTGTCCAGCCACGCGGCTCCGAGCGTCAGCGCAGCAAGCCCGATCACAATCAGCAACGCCCTGGACACCCCAGTGGCCACATTGCGAAGGGCCTCCCCGGCCGCGTCAGCGAACCTCATGGCCGACTCAGCGAGAGCAAATCGCTGCACACCTGGACTACCCGCGGATCGTGGGTGGCGATAATCACCGCGGCACCCCCGGCAGCCAGGCCGTTCAACACGCCCACCACCGCGCCCGCCGCGCCCGGATCGAGCTGGGCAGTAGGTTCATCGACAAGAATCAGATCGGCTTCGCTGGCCACGGCTCGCGCGAGCATCAGCCGCTGCGCTTCACCGCCGGAAAGGTGACCGAATGGGCGATCGGCGAGCTGTTCGATCCCGAACCTCGCCAAGGTTGCCATGCCGTATGGCTTGGCCATCTTCCTCGGCTCGCCACGCGCGAGCATCGGCAGCAGCACGTGATCGAGGGCACTGCGTTGTGGCACGCCGTAGGGATTCTGCGGCACCCAGGTGAGGCGTCGCACCTCGTCCCGATCGACGCTGCCGGAGCGGGGGGTGAGCCAGCCGGCCACGATCGCCAGCAGGGTCGACTTGCCGCAACCGGACGGCCCGGTAACGGCGAGGGTCTGGCCGCCGCCAACTGCGAAGCTCACTTCGTGAAGCAGCGCTTCCTGGCCGGCGAAAGAGTGACTCACCTGTTGCGCGCTGATCAGCACTTGGCGCCCTTGGGCGGGTCGAACAGCACGCTGTCGGGCAGGGCCGCGGCCGCGGCGAGGTAGGTCTTGCCTACCGACGACGCCAAGATGGTCACCCGGCTCGCAATGCCGGTGGGTGCGAACACGCAGGCGCCAGTTGAGTCCACCAAGATTGAGGCCGCCGGTACGGCAGCGGCGTCGGTCGCGGTCGCGAGTTCCAGCACCGCCGGAATGGCAGGTTCGATCTTCTCGTCATCGGTGTTCAGGATCTTCTGCGCTTGCGGGGACGCGAGGACGGCGGTCCGGGCTGGGTCGTCCAACATCAGGTCGGCGGCCAGGTGCACTCGCTCAGTTCCGACCACCAAGACGCGATCACCGGCTGCCAAATCGTCGGGGAGATCGCTCAAGCTCACGTTGCCGGCAGTTGCCGGCATACTGACCAGTACCGCTCCTTCTTGTACCCGGTCACCAAGAACGGCGCCGCACGAGGTCGCCACAACACTCGTGCCCGGTAGCCAGAGCACGTGCGAGAACGTCAGCGAGCCGTCCGGCGCAACTGCTCCGGCCTTCTTGGTCAAGGCCTTCCAGGCGGCTGCGGACTGCCCTCCCCAGCGCCCGTCTGCAGCGAGGGCATAACCGAGCCGTCGCAGCTCTTTCTGCACGGCCACTACGTCGTCGCCCTTGCTCCCGGAGCCAAGATCACGCCACAAGGGCACCCGAGTAGCGAGTGCCAACAACGGAGCACCGTCCACGGCGAACGGCGCCCCACCCGAGTGGACCGTCTTCCCGGGAACGCACGTGGTGCGCGTGATCCGTCCGGCCAGTGGGGCCGTCAGCGTGCGTGACTGGGGTGATCCGAAGGTGATCTTCACCGAACGCTGGTCAAGGAACGGCTCGCGCGCAACCGAAACCGCCGCGGGGCCATTCGGGGCGACCAGCGAGACTGGCACTGCCTGCGGAAGGACAAACAAAACTACCAGCGCTCCGAGAGCAGCGCCGATCAGCAGCACCAGCCCAGCAATCGACCACGAACGTCGACGCGGGGCGCCCGGCCTAGCCACGACCCGGGTTCGCGTAACAGAGGAGCACCCGACCATCGTCCAGGTTCCAAGGCGGCTTCTCCTTGCCGCTATATCGCTGCTTGAACTCGCTTACCGTCAGGTTCTCCGATGCAAACCCGTTTCGTTGAAGGCAGCCAAACACCAAGACATCAAAGTCCTCGCGATTCGGATTAGTGAGCAACGAACCGTACAGAGGTTCGATCAGGTCAAGACTCCCGCGATGGCAACGGTCCGATACGTCGTCATCCAGGTCCGGCTCGCCGATCGGGACACTCGTCTGATACTGAAACAGACCAGCACCTATGGGATCCACCGCCCTTGTGTCGTACCCGGCAGTTCGCATGCAGTCCACGTATCGCTGAGAAGCTTCCTGGTACTCGTCCCGTGTGATCGAACCATCCGCCAACACGTCGCGCTCGAAGTCGGTGGACGCCGACCGCTGAGCCTTTGCGATCTCATCGGCCCA
>Ga0073905_10000583_pt1 | contig 17463 bp, 11 predicted proteins | sample KloWWTupernatant_FD_65482 | JGI IMG/M metagenome (GOLD analysis project Ga0073905, IMG submission 65482) | Active sludge microbial communities from Klosterneuburg, Austria, studying microevolution and ecology of nitrifiers - Klosterneuburg... | ecosystem: Engineered > WWTP > Aerobic digester >... | reverse complement strand
GTGCGCGACCTTCCCGGTGTGCGCTACAAGATCATCCGCGGCGCGCTCGACGCAGCCGGCGTGAAGAACCGCAAGCAGGCCCGCAGCCGCTACGGCGCCAAGATGGCTAAGTAAGGAATCGAAGGAATATGCCCCGTAAAGGTCCTGCCCAGCGTCGCGAGCTCATGCCCGACGCCATCTATCGTTCACTGCTCGTCACTCAGCTGGTCAACAAGGTCATGCTGCACGGCAAGCGTTCCGTCGCCGAGAAGATCGTGTACGACGCACTGAAGATGGTGGAAGAGAAGTCGGGCGCCGAGCCCATCGCCACCCTCAAGCGCGCCATCGACAACATCAAGCCCCCGCTCGAGGTGCGCAGCCGCCGCGTCGGTGGCGCCACGTACCAGGTGCCCGTCGAGGTTCGCCCTCGCCGTGCCAGCACCCTGTCGGTGCGCTGGCTCATCGACTTCAGCCGTGCCCGTCGTGAGAAGACCATGGCCGAGTGCCTGGCCGGCGAGATCCTCGATGCCGGCAACGGCTTGGGCGCCAGCATCAAGAAGCGCGACGACATGCAGAAGATGGCCGAGAGCAACAAGGCCTTCGCCCACTACCGCTGGTAGTACCTGCGAGTCAATCCGAATCTGTCCGAATTTGTCCGAACCCGCCCGCAAGGGCGGGTTCGCTCGTTCTGCGGCTACACGCGTCCGTAGACCGAGACGTGGGCGGTGCCGCTCGAGCTGAACGGCTCGCCGCGCCAAGAGCCGAAGCGATCGACCAGGCGCAGGCCGGCGATGCGGGCCATCAGGTCCCGGCAAGGAATTCGGCGGCGACGTCTTCGTCGCCGCGCAGTTGGTCGTCGTAGCGGGCAGCTACCTCGGGACCGAAGGCGTGCAGTGGATCAAAGTTCTCCATCGCGAGAGTCTGACGCACCGAACGACCTTTCGAAGCCGTCCAATAGGCGCTTCAGGTTTCTGTCGAAGCGGGTCTCGTCGCGCATGGCGCCGGCGATGCGGGTCCAGACCTCGTCCAGCGACGAACCTTCGGTCATCGACTCCATGGCTGGGTAGTCGCCGGTGGCGATCAGGTCGGCGAGATAGTTGGCCAAGGCGGGGCTCAACTGGTCGTTGTCATCACCGGGTCCGTGGTTGTTGCGCTCGTGCATGCAAAAGCCGAACACGTACTCGTCGACTGCCATCAGCACGTCGAACTTGCCCTGCAGGTCGACGTCGAGCGAAGCGAGTGCCTGCAGCGACTGGTCGAAGTGGCGCACGCCGTTGGGCCCGAGCGAGGGGTCGTCGCTGATGTCGAACATCCACGGATGGCGGCGAATCGCGTCACGGCTGCGGCGAGCGATCACGGTCATCGCCTCGCGCCACGACGGGGGCAGCCGGCTGCCTTCCGGGAGGATCACTTCGCCCATGAAGGCGTCGATGATCAGCGAGAGCAGCTCGTCCTTGGTGCGGATGTAGTGGTAGAGCGTCATCGTGCCGGCATCGAGCTCGGCGGCGATGCGGCGCATCGAGACGGCGTCGAAACCCTCGGCATCGGCAATGCGGATGGCGGCCTCGGCGATGTCGTCGCGGGTGAAGCGCGGCTTTCGTGACGCGCGGTCGCCGCGCGTCCACACGTCGAGTGGGTCGGTCTCGGGGTGCTGGTGGACGTGGTCGGAGACCTTTTCCGACGTGGCATCGGAGGTCATCCGACGGATGGCGGCAGCGTCTCGTGGACGCTTTTCCGGAAATTCGGTTGCCATGTCGTACAGTGTACTGCTATTGTTCGTCGTACTATGTACGAACAGCACGAAATGCACTCTGAACGCCACGGCAACGTGCTGGTCGACACCAGCTGCGGTGTCGTCGCGCAGGGGTTGGGCAAGCGCTTCGGCGATCTATGGGCACTGCGCGACCTCGATCTGGACGTTGCTCCGGGAACGGTGCTGGGTCTGCTCGGCCACAACGGCGCTGGTAAGACCACTGCCATCCGCATCCTCACCACGCTGTCGCAGCCCACTGAGGGCCGTGCCTTCGTGGCGGGCCACGACGTGGTCGAGCGGCCGACGGCGGTGCGCAGCCGCATCGGTGTCGCCGCCCAGCAGGCAACGGTCGACGGATTGCTGTCGGCCAGGATGAACCTGGAGATGGTCGCTCGCCTGCACCGGCTGTCGAAGGCAGACGCCAGCACGAAGGCCGACGAACTGCTCGAGCGGCTCGACCTCACCGATGCCGGCAACAAGCTGGTCAAGACGTTCTCCGGCGGCATGCGTCGCCGGCTGGACCTCGCCGCCAGCCTGGTTGGCAATCCGGAGGTGCTCTTCCTCGACGAGCCGACCACCGGCCTCGACCCGCGCAGCCGTGGCGATCTGTGGCAGATGCTGCGCGAGCTGGTCAACGAAGGCACCACCGTCATCCTCACCACGCAGTACCTGGAGGAAGCCGACCGCTTGGCTGACGACATCGTCGTGCTCGACCACGGACGCACCGTTGCCCACGGCACGCCCGACGACCTCAAGTCGAAGATCGGCAACGAGCGCGTCGACATCAAGGTGTCGGCCGCATCCGAGATGGTGCTCGCCGCCGTTGCGTTGGCACCGTTCGCCGACAACGACCCCACCTTCGACGAGGACATCCTGACCGTCACGGCGCCCCTGAAGGAGGGCACCCGCATCATCGACGTGGTCCGTGCGCTCGATGAAGCGGGCATCGATGCCGTCGACCTCAACCGTCGTCAGGCCACGCTCGACGACGTCTTTCTCACGCTCACTTCCGGCACCCACCGCGCCGACCGCAACGACGAGGTCTCCGAATGACTGCAACACTCGCTCCCACACCGGTGGCCCCGGTCGGCGTTCACGAGGACGAGAGGCTGGGGTTGCGCGAGCTGTGCACCGATTCGCTGGTGTACGCCCGGCGCAACATTCAACACATTCGCCAGATCCCCGAGAAGCTGCTCGACGTCACCATCCAGCCGCTGATGTTCGTCATGCTGTTCGCCTTCGTCTTCGGCGGTGCGATCGAGGTGGACGGTGGTGGTTACCGGGAGTACCTGATCGGCGGCATCCTCATCCAGTCGCTGTCGTTCGCGATGATGGGCCCGGCGACAGCCATTGCCACGGACCTGGGTGAGGGCGTCATCGACCGCTTTCGCTCCCTGCCGTCTTCCCGCGGCGCCTACCTGTTGGGCCACTACCTGGCCGAGATGGCGGGCATCGCGTTGTCCATCGTGGTGCTGCTCGCTGCGGGCCTCATGGTCGGTTGGCGCACGCACACCGACTTCCTGCATGTCGCCGAGGCCATCTTGCTGCTGGTGGTGTTCGCATCGGCCGTCATCTGGTTCGGCACGTGGCTGGGCATGATCGTTCGCTCGCCCGACGCAGTGATGGGCGTGGGCTTCACCGCGGTCTTCCCGCTGACGTTCCTCAGCAACGCGTTCGTACCGATCGCCACGCTGCCCAACGTGTTGCAGTGGATTGCATCGGTCAACCCTGTCAGCGTGATGGTGGCGGCGGTGCGCACGTTGTTCGGCAACCCCCTCTCGCCGATCGCCAAGGACATCTGGCCGATGCAACACCCTGTCATCGCCGCCTGGGCGTATTGCCTGATGCTGCTCGGCATTGCCGTCCCGCTGTCCCTGCATCGTTACAAGATGCGTACCTTGGATTGATGTTCGCTACGGCGATGACAGCACAGGTCATCGCCAGCCAGCTCGTCGGGCCCCTGTTCTGTCGACGATTCATCAGTCGTCAGGCCACGGCCCGTGCGTTCGTGGCCGCTTGGTCAGCTCGGTGCTTGCCGCACTTGTGTTGCCGCCACACGCTTCGCCACCACGTGCCGCACGATCTCGATCAGCACGTTGATGCTGAGCGCCGTGCCGAAGGCGATCCAGAAGGCCATGGTGTGGTCGTCCTTGAATGGCGCTCCGACCAGGCGGGCCAGACCAGCTGCATAGGTGGCCCAGATGGCGGCGGCGATCAGTGTCCACTTGACGAACCAGGTGCGCGGCTGGCGGGTGATGCCACTGGCAAGCGTGAGCGCCGTGCGACCGCCCGGGATGAAGCGGGCGGTGATCAACAGCAATCCGCCGCGCTCGTGTATCTGTGCCCGCGCCCAGGTGAGTTTGGCCGCGAACTTCGGTTTGCGTTGCGCACGTCGTTCGAACGCTGCGGACCACCGGTAGCCGATCGTGTAGGCCATGTTGTCGCCGATGAATGCGCCGAAAGCGCCCGCAGCGATGACGGCGATCAGCGGATACGGAGCATCGCCGGTGGCGACCGCGACCCCACCGACGATGACCGTGGTTTCGCTGGGCACGATGGGGATGACCGAATCGAGCAGGGCGACGATGAAGATGACCGCCAGGAACCACCAGTTGCCCGCCCAGTCGGCCAGCTTGTCCGTCGCGTCGCTGATCCAGCTGAACGCACTACCGATGAGGGCCGCCTGCGCAGTCATGGGCGGCAGGCTAACCGGCGGTCAATTGCTTGCGAATCCGTCGGGCCAGACTGGTGGCGCCCATGGCCGTACCGGTGGTGACGGTGAGGTGCCCCATCTTGCGACCGGCTCGCGGCTCGGACTTGCCGTAGAGGTGAAGGTGCGCGGAGCCGTGCTGCAACGCTTTCGCCCAGTTCGGCTCACCGTTGGCCCACATGTCGCCCAGCAGGTTGACCATCGCCACACCGGGCACCAGCAGTTTGGTGTCGCCCAGCGCCAGGCCGCAGATGGCGCGCACCTGCTGTTCGAACTGAGAGCTGACGCACGCATCGAGTGTGTAGTGGCCGCTGTTGTGTGGGCGGGGGGCGAGTTCGTTGACCAGGACGTCGTTGCCGACGACGAACATCTCGACGCCCATCACGCCCACGAACCCGAGTTCCTCGGCGATGTACGTGCCCAGTTCGCCGGCATCGGCGTGGCCGGTGCCCGGCAGGTTGGCCGGGGCGTAGCTCACGTCGAGGATGCCGTGCACGTGCTGGTTCTGCGAGACGGGATAGCAGGCCGTGGTGCCGTCCGCGCCGCGAGCCAGGACGACCGAGAGCTCGCGGGTGAGGTTCATCCGCTGCTCGAGCACGCACGTGACGCGACCCAGTTGCTCCCAGCCGGGGGCGAGATCTGCGTAGGACGCGCACCGAACTTGGCCCTTCCCGTCGTAACCGAGGCGCGCGGTCTTGAGGATTGCCGGAAAGGTGAAGCCGGCGGCGCTCGTGATGTCGTCGTCGCCGTCGATCACGATGTACGGGGCCACTGCGACGCCGATGTCGACGAGGAACTCCTTCTCGGCAACACGGTCCTGGGTGATGGCAATGGCGGATGAGGATGGGCGCACGGGGATGTGCGCGGCGAGTCGTTCCATCGCCGTCGCCGGTGCGTTCTCGAACTCGGTGGTCACCACGGCGCACGTAGCGGCCAGCTGATCGAGGGCGGCTGGGTCGTCGTACGCGGCGACGATGTGTACGTCGGACACGGCGCCGGCGGGCGAGTGCGGGTCGGGCTCGAGGACGGTGGTGCGGTACCCCATGGTCCGCGCTGCCATCACGAAGTAGCGGCCGAGCTGGCCGCCACCAAGGATGCCCAGCATTGCGGGCGGTGTGATCATGACCGTGTTCAGGCTGGTGGCATCCGTCATGCGGGTGGTGGCACTTCGCTGGCCGCGGCGACATCGTGCATGTGCCGGCGGTACTCGTTGAGGGCGGTGGCGAGCGTGGGGTTGGTCGCCGCGAGCAGTGCAACGGCGAAGAGCGCGGCGTTGGTGGCGCCTGCCTCCCCGATGGCGAAGGTGGCCACAGGGACACCGGCAGGCATCTGCACGATCGAGTGCAGGCTGTCGACGCCGTTGAGGTGACGGCCGGCGACGGGCACACCCAGTATCGGCACCGCGGTCTTGGCGGCCAGCATGCCGGGCAGGTGAGCTGCCCCACCTGCGCCGGCGATGATGGCCCGCAGGCCACGGTTGCCGGCGGCCTGAGCGAAGGCGAACATCTCGTCTGGCATGCGGTGCGCGGAGAGCACGCGGGTCTCGTGGGCGACACCGAACTCGGTGAGGACCTCGACGGCCTTGCTCATTGTCGGCCAGTCGCTGGCCGAACCCATGACGACGGCGACAAGTGGAGTGCTCACGGCGCACAGTCTGCCCGATGCAGCGGTCGTCGAAGTGTCGAGCCCGACCTTTCCGAGGGTTTCGACGGACGGCGGATTGGACGTCGGGTGGACGGGGGCATTGGACGATGGGGCCATGGCCACTCGTCGCGCGGTACCTCACCTGATTCTCTCACTGACGGCGCTGCTCGGCGCGCTGTTGGTGGCCACTACACCGGCTGCGGCGGGCGTCTCGTCGCCCGCGACGTTGCCCGAGTCGTTGCCCCAGGATGCGGACTACCACCCGTTGTCGCCGGTGCGGATCGCTGATACTCGTGGTGGGTTGCCGGTGGGTGCTGATTCGGTGCTGGATGTGGTGGTGACCGGATTGGCGGGTGTGCCGAGTTCTGGTGTGGGTGCGGTGGTGTTGAACGTGACGGCGGTGGACGCGACGGTGGGTGGGTATTTGACGGTGTTTCCGTCGGGGTCTGTTCGGCCGGTGGCGTCGAACCTGAATTTTGGTGTGGGTGTGGCGGTGCCGAACACGGTGATCGCGAAGGTGGGTGCTGGTGGGAAGGTGTCGATCTACAACTTCTCGGGTGCGACCGATGTGATCGTCGATGTGCAGGGCTGGTTCTCGACGGCCGGCGCCGACAGCGGGCCGGTGTTCACCGGCACCCAGTACGGCTGGCGCTTCGTGCCCTCGCACATGCTGCTGGCGCCGGGGGAGAGCAGAAACGGCCAACTGGTGCAGACCGGCATCGACGGCGCGCCCACTGGCGGCACACTGCCTGCCGGAGTCACCTACAAGATGACCGGTACTCAGGGCAACGTCACGGTTACCTCGCTCGGTGGCACGGCGATCAAGATCACGGCTGGCCCGACGATCGACACTGCGGTGGTCGCCGCCCAGATCCCCGACACGGACCTCGCTCCCATCATGACGGTCAGCGTGGCCAACTTGAAGCCCGGCGTGGTGATGATCGACGACGACAAGATCGTGTTTCCCGACCCGACGCTCCCCGCCGACTTCGGCGCCGGTGATGTCGTGCCGGCAGGGATGACCGCAGAGGGGGTGGCGCCGTTCACGTGGGAGCAGATCCAGGCGCGCATCTCGGCCCCCGACGAGTCGTTCAACGCGTTGGACGATGCCGCGGTGCTGGCCACGGTGGTGCGCTATCCGCTGGTGCTCCGTGGCGCCCCGCCGGCGGCGGGCGCGCTGGTCGTGGGCAGTGGAGGATCGTCGGTGATCGGCAGAGTGGTCGAGCCCGTCGGCCTGCCCACGCTGGTGGACGGTGACGCCAGCCTGATCTCGGTCGAGCTGGTGGGCCCGCAGGAGATCTACGACGACCTCGTCTACGATCTGCAGTACCAGGATCTTGTGGACATCGGCGCTGCTGCCCCCGTCGACGCGGCAACCCCACCGGCTCCTGACTTGCCGGCCGGACCCTCACGGAAGAACCACAGCAGGCCGGTCGCCGACCCGCCGGCCACACCGGACCCGAACAACCCGGTCGCTGGTCCGGGAACGGTGACGTCGGGTGGTGGTGGCGTCACGAAGAGCCGCGCGTGCAACGATGCCGGGCTCGCGAACCCGCAGGCCGGCATTGCTCTTGCCGAGTTCGCGCCTGCCATCAGCATCGAGTTCATTCCCACTCTCAATGCGTACATCCAGATCAATGACGGGACACTCAGGGGTGCCCGCTTCGAGATGGGTGGGAGCATCACGGCAACTGTCGCTGTCAAGGTCAAGTTCCAGCCGACGGCCAGCTTCTCGCTGGACTGCAAGTTGGCTGACCTGCTCTCGGTCGAGATGGCCGCCCCCGGGCCGCTCGCCGCCTTCCTCGACATCACCGGCGACACCGAAATGGATTTCAGGTTGGCAGCCACCATTGCCGGCGGGCCGAAGGCCGAACCCGGGTTCAGCTGCTCGGCGAAGGCCACGGTGGTGATTGGGTTCGCATACGACGCGCAGAGCGACAACCTGACCGACTTGGGTACTGCCGACATGCCGAAGCCGACGTGCAACGCCGACCCGAAACCCTCGGTGAACGACGGCAGCGATGGAGTCGGTGTGTCCCTCGAGATCACCATCGGTACACCCCTCGTCGCGCCCCTCGGCGTTCGTTTGGGCGGCAAGGTCATGCAGGGTGTCGGCAGGGTGCTGTCGTACTTCAACCTCACCGGCAGTTCGCTCGGCAAGGTCGAGGGTTTCAAGGCAGAGGTGGCACCACAACTGCGGTTCGCGATCGAGAACTCCACCAACACGATGGCGAACGAGAACGCCAAATCGGCGATCATCGCAGAGGTGGTGGGGAAGGCAACCGTCGAGATCAAACCGGTCACGTGGCTGCTGGGCGTTCTCGGAATCGGGCGCACCGGGGCCGGTTTCTCGCTGACGCTGTATCAAGAGACGCTGCCGTTGGCGAACACCTATCAAGCCCTCAACGCGGTCGACGGCGGCATCGTGGCGAAGGCCGGCAGCGACCCGCTGACGATCTCCCCGGCGGTCTTCGTCCAGGAGAACGATCAGCTCGTCCTGACGAGTGCGCTCGGGCCTGGAGGCGGGGGTTGGTCGACCTCGTTCTCCATCCCCGAACTGGAGAGTGCCCGCGTCTTCGAGAAGTCCGACATCGGCACACTCACCGAGAGCGACCTGTTCACCGTCTCGGTCATCGCCTCGACCGGCGCGCAAGCGGCGTATGGCAACACCACCATCAAGGTTGCCGCGACCATCAGCCCGGCACTGTGCGACGAACTGCGCGACGCGCCACGCAGTTTCGTGATGGTCGGCGATGCCCCGATGCACCTGTTCGGCTTCACCCTTCCCGTCCCTGCATGGGGCGGCTCGTTCAAGTTGCAGTGTGTCGAAGGAAAAGTGGAGTGGGATCCAACAGTTGTCGACCCGCTCGACTTCGATGACGGGGCGACGGTGCAGGTGAAGAGCCACGGACCCAAGGACGACACATGGACCATCAGCGGCGCTCCGTCATGGATGGCAGTGTCGCCGACGACCGGGCCACTCACCGGTGGGACCGAGGCAGACGAGGAGTCGGCCGACGTCGGGATCAGTACCGCCACCGCGGGCTCGGTCGATTGCTGGGCACCGCGCTCGGCGACCCTGACCGTGTCGACCACCCACAGAGGGTCCGCAGACCTCAGCGTGACCGAGGAGGACCCGTGCTCCCTCGAGTGGCAGGACGCGACGGTGACCGGCCCCGGCGCAGTCGTCGCGACCTTGATCACCAAAGGCCGTACGGGCGATGCGGCATTTGTCGGCGAGGCAGGCTTTCCCGATTGGCTCCACCTGGTCGAACCCAGTGGCGTCGTGTCGATGCCCAAGAACAACGGGAGTGAGATGTCGATCCCGTTCGGCTTCACCGTCGATGAGCGTTCCCCGAAGTGCACGCTGCAGTTGCCCCGTCACTACGACTTCGTCGTGCACACCAGCACGCGTGGCGACGCCACACTGACCATCACCGACCCCAAAGTCGACGCCCGCCAGGACTGCGGGCTGCGCTTCACGCCCAACACGCTGACCGACAGCGGTCACTCCGTCATGACGCTGCGCGACGATGACCTGGCCGACGACGAGACCGCCAACTGGGAGATCGACGACGCGACCGTGCCGGCGTGGCTGGACGTGGCGCCGATGAGCGGCACCATCGAGAGCGACGTGCAACTACAGGTGAACTTCGCACAGCTCGGCACACCCTTCGACCAGTGCGTCGGTCGGCCGCAGCGCACGGCCACGGTCATGGCGAATGCGTATGTGCCCACTGGCGTGCTCTCGACCAAGAAGGTCACCGGGCAGATCGTGATCACGCGCCCCGCAATCGCAGCAGTTGATTGCCCTGTCACGACTGGCGGGGCCAGTGGTGACCCGCACATGCACTCGCTCGACGGCGTGCCCTTCGAGGGCCAGATCCTGGGCGAGTACATCTACACCCGCACCGTTGCCGGCACCGCCGACCCGCTCGAGCTGGTCGTGCGCACCCAGCCGACCAACTGGTCCACCCTGTCGGTGGCCCCCACGAGCGTCAGGGCTGTCGCGCTCACGTACGGCGGCGCCACCGTCGAGGCATACGCGGGTGCCGGACCGATCGAGCTCCTCGTCGACGGCGAGCTGGCGACGCTCGCCGACGATGTGTCGCTACCGGTCGGCGAGGGCTTCTCCGTCACCCGCAGCGGTAACTCGGTGCGATTCGACACGCCGGCCGTGACGGTTCGCATCAGCACGTTCGCCTTCACGACGAACTTCCTCGATCTGCAGATCTCCGCCAAGGTGGGTTCGCCGTTGGAAGGTCTACTGGGCAGCCCGGACGGCAACCAGTCCAACGACTTCGTCGGTAGCGACGGAACTGTGTACACACCCGTCCAGATCCAGACCGCCGAGCAGCCCGCATTCTCCGACTTCGTGCTGTCGTGGCGGATCACCGATGAGGCGCAGTCGCCGTTCAGCCGCTCGTACCCCGAGTTCGGCATTCACAACCCCATCCTCGGCCCTGACCCGGCGATCCTCGCCGAGTTCGGCGACGACGTGGATGCAGCGATGCTCGGCAGCGACCAGATCTGCGACGGCACCATCACGGCGCAGCAACGGTATGGGTTGGCGCTGGAGGTGTCGATCGGGTCCGCGGCCGAGATCGACCGCTACATCTGCAGCTACGCCGTCGGTGGCGTCGCATCCGCCGATGGGGCACCGGTCGCCGGGCTGAGGGTGACCCTCGACGGCGTCGGGGTTCGTCCGTGCACGACGACCAGCGGCATCGATGGCCGCTACCTGTGCTTGATGACGATCGACCTCGACGAAGTGCGTGCAGCAACCGGACCGGTGATGCCGTTGGACGTGTCGGTGACCGGTCGTTGGCCGGGGCTGGGCTCGGTGGCCGCCAGCGGTTCGACCATGTTCGCCGACAAGGCCTCGTTCAACCACGGCCCGCCCTATGCGCTCGTGGCGCTGGAGGTGGACCCCGACAGCTTGCCGAGGATCGAGGTCAAGGGCAGCATGCATCGCGACGGGCTGGCGATCGTGGGGAGTACTGGGGTTGGTGCGCAAGCGTACGACGTCACGGGAGCGCGGTTGCTGGCGTGGAACGAGAGCTTCGAGACAGGTAGTGACGGCTCGTACTCGTTCACCCGTCTGCTACCGCCCACGGCGACGCGTGTGGTCCTGGTGACCTCCGTCGCGAATCCGGTTCAGGAGAGTTTCGACCTGTCGGTGTCGGGTCTGCACCTGGGCGCCAACCCGATCGAGTTCGACGTGGACTACACGGTGCCGACGGCAACCATCTCGGGCACCTTGACCAACGCAACGGCCGGGCTCGGCGGGTCGTACTACTTCACCGTCAAGCCCCGCAACGCGGTGGGTACGTCACTTCCGTACCAGTCGTTCAGCGCTGTTCCAGACCCGGCGACCGGGTTCTACACGGCAACCATTTCGTTGCCCCGTGCTTCGGCAACTGTCTCGGCATCCGTCGGTGTCGGGTCCTTCGGCGAGACGTTCGAGAGTGCCGTCGTGCCCCTTGTCGACGGTGCCGCCAGCGTTGGCCTCAGTGGGGTCTACGCCCCGCCATCGGTGACGTTCGCCGGCGACTTCCTCACGGAGACGGGTGGTCCGGTCGGTGTCACGGCGCTTGCTCAAATCTTCTTCTACAACGCGGCGGGCGGGTACGTCGGCGGTGGTGGCGGCTACGTGCCGGCGAACCTGTCGGACCTGACCTACGCGACCAGCGCGGTCGCACCGCTGACCGCCACGAAGGCACAGCTGACGGTTCACGTGGGTGCGCAGGGCGAGACGTTCGTGTCGCCGATGATCACCCTGCTGGCGAGCCAGCCGACGATCGTCGACTTCGACGTGCAGCTCGCCCCGGTTCGTCTGCACGTCAGCGGCACCCTCACCGACGCGGTCGGCGTGCCGCTGGAGGGCACCTTCCCGATCGACGTTCGTTTCCTCGACAACGACGGGATCCAGCGCTCCTACTCGGGCGTGATCGTCACTCCCGACCCGGTGACGGGCGCCTACGAACTCGACGTTGTCGGTCATCGCAATGCGACTTCCGCGACCGTCACCGTCCTCCTCGGCGCTGCCAACAACAACGAGAGTCGAACCGGAACGGTCGACGCGCTGCTGCGGGGCGACAACGAGTTCGTGTTCAACGTCGGCTTCAGCCCGCCGGTGGTGACGTTCAGGGGTCGGGTGACGGGTGCTGGCGGTGCGCCCTTGGGTGCCACGGTGCAGATGTACGTGTCGGCGCACGACGATCACTACCTGTCGGTGTACGGCCAGAGCCGTACGGTGCCGTTGGACGCTGAAGGCGACTACTCGTTCACGATCGTGATGCCGTCCACTGCTGTGACCGTGGAGCTGGAGATCCGCACCGGCGCCGCGATCGACTGGTTCCGCACCGGCGACGTCCCGATCGAGGTCGGCGCCAACACCGTCACGCTCGACGCCGACTATCGACCGCCAACCGCAACGATTTTCGGCACCCTCGTGAGCGCGCCAGGAGTTCCGCTGGCGCCGCCGTTCGTGCCTGGCGCGATCAGCGTCGGCGTCACGGGCTACAACTCCAACGGCGACACCACGATCTACACCCAGCCCGCTATCACGCCCGGTGCCGGCGGGGCGTACACATTCAACGTGACCCTGCCCCGCTCGACCACATCGATCGAAGTGCGCGCGTTCATCTCTGGTGAAGACTTCGCGCAGACGTTCACCGGCTTTGCGCCTGGCGTCCATCAGGACATCCCGTTCAGTGTGGCGTACAACCCGCCCCGCCTGAACCTGTCCGGGGTGGCGAAGAAGGACGGGTCGTTCGCAACCGGTCAGGTGCGGGCCAGCATTCGTCGCTACTCGTCGCCGACCACGTGGACCGACTGGAACGTCTACATGAACATCGGCGCCAACGGCGTGTACGGCAACAGCAACCTGCTGTTGCCGGTCGGCACGATCAAGACCGACATCACAGTGCAGCTGAACGGCAGCCCTACGAACTTCCCTGCCGTGGCGGACAACCTGGTGCCGGGCGAATTGCGCCCCGTCGTCGTCGACTTCGACGACCAGCAGACGACGGTGACGTTCGGCGGCACGTTGCAATTGCTGGGGGCGCCGGCGGTCGCAACGTCGCTCTACATCTCGGTGTTCGACGAGAACGGTGCGTCGCTGCCGTTCACCGGTCCCTCGCAGAACGTCGTTCCAGGCGCCGGCGGAGCGTTCGGGCCCGTCACCTTTGTCGTGCCGAACGAGACAGCTCGTGCCGTCGTGCACGGCTACCTGCAGGCGCCCGGGTGGGAGAACGGCTTCAGCGCCGAACACGAGATTCTTGGCGTAACGGAATTCGACGACACGTACAGCGAGTGGAACGCGGACGCCAAAGGCTTGCACATCACCGGCTCGCTGACGTCCGCCGGTGAGCGGGTGGTGTTGGACAACGATGACGACCACATTCAGTTCAATGTGGCCTACCACGTCCCCGGCTCGGAGGTCAGCACGGGTCGCGCCGCCGAGTATCAGGGGGACAACACGTTCGCCTTCGACATGTTCGTGCCCTTGGACGCAACCTCGGTCGATCTGGCGATCACCAATGCAGGGGCTTCCAATGAGTCGACCACCATCGACCCCCTCGATGATGCGGTGACCAACTACGAGTGGACCGTCGATGGGGTGACGCCAACTGACACGACCTTCATCGTGTACGGCAACCTGACGGACGGCGGCGTACCGATCACGTCGGAGCCGGAGATGACGTTCGAAGTCATCGGCTACGAGTACGTCGACTGGAACACGCCGTACGCGGAGGTGTGGCGTCGGGAGTTCACCGGAACGCCGATGGACACCGGGTACTACGGCTACGGCTGGAGCGACGTCCCACCGGAGGTGACGATGTTCCGGGTCAGCATCCGGATCAATGGTGACGACGCCGGATGGTCGCGTGGCTTCGATGGCATCGTGGTCGGCGACGTGAACCAGCGACAGTTCGACATCGACCAGGGAGCATCACGGCTGCGCTATCGCGGCAACACGATCCTCGATCAGTGCACGGCACCGCTGGTGTTCTACCGCGAGTTCTGGAGCTTCGCCGCCGAGCCCACCGAGGCCTACGACTGGGACACGCACACCTGGCCGGGCGGTGTGCTCGTCGACACGGTGCTGGTGATTCCGAACCTGACTGCCCCCTACGCGCAGGACACGGCGGTGCACCTGCCGTCCGAGGGCGCGTGGTTGGGCACGGTGTACTACGACCACAACAGTGGTGGGACCGGTAGCGGTGCATTCGGACCCAACGCGTTCGGCGAGTCCAACGCCGACGAAACGATCTCCTGCGGGTAGCTGTGCCGCCGAGCTAGACCAGGGCGCCCGCGCGCTCGCCGTCGATCACGGCGGCGTGCGCGCGGCGCGGGGCCAGGCAGTCACCCACGCGCTGCACGTTGACACCGGCGGCCTTCAGTTCGTTGTAGAGCCACTCCACCGGGTTGGGCGGCACGGCCAGCACGACCCAATCCGGGCGGCGTGTCTGGTTGCTGCCCGTGGGGTGGTGTTGCAGCGTCAGTTCGCCGCCGGCGAAGCCCATCGGCACGAGATCGGTGGATTGCACGATGCCCTTCGCGCCGGCCCGCATCCACCAGTTCTCCATGTCCAGGGTGATGCCGAGGTCCTGCCCGACGACCATGCCGGGCGTCACGATCTCGACGGTACATCCGCGGTCGGCCAGCAGTTCTGCCACCGACGTGGCGTGATGGAAACCGATCTCGTCGATGACCACCACATGGCCGAACGGTTCAGCTGAACTGTCGAGTACCTCGCGCACATCGGCGATCTGGACAGCATCGTGAGCCACCCACCACGGTCGATTGGGTTCGGCACCCATGGCCACGATCACGCTGTCGGGCTTGCGCTCTTCGATGAGACCGGGCCACACGCCCACGCCGTATTCGATGGAGACGCCGAGCCGGGCGCATTCGGTGAGCTGGTTGCGAATCAGGTCGCCGAACTCGGCGCGGTTGGGCACGCTGGCCGCCAGCCGCACCTGGCCGCCGGCCTGCGCCTCCTTCTCGCAGACGGTCACCCGATGACCCGCGCGAGCGGCGGAGATGGCGGCCTGCAGACCGGCCGGGCCGGCACCCACGACCAGTACCTTCTTCGGCTTACGGGTGATGCCGACGAGCGGCTCGGCTTCGCGACCGGTGCGTGGATTCTCGATGCAGCCCAGCCAGCGGTTGAGGCCCATGCGGCCGACGCACTCCTGGTTGCACGACAGGCACAGCCGGATGTCGTCGGTGGCGCCGGCGCGGGCCTTGGCGGCAAAGTCGGGGTCGGCGATCTGCCCGCGTACGACACCGACGAGGTCGCAATGGCCGTCGGCGATGGCACGTTCTGCCTGCAACGGATCCTTGAAACGGCCGACGCCGACGACTGGCAGATCGACGGCCTTACGGAAGGCGGAGGGGATGAACATCGCATAGCCGGGCGGGATGTGCATGCTCGCTTCGATCATGAACAGGCTGGCGGTGGCGACGCCGATGGACGTGTTGATGTAGTCGACCTGGCCGGTGGCTTCGGCGATCTGAGCGATGCGCACCGCATCGTCGATGGTGGTGCCGCCCTCGATCAGTTCGTCACCGCACAGGCGCACACCGAGGGCGAGGCGGGTGCCGATGACCTTGCGGACCGCGGCCACGATCTCGACCAGCAGACGGGCCCGGTTCTCGATGCTGCCGCCGTACTGATCGGTGCGCTTGTTGGTGGCCTGGCTGAGGAAGCCACGCACGATGGAGCTGTGGCTGCACTGCAGTTCGATGCCGTCGAAGCCGCCCTCTGCGCAGTGCTCGGCGACCAGGGCGTAACCGGCGACGATCTCGTCGATCTCGGCGTGCGTGACGGCTTTGGGCACCTCACGAAAGAGCGGGTCGGCGACGGCGGACGGCGCCCACACCGGCAGGCGTGAGTACATGCTGCTGGCCTGGCCGCCGTTGTGGTTGATCTGAGCGAAGATCGGCACCCGGTGGCGGTGGACTGCCTCGGTGATGGCCCGGTAGCCGGGAATCACATCGCGGTGGAAGCCGTGGATCAGCTTCTCGTACGGCCAGTCGGTGGCGTGCGTGCTGTGTTCCTCGGTGATGATCAGGCCCGCCCCACCAGCGGCGCGAGCTGCGTAGTACGCGGCGTGCTGCTCGGTGGGCTTGCCGTCGCGGGCGTAGTTGGTGAGGTGCGCGCTGAACACGATGCGGTTACGTGCCGTCACCGGCCCCAGTTGCAACGGAGTCCACAGGTACCGGTACGACATCGCTCGTCACCCTAGCGAGCGGTGCGGGCGGGCAGTCAGGCGCAGGTGGAGCACGGTTCGTAGTGGCGGAACATCCAGTAGGTGACCGCAACGGCCGCCAGCGCCACCAGCGTGAGCAGGATCTTCAGCCAGCGCTTGGGCTGCGACCACACACCCAGCCGATACTCGGCGAACTGGTAGACGAAGGTGACTGCGCCAACGGCGATCGTGACGTGTAGCAGCGCGGCAAATGCGACGCCCGTGATGGCGCCAGCTTTTCGCAGGCCCGACGGCCACAGCAGACTCAAGATCAGCGGGATGATGACGGCTCCGAGACCGCCGGCGACGAGTTCGACGTACCACTTGCGGTTGCCCATCCACGGCAACCACTCGCCCTGATCGAAGAGGTCGATGGTGGCGAACCAGCCGAGTACTGCGATGGCCAGCAGGCTGACGTAGCCGAGACCGGCGCGGACCTTGGAGACGCTCCACGCGGTGGGGATGCTGACCGCGCTCCACACCATCCAGCGTCGGATGAGCGGCGTGCCGAGGTCGGCCATCGCGTCGCGGAATACTCGGTCCGCCTGCAATTGCGTGACCGCGTCGGGCGGCACCACCCAATCCGGCTCGTCGCCCTGGCTGAACGGCGGCGTCAGCGCGTCGTGTACCAGTGCGGCTGCCAGGTGCGTTCCGGTGCGCGGCACCAGCCACGTGAACAGCTGCGGCACGGACGTGAGATCGGTGGTGAACGTGCGCTTGTCGCGGGGTACCACGATGTCGCCCAGGTGGCGGTCGCGGTAGGCCAGTCGATGCTCGAGGTACCACTCCTCGCGCGACTCGTCGTCGGCATGGCGCAGCACGATGCACCATCGTTCGCCGGGCGCCGCATCGGGATCGTAGAAGCGACTGAGTTCTTGCTCGATCTCCATGGCACATGCTCGCGCAGATCGCCACGGTCGCGATTCCTGACAGACTTCGATCATGACCGACATGAACATGACCGACATGAACATGACCGAAGCCGAGCGCAGCGAGTTCCTTGCTGCCGTGCGCATAGGAGTGCTGGCCGTCGAGCACCCGGGCCACGGACCGCTGGCGCTGCCCATCTGGTACCAGTGGGAGGACGGTCAGGTGCTGATCGGCATGGATGGCAC
>Ga0073905_10000577_pt1 | contig 17506 bp, 14 predicted proteins | sample KloWWTupernatant_FD_65482 | JGI IMG/M metagenome (GOLD analysis project Ga0073905, IMG submission 65482) | Active sludge microbial communities from Klosterneuburg, Austria, studying microevolution and ecology of nitrifiers - Klosterneuburg... | ecosystem: Engineered > WWTP > Aerobic digester >... | reverse complement strand
TCGCGCTGCCGTTCATGCCGCTGGTCATCGTGCTCGGCGTCTACTTCGGCGCCTCGATCCAGACGCAGGTTCTGGTGATCGCCTTCGTCATGTGGGCAAGCCCGCTGCGCGAGCTACGGGCGCAGATCCTGGCGCTCCGCTCCGCCGGTTTCGTCGAAGCCTCGCGGGCGATGGGGGCAGGGGCATGGTTCGTCGGGCTGAGGCACCTCCTGCCCGAGCTTGCGCCGCTCATCGTGCCGCAGTTCGTGCGCATCGCGCATGCAGCGATCCTCGTTGAAACCTCGCTGAGCTTCCTCGGCCTCGGCGATCCGCTGCAGGACAGCTGGGGCGCCATTCTGTTTCACGCCAATGCCCGCGCCGCCTTCCTCACCGGATCGTGGGTCTACTGGATCATGCCGCCCGGCCTCGCCGTCTCGCTGACGGTGCTGGCGCTGGCCTTCATTGGCTTCGGCTACGACGGCTCGCTCGCCCCGCGCATCCGTGTCGCCAAGGGCAAGCGCCCCGTCGCGCCCGAGGGGGCAGGGCCCGTCGCGGGCGCCGCCATCACCGCCACCGGCCTCCGCGTCAGCTACGACACCGAGTATGGCACCACCGAAGCGGTGCACGGCGTCAGCCTCACCCTCAGGCGCGGCGAACTTGTCGGCCTCGTCGGCGAAAGCGGCTCGGGCAAGACCACCGCCTCCCTCGCCATCCTCCGGCTCCTCCGTTCCCCAGCGCGTGTCACGCACGGCGCGGTCTTCCTCGAAGACGCCGATCTCCTCGCCCTCAGTGACACCGAACTGCGCGCCCTGCGTGGCCGTCGTCTCGCCCTCGTGCCGCAGAGCGCCATGAACGCCCTGAACCCGGTGATGACCATCGGCCGCCAGCTCGACGATGCGCTGGCCCACGGCGGCACCGCCGACAAGACGGCCCGCAAGCTCGCTGCCATCGGCTGGCTGGAAAAAGTCGGCCTCGCCGCCAGGCACTATCATTCCTACGCGCACGAGCTGTCGGGCGGCATGCGCCAGCGCGCCGTCATCGCCATCGCCATGAGCAACACGCCCGACGTGGTCATCGCCGATGAGCCGACCACCGGCCTCGACGTGCTGGTTCAAGAGGAGATCATGGCGCTCCTGCTCGATCTCAGAAAATCGCTCGGCCTCTCGATCCTGTTCGTCACCCACAACCTGCCGTTGATCGCCCGCCACGCCGACCGGCTCGCCGTGATGTACCAGGGCCGGCTGGTGGAAGAGGGGACGCCTGCGGCTATCCGCGCGCACCCGAAGCACGCGCACACCCGCGCTCTGTTCGACAACCTCCCCGCGCTCGATGGCGAAAAGCGCTGGCCGGTGCGCGCCATCAGCAACATGGCGCCGGTGATCGAGTTGCGCGGCGTCTCGAAGACCTTCCGCTCCTTCACCCTGCCGTGGGTCAAGGCGGGCGCCGGGCACAAGGCGCTGGACGATGTATCGCTGGCGCTCGCCCCGGGTGAAAAGCTCGGGCTTGTCGGTGGCAGCGGCGCCGGCAAGTCCACCATCGCCCGGCTGCTCATGGGCATGATCCGCCCCGACAGCGGCGAGGTGCTCTACAACGGCGAGGACATCGCCCGGCTCGGCCCGGCGGCCCGCAAGGTGATGAGCCGCGCCGTGCACATGGTGTTCCAGGACCCCTACCAGAGCATCCGCAACGGCCTCTCCGTCCGCGAGGTCGTGGCCGAACCGCTGCGCATCCACGGCGAGCGCGATGCGCGGGTAATCGATGCGAAAGTCCGCGCCGCGCTCGAAGCCGTGCGCCTGCCATCCACCGACGAGTTCATGGCCCGCCGTCCGGTGCAGCTTTCCGGCGGGCAGCGCCAGCGCGTCGCCTTCGCCCGCGCCGTCGTCAGCCAGCCCCGGGTGATCATCGCCGACGAGCCGACCTCGATGCTCGATCAGTCTGTTCGCATGGAGATCATGGACCTGATGGAAGACCTGCGCGTGCGCTTCGGCACATCGTTCCTGTTCATTACCCACGACATCGCGCTCGCCCGCCACTTCTGCGACCGGCTGATCGTGCTCGAGCACGGCCGCATCGTCGAGCAGGGCGAGGCCGACGAGGTCATCCACGAGCCGCAGCAGGACTACACCCGCCGCCTCATCGCGGCCGCCTGAGAGTACACATGCCTGCGTCACCCGCCCGCTCCGCCATCATCGAAGAACAGTTGCCACCGGTCTGCCGGGGCGAGTTCATCGATGGCATGTCGCGCGTGGCCGCCGCCGTCAGCATCGTCACCACCGATGGCGCGGCGGGCCGCGACGGCATGGCGGTGACGGCGATGAGCGCGGTGTCCGCCGATGCCGAGTTCCCCACGCTGCTCATCTGCGTGAAGTCGACGAGCCGTCCAGCGCCGCTCATCCGGGCCAACGGCGTGTTCTGCGTCAATGTGCTGGCCGAAAATCAGGTGGCGTTCTCCGACCTGTTTTCCGGCCGCAATGGCGGCGATCGCGACAGCTGGTTCACCCACGGCCGCTGGTCGCGGCTCTACACCAGTGCCCCCGCCCTCGATTCCGCCTTGGTCAATTTCGATTGCACCGTTGCCGAGGTCAGCGACGTGGGCACCCACCACGTCATCATCGGTTCCGTCCTTGCCGTACGCATCGCGCCGGGCCGACCGCTGCTCTACGCCAATCGCGGCTATGGCCGCCTGTCCGAATGAGGCTTCCGATGCTTCGCTTCGCCTTAGCCGCGCTCGTCGCAGCCGCGCTGCTCGTTCCCGTCGCAACGGCCCATGACGGTCATGTGCATCAAGCGCACGACGTCGCCGCCGACGCCGCGCCAAAAATCACCGGCTTCCGCATCGAGAAGGCCCCGGCAGGCGGCTGGACCGTCCTGCTCGACACCGCCAATTTCAGCTTCGTCCCGGACACCGCCGCCGATGCCGAAACCAACCTCGGCCATGCGCTGCTCTACATCAACGGCACCGCCCTCGCCGCGCTCTACGCACCCATCCATCACCTCGATGAACTGCCCTTCGGACCGCACGATTTTCGCGTCGTCCTCAACACCCGCGCGCAGGAAGAATACGCCGTCGCCGGGCGGGCCATCGATGCACGTCTCACCCTGACAGTAGAATAGGAACGACAATGCCCTCACAACGGCAGCTCCTGCTGATCCATTCGCATTACGGATCGCCACCGGGATTGTTTCAGCACGCGGTGGAACAGGGCGTCGGCACCATCGTGCGCGAACGCGACCTGACGCGCGCGCATTTCGATGCTGCGTCCGGTCTCATCACCACCACGCATATCGACCAGCTCGGCTTCCCCGTCTGGTCTGAAGCGGTACAGGCGCTGCTCGCGCGCGGTGACCGCTGGTTCTTCAACGGTCACATCCTGCGCGAGCTGATCCCCGGCCTCCGGACGTTCGTGCCGATCGTGAAGGCAAAGCGCGCCGATCTCGTGCTGACGCGGCTCCACCCGCACCCGATCTTCGAAGGCATCGAGCAGTCGAGCTTTGAGGAGAACAAGGGCGTCGCCGGGTTCTACGGCCGCGGCCACAACCCGATGCCGGATGGCGCGGTCGCCATCAATGGCGTGAGCGCAGCGAACTTCCCCGTCGATTGGGAATGGACGCTGCCCGGCGGCGGCAAGATGTTCTCGCACGCCGGCAACGACATCGGCGGCATGGGTTCGGTCAACAAGAGCCATGACCTTATCGCCCCGCGCCTCATTTCCTGGACCCTCGGAGACCTCGGCTGATGAGCATCCTCGCCATTAACCCCGGCACGTACTACCACATCGAGAGCCTCGAAGGCCCGCGCTACGCAAAGTACTTCGACCAGCTGGCGCGTCCCGAAGAACTGGCCGACCTCGATCTCACCCAGTTCAACGTCGTGCTCGTTCCGTGCCGCACGCCGGCGGACCGGCTCGCCCCGTTCGCCGACAAGCTGCGCGCCTATCTCGATCAGGGCGGCACCATCGTTTCAACCGGTGAGAGCGACTCCCAGCACTGGCTGCCGAACGTGAAGTTCACGCCGCAGCCGACGAACTTCTGGTGGTGGCTGACACCCGGCGCTGACCTTGGCGTGCGGGTGGCAAAACCCGAACATTCGCTGTTCACCTATCTTACCGAGAAGGACTGCACCTACCACCTGCATGGCTGGTTCGATGTGCCGGAGGGGGCCGAAGTGCTCGTCGTCAATGAGCGGAAGCTGCCGATCCTCTACGTCGATCAGGTCTCGACCAAGGGGCGCATGGTGGTGACCAGCCTCGACCCGTTCTACCACCATGGCAGCCACTTCATGCCGGCAACGACGCGCTTCCTTGACGGCTTCCTGCCGTGGGTGCGCGAACAGCTCGACGGGAAGGCCGCGTGATGGCCGAAGCAATCATCGTGCACGAGGCGGGGCGCGAGCTCCGCTATACCTACGCCGACCTGATGCACTATCACGGCTTCGGCTTCCCCGGCGGCGTGGCGCATGCTTTCAAGGTGTTGCAGCGCGCCCTGCCGCTCCTCAGCCCCGGAGGGCCGCCGGAGCGCCGCGACATCGCCATCCGCACGCCGTTCGGCGGGCCAGGCGCGCGCGACGCGTTCGAGATGGTGACGCGCGGCCTGACCGAGGGGCGCTACACCGTCGATCCGTCGCTGGCGGCGGTGGAACGGGGCGAAACCCTCAAAGGCTATGTGTTCATCCTGTCCTTTGGCGGCCGCACCGTGCGGCTGATGATCCGAGAGGGCATTGTGCGCGACGAGTTCATCGCGCTGGGTCGCAAGCAGGGGCGCACGCCGGACGAAGACGCGCGCCTCGAGTATCTGAAACACGAGATGGCCGACCGGCTGCTCGCACTCGCCCCTGAAGACGTCTACGACGCCGTGCTCGAACCGGCGGCCTGAAATGCGCTTCCGGCTGGTCCGCCAGCCGGGAGCATCTGACCTGCCGTTCCGTCTGGCGGCCCCCGCATTGCAATCCCTGAAACACCGAACTGGACATGGGGGTGCGGCTCAGTCAGCATTGGAGCCGATAGATTCCATGCGGGACTGCAAAAATTGGCCGTCGAGACATCACCACTAGCTCCCTTGCGCGAGCCGGTGTTTCGGACGCTCTGGATTGCAAATCTGTCGTCGAGCTTCGGCGGTCTCATTCAGGGCGTCGGCGCCGCTTGGCTGATGACCTCGATCGCCGACTCGGTCGATCTCGTGGCGCTGGTGCAGGCGTCTACCTCCCTGCCGATCATGATGTTCTCGCTGTTCGGCGGCGCCATCGCCGACAGCTTCAATCGCCGCCGGGTGCTGATTGGCGCGCAGGTGTTCATGCTCGTCGTGTCGGCGCTGCTGGTGCTTGCGACATACTCGGGCATGATCACCCCCTGGCTGCTGCTTGGCTTCACCTTTTTCATCGGCTGCGGGCTCGCCATCAACAATCCGTCCTGGCAGGCGTCGGTGGGCGATATCGTGCCGCGTCCGCTGCTCCCTTCGGCGGTAGCGCTCAACAGCATTGGCTTCAACCTGTCGCGCAGCTTCGGCCCGGCGGTGGGCGGTGCAATCGTCGCGGCCGCCGGCGCCGGGATGGCCTTCGCCATCAATGCGGTTAGCTATATCGCCCTGCTCGTCGCGCTGTTCCTGTGGAAGCCGGCGCCAAAGGCCGAAAGCCCGCTCCCGCGCGAGGCGATCGGCCCTGCCCTGCTGTCGGGTGTCCGCTATGTGGCGATGTCACCCAACATAATCAGGGTCATGCTGCGCTGCTTCATGTTCACCGTTGCGGCCATCTCGGTGCTCGCGCTGCTGCCTGTCGTCGCCGCGCGCATTCCGGGCGGCGGGCCGCTGACCTACGGCATCCTGCTTGGCGCCTACGGCGCGGGTGCGGTTGGCGGGGCGTTGCTGAGCGCGCGCCTGCAGCAGACGCTCCAGACCGAAACCATTGTGCGCATGGCCTTCGCCGGCTTTGCCGTCTGCGCGCTCACGCTGGCGTTCAGCCCGTGGCCTGTGCTGACTGGCCTTGGCCTCGCGATTGGCGGGGGGTGCTGGGTGCTGGCCCTGTCGCTATTCAACGTCTCCGTGCAGCTGGCCTCGCCGCGCTGGGTCGTCGGGCGCGCCCTGTCGATCTACCAGACCGCCGCTTTCGGCGGCATGGCGCTCGGCGCCTGGTTATGGGGCATGCTCGCCGAGGGCGTCAGCCTGCAGGCCTCGTTCCTTGTTGCCGCCGCGCTGCTGCTTGCGGGCGTTGTTGTCGGTCTCAAGCTGCCGCTTCCGCCCCGCTCGGCGCTGGATCTTGATCCGCTCAATCGCTGGAAGATGCCGCAGGTCGAGTTCGACGTCGAACCGCGCAGCGGCCCGGTGATGATCGAGATCACCTACAGAATTCGCCCGAACAATGTGCCGGCGTTCATGCGGGTGATGACCGAGCGGCAGCGCATTCGCCGCCGCGACGGCGCCCGGCGCTGGCGGCTGATGCGCGACCTTGGCAATGCCAGCCAGTGGATCGAAACCTACGAGGCCCCGACCTGGACCGAATATGTCCGGCACAACATGCGGCTCACCAAGGCCGACGCCAATATCAGCGAGCAGCTGCGGGCTCTACATGACAGCGAAGACCCGCCGGCGGTACGCCGCCTGATCGAGCGTCCGCCGAGCTGGCTTTCGGCGATCCGCAGCCGCCCGCACACGGCCGATCTCGGCCCGCACTGAGGCGGGCCGCTCGCCTTACATCACGCCGGCGGCGGTCATCAGCTGCACGACTTCCTGCGCGTTCAGCAGCGACGGATCGACCTTGGGATAGTCGAGCGTCGACAGCGGCGGCAGCGCCGCATTGGCCTCGATCCCGCTGCCGATGGCGTATTCGTAGCTGGTCCCGTCGCGCAGGATCGCCTGGCCCTTCGGTCCGGTGACGAAGGCGAGGAAGGCCTGCGCCGCGTCCGGGTTGTCCGAGGCCTTCAGCACGCCGCCGCCCGAGACCGAAACAAAGGCCCCCGGGTCCTGGTGGCCGAAGAAGTGCACGCCCAGCTTGTCCGAGCTTTCGCCCGTGCCGCCCTGGTCGCCGTAGTAGTAGTAATTGTAGATCAGTGCGCCCGCGACTTCGCCGACATTGGCGCCGCGCATGGCTTCAAAATTGCCGCGATAGACCAGCGCGTTGCGCTTGAGGCCGGCGAGGAAGTTGGCGGTTTCCTCACTGCCCTTGAGCTGCAGCAGCGCCGAAACGATGGCCTGGAAATCGGCGCCCGCCGGGGCTGCACCCCATTTGCCTTCCCATTCGGGCTTGGCGAGGTCGGTCATGGTCTTGGGCAGGTCGGCCTCGGACAGCAGATCCTTGTTGTAAACGAACATCGTGGTGCGCGCCGCGATGCCGGTCCACATGCCGCTCGCCGGACGGAATTCCTCCGGGATCATGGCGAGCGTTTCCGGGTTCACCGGCGAAAAGAAGCCGGCCTGCTCGACCATGGCCATGGCCGGCGAGTTCTCGGTGAGAAACACGTCGGCGGGCGAGTTGAGCCCCTCCTGGATGATCTGGTTGGCCATCAGGATATCGGTGCCCTTGCGGATCGCCACCGGCACGCCGGTTTCGGCCGTATAGGCATCGGCCCAGGCCTGCGTCAGCGCGGCGTGCTGGGACGTATAGACCGTGATGCCCTTGTCCTGCGCTGTGGCGGGGAGGGCGAGAGCGGCAAGCGCAAGCGCTGCGGCGAGGCGGCGAAGTCCGGTCATGCTCAAAATTCCCTTCAGTCGACCCACATCCGCCTCAGGTTGGAGGCGGATTTGTTGATGAGGTCGAAGTCTTCAGTCTTGCCCTCGCGTTCGAAAATGGCGCGGGCGGTGCGTTCGAGGTCGAACAGGATTTCGCGCTCGTCGGCGCGGCGGAACAGGCTCTGCGCCCAGGTCACGGCGACCTCGCGCGTACCGCGCGTTACGGGCTCCACCCGGTGCATCACGGTAGTGGGATACACAACCGCCGAGCCCGCGGGCAATTTGTAGGCTGCCTCGTCCCCGGACGTTTCCATGACGAGCTCTCCCCCGGTATACGTGTCAGGCTCCGCCAAGAAGATTGTCACAGAGACATCTGCGCGCATGTGTTCTGGCCCCATGATCGGGTTGTCCATATGCGACCCAAATTCCATCCCGGGCTCATATTTTCCGAACAGCGGCGGCGCAAACCGGCGTGGCATCACCGCCGCCGCAAACACCGGATTGGCCCGCAGCGCCGACACCACCTGCTCCTGCGCCGCCTCCAGCGCCGGCCCGGCGCCGAGCTGCTCGTTGTTCTTCACCAGCCGCGACGCCCAGCCCGAACTGAGGATTCCATCAACGAAAACGCCCCCCGCAATGGTCTCCCGCAAGCGGGCAAGCGCCGAAGCGTCAAGCACGTCGCTGATACACAGGATCATGAGCTTAGAACTCCGGACGAGGCGTGATCGCCACTTAGTTGACTTACTGGGTCAGCTTTTATATGCGTCCTGCCTGGCAGGCAAGTTGTCGCAGTAACATGGCGAGGGATTCAGTGGAACGTCGGACGCGTATGTGGATCGGCCTCAGCACGGCCCTTCTCGTCAGCACTGCAAGCGCCGAGCGCGTTGTCATCGCTCGCGAATCTCCGGTCGCCGATGCTGTGAAGAAGGCGGGCGCCACGGCCCCGGTCCCGCGGCCGCGCGTCCATGTCGCACAGGTCGAGGCATCCGGTGAGGGCGGTCCCAATGAGGGCGGCGGCCCGGTTCTGGGCACCATCACCGAGTTCCGGCTTTCGACCAACGACCCCAGCGCCTTCGTCTACGACGCCAAGCAGCAGGTGACCGGCTACGTCGATCTGGTCTCGGCGAGCTATGCTGCTGCCCACGCTGCGGCCGACGCATTGCGTGGAGCGGTCGCGGCCCTTGCCGAAGCACCGGGCGCCGAAACGCTTGAGGCCACTCGGGTGGCTTGGTCGGCGGCGCGCGCCGCCTATCTCGATACCGAGGCCTTCCTGTTCTACGCGGGTCCCGTGGATGGGCCCGGCGGGCCGTTCCCGCGGCTCAACATCTGGCCTGTCGACCCAGCCGGCATCGACGGACTGATCGCCGACGGTGCGCAGTCGCTCAATTTTCGCGCCCTGGCGCGCCTGAACAAGATCGAGCCGCCGGTCAAGATCACGACGGGGCTGCACGTTCTCGAATACCTGCTCTGGGGTGCTGATGGCGGGCTGACCGCGGAGGCCTTTGCGAGCGAGCCGCGTCGCGGCGAATATTCAGCCGCCGCGGCGCAGCTGCTGGTCAACGACCTCAGTGTCGTAAACGCAGCCTGGGCGGCGGGCGCCAACAACTACCGCGCGTCGGTCGAGGCGATGGACCAGCGCAACGCGCTCGGCCGGGCCTTCAACGGCATGGCCGCGTTGCTCGGCTACGAGATTCCGCTGCGCCGCATCGGGGCGGGCCTGTTTCCCGCCAATGAGAACTTCCAGCCCTCGCCGTACAGCGGCACTTCGGCCGAAGACAACCGCTTCGCGTTCGAGGGGGCTCGCAAGGTCTACTTCGACGCCGGTCTCGACAAGCTGGTGGAGGCCACCGACGCGGAGCTGGCCGGCAAGATCGTCGTCGGCTTCGAGGCAGCGGATGCTGCGCTTGGAGCGATGAACGCGCCCTATGAGCGCTTCCTCGCGCCGCCGGCCGGCAGCGCGGATCGCGCGACCGCCGAGGCCGCCGTCAAGGCGCTCACCAATCTCGCGCGTGATCTTCGCCAGGCCGGCAATCGGCTCGGCATTCTGGTCGTCGTTCCGGGCATGTAGCCCAGCCTGCCGGCATTGCTGCCGGCCCGGGCACATCAAGCCCGGCAAGAGATCAACTTATCGTCCGGGCCACGCAGGGTCGTGGTGCGCCGGATCAACAGGAGGGACTTCAATGCTGACTCGCAGCCTTCTCACACTGGGCGCCGTCCTTATGGCCAGCACCGCGCTCGCCCAGGACATCACACCCGCCGCAGACTTCGTGACCGACAAGGCCAACGACTTTCGTGGTCTCGCCTACGGCGCCGACGGCAAAATCTACGTCTCGGGCCACAAGGGCGATCCGTCGGCCGAGACGGGCGCGCAGACGGTCGTCGTCGTTGGCCGCCTCAATGCTGATGGTACGCCCGACACCGCCTTCGGAGAAGACGGGTTTGCCGAGGTCGACCTCGGTGCCGGCCTCGTCGAGCAGTCGCTCGCCGTCGCGCCGCTCGCCAATGGCGATGTTGTCGCTGCGGTGAATGCCAACGAAGAAGGCGGCGGCGTCTCGGTTTACCTCGTGCGCTTCGATGCCACCGGCAAGCAGGTGACTGGCGCCTGGGGCGGCGAGACGGGCGCGCTTGAGGTCGTCTTCGGCTGGCCCAATGCCAACAACGACGCCTTCCCCGATGCCGAGAAGCCCCCGCAGGACACCGCCTGGGATCTCAAGGTCGACAATTCGAGCGGCACCGAGAAGCTCGTTGTCGCCGGCCACGGTTCGGCCGCCGAGGGTTCGGGCCGCACCGACGCCGACCGCTATGTCGTGCGCCTCAACGCCGCTGACGGTACGGCGGACGCCGGTTTCAACGGCGGCAAGCCGTTTACCTACCACTCGGCTCAGGCGTTTGCCGAAGGCGGCCGCCGCGTGAGCGTCGAGGCCGATGGCGCGATCATGAGCGCCGGCTACACCAACCTCGGTGACGGCCTGCGCAACCACTTGATCCTGATCCGGCTCAATGCGGATGGCTCGCTTGACCAGAGCTTCGGCGGGTTCGTGTCGCCGCAGTCGTCGGCCGACGCGGTTGGCCTCGCCGCCACGCCGGGCATCGCGGTGTTCAATCCGCTCCTCGCCGATGGTGGTTTCGCCGAAGGCTACGCGGCCGTTCGTCTGTCGGATGGCAGCTACGTGACCACCGGCTACGGCGGCGCGACCGGCGAAGGCGTCGCCTCGACGCTCGGCTTTAAGACCACCGAGGCGCCCGATGTCGTCTCGTTCAAGGTGAAGGGCAATGCGCTCGACACGACGTACGGCACGAACGGCAGCGCCGTCGTGCAGTCCGAAGGTCTCGGCCTCACGACCGCTGAAGATCGCGGCCGTCTTGTCGTCGCCCTGCCTGGTGACCGTACAATGCATGTAGGCTTCTTCGGCGGCATCCCCTCGGCGATCGTTCTCGACGCCTCGGGCAAGCTGGACACCACCGTCAGCGAAGACGGCATCCTTGCGCTGCCCAACGATACCGTGGCCTCGCAGTTCTTCGGCGCAGCCGTGTCGCCGGATGGCAAGCAGGTCGCGCTGTCGACAAACAACAACAAGGCCGGCGCGCGCGTGGTTCTGCTCAACCTCTGAGCGTCGCTGTTGCGCAAATGAGAAGGGCGGCTCCCACCGGAGCCGCCCTTCCTCTTTCATGGTGGGTCTGGCCCTACCGGGCCGGAACGGGCGCCTCACCCGAATAGTCGTAGAAGCCGCGGCCCGTCTTGCGGCCGAGCCAACCCGCGTCGACATACTTCACCAGCAGCGGGCAGGGCCGGTACTTCTGGTCGCCGAATTCGCGCTGCAGGATCCGCATGATCGACAGGCACGTATCGAGCCCGATGTAGTCGGCCAACATCAGCGGGCCCATCGGATGGTTGGCGCTGAGCCGCATCGCGGTGTCGATCGCTTCGACACTCGCGACGCCCTCGGCGAGCGCGAAGATGGCCTCATTGAGCATCGGGATCAGCAGGCGGTTGACGAGGAAGGCGGGCGAATCCTCAACCAGCGCGTTGACCTTGCCCAGGCGATCGCTGACCGCGACAACTGCCGCAACCGTTGCGTCGCTGGTCGCAGCTCCACGGATGATCTCGACAAAGGTCATCACCGGGACGGGGTTCATGAAGTGCATGCCGACGAAGCGGCTGGGATCGGGTGTCGTCGCCGCCATGCGCGTCACCGAGATCGATGACGTATTGGTCGCAAGGATTGTCCCGGCAGCTATGTGGGGCGCGATGCCTGCGAAGATCTTGCGCTTGATCGCCTCATCCTCGGTCGCCGCCTCAATGATCAACTGGCACTTCGCGAAGTCCGCCACAACTGTGGTGGTGGCAATGCGGGTCAGCGCCTGCTCCTTGTCAGCGACGGTAATCGTGCCCTTGCGAATGGTGCGGTCGAGGTTGCTGCCGATCGTGGTCAGCGCGCGTTCGAGGCTTTTCGGATCGAGATCGTTCAGCACGACGTCATAGCCGGCGAGCGCGAGGACATGGGCGATCCCCGAACCCATCTGCCCGGCGCCGATGACGCCTACGGTGACGATCTGGGCTGGGGTCGCTTCATCCGTGGTCGGGTTCATTGTTTCCATCTGTTGCCGCGCGGCTCCTCATCATGACGCTGGTGTGCCGCGGAACCGGATGAAGTGCAGCACGCCGAATCGCAGGACGATCCGGCATGCGCTGTCGTGGGGTATTCGTCTAGGCCTTCGGCGCGGTCGCCGGCCAGTCGTTGACCGGCACGCCAATGCCCAGAATGGTGCGCAGCATGGTGACGATGGCGACGTGAATCTCTTCGCCCATTCCGTCCGATGTCGGCAGCGTCGATCCGGTGACGCCGTCGATCAGCCCGTCGAGCGAGCATGCGAGCAGCATGCGCCGCTCGGTGGCCTCGTCATGGACGATGTCGGGGCGCCCCAGCACAGCAGCGAGGGCCGCCGCAATGCCGTAGCCGCCCCAGTTCGAGACGGTCACCGGCACGGCAGCGTCGGTGATATGGGCCGGCACGATGCCGCCATTGTACTGCTTGTCGCCGTAGATCAGCAGATCGCGCAGCGCGCCGTCGGCGTTGCCCATGCCGATCTCGTTGCCGCCGTCGCCGATACCGATCGTCGGGATGCCCTTGGCTTCGCAGGCCTTGAGCAGCGGGTCGACCTTGCCGATGTACTCGGTGCCCGGGCGGCCGCGGCTGAACAGCAGTTCGCCCTCAGGGTTGGCGCCTGCCTTCTCGATGGCGATGACCGCGCCCACATTGTGGTTCTCGACGAGGTCGGCGGCCTGCGCCTTCGCCTCTTCCCAGTCGAGGGGCGAGGCGAGAATCGCCGCCGCATGCTGGGCCGACTTCGGGTCGCCGCACAGCTTGGCCGCTTCGAGGCTGAGGGCGCGCAGGCCGACGGCGTGAAGTATCTTTGCCATCGAGCCCATGAGCTGCTCTTCGATGAGAATCACCGGAACGGCGCCAAGCCCAAGATGCACCGCGCGGGCGAGAACGGCCGCACCGACCGGGCCATCCGATTCGGCAATATTGGGGTCGATCCGAAGCCGGTTGGGGAAGCCGGTGGCGATGACCACGAGCTGGCCCTGCTTGACCTTCTCGAGCTGCTTTGCGGCGAGGTAGCTCAGCGGCTTGCCGTAGAACTTGCGGAACACGCTGTAGGCGATGTCGATCACGTCGCGCTGCGGCATGTCGATCGACAGCAACTGGTCGATCTGGTTGCAGATCAGCATGGCCTTGTCGCCTTCGGGCAGGTCAAGGTCCCACCGCGTGGTCGTCGCCGGCACCTCGTAGGGCAGCACGTCCGGCCGCGGCGAGCTCGCGTTGGCCTTCCAGATGCGCGTATCGACGCCGTCACCGACGAGCGTGCGCAACAGGCGTATGAGCGCCGTGTTGACGTGCAGCGGCAGGCCGTCTGCGGTGGGGCCGACATAGCCCGTGACGCCATCGATGAACCCGGCTGCAGCGCTGGCGCGCAGGATCTGCTCCTCGATCTCGACGGTGTGCAGCACGTCGGCGCGGTCAAGCAGCACCGCGAGCGCGGTGGCAACGCCATAGGCGCCCCAGTTCGAGACGGCCGCCGCGACGAGCGCATCGACTTTGTTCACCGGCACGACGCCGTCGTCGCTGGTGCCGCTGGGGCCGATCGAGTTGCGCAGCTTGCCCGCGAGACCTTCGCGAATGCTGCCCATGCCGATCTCATTGCCGCCATCGCCGATGCCGACCGTCGGAATGCCACGGGCGCTGCAGGCTTCCAGCACCGCATCAGCCTTGGCGAGGGCATCCGTCGTGTCGAAGCCGCGGCTCGTGTTGATACGGCCCCTGGCGTTTTCGCCGCCCTTCTCGATGGCGACAAACGCGCCGACATCGAAGCGAGACAGCAGGTCCGCGGCAAATGCTTCGGCTGCCTTGCGGTCAGCCGGCATTCCGATCACCGAGGCGACGTGGAGTGCGCCGGAGCCGCCCCGTGCCCGGAGTGATTCTTCAGGCGATACGCAGCGCAGGCCGGCCGCGTGCATCACCGCGATGGTGGCATCGACGATCTGCTCCTCGACGAGGATGAAGGGGATGGCGCCGAGGCCGATGTGCAGCGCGCGGGCCAGGGCAGCGGCGCCCGGAGGGCCGTCAGTCTCGGCAATCGACAGCGAGACGTGGGGACGGTCGAGCCACCCGGTCGCGATCAGGGCGATCTTGCCGGGCGACAGCGCCTTTTGCAGCGTGCTCGCGGCGCGCAGCGAGAGCGGCATGCCGGCCTCGCGGCGGGCCTCGTCATAGAGGAGGCCGATAACGCGACGCCCGGACATATCGATGCTGACGAGCTTGTCGATCGCATCGCAACGTCGCTCGATCTGAGGCGAGACTTCTAGGTTGGGCATCGGGTGTTCGAGCCTTGCTGACGGTTAGGAGGGATTGGAGACGTCGCAGGCCTGCAGTTCACACTGCCGCGCCACTGTGCCGAGTTGCGAAACACAATATTCGGCGTCACTTGACTGGCTGCTCTGGACTGGACTGGTATTAGTTACGGGTGGGTTCTGGCTTTTGTCAATCGACTTGTTCGGGCTGGAAAAAAGTCTGGAAAAGCCGGATTTTCCGGCATTGTGGCGCAATTCTAGGCGCGAAAAAAGAGATTCCAAAACCCAATTGACGGCTCCGATTCTTCGACTATGGTCCACACCATACCAGTCCAGATGGGCTGGCGGGGCAGCGTCGGCAAGAGCGGGGTACATACGTGGGGTGGACCATGACCGGAGCAGAGTGTCTGGCATGAGCGTTGGCGCGGTTCCATCCCCCAGCAATCTTGCTGGGCCGAAGTTGCGTCCATTCGAGCGACCGGAAAGACGTGGCGAGCCGCTGCTTTCGGTGCGCGACCTGCGCGTCCAGTTCGGCCGGCTCCATGCGGTCTCGGGGATCTCGCTCGATGTCTGGCCCGGTGAGTTCCTCGGCATCGTCGGCGAATCAGGATCGGGCAAGAGCGTCGCGGCGCGTTCCGTGATCAACCTGCTGCCGTCTTCCGCCAAGCGTTCGGGCGATGTGTTCTTCGAAGGACGCAGCGTGTTCTCGATGAGCGAGGCGCAGCTGAAGCACCTGCGCGGCGGCGAGATCGGCTTCGTCTTTCAGGACGCCATTGCGGCCCTAGATCCCGTCTACACTATCGGCACGCAGCTCATGGAAGTGTTGCGCGCCGGCGGAGAGTGGAAGGGCAAGGCGGCCGCTCGCCAGCGCGCCCTCGACCTGCTTGCCGAGGTCGGCATTGCCGATCCGGAGCGCTGCTTCATCAGCTATCCGCACCAGCTTTCGGGCGGCATGAAACAGCGCGTGGTGATCGCCGCGGCGCTGATTTCGAATCCCAAGCTCATCGTCGCCGACGAGCCGACTACGGCGCTCGACGTCACCGTGCAAAAGCAGGTGCTCGAACTGCTGCAGAAGGTGGCGGTGTCGCGCGGCGTCGCTGTCATCCTCATTACCCACGACCTAGGTGTCGTTGCTGAAGTCTGTCATCGCGTGGCGGTCTTTTACGGCGGCCTGCTGGTCGAGGAGACGGTGACCGAGACGCTGTTCAACCGGCCGCGGCACCCGTACACGGCGGCGCTCATCGAATCGCTGCCGCGGCTTGGCCGGCGGGTGCCGTTCAAGTCGATCCCCGGCTCGCCTCCGCGCATCCTTGCCGCGCTTGCGGCCTGTCCGTTCCAGCCGCGATGTTCAAACGCCGTGCCGGGTTGCACCGAAGCGGTGCCGGCTGAAACCGGCGACGCAACGCACCGCTTCCGCTGTCTGAATCCACGCCCATGACCCACCAAGCACCAGTCGAACCGATCATCCAGGCGACGAACCTGAGGCGCACTTTCGTCAGCGGCCAAGCCCTTCTGGGCAAGCGCAAGACAGTGGCCGCCCTCGATGATGTGTCGTTTGAGGTGCTGCCCGGAACGACGTTCGGCATCGTCGGCGAATCTGGATCGGGCAAGAGCACCACGGCACGCGTCCTGTGTGGGCTCGAAAGCATCGACTCGGGGTCCATCGCCGTCGATGGCCAGAACGTCACCAGCATCCGCAGCCGTGCTGACATCCTCCGGTTCCGCCGCACCATGCAGATGGTGTTCCAGGACCCATACGCCTCGCTCGATCCGAACTGGCGCGTCGGCAATCTCATCGCCGAAGGCATGCGCGTGCACAACCTGTGCTCCGCCTCCGAGCGGAACTCCAAAGTCGCCGAACTGCTGCAGCAATGCGGTATGCCGCCGGAGGCCGCGACACGCTTTCCGCACGAGTTTTCGGGCGGTCAGCGGCAGCGCATCTCGATTGCACGGGCGCTGGCGGTGGAGCCCAAGATCTTGGTCCTCGATGAGCCGGTGTCGGCCCTCGACGTCTCCATCCAGGCGCAGATCCTGATTCTTCTGCAATCGCTGCAGAAGGAGAGAAATCTCACCTACGTGCTGATTTCCCACAACCTCGCAGTTGTGGAGCAGATGTCCCAGCAGATCGCTGTGATGAAATCGGGGAAGATTGTGGAAGTTGGCGATGCGGAGTCGGTCATCCACAACCCGTCTCACGAATATACTCGTGAGTTGATCAGATCTACTCCGACGATCGACTGAATCGCTTAGTGAAGTTCATGGGAGAATGTGCATGAGGAAACTTATTGGCGTGGCCGCTGCCGCGCTGGTTGCCGCGCTCGTCGCGCCGGTGGCTATCGCTCAGGACAGCGCGCCGTTGTACATCGGTCAGGCGGTCAAGCCGACCCAGTTCCACCCGCTGCTCGCCCCGCCCGGCGGCCGCGAAACCCGTGCCATCAAGCGCCAGATTTTCGACGCGCTGGTGGTGCAGGGCGACGATCTGCGCGTCGCGCCGCAGCTGGCCGAATCGTGGGTCGTGACCGACGACAAGGTGTGGGTTCTGAAGCTGCGCGAGGACGTGAAGTTCCACAACGGTGAAGTGTTCAACGCCGAGACCGTCGCGTTCAACCTCAACCGCATGCTCAATCCCGACAGCCCGGCCGCAAACTCCTCGACGCTGCGCACGCTGGTCGAGTCGGTCGTGGCGAGCGGCGAATACGAAGTGACGATCACGACGAAGGTGCCGGCGCCGACGCTGCTCACCACGCTCGCCTTCGTCGAACTGCCGCCCAAGGCCCTGATCGAAGAGATCGGTGACGAGAAGTTCGCCGAGCATCCCGTCGGAACCGGCCCGTTCGAGTTCGTGTCGCGTGATGGTTCGACCGTCGTGCTGAAACGCAATGACAGCTTCTGGGGCGGCAAGCCGGCGAGCCCGGAAATCACCTTCCAGACCATCCCGGAACTCGCCACCCGTATCGCGGCGCTCAAGGCCGGCGAAATCCACATCGCTGACCAGATCCCGCCCGACCAGATCGGTGA
>Ga0073905_10000575_pt1 | contig 17529 bp, 15 predicted proteins | sample KloWWTupernatant_FD_65482 | JGI IMG/M metagenome (GOLD analysis project Ga0073905, IMG submission 65482) | Active sludge microbial communities from Klosterneuburg, Austria, studying microevolution and ecology of nitrifiers - Klosterneuburg... | ecosystem: Engineered > WWTP > Aerobic digester >... | reverse complement strand
CGGTCTTCAGTGGCACCGCTACGCAGCGTGCCACGAAACGCCACGCCTGTGTTTCTGAGGCGCGATTTGCGGCAGGGCCGATTACTTCGCTCACTGCGTGTAAGCCGGCCGAACCCCCCACTGGGGGGCGCCCCCAACGGCCTGGCAAAGCCAGTTCCGTGGGGGCCTGGACCGGCCCGCTCGGCGGCCCCTGGGCTGGCCTGCTCCGCGGCCGCTTGACCTTTCATACCCTTCGGGTGGCGAGCAGCGCCACGGAGCAACTGACATGGCTCTGAGTAACCTTTCCGTCAATTCCAACGCGCTGGCCGCCGACGGCCGTTCGCTCGATGCACTGAAGCTTCAGGCCGGCAAGGACGGCGCCGGCGCCATCAAGGAAGCGGCCAAGCAATTCGAGGCGCTGTTCATGCGCGAACTGATCAAGAGCATGCGCGAGGCGACCATGAAGTCGGGCATGCTCGACAGTGCCGGAGGCGACCTGAGCGCCGACCTGCTGGACCAGCAGCTCGCGGTGCAGATGACCGGCATGCCGGGCGGCTTGTCGGAGCAGATCGCGCGCCAGTTGTCCCAGCGCATCAACGGCAACGACGGCGCGGCCGCCGTGCCGGCCACACCGACCGCATCGTTGTCGTACGGGGCCACACCCACTGTGCGCACCACAGCCAGCCAGGCCGATTTCGTGCAACGCCACACCCAGGCGGCACAGCGGGTCGAACAGGCCAGCGGGATCCCGTCGGCCTTCATGCTCGGCCAGGCGGGCCACGAGACCGGCTGGGGGCGCAGCGAGATCACGATGGCTGACGGAACCCCGTCTTTCAATCTGTTCGGCATCAAGGCCACCGGTGGCTGGACCGGCAAGGTGGCGGAAATCACCACCACCGAATATGTCAACGGCGCAGCACAGAAAGTGGTGGCGAAGTTCCGCGCCTACGACTCGTACGAAGACTCGATGCGTGACTATGCCCGCATGATCACGCAAAGCCCACGCTACGCGCAGGCGAGCCAGCAGACCGCTTCCGCGCATGCGTATGCGACCGGATTGCAAAAGGCCGGCTACGCGACCGACCCGGAGTATGCGTCCAAGCTCAGCCGGGCCATCAACAGCACACTGCAGCTGCAACGGGCGCAATCGATATGACAAGCGCTGACGCACATCTGATCGCGCCCGTCGCCCCGCCGCTGGCGCGCCACTAGAGCCATGTCCAGTCTTCTGAACATCGGCACCAGCGCGCTGCTGGCCAACCAGCAGGTGCTGCGCACGACCGGCAACAACATTGCCAACGTCAATACCGCCGGATATTCACGCCAGAACGTCCAGCTGAACAGCATCGAAGGCCAGTATTCCGGTTCGGGTTACTACGGCCTCGGCGTCGAGGCGGCCACGGTCATGCGCAGCCACAGCGACATGCTGACCCGCCAGGTCGCGCTGACCGGGTCGGTCGCGGCGGCCGACCAGTCGCGGCTGGACCAGCTCAAGAAGCTCGAAGACCTGTTTGCCGGCGGCAAGACCGGCCTGGGCGCAGCGGTCAACGACATGCTCAATGCATTCTCGGATGTCGCCAATGCGCCGACCGACCTGACCGCGCGCACCGTCGTGCTGGCCCGGGCCGACGAGACCGCAGCGCGTTTGCGCTCGGTCAGCGACAACCTGAGCAATCTGCGCGCCAGCCTGCAGCTCGAACTCAAGGCCAACGTGCAGACCGTCAACCAGCTGGCCTCGCAGATTGCCGATGCCAACCGGGAGATCCGCAACCAGCAAGGCAGCGGCCATACACCGAACGACCTGCTGGACCAGCGCGACGAGTTGATCCGCAAGCTCAATACCCTGGTGCAGACCACCAGCATACCGGCCGATGACGGTTCGATCGGCATCTTCGTCGGCGGCAGCCAGCCGCTGGTGCTGGGCACCAGCGCTTCCCAGATCACGCTCAAGCCCGATGAATTCGGCGACCCGTACAAATCCAAGCTGACGATGCAACGCGGCAGCCTGACCGTGGTGCTCGACGAAGGCAGCCTCGGTGGCGGCGCCCTGGCCGGTCAGCTGCGCTTCCAGAACACCGACCTGGTCGATGCCGGAAATCTGCTCGGACGCATGGCGCTGGCCCTGGGAACGGTATTGAACCAGCAACACAGCCTGGGGCTGGACCTCGATGGCGCGCCTGCAGGCAATCTGCTGACGCTGGGGCCGATTCCCGATGGTTTGCCGGCGCTGGCCAATACCGGCGGCGCCAGCATCCAGGTCGCGGTGCAGACCACACCTGCCAGTGGCGCAGCATCGCTGTCCGCATCAGACTACGAGATCCAGTTCACCGGCGCTGCGGCCGGTACCGTGCGCCGTGTATCGGACGGCACGATCACCGCGTTCGGTTCGGTGCCGATCCTGGTCGACGGTCTTTCGCTGCAGGTCACCGGCGCCGCAGCGGCTGGCGACCGTTTCATGATCACGCCTTACCGGCAGGTCGCGCAGTCGGTCGACGTGGCCATCGGTTCGCCCCGGGCACTGGCCGTTGCCAGCCCGGTCGTGCCCAGCGCCGGCGTCGCCAACCAGGGCTCGCTGGCGCTGCAGACGCTGATTCCGCAACAAGCCGGACCCAACCTGACGCAGACCGTAACGCTGACCTTTACCGGCGCCGGCAGCTTTGATGTGGTGGGCACCGGCACCGGCAACCCGACCGGCGTTGCGTACGTACCGGGCCAGCCGATCAGCTACAACGGCTGGGCACTCACGCTCAAGGGCTCGCCCCAGGTCGGCGACACCTTCACGGTGCAGGCCAACGCCTACCCGGCGATCGATGCCGGCAACGCCCATGCGATGCTGGCGATCCGTGATCTGGCCCTGTTCGACGGGGCCGCCACCACCGACGGTTATGCCGGGATGATGGCCGCGATCGGGGTGCGGGTGCAAAGCGCCGGATTTGCCGGCGCAGTGTCGCAGTCCATCGCCTCCAATGCCGCCGCCGATCAGGCGGCACTGGCTGGTGTCAACCTGGACGAGGAAGCCGCACGCATGCTGCAGTTCCAGCAGGCCTACCAGGCGTCGGCCAAGCTGTTGCAGGTGTCGCAGACGCTGTTCGATTCGCTGCTGCAGAACCTGGCCCGTTGATGCGTCTGAACCGGAAGTAAAGACATATGCGTATAGGAACCGCCAACGTTTACGAAACCTCGCTGGAGCAGTTGTACAAGCGCCAGAACGAGATGCTGACCCAGCAGGAACAGCTCAGTTCGGGTTTGCGGGTCAACCGTGCCAGCGACGATCCGATCGCCGCCGCGCAAGCCGAGCGTGCCATGGTGCGACTCAACCGCATCGACACCGACCAGCGGGCGCTGGAAACCCAGCGCTCGGCCCTGTCATCGGCCGAGGCCGGGCTTGGCGAGGCGCTGGGCCGGATGCAGGACCTGCGCGAGCTGGTGGTGGCTGCCGGCAATGCCGCCTTCAGCCCGGCCGACCGCAACACGCTGGCCAAACAGATCAGCAGCCTGCGCGACCAGATTTTCGCCATTGCCAATCGCACCGACAGCAACGGTGTGCCACTGTTCGGTGGCCTGGGCAGTGCCGGCGCGCCGTTCGCAGACATTCCCGCCGGTGTGCTGTTCCAGGGCGCTTCAGGCCAGCGTGCAGCGACCACGACGGCGCTGCCCGGAGCGATGAATGGCCAGGCAATCTGGATGGATGTGCCCAGTGGCAACCGCACGTTCGAGGTGTCGCTGGGAGCCGGCAATTCCGGCGGCGTCTGGACCGACACCGGCCATGTGGTGTCACCAGCCCTGTTGACGGGCCAGGACTACCGCATCGACTTCACGGTGAGCGCAGGCGTGACCACCTATGACGTGGTCAACACGACGACATCGGCCACTGTGCTCAGCGCGCAGCCCTATACCAGCGGCGCGCCGATCCAGTTCGACGGCTTGTCGGTGCTGCCACAAGGTGCACCGGCCAATGGCGACACGGTCGTCATCGCACCGAGCACGGCGCTGAACCTGTTCAACCTGCTGGACGGCACGATCAACAGCATCGACAACGCGGCCAGCGACAACAAGCTGTCGCAGGCGATCGCGCTGTCGCTGGCGCAGATCGACACCGGCATGGAGCGGCTGCAGTCGGCGCGCGGCCAGGCCGGCGACTGGCTGAACCGGGCCGACAGCATCACCGACGCACAGTCAGCGCGTTCGCTGGCCCTGGAGTCGGACCGCTCGCGGGCGGTCGACGCCGACATGGCCAAGGCGATCTCGAATTTCACGGTCGCGCAGACCGGTTACCAGGCTGCGCTACAGTCATACGCTCAGATTCAACGTTTGTCGCTTTTCAATTACATCAATTGACATGGCTCCTTCGTCCTTTGGGCAACTGATCCTGGGTTACCAGCTGGTCTGGAACAAGTCTCGGCAACCCGTGGCCATGCAATTGTTCATGGCGCCGCTGCAAGGGGAACAGGCCGATGCCCCGCATTTCCTGCGCGCGGTCGAGCAGACCTGGACCGGTCAGAGTCCGCTGCTGGTGTTGACGCCGTTGTCGGCCGAGATCCTGTCCGACCTGTTGCAGCACTGCCCGTCCGACGGTCCCTGGTTGTCGGTCGAACAGGATCTGCTGGCCGATGCGGCCATGGTCGATTTGCTGCGCCAGGCCCATCAGCGCGGCGTGCAACTGGTGTGGCGTGGCGCGGCCGGCCAGCGGCCCGACAGCGCCATCGCGCCGTACTTCAGCCGCACCATCATCGGCCTGACGCCGGGCGAGGCGCTGGCCGGCGCGCATGTCACGCTGACCCGCAGCGACAGGGCCGACGCCGCAGGAAACCCGGTGTTGCCAGGCCAGATCGTGGAGGCCGTGCCAAGCCGGCTGATGGCCGACCATTGCCTGGACCGCAGTGCCGCCTGGGGTGTTGCCGGCTGGCCGGTCGATGACGTATTGTTGTCGCACCGGCACCAGCCGATCCAGCCCAGCCACCGCGCGATCGTGCAACTGGTGCGTGAAACCGACAACGACGTCGCGCTCGACCTGCTCGAACATACATTGGCCGAAGAGCCATTGCTGGCCTACCGGTTCCTGCGCTACACGAATTCAGCGGCGCTGGGATTGCGCAGTGGCGTCGAATCGCTGCGCCATGGCCTGATGCTGCTGGGCCTGACCCGCTTCAAGCAATGGCTGCTGGAGCAGATGCCATTGGCTGTCAACGAAGCCGACATGGACCCGGTGCGTACCGCCATGGTCATGCGGGCGCACCTGATGGAGCACCTGCTCGATGCCGGCGACGAAGACAGCTTGCGGCGCGAGGTGTTCCTGACCGGCGTGTTGTCGCAGATCGACGGCCTGCTGGGTGAACCCCTGCGCGAGGCCTTGCACCGCCTGCCCCTGTCCGACCGCGTCAACGGTGCGATCCTGGGCCGCAGCGGACCCTACGCGCCATTCCTGGAACTGGCCTGCGCGCTGGAGTATCCGCACATGAACGAGGTGCCCGCCTTGTGCCAGGCGCATGAGTTGCAGCTCGACGATGTGAACCGCACGATGATGCGGGTGATGGCGCAGCTGAAAAAATCATAGGCGAGACGCTGCCGCGCCGGCATCAGGCGCAAGTCACGGCTTGAACAGCCCCAACTCACCCAGGACCAACTTGGCGCTGCCAGCCTCCTCGTCCAGGTATTTGCGGGTTGGGGCACTTTCAAGAAAGTGCGACTTCCAGTGGTTCTTGGCCAGGAAGGAGGCCCACTGCGGCGTATCGGTGGCCCGCTTGAAAGTCTGCTCCCAATAGCGAACCTGCGCCGGCGTGAGGCCCTTGGCGCCGAGCACGCCCTGGGATGATCCATAGACCGCATCAATGCCCTGCTCGCGCCAGGTGGGTATCGAGGCCAGATCCCCGCCCAGACGTTCCGCGGCGGCGACTGCAATGACACGGATCTTGCCGGCCTTCAACTGCGCGACGACGTTGATCGCGGACGCCGAAACGATATCGATGTGTCCGCCCAGAAGATTGGTCATGGACTCGGACGACGATTTGAACGGCACCACGGTGAGCTTGGCGATATCGACCCCACCGACCTTCAAGGGTTTGGCAATCGCCACATGGATGTGGTTGCCGATCGAGGTTGCGATGCCGATCGACAGCGCGCTCGGATCCTTGCGCAACCGCTCGACCAGATCGCGACCATCCCGGATCGGCGAGTCTGCGCGGACTGCCACGGTGATGAACTCGTCGAACAGCGTGACCAGCGGAGTGAAGTCGTCATACCCGAGCTTGACCTCTCCCACCAGCCGGTTATTGATTGACGAATGGGTCAGCGTCATCAGCATGTGCCCGTCGCCTGGATGATTGGCCAGCGTGCCCATGGCCACCATGCCGGCGCCGCCGGGCTTGTTGCTGACCAGCATCGGCATGGGCGAGAGTTTCATACGATCGATCAGGTCCTTGAGCTCGCGCGCCGCGGTATCGAGTGCGGCACCGGGTCCGGCCGGGACGATATATTCGACATTGCGGGTCGGTTGCCACGACTGAGCGGTGGCGGCAGTGGCGCCCAGCCCACCCAGGGCGGCTGCAGCTGTCAGCAGTACGGTTCGGAAAAGCGATGGCATTTTGTGTCTCCTAATGTCTTGCGCGATCGCCCTGCAGCACTTCCCATGCGTCTTCGATCCAGTCGCACAGAATGCCGCGGGTTTCGCGCGGGTCGATGATGTCGAGGATTCCGAAGCTCTCGGCGGTGCGAAACGGTGAACCCAGGTGGTGGTACTTCGCCTCCAGCTCCGCCCGCGTGGCTTGCGGATCGGCAGCAGATTCGATCTCCTGCTTGTGCGCGGCGTGCACGCCACCTTCGATCGGGATCGAACCCCAGCGCGCGGACGGCCATGCGAAGCGGTGGTTCAGTGCCGGGAAATACTTGGGCGCATGCATGCCACCGGCCATGCCGAACGCCCTGCGCAGAATGATTGAGACCCAGGGTATACGCGCGCGCTCGATGGTAGTCACCACGCGCACCGCGCCGAGCAAAGTGCCGGCGAGCTCAGCCTCCGGCCCTGTCGCATTGCCCGGCTGGTCGACCAGATTGACCACCGGTATGCCGAACGTGTCGCACAGCTGCACGTGGCGCTCCATCTTGTACGCCGCGGTCAGGGTCATCGAACCGCCGGCAACCTTGGGGTCGTTGCACAGGACACCGACCGGGTAGCCGTTCAGTCGCGCAAACGCGGTGATCTGCGAACCGCCTTGCCAGCGGCCGATCTCGAAGATCGAGTCACGGTCGAACACCGCGGCCATGATCTTGCGGGGGTCGTGCAGCTTGCGACGGTCGTGCGGAATGGCTTCGGCGAGCCAGTCATCGGCGCGCCCCGGGTCGTCGACCGGCGTGGTCCGGTCCGCCATGCGGTAGATGCTGCGTGGCAGATAGGACAGAAATTGCGCGACCTGGCGCAGCGCGTCGGCTTCATCAACCGCCTCGTTGTGGACCATCGCGCTTTTGCGGTGCACCTTGTAGCCGCCCAGGTCGTTCTTGTCGATGTCGATGCCATACGCCTGTTTGACCACCGGCGGGCCCGCCGCAAAGACCTGCGCCTGGTCGCGCACCATGACCGAGAAATGCGACAGCAGTACCTTCACCGCACCCAATCCGGCGCAGGCCCCCAAGGCCACGCCAACCACCGGCACCGTACGCAGCAACTCCGCCCCTGGCCAGTTCGAATAACCCGGAATCTTGGTGCCCTGCATCTGCGCCAGCAGCTTGACACTGCCGCCCGCGGTATCGACGAGGCGCACGATCGGCATCCGCAGCGTCAGCGCCATGCGCTCGGCGTACACCCATTTGTCCGACAACGAACCCTCGGAGGAACCTGCGCGTATCGTGTAATCGTCGGCCGAGACCACCAGCTTGCGGCCGCCGATCCGGCCCGTGCCGATGATCGCGTTGACAGGCGACAGCGACTCGAAGTGCCCATCGGCGTCGTACCGACCTTTTCCGGTGATACGGCCCATTTCCCGAAAGCTGCCCGCGTCGAGCAAGGCGTCGATGCGCTCGTGTGCCGTCTGCCGGCCACGCGCCTTGTACTTGGCCACGGCCTCGGGGCCACCCATCTGGCGCGCCTGGTGGCGCCGTTGCTGCAATTCGGTCAGCTCCGCCTCCCATGGGCCGGTAGGTTCGAAATATTCCTGGGACATGCGTATCACTCCAGAGTAGGTGTGGGATGGACACCGGCGCGGGCCAGCGTCGATGCGATTTCGGACAAACGCTGCACGACATCGGCGCCGGCTTCGCGCAGCATCCGTCGCTTGGCAGAAACCGCGTCCGCGGGGTCCTGGATCATTGCTGCGGCATGGCCGAAGCTGGCGCCAGGCGGATAGCGTTCCTGGAATTCCCCCGCCAGTACGGCGATCACCGGCTTGTGACCCGGATGGGCCTGAAGGTATTGCGCGACCTCGCGCTCGTTCGGCGTACCAGGCTCTCCGAAGATCAGCACCGCGTCGGTATCGGGGTCCTGATCGAAGCGTTTCAGATAGGCCACCATTGGCGTACATGGCACCGCGTCACCGCCCATCGAAATGGCGGTGGATACACCGTAACCGGCACATTTGAGCGTATGGCCGAGTTCCGCGGACATGCCGCCGGAGCGCGAAACGATGCCGATGCGCCCGGGCACGAAAATCCGCTCGGGCAGGTCACCGCCAATGCCGCCCAGCTTGCATTGCCGGGGCGTGATGATCCCGTTGGTATTGCAACCCACGACGACCGCATCGGCACGTTCTGCCCGCGCCCGGATGGCCGCCGCATCATGCACCGGCACGTTCTCGGCCAGCACGACGATCAGGCGCAGTCCGGCATCCAGACTCTCGTACACCGCATCGCGCACCGCCAGCGGCGGCGCATAGACCACGGCCGCCGTGGCGGCATGCGCGGCAGCCGCCGCGGCCACCGTGTGATAGACCGGCAAGCCATGCACGACGGCACCGCCTTTGCCCGGGGTGACACCGCAGACGACCTGCGTTCCCGCATCCAGCGCATAGCGCGTGTCCTGTGCGCCCTGCGCGCCGGTGAGGCCCTGCACCAGTACGCGGGTATGGCGATCGACGAGGATGCTCATTGGGTCAGCTCCACGATGCGCTGGACCGCCGCGTCGATCGGACTGTCGGGCGGCATGAAGTGCAGGCCCGGCAAGGTGGCAGCGATGCGCCGCGCCTCGTCTTCGCCGGGGCCGAACAGGCGCACCACGATCGGCAGACGCTGCGGGTCGATGCCGCGGGCGCGCAGCAGGTCGACGATCAGCTGCATGCGCTGATCCACCCGCACCAGTTGCAGGAAGTTGTAGCTGACCAGCAGGCCCTTGACACACGGATTCGCCAGGATGGCGTCGAGCACGGCACCCATCTTGTCCTGCCAACCGGCTCCCGGAGTCGCATCGAGGTGGTTGGCCGGTGCTCCGCCCATGGCCAGCATGAGGTCATGCTGCAGCAGACTGGCGCCGCCACCACCCACCACCAGGCCGATGTTGCCGTCGAGCTCGGTATAGCGAAACACCGCACCGGGCGAACGTTCGTTCGCGTCGATCACCGCGCGCTCGCGGTCGTTGGCAATGCGGCCACCACGCTGGGCCGCCGAGCGTGCAAAGGCACGCCACGCGGGGTGACGCGCCAGCGCGGCATCGTCCACCGCCAGCATGGCCCCCACCAGCACCAGAGTGCCGTCTGCGCGAACCACCAGCGGATTGATCTCCAGCATCTGCGCGTCGGCCGCGACAAAGGCCTGCCACAGGGCGGCCGTCAAGCGGCCCAGGCCTGGCAGCCACCGGGCCTGCGCACCTGCCCGTTCCCAGCCGGCAAGTGCGTCCCACGGCATCACGCCGTGCACAGGGTCGACCTCCATGACCACGATCGCCTCGGGCGTCTGCGCATGGGTCTGCTCGATGTCTACGCCGCCGCGGCAACTGAGCAACATGCGCGGCGGATAGCTGTCCAGCACAAAGGACAGGTACAGCTCATGGGCGATGGCCTCGCGGGCCTCGACATACACCCGGTCCACCGGCAAGCCGGCGACCTCGGTGCCCAGCATGCGCTGCGCGGCCTGTTGCGCGGCATCGGCATCGTCGACCAGCGCCACCGCACCCGACTTGCCGCGCCGGCCGGCGGCCACCAGGGCCTTGACGACCGCACCGCCGCACATGCTCCCGGCTGCGGCGTGTGCCGCCTGCGCGGTGTCACAAGCCGCCCCGTGCGGCACCGGCAAGCCCTGCGCGCACAGGTATGCCTTGGTCAGGTCCTCGGTGAGGTTCAGCACCGGCCGTCCCTCAGCCCCGGCCCCGCAGGCCTGTGCAACGCCTACTCATTTGCCGGCTCCCAGACCCAGCGATGCCGCAAGGGCTTGCGCCGCTGTCCACTCCGACTCCAGGTAGCGATGGGACTGCACGTAACCGCGAAAGATGGGCTTGTTGCCGGAGGCCTCGACCATGGCGATCCAGTCCTTGTCCCGCGACACCTTGCGCAGCGCGTCCTCCCAGAACTTGACCTGCTCGGCATTCGCATGGGGCGGCAGCATCACGCCGTTGTAGCTGACATAGTCGGCCGGGACCCCCTGCTCACGCCAGGTCTTCACATGGGCCAGCGCGCCGCTGCCATGCTCCTGTGCGGCACTGGCGAGGATGCGCAGCTTGCCCGCCTGCACCTGCGGCATGATGGTCGGTGCGGTCGCCGACACCAGGTCGACATGCCCACCCAGCAGCGCCGTGACCGACTCGCCGGACGAGCGGAATGGCGCGATCGTCAGTCGATCGACAGCGACCCCGGCCACCTGCAACGGCTTGGCAATGGCCATATGTGTGTTCTGGCCGAGGGCGGGTGCCACGGCTATCCGCAGCCGGGTCGGGTCTGCCTTGAGGGCTGCGACCAGGTCGGTGCCTGATTGCAGCGGCGAGTCGGCCCGCACCGCCACCAGCGAGGTTTCCTCGACCATCATGGCCACCGGCACGAACTCGCGCGGATCGACCTTGATCAGGCCCGTCACGGCGCCGGCAATGGCACCGGTATGAAAAGTGCTCAGGTAGTGCCCGTTGCCCGCCATGCCCTTCACGTACTGCATCGCGATCGATCCGCCGGCACCGACCTTGTTTTCCGCCAGCACGGTCTGACCGTTGACGAGATCGAGCTTCTCGAGCGTATTGCGGATGCCGCGCGCGTACTGGTCCACGGTGCCGCCAGGGGCCACACCGATGATGTAGTTGACGCGTTCGGTCGGCTTCCATTGCGCATGGGCAAGTCCTGCCGCCAGAAACAGGCTTGTCGCCAGCACAGCTGACATTCGGAATCTCATGGTGTCTCCTTCGAGGTGGTAAGTGTCTTGTTCGCCTGCGCGGCCATGCGTGCCTTGCGTTCAGCCTGGCGCGCCGGCATGAATACCTGTTCGACCCAGCGTGTGGTCACCCGGCCCGCCTGGAAGTCGGCATGGCCCAGTACGTCACGATGGAAGGCGGCAGTTGTGGGCGGCCCATCGACATGCAGGTCGGACAGCGCCTGACGCATCCTGTCGATGGCTTGCGCACGCGTGGGCGCATGCACGATCAGTTTGGCCAGCAGCGAGTCGTAATGCGGCGTGATGGTGGTCCCGCTGGTACAGTGGGAGTCGCAGCGCACACCGTCGCCTTCGGGGGCCTTCCACTCCCGGACGAGGCCCGGGCGCGGCAGGAAGTTCCGGTCCGGATCCTCCGCATTGATGCGGCATTCGATGGCATGGCCCTGCAGCGCGAGATCCGACTGCTGGAGCACCAGCGGCGCACCGCCGGCAATGCGGATCTGCTCGGCCACCAGATCGATTCCGGTGACCATCTCCGTCACCGGATGCTCCACCTGGATGCGGGTGTTCATTTCCAGAAAGTAGAAATTCCCGTCGGCATCGTCGAGCACGAACTCGACAGTGCCGGCACTGAAGTAGCCGACGCTGCGCGCCAGTGCGACTGCGCACGCGCCCATGCGCGCGCGGGTATCGGCATCGAGTGCCGGTGACGGCGACTCCTCGATCAGTTTCTGGTGGCGCCGCTGGGTCGAGCATTCGCGCTCGCCCAGGTGGATCACATGCCCATGGCGATCTCCGAGCAGCTGCACTTCGATGTGACGCGCTTGTTCGACCAGCTTTTCGACATACAGGGTACCGTCACCGAAGGCGGCCGTGGCTTCGGCCCGGGCACTGGCGAATGCGCTCTGCATTTCTTCGGGCGTGCGAACGATGCGCATACCGCGGCCGCCGCCACCTGCCGCGGCCTTAACCAGTACCGGGAATCCGATCCGGGTCGCATGTGCCAGGGCAAGCTCGGCATCCGGCAAGGCACCCGTGCCCGGTATCCGAGGCACCCCTGCGGCAGCAGCAAGACGGGTGGCGGATATCTTGTCTCCCATGGCCGCAATGGCCTGCGGGCTCGGGCCGATGAACACCAGACCGGCCGCTTCGCAGTCCTGCGCGAATGCGGCACGTTCCGACAGGAAGCCGTAGCCCGGATGCACGGCATCACATCCGCTGGCGAGCGCCGCTGCGATCAGCCGGTCCGACAACAGATAGCTCTGGGCCGCCGGCGCCGGTCCGATCAGCACATGCTGGTCCGCGAGGCGGGCAGCGAGGCTGTCCACGTCGGCTTCCGAGACGGCGGCCACGACCTCGATGCCGAGTTGCCGACAGGCCCGCACGATGCGGACGGCAATCTCGCCGCGATTGGCCACCAGCACGCGCCGGACCGGCCGGTGGTGCACAACACCGGAGCCCAGCCCTGCGGCATCGGCATCGACAGCGATCGGCTGCATCATGAATGTGTGTTCCCGAAATAGTGAAAACCAGCGGCGCAAGCCGTGCAGAGGCCATGGTGGAGGTCACCAATGACCTGCCTCCCCCTTGTTGCGTCGAGTTTATATGGATCACATTAAGATTGTCAACAATAAGAATGTGATCTAACATCCAGAAAAACCCTGCCACCTTTTACTGGAGCACCCCATGTCTGAAATCGCCCTCCCCTCCGACGTCACCGGCACTGTCTGGAAAGTCGAGGTTGCCGTCGGAGATTCCGTCACCGAGGACCAGACGCTGCTCATCCTCGAGAGCATGAAGATGGAAATACCGCTTGCGGCACCCCGTGCCGGCACGGTGGTCCGCTTGCTGGTGCAAGAGGGCGAGGCCGTCACCGAAGGCCAGGACCTCGTGGTGCTGGCGTGAACACCGCACCGAACGTCACGCAAGTCCGCGCGCCCGGCGATGGCCGTCCCGCGCGCCCCCCGGACGATTCGGTCATCGCAGGCGGACTGATCAGCTGGGCGGCGGCGCAACACGGCGAGCGGCCTTCGCTGATCCTCGGCTCGCAGACGCTGAGCCACGTCGACGTCGAGACCCGCAGCAACCGGATGGCGCAGGCGCTGATCACGCTCGGACTGCGACCCGGTGAACGCATCGCCGTCCTGCTGGAGAACTCGCTGGAAAGCGTGGACAGCGTATTCGGCGCCGAGAAGGCGGCCCTGACCTTCGTGGCGCTGAACGCGCGCCATACGCTGGCCGAACACCTCGACATCCTCGAGGACGCGCAGGCCAGCGCGGTGTTGCTGGGCCCGCAGTTCGCGCCGCTGGCCGCTGCGTTGTCACAGGCGCGCGGCGCACGGCTGCCCGAATTGCGCCTGCTACTCAGCCAGGGCTTCGTGTCGGCCGCGTGCGTGGACGTCGACGCCGCCTGCGCTGCCGCAGCCCCGACGCCACCGTGCATCGCAGTCGGCCGCGCGCAGGTGATGCGTATCGCGTACACCTCCGGCACCACCGGAAAACCCAAGGGCGTCGCCTACACGGTGGAGCGCTGGATGGACCGGCTGCACAACCACTTCCTGGCGATGGAGTACGGTCTCGGTGTCGACGATGCGATGCTGCATGTAGGTCCGCTGACACACGCCGCCGGCGTCTACCTGTTTCCCTGCTTTCTGCGCGGCGCACGCAACATCGTGCAGAACCGTTTCGACCCGCCGGCCTTGCTGGCTGCCATCGCCCGGCACCGGATCACCCACCTGATGCTGGTGCCGACCATGATGGGGCGGCTGGTCGACGCCATCGAAAGCGGTGCTCCGTGCGATCTGACTTCACTGCGCCGCATCCACTACGGGACCGCGCCTACACCGGTGTCCTTGATCCGGCGCGCACAAGCCGTCTTTGGTCCGATCCTGCGCCAGCAATACGGAATGACCGAGGCCGTACAGCCCCTGACCGTGCTGTACCCGCATGAACACATCGGCGACAGTCCCGATGGGGCCGACGACCCCATCGGCTCCTGCGGCCGGCCCACCTGCAACGTGCAGATCGTGCTGCGCGACAACAATGGCCATCCGGTTGCACCAGGCGAAGCGGGCGAGATCACGATTGCCCACCAGGGCATCGGCAAGGTCGAACTGTGGCGCAGACCACAGGCGATGGCCGAGGCCGTGCGTGATGGCTGGTTCTACACCGGGGACCTCGCGCGATTCGATGCACAGGGCTACCTGCACATCGTCGGTCGCAACAAGGAGATGATCATCAGCGGCGGGTTCAACGTCTATGCGCGGGAGGTCGAGGACGCGCTGGCCAGCCATCCTGCCGTGCTCGAAGCTGCAGTGCTGGGACTGCCCGATCCCGAATGGGGAGAGATCGTCGCGGCAGCCGTGGTGCTGCGCGGTGGCGACACCGTCACGCAGGATGGGCTGATCGCCCACTGCCAGACACGGATCGCCGGCTACAAGAAGCCCCGCAGACTGGCCATCCTGCAGGAACTGCCACGCAACCATGCCGGCAAGGTGGTGAAAGGCGACCTGCGCGCGCTTTTCGACGGCGCATCGCACGGGCAGGCGAACCGCGGCGACTGACGCGGGCCAGCGCAACCGCAACCCAAACCCGCCGCGCCACACGGACTCAGGCAGCTGGCGGGTCGTCCTGCAGCAGCCGCACCGCCTCCGCACCCGATTCCTGGGTGCGCTGGTGGCTCAAGGCAATCAGCCGCTCGGTGTCGCCTTGCTCAAGCGCCAGCAGCGACTGCTGCCACAAGCCCACGGACCGCTGGCGCCGTTCAACGGATGCCAGTCCCAGCTTGCTGTAGCGCAAGGTCTGCAGCGACAAGGCGCTGATCATGCGTCGCAATCGATCATTGCCGGAGAATCGCGCCGAGATCACGATCAGCCTATACGTCATCTCCGCATAGGCATTGCCACCGTCTGCAAGGTCCGCCAATGCGCCCAATCGGCGCACGCCTTCGCGCATGACCGCCAGCAAATCCTTCGGCCGTTGCGCCGCGATCTTGCGCACCACGATCTCGAACAGGCCGGCACGAATCTCGAACAGGTCGTGCAACTCGCGCGCCGAGAGCTGCGTCACCACCGCGCCCCGCCGCGCCAGCACCCGGACCAGGCCCTCGCGCTCGAGAATGCGAATGGCCTCGCGTACCGGTCCCCGGCTGACCTTGAACTCGTCCGCCAGTTCCTGCTCGCCAATGCGCTCGCCAGGCTGCAATTGGCCTGCGATCACCCGATCTCCCACCTTGGTTGCAATCTGTTCGGGTACGGTCAGCGTCGGATCGGAAGCGTCGCCAAACAGGCGAAACTCGACCGAACGCTCCCAGCGCTCGAACATTTGCACGTCGTTTTCGGGCTCTGTCATGGGCAGGTTCAATGATGCGAAGGTTTGCGTTCTGATTGTCTACAACGCGCCCAAGTGTACGGCGACACTGACCGTAACGATGGCCCCCCATCCGTCTTTCTCCCCGCTGAGAATGCAGGCCTTCCGGTCAAGGGCTGCGTGCGTTGAGCCGGAATTCAGCCTGCTCGGACATGGTCGTCGATAGCTGCGCGAGGATATCCACCACCTTTCCTATCGCTGGCGTGGTCCGGCTCTCCGGCGGCGAAGCAATCACCAGCAGTCGATGCAGATGGATGTCGGTGGCATGGAAGGCGTCAAGCCGGCCGGCCATGCTGTCGACCGTATACAGCGACCGGATGCCGCGCGCCCCGGGTGCGGTCACCATCACGCCCTCGGGCGTCCGCGCATCGAACCGGCTGCTTCCCCACAACCGTGGCCGCGAAAGCCTTGCATTTTGATTTTCATCAAGGGTTAACCCGGATGGATCGGATATACGCGCGATGCGAAACTGACTTACGTGGAAGTAAGTATTTATCATTGTTTCGCCATTGACCGGCCCCCCGGCCACAGGCTGTCGAGGATTTTTTCCCATGCTGCGTGATACCCGTTTCCAGCGCATCAACGTGTTTCCCATCACCGGCGCGCTCGGCGCCGATATCCGTGGCGTCGACCTGTCGAACGCACCGGATACCGCAACGATGGCCGAAGTCCGCAAGGCGCTGGACATCTACCATGTGATTGCCGTGCGCGAGCAGAAGCTCACGCCGGCCTCCTACAAGGCGGTGGCCGCACGCTTCGGCGCGTTCAGCCCCAATCCGGTCCATGCGTCGATGCCGGACCTGGAGCACATCATCCGTTTCGAGCGCGAACCCGACGACACCGGAAAGGTGATCGGAGAGGACTGGCACATGGACCTGGCCTGGCTGCCGCGTCCTCCGGGCATCACGATGTTGTACGCCGAGGTGGTACCGCCGGTCGGTGGCGACACCTGCTTCAGCAGCCTGGCCATGGCCTATCGCGCGTTGTCGCCGCGCCTGCGCGCCCTGCTGCACGGGCAGACGGCCGTACACAGCGGCAAGGGCGTGTTTGCGATCAACGCGATGCAGTCGCGACTGGCGCTGCGCGCCGACGCGGCCAGCGCCGAGGAGACCGAAGTCGTGCATCCGCTGGTTTGCATGCACCCCGTCACGAAGGAACCCTACCTGTTCGTGTCCAGCGTGATGCGCAGCCTGATGGGCCTGTCCGAGGACGAGAGCCGGCCGCTGATCCAGTATCTGCTCCAGGTGGCCACCCGTCCGGAGTTCCAGTGCCGCGTGCGCTGGGAAGCCGGCACGCTCACGATGTGGGACAACCCCTGCGTGCTGCATACCGCCATCAACGACTACCCGGGTTACCGCCGGGTGACCTATCGCACCACGATCGAGGGCTGGGTGCCGGTTGCCGACAGCGCGCAAGCGGTACCAGCCCGGGCGGAGTTGCAAGGCGCATGAGCGCGAGCATGGCCCACCGGATCGGCCGCTTCGCCAGGTCCCCGACCGGCGCGGCGATCGGGTTGATCACGCCGGCCCATCTGCTGGTGTTGAGCCTGCTGGTGATTCCCGGCGTCTACGTGTTGTGGTTGAGCCTTCAGGCGTCGACCTTCGGCATGTCACCACGATTCGTCGGCTTGGAGAACTACCAGCACGTGCTTGGCGACATGTACTTCTGGCGCGCGCTGCGCAATACGCTTGTCGTCGTGGTGACCGTGGTTCATGTGGAGCTGCTGCTGGGCCTGGCCATCGCCTTGCTGTTTGCCAGCGGCATGCCGGCGCGGCGCTGGCTGCTGGCCGCGGTACTGGCGCCGTACGCCGTCAGCGAGGTGTCGGCCGCCGTCGTCTGGCGTTTCCTGTTCGACACCCAGGCGGGCCCGGCCAACCTGGCACTGGCGGCGCTGGGGCTGCCGATACTGGA
>Ga0073905_10000574_pt1 | contig 17530 bp, 16 predicted proteins | sample KloWWTupernatant_FD_65482 | JGI IMG/M metagenome (GOLD analysis project Ga0073905, IMG submission 65482) | Active sludge microbial communities from Klosterneuburg, Austria, studying microevolution and ecology of nitrifiers - Klosterneuburg... | ecosystem: Engineered > WWTP > Aerobic digester >... | reverse complement strand
AGCCCCACACGCCTTCGGTGGGGTAGGCAATCACACCACCCTGGCGCAGCAGCGCGGTGATGGTGTCAATCGATTTCAAAACGGGGCATCGTCACGGTTGGCTTTTTTCACCACCCGCTTTTTACCCGGCTCGATTTTGGCTGCAGTAAGCAGTGGCTTGGCCGGCGCAACGCTGCCGGAATACGGAAGCGGCGATTTTCTGGCAACCGCTTTTTTGGCCGCCTTTTTCGCCGCCGGCTTCTTGGCCACGGCTTTCTTGGCTGGTTTTTCAGCGGCGGTTTTTTTCGTTGCCGCTTTCTTCGCTGCAGCTTTTTTGGCCACCGTCTTTTTCGCGCCAAACCCCTTGCGTGCAGGCTTGCCGGTGTCGGCCATCAACTGCTGCACTTCGGCCAGGGTCAACGCTGCCGGCTCACGGTCTTTGGGAATTTTGCCGTTGAGCACGCCATCGGACAGATACGGCCCAAAGCGGCCATTGAGGACTTGAATGTCGCTGTCGGGCCACTGCTTGATTACCCGGTTGCGGGCGATTTCTTCTTTTTCCTCGATCAGGAAAATGGCGCGCGCCAAATCGATGGCATACGGGTCATCTTCTTTCTTCAATGAGGCATAGGTGCTGCCGCGCTTGGCGAACGGGCCAAACCGGCCGATACCGACACTGATCGCTTCGCCATTGGCATCTGCGCCCAGCTGGCGCGGCATCTCGAACAACTGGAGCGCCTCCGGCAGGCTGATGCTGTAGATGCTTTGCCCGGGCTTGAGCGAGGCAAATCGCGGCTTTTCCTCGTCTTCCACGGTGCCAATTTGCACCAGCGGGCCAAAGCGGCCAATGCGCGCACTCAAGGGCCGGCCACTGGCGGGGTCCACGCCCAACACGCGCACGCTGCCGGCGTCGGCCTTGTCCAGCGAGACCTTTTTGTCATCCACCAATTCCTTGAACGGGCCCCAGAATTTCTCCATCAGGGGGATCCAATGTTCTTCGCCACGGCTCACCGCATCCAACTCGTCTTCCAGATTGGCGGTGAAGTCGTAATCGACATATTTGGGGAAGTGGTTGGACAGGAATTTGCTCACCGCACGACCAATATCGGTGGGCTTGAAGGCGCGCCCTTCCAGCAGCGCGTACTGCTTGCCCAGCAGGGTTTGGATGATCGATGCATAGGTGGACGGCCGGCCGATGCCGTATTCCTCCAACGCTTTCACCAGCGAGGCTTCGGTGAAACGCGGCGGTGGCTGGGTGAAGTGTTGGTCGGCGTGGATGCGATCCAGTGGCACCGTATCACCCAGCTTCATCAGCGGCAGCTTGCGGCCTTCGTCCTCATCGTCCTTGCTCTTGCTGTCCTTGCCTTCTTCATACACCGCCAGAAAACCGGGCACGACCACGGTAGTACCGCTGGCGCGGAAGGCGTGTTCGCTGCCCGCACTCAAATCCACACTGACCGTATTGAGGGTGGCCGGAATCATCTGGCTGGCCACCGCACGCTTCCAGATCAGCTCGTACAACTTGCGCTCGTCGTCGGTCAGGAAGCGCGCCACCTGTGCCGGCGTGCGCAGTGCGGAGGTGGGGCGCACGGCTTCGTGCGCTTCCTGCGCGTTCTTGGCTTTGGTCTGATAGAAATTGGGTTTGTCGGGCAGTGAGGCGGTACCAAAATCGCGTGCAATCACGTCGCGAATATCGGCCAAGGCATCTTGCGACAGGCTCACCGAGTCGGTACGCATGTAGCTGATCAGGCCCACTGCGCCTTCATCCCCAATGGCCACGCCTTCATACAATTTTTGCGCCACCTGCATGGTCTTGCGGGTGGTGAAGCCCAGCTTGCGCGCCGCTTCCTGCTGCAAGGTGGAGGTGGTGAACGGCGGCGACGGCCGGCGCTTGCGCTCTTTGCTGGTGACATCGGTGACGTGCAACTTGCCGGCGGCGGCCTGCTGGATGCGCAGGCGCGCCGCTTCCGCGGCGCTGGCGTCGGTCAGGGTGAAGTCCAGCTTGCCGGTATCCTGCGCAAACTTCTTGCCATCCAATTTGATGAGTTTGGCGGTGAAGGCTTGCGCGGGATGCGCGCATTCGGCTTCCACCGACCAGTATTCGTGGGCGATGAACGCTTCGATTTCTTCTTCGCGCTCCACGATCATGCGCAGCGCCGGCGACTGCACGCGCCCGGCCGACAGCCCCGCCTTGATCTTGCGCCACAGCACCGGCGACAGGTTGAAGCCCACCAGATAGTCCAGCGCGCGCCGCGCCTGCTGCGCATCCACCAAGTCCGCGGCGATATCACGCGGCTGCGTCATCGCCTCCTTGATCGCCCGCGGCGTGATTTCGGTGAACACCACGCGCTGCAAACTCTTGCCTTGCAGCAGGTTGCGCTGTTTCAGAATCTCGGCGATATGCCAGCTGATCGCCTCGCCTTCGCGGTCCGGGTCGGTTGCCAGAAACAAGTGGTCGGCGGATTTGGCGGCCCTGGCAATGGCATCCACATGACGCTCGTTTTTCTCGATGGTCTCGTAGCGCATCGCAAACCCGTTGTCCGGATCTACCGCACCTTCCTTCGGCACCAGATCGCGCACATGGCCATAGCTGGCGAGAACGGTGAAGTCCTTGCCGAGATATTTATTGATCGTCTTGGCCTTGGCGGGCGATTCGACGATAAGCAGATTTTTAGCCATGGCGGCGCGGTTTTCCGAAGTGCAGTGAGCCGGTGCATGCGGCCGGCGAAGATGCCAACGCCCGGAGCAGATGCCCCGGGCGCTATTTATAGTGGAATCACGAATGCATGCCCCGTGTCAAGCACCGAGGCACATCGGGCAGCGGCTCAGTGCAAATTTCTGGTGACCATCGCCATCGCTGCGAACACCACCAGGATGCCGACCACCAGGAGCAGCCCGAACAGCACCAGCACGATGACAGTCACCGTTCCCAGCTCCCGGCGCTGCAACTCCGGATGCGCCGTGAACGCCCACTTATCCACCACCACGGTGTCGCACATCATGTCGTGCAGGGCGCGCTTGCGCTCGGTGAAACCGGCCATCACAAACCCGAGCCCCAGCGGGATGGAGCTCACAATCAGCGCGAAATAACGCCCCATCCCGCGCAGGAAACTGATCCGCGTACCATCCTCGCGCACCACCTTGATCCCGATCGCCATCTTGCCCAATGTGGCCATCGAGCTGGAAGAATGCATCCAGCCGAAATACGCCACCCCAAGTGCGACCCCGGCCAGATTGGCGAGCCCCTGGATGATCAACATGCCCGATGTGTTCGCACTGGTTCCGCCACCACCCAATAACATGACACCCAGCACGCCACCGATCACACCACCCATGATCCCACCCACCATGCCAACCACGATCGAATCGATGGTGTAGGCGGCCACCCGCTTCCAAAACCCGGCGTACACCACTTCGCCGCCGTTGATGACAGGCTCCTCGCCCAGCACCTCGCTGGCCGGCGGCACATAGGGTGAGGCGGGCGAGGCTGGTGAAACTGGCGCAGCTGCTTGCAGGCCCAAGGACTCGGAGAAATCACCCAAGGCCTGCCATTGCGGCAATGCCGAATGCCACACCAAACTGTCCAGTCCAATGTCGCCATTGCGAAACAGGTGCACCAATTCGGCATCGTCCACCGGGCCACACTGCTGATGATTGCGATCTGCGTAATGCCATTGGGTCATGGGGTGTTCTCGGAAGCGTCAATGGAGCAGGTGGCGGTCTGCATTTCGCAGGTAATCGTGTTCTTGCCCGGTGCTTTGGGGACACCGGTGATCGGCGTTTGCGTATCCACCGCGGCATCCACTTCACTGCACGCAGCATGTGGTGGCGATCCGGGTGACTCACCGCTACTCATGGCCGCCACCGCGCTGTTGGCATAGGCCTTCATTTCCGCCAAACAGGCGCCCTCTGCAGATCGCACCCGGTAATTGTTGTACGCCGGAAGTGCGATGGCGGCGAGAATCGCGATCATCGGTACCGCGAGTACCGCCACCACAATCGCGGCAATCAGGCAGCCGGACATGCCGCCTGGCTTGGGCGTGGGTGCGTGATGCACCACAATGCCGGGCCGCGGGACAGTGGCCGGCACAGGGGGTGGCGCGGGCGGCAACGCGGGCGGCAACGGCGGCGCCGCGCGCACCCCCAGCTCTTCGAAACTGCGTTGCAACGGCTGCCAGCTGTCCAGGCCCGTGCGCCACACCAAGGTGTCCGCCGTGATGGTCCCCGCCTGCAACAACGCAACCAACCGCTCTGCCGGTACCGGGCCAACCTGCTCGGTGCCCCCTGCGGCGTAATACCACTCTGTCATGCAATCTCCGTGTTCAAACCATTCAATGAAGTGGTTCCGGATCGTCCAGATACATCTGGGTTTCCATCCAAGCGTAAGCGGCTTCACTTCCCGGCTGGTTGAACAGTACCAGCAATACCACCCATTTCAGATCATCCAGATCCAGCGTGTCTTGATCGAGCGCCATGGCTCGGTCCAGCACCAACTCGCGCTGGTTTGCGTCAAGCACGCCGTGCTGCTCGAGCAGCAGCAAGAAACCACGTGCTTCCACATCCAGTTTGTCCAGCTCCGCACCTTGAAACACCCGGATTGGGCCGCTGACACGTGCCGGAATGGCGGCGGGTCGCTGCGTCACCAGCACATCCAGCCAGTCAAATGCGCGATGGATTTCATCGGGGGCGAAGCCGGCTTCGATCAATTCCCCCATCAACGCACTGTCTTGGCTGCCTGGGGCATTGCCGGGCACCAGCGCAATGTCATTGGCGAAATAGTGTTCGAACAGATACAGCAGGACGTCCAGAATACTTTCTTTCATCCCCCCCTGCCTGCGCCACCGGGGCGCTGTTGCTGCTGATTGCTGGTCTCAACCGCCGATTCGGCAGTAGCGGCCGTGCTCGGCCACCACCCGTCCTTCCAGTTCCAGCGTCAGCAGCATGGCCGACAGTTCGGCCACCGTCAATCCGGTGCGTTCCTCCAGCTCGTCCATACCGGTTGGGTCATGGCCCAGGGCAGGCCACAACCGGTTGTAGTTGGCACTGTCTTGGTGCGGTGTCGGCAGGGCCGCCAATGGCTGGATGGGCACGCTATCCAGTGCGCCCCGCAGGACGCGGGCCAGCTCCAGAACCGAGGGGCTGAGGACGTCGATGACCTCCTGCGCCGACTCCACCAGCGCAGCCCCTTCGCGAATCAGGTGATGGCAGCCACGCGCCATCGGGTTGTGGATGGAACCGGGCAGGGCAAACACTTCGCGCCCGGCGTCGGCGGCCTGACGGGCGGTAATCAGCGCACCTGAACGCAGTGCGGCCTCGATCACCAAGGTGCCCAGACTCAATCCCGCCAAAATGCGGTTGCGGCTGGGGAAGTGCTGGCGCAGCGGGCCGGTGCCGGGGGGATGCTCGGACACCACCGCACCGGTGGCCGCGATGCGCTCCAACAGCGCGTGGTGGCGCGGTGGGTAGGCGACATCCGGGCCGGTGCCCAGCACCGCAACGGTGACCCCACCCGCCTCCAGTGTGGCGCTGTGGGCGGCGGCGTCGATCCCGGCAGCCAGCCCACTGGCGATGCAGAGCCCGGCATTGGCCAGCTGCCGCGCAAACTGCCCGGCATTGGCGCAGCCACCGGCGGTGGCAGTCCGACTGCCGACAATGGCAACCGCAGGCCGCCACAACTGGGCGGGGTCGCCGGCCACGAACAACATTGCAGGCGGCGAGGCGATGCGCCGCAGCAGCGGGGGGTAGTCGGCATCGCGCCAGCCCAGCAGATGGTGTCCGGGCGCCTGCAGCCAGTCCGCCGCATTGCGCAACGCCGCCGCATCAGGTGTGCGGATGGCAGTGCAGACCGGCGCGGCCAGGCCGTGGCTGGCCCAATCGCGTGCGCCAGCGGCCACGGCCACCTGCGCGGTGGCGTGCGAGTCCAGCAGGCGGCGCAGCCCGGAGGCGGGCGCACCGCTGAGCAGCAAGCGCAGAAGCGGCTCATGTTCGCAACGATCTGACATACCCCCAGCATCCCGCACATACAACAACGGCACCCTCAGGTGCCGTTGCGATATTGCGTCGGAAAACCCTGAAAACTCAGTAAGGCGCGTCCGGGTGCTTGAGCTCGTAGCCCACGCGTACCGGCTTGACGCTGCTCATGACCAAGGCGTAGCTGACGTTGTCGAAGGTACGGAACACCATGGCATGACCGGCAAACTCATCCGGCAGGCGCACTTTATGTTCGGCCAAGGTGATGTCGTCGTTGGCATCCAACCCCGATTTGATCTTGTCGGTGACCGAGTCGCCACGCTTCCACAGCGAGAACACGGTGCCATTGTCGATACCCTCGCGTGCACCGCCAGAAATGGCGATGACGTCGCGGGTGCCACCGAACTTGTCGTGATCCGCCACCGACATCACCGTCACCCGGCCATACTTGGCCTGCTGCTTGGGCGGATGCGGGAAGAACTGCAGGTCGTAGGTTTGTGCCTCAACCGGAATCAGGCGATCACCGGCGCGCACATCACGGCCTTCGGCATCCAGCAGCACCGTGCTGGCCTGAATACCGGCCACTTCACCCCGGGTCACCGTCCCAACCGTCTGGGTCACCAATTCGTAGCCCAGAAACTCGGTGTTCTTGCTCGGGAAGACCGCATTGCTCCACAAGCTGCCGTCATCCGGGCCGGAATGGCCACGCGCATCCAAGTCCTGGCTTTGGAACAAGTCACAGCACATCCCGGCGCGTTCCACCATGCGGTAGCGTTTTTCCGGGCGGACTAGCAAATAACGCTGACCCGCAGCAATGCCTTCCAAGCCGCGCACATACGCCACCTGGCCCCGTGATGCGTGCAAACGGCCATCTTCCAGGCCCACCACATACGGCAGACTGGAAATATCGGACACGATCCGCATGTCTTTCAGGAACGGCTCAATTTCCGCCAGCGGCACGGCATTGACCGGGCTTTCGGTACGTGCGCCCGGCTGCACCGCCACACGATCCAGATACGCCAGACTCAGCACGTCACCCGGATAGATCAAATGCGGATTTTTGATCTGCGGGTTGGCTTGCCAGATTTCCGGCCACAACCACGGCTTCTTCAAGAAGCGGGCAGAAATGTCCCACAAGGTGTCGCCGCGCTTCACCACGTAAGAATCCGGATGGTCACCGCGCATTTGTGCTGCCGCCGCATAGGTGGCCACCGTCAACAACGCGGCCGCAAGCATCGTGCGCAGCCCACGAGAGCGCGGCACATTGGAACGCATCAGGTTGGAAACCCGTTCAAGCATGATCGCTATCTCCCCGCAGCTCTTGGCAAAATCCCCTGTCGCCCGCTCAATATAGCTCACAATCCAATCGGTCTGGCAAGCGATGGTGCAGGTTTGAGCGGCTACAATCGGCAGCGGACAGCCGTGCGGGCTGTCAAATACCGGATTTCCGCCATGTCCATGCTCCCGATTCTTGAATTTCCCGACCCGCGCCTGCGCACCAAAGCCGCCGACGTTGACCCGGCGGAATTGGTCACACCGGCATTCCAAACCTTGCTCGACGACATGTTCGAAACCATGTACGAAGCCCCCGGGATTGGCCTTGCAGCCAGCCAGGTGGACGTGCACAAGCGCTTCATGGTGATTGACGTGACTGAGGACAAAAGCCGGCCACTGGTGTTCATCAACCCGCGGATCAGCGCCCGTGCCGGCGAACAGGTCTATCAGGAGGGCTGCCTGTCGGTGCCGGGGATTTATGCGGATGTGACACGCAGCGACACCGTCACGGTGGAGGCGCTGGACCGCCACGGGCAGGCGTTTTCGCTGACCGCCGATGGCGTACTGGCGGTCTGTGTGCAGCACGAAATGGACCACTTGGACGGCAAATTGTTTGTCGATTACCTGTCCCCGCTCAAACGTGAAATGGTCCGCAAGAAGTTGCTGAAGGCCAAGCGCAACGCGGCCTGAGCCCATGCGCATCGTCTTTGCGGGCACGCCCGACTTCGCCGTGCCCTGCCTGCGCGCCGCGGCCCTGCGCGGCGAAGTGGTGGGCGTGTACACCCAACCCGACCGCCCGGCCGGGCGTGGCCGCGAGTTGACGGCTTCGCCGGTCAAGTTGGAAGCCGTGCAGCGCGGGATTCCGGTCTTTCAGCCAGATAATTTTCGCAGTGCCGAGTCCAGACGCACGCTGCGCGCCCTCAAGCCCGACCTGATGGTGGTGGTGGCCTATGGCCTGCTGCTGCCGCAGTCGGTGCTGGAGATTCCCGAACACGGTTGCTGGAACGTGCACGCATCCTTGCTGCCGCGTTGGCGCGGCGCGGCGCCGATCCAGCGCGCGATCGAAGCCGGCGACCGCCAAACCGGCGTGTGCCTGATGCAAATGGAAAAGGGGCTCGACACCGGCCCGGTGCTGCTCGCGCAGACCATCGACATTGGCCCCGATGACACCGGTGGCCAGCTGCACGACCGCTTGGCCGAACTCGGCGCGCACGTGCTGTCCGATGCACTGGGTCTGCTGCGTGCCACGATTGTGTTGCCGCCCAAGCCGCAAGCCACCGCGGGCGTGACCTACGCGCACAAGCTGGACAAGGCCGAAGCCAAGCTCGACTGGGCGCTGCCCGCCACCGTGCTGGCCAACAAGGTGCGCGCGTTCAACCCGTGGCCGGTGGCCGAAGCGCAGCTGCTCGACGAGCGCGTGCGCATCCATGCCGCTTGTGCGCTGGACGAGGCCCACAACGCCGCGCCGGGACGCGTACTGGGTGCAGGGCGCGAGGGCATCGACATCGCCTGCGGGCAAGGCGTGCTGCGCCTGCTCAGCTTGCAGCGCGACGGCGGCAAACCGATCAGTGCACAGGATTACCGCAATGCCCGTCGCGATGTGCTGCCATGAGTGACGGCGTGGCCGCCCGCGTGGCCGCTGCACGCACCCTCGATGAGGTGCTGCATCGTGGCCGTTCGCTGAAAACCGCGCTGGGAAGTGCTCTGCCGCAACTCGATGACGTGCGTGACCGCGCTTTGCTCGAGGCCATCGTGCTGATGGCGCTGCGCCAGCGTGTGCGCTACAACGCAGCACTGGATGCGTGGATGGCACGGCCGCTGGGGCAACGTGATGGCAATTTGCGCAGCATGTTGCTGGTCGGCCTTGCCCAACTCGAAATGGGTTTGCCCGCACATGCCGCACTGGCCGCCACCGTGGATGCCGCACGCGCACTGGGGCGCGCGCATCAAGCCGGCATGGTCAACGCCCTGCTGCGCCGGGCTACCCGTGAAGCGCTACCGCCCGCCGCGCCCGAAGCGGCTTGGCCGGCATGGCTTGCGCAACAAATTCGCGACGATTGGCCACAGCAAGCCGCCACTGTTTTTGCCGAAAGCACGGTCACGCCGCCGATGTGGCTGCGGGTGAATCGGCGCTGGATACAGCGCGACAGTTACGCCACCCTGCTGCGCGATGCCGGCATCGATTCAGCCGTTGACCCCAACCTTGCCGATGCATTGTTGCTGGAGTCGGCCGTGCCGGTGCAACAGCTGCCGGGTTTCGATGCGGGGCTGGTGTCGGTGCAAGATGGCGCCGCGCAAGCGGTGGCCGACGCGCTGTCGCCATCAAACGCTGCACGCGTACTGGATGCCTGCGCCGCCCCCGGTGGCAAGGCCGCGCATCTGGCCGAACGCGATGCCAGCTTGCGCATCACCGCACTGGATGTGGATGCCCGCCGCGTACGACGGATGCAAGACAGCTTCACCCGGTTGCGATTGGAAGTCGATGTGCGGATTGGTGATGCCACATCGCCTGCCACGTGGTGGGATGGCACCCTCTTCGATGCCATCCTGATCGACGCCCCGTGCAGCGCCAGCGGGATCGTGCGGCGGCAGCCCGACGTGTTGCTGCACCGGCAGCCCGGAGACATCACTGCGCTGTGTCAGACCCAATCGCAATTACTGGATGGGTTGTGGCCACTGCTCGCCCCCGGCGGCACGCTGGTGTATGCCACCTGCTCGATCCTGCGCGCCGAAAACAGCGCGCAAATCGAAGCCTTCCTTGCCCGCACCGCCGATGCCGCACTCGCTCCACTGGACGCCCACTTCGGCCACGACACCGGCTTTGGGCACCAGCGCCTGCCCGGCGAAGGCGGCATGGACGGGTTTTTCTGTGCGCGGCTGAGAAAACGCTAACCGTTCCCGTTCAGACTACTGGCCATGACACTCACTCGCCGCGACCTCTGGCTGTTCTGGCTGTTTGCCCTGCTGATCCTTGCCACCGGCCTCGGCCTGCGTGACCCGTGGCCGGCCGATGAGCCGCGCTTCGCGCTGGTGGCCAAACACATGGTGGAAAGCGGCAACTGGCTGTTTCCACAGCGCGGCATCGAACTGTATTCGGACAAACCACCGCTGTTCATGTGGATGCAGGCCAGCCTGCTGTGGCTGACCGGCAATCTGCGTATCGCCTTCCTGCTGCCCTCGCTGTTGGCCGCACTGGGCACACTGTGGTGCGTGGTCGATCTGGGCAAGCGGCTATGGACACCACGGGTGGGCATCTACGCCGGCTGGGCGGTGCTGCTGACCATCCAGTTCACCTTCCAGGCCAAGAAAGCGCAGATCGATCCGATGGTGGTGTTCTGGATCACCCTGTCTTGCTATGGCCTGCTGCGGCATGTGTGGAAGGGCCCCGACTGGCGCATGTGGGCGCTGGGCTGGGCGGCGGCGGGGCTGGGCACGATTACCAAGGGCGTGGGCGTGATCGCGCTGCTGATGCTGATGCCTGCCGGCATGGCGTCGCTGCGCGGCTGGCCCAACGTGCGCGTGCACGCACGCAATCCGAAATTCTGGCTTGGCCCGCTGGCCTTCCTGGCGGCGTGCGGAGTTTGGCTGGTGCCGATGCTGGTGGCCGCGCTGGGCAATGGCGGCGATGCCTACCGCGCGTATGTCGATGACATTTTGCTGCGGCAGACCGTCACCCGCTATGCCAATTCCTGGCACCACGGCCAGCCGTGGTGGTACTTCATCGAAGTGGCGCTGACCACCTGGCTGCCGACCCTGCTGGTGCTGCCATGGGCGATTCCGGCGTGGAAGCACCGCCTTGAGCGCCGCGATGCGCGCTATGCCGTACTCCTGGGTTGGGTGGTGCTGGTGTTTGTGTTCTTCAGCATTCCCTCCGGCAAGCGCGACATGTACATCCTGCCCGCACTGCCGATGCTGGCGCTGGCGCTGGCTCCGTTGCTGCCGGGTCTGCTGCGCAAACCCAATGTGCAGCGTCTGTTGCTGGGCTTTGTGCTGGTGTTTTCACTGGTGGCGCTGGCGGCAGGCAGCGCCATGCTCACCGGTGACCCCGGGTTTGCGCGCAGCTTCATGGAGGGCCGCGATGCACAGGTTGCGCATGGCCTTGCGTGGATGTTCGTGGCCAGTGGCGGCTTCGGGCTGGCTGCCTGTCTGTGGTTTGGCCGCAAGCGTGCGCATTACGCGCTGATTGCGATGCTGACCGCACTGTGGGTGCTGTACTCGCTGATCGGCGCACCGTTGCTCAACGACGGCAGCTCCTCACGTGGCCTGATGCGCAATGTCGGCCAAGCCATCGGTCCCGGTGCGCAACTGGGGCTGGTCGGCTGGCGTGAACAACAGATGCTGATGGCTGACCGCCCCACCACCGATTTCGGCTTCAAGCGCGAGCCCGCAGCGCAATTTGCCGATGGCGTGCGCTGGCAACTGCAACAGTCCGCCACACGCTGGCTGTTGGTGGAAGAAGGTGACGGCCTGCCGGCCTGCGTGGACAAATCACTGGCACGCGACATGGGTATGGCCAACGGGCGGCGCTGGTGGTTGCTGCGTTCCGCCGCGACGCAGAGTTGCAGATCGTTAGTGCCCAACTAACAACGTCCATCACGTTGCACACGGAACCCGAATAATGTTGCCACCTCCGGTGATCTGCTTTCTGATCAATCTTGACCGTTCATCACAGCGGTTAGCAGATATGCGGGCACGCCTGACAGCACTTGCTATTGATTTCACGCGCATCGCGGCGGTAGATGGCGCCTCACTAGATGATGCTGAATTTTTGCGGCAAACCCAAAAGAACCGTTACTACAAACCCATTCGTCGTGGTGAGGTTGGTTGCTATCTCAGCCACATCAAAACACTGCAATCATTTCTGGCAACGTCGGCACCCTATGCATTGATATTGGAAGACGATTGCGAATTTCATCCTGGATTTTTGGAAACGTTCGTTTCCGCGATTTCATTACGTGATAGCAGCCAAGATCCACTGCTGCAATGGGATGTACTCAAGCTCAACCGGCGGCGCCGGCGATACATTGCGCTGGCACCACTGGCAGCAGATCACCTATTGGTCGAATACGGCCTAAGCGTACCAATCACGACGGCGGCAGCGGTGTGGACAAGGCACGCGGCGCAGGTCTTTGTGCAAGCTTATTCAGGCACGTCGCGGCCGATTGATTGTGACCTGCAGCACCCATGGGAGTATGGCCTGAAAATTTTATCGGTGCACCCACCCTTGATACAACAAGGTGGCGTTGCCTCGACTATTGGCGACAGGAAGCACGGCTCCCACAATGCACTATCCAAACTGGCCTATGAATGTAAGCGTCTCTGGCCGAAGTTGCGTCAATTTGGGCGCAGCTATGGTTGGAGCTTTATCGCCGGTTGGCTATGGCGCCAGAAACTACGTTTCAGAAATTGGCAGTAATGGCACGACAAATGGCAGTCCCTGTCGTGCGGATTCGGTTGCAACACTATGGATAACGACAGAATCTATCGGCGCTACAGCCCTGCATACGGATTTCCTTCACCACTACCTTGTGGCCGCAGGGTATAGCGCTTGTAGGTCCACTGATATTGCGCGAAGTCGCGTTGTGCTACCGCTTCCACTCCGGCGTTAAGTGCGGTCACTGCGCGTTGCGGGTCGGCGTCGGCGATGGCGCTGGGGGCGGCTTCAACATGCAAGGCAAACTTCGGCACGCCATTGCCGGGCAAGCGCTGGCACCAACACAGCAATACGGTCGCACCACTGCGGTTTGCCAGCCGCCCGAGCAGCGTCATGGTCAGCGCGTGCTTGCCGAAGAACGGAGCAAATTCGCCCTCCCCCGCCTTGGGCTGTTGATCCGGCAGGATGCCGACCACACCATTTTTTTGCAGGCGCTTGAGCAGGGTACGCACCCCCGAGGCCTCGGCGCGTACTTGCTCGACGTCACCATCCGCATTCGCGCGCACGCGGCGCAAGAAGGCTTCACCGATGGCCGATTCCGGCGGGCGGTACAGAATCGCCAGTGGCGTTTTTTTCGCCAGCCATTGATTGAGCAATTCCCAATTGCCCATATGCGGTGCGGCGACGATCAAGCCGCGCCCCGACTGCACTGCCGCATCGAACAGTGCTTCGCCGTGGACTTCGACGATGTCGCGCAGATTGCGCGCCGCTGGTCGTGTCCACAGGCGCAGGGTTTCAAACGCCTGGCGGGTGGTGGTGCGCAGAATCCCGAGCAGCAGTGCTTCGCGTGCAGTGGCATCCAGCTCGGGGCGGATCAGCTCCAGATTGCGCCGCGCCACCCGCGCTTCGCGGGCGTCCAGCCGCCACCACACATGCGCCATGCCATCGGCCAAGGCCCGCAGCACTGCCCATGGCAGGCGGGCGACGGCCCAGGCCAAGGCATACAGCACGGCGGCGGCAAATGCGTTCATTCCGGCATTGTAGAGGGCGCTTGGGTGGCGATCGGCTTACTCCGCCTTGCTCAGCTTGAACGCGGCTTCCAGCACGTTGAACAGGCGTTTGAACTCGCCCGCCATCAGCGCAAAGCGTGCGCCAAATTCGGCCACGATATCGTCGCTGTCGCTGGCCTCAAGCTGATCCACCGCGCCATCGAGCAATTTGAACTTGCGCACGATGAGGTCTTCACCCAGCACGAAGCTGACGTGATCGTCCAGGGTCAGCGCCAGGCGCGTGGCCTGTTTGCCGGCTTCCAGGTGCTTGGCGATTTCATTGCCGGACAGATCCATGCGCTGGATTTTCACCACCGCACCGGTGTCGGTGGGGTCGCGCAGCTCGCATTCATCACCCAGGCTCAGGCCATCGGGTAGCGGGTCGCCGGCAATCCAGCCGGTGAGGATGGCGCGCGGGGCGACTTCGGCATTCAGCGGCAACGCCGGAAAACTGCCCAGTGCACGGCGCACTTCCGACACCACGCTTTCGGCGCTCTTGCGCGAGGAGGTGTCCACCGCGATCACGCCGGATTGGGTGTCGATCAGCGCATCGGTGCGCACCGGGCGCACGAAGGCACGCGGCAGCAATTCCGTGATGAGCTCATCCTTGAGCCGCTTGCGGGTGCGTCCGCCGGGCTTGCGGCCTTCTTTTTCCTCGATCAAGGCCAACTTTTTTTGCAGCAAATCATTGACCACCGCGCCGGGCAGCAGTTTGTCTTCCCCGCCGATGGCCAGCCACAGCGCATCGCCTTGGCGTTGGCAAAATTGATCGCCGTGCTGGCCCAGCGGCGTCACAAAACCGCGTGAAGACAATTCCAATGCGCCCACCGGCTTGAGTTCGCACTCGGCCAATTGGGCGTCCAGATCGGCAAGGTTCAAGCTGGTGGGAAAACGGAACAGGGTGAGGTTGCGAAAGAACATTCGGGGTTCCAAAGGAGAAGGGAGCGGTGCGGAGGTCTGAGGCTTGGCGCGACACGCCGTGAATCCATCCATGCAGGCACGTCGGCGGCATCCATGCCGCCGATGGTCGCATCAAGCCTCAGGCATCCACACCAGCATCGGGTGTGCCGGCCAGCCACGCATGTACATCCGGCAGCGCATCGTCGCCGCGTTTGCCCAGCGCCAGAAAGTCGAACAGTTTGGGATCGCTCAATTGCGAGGGACGAATATCGCCCAGCGCGCGCGCCATCGTCTCGATGCGGCCGGGGGTCTCCTTCTCCCACTGCGCCAGCATCTTCTTGACTTGCTTGCGCTGCAGGTTTTCCTGCGAGCCGCACAGGTTGCAGGGGATGATCGGGAAGCCCTTGGCTTCGGCATACGCTTCGATGTCGTCCTCGCGCACATACGCCAGCGGGCGGATCACCACGTGCTTGCCGTCGTCGCTCAACAGCTTCGGCGGCATGCCGCTCAATTTCGCATGGAAAAACAGGTTGAGGAAAAACGTGTTGACCAGATCATCGCGGTGGTGCCCCAGCGCGATCTTGGTGAAGCCGTGCTGCTCGGCGTAGGTGTACAGCGCGCCGCGGCGCAGGCGTGAACACAGCGAACACATGGTCTTGCCTTCCGGGATCACCCGGCTGACCACCGAATAGGTGTCTTGTTCGATGATGTGGTAATCCACGCCAATCGAAGCCAAATACCCGGGCAGTACATGCTCGGGAAAGCCGGGCTGTTTCTGATCCAGATTGACCGCAGTGATGCTGAAGCTGACCGGCGCTTTTTTCTGCAATTGCAGAAGTACGTCGAGCAGCGTGTAGCTGTCCTTGCCGCCGGACAGGCAGACCATCACCTTGTCGCCGTCTTCGATCATGCCGAAATCGGCAATCGCGCGGCCCACCTGGTGGCGCAGGCGCTTGGCCAGTTTGTCGGCCTGATATTTGTTCGCCACAGGCGCGCTGCGCGGGGTACGCGGGGAGGGGTCGGCGAGGGGTAGATCAATGGTGTGCATCTGCGTATTTTACCTGCCACACGGGGGCTGCCGCCGCGTTATGCTGGGCCAATGAGCCAGCCCCTGAATCCGGCAGAACAATCCCGCATGTCCCAGCGCATGGCCGTGCTGCGGCAGGAACATCGCGACCTGGATGCCGCGATCGAGCGCCTGCAGGCCGATATCCGGGCCGATGAGCTGATGCTCAAGCGCTTCAAAAAGCGCAAATTGCTGCTCAAGGATCAGATCGCCTGGATTGAAAACGCGCTGATCCCGGACCAGCCAGCTTGAGGAACCTCTGACCGATGCCGCGTTTGCTCGTCAGACACCGCCGGTCTGACGAGCAAACGCAACCGGATCAGCGGTGTCCTAAGCCACCCGCGCGCACACCCATGCGTCCACCCGCGCCACACCGGCATTGCGCAAGGCTTGCGCAGCTGCCTGCAGGGTGGCACCGGTGGTCATGACATCGTCCAGCAGCGCGACATGTGCGGGAAGCTGGGGCCCCGTGACCACCCGGAAGGCATCGCGCAAATTGCGCTGGCGCGCATCGGCATCCAGACGTGATTGTGCCGAGGTGGACTTGCAGCGCTGCAAGAGATTCCCCCGCAGCGGCAGCGCCAATGCGCGTGCGATGGGTTTGGCCAGCTCCAACGCTTGGTCGTAGCCGCGACTGCGCAGACGCGCAGGATGCAGTGGCACCGGCACGATGGCGGCGGGCCGTGGCAATGCGGCGAAGCGTTCGGCCATGCATTGCGCCAGCACGCGGCCGCAGGCGAAATCGGCGTGGAATTTCAGGCGTGGCAGCAGCCGGTCCAACGGAAAGCTGTAATCGAAGGCCGCATGCACCGCATCCAGAGGCGAGGGCTGTTGCAGGCAGTGCCCGCAGATGCCGGTGGTGGGCAGCGGCAGCGCGCAGCGCCCACAGGCCGGGCCTTGCCAAGGCAAGTCTGCATGGCAGCACGCGCACACATCGCGCGCCGACATGCCGGCATCCCCGCACACCACGCAGCGGGGTGGCAGCAGCCAGCCCAGTGGTGCGTGCGGGTGTCCGTCAACTTTGCTGGTGGCGGTTTGGTTGACGGTGGCGTCCATGCATTCCAGACTGCGCACTTGTCTTTGGCTTGTCTGTCGGAAAACCCCCATGCAAATCGTCAGTGCTTTCCCCGTTCGCCATGACTGGTCGCGCAGCGAAGTCGAAGACTTGCTGGCACTGCCGCTGCCGGATTTGCTGTACCGCGCCGCCACCGCCCACCGGCTGCATTTCGACCCTTGCGAAGTGCAGGTGTCCACCTTGTTGTCGGTGAAAACCGGCGGCTGCCCGGAAGATTGCAGCTACTGCCCGCAGGCAGCGCGTTATCACACCGGGGTGGAGGCCTCCAAGTTGATGGAGGTGGAGGATGTGGTGGCCAAGGCGCGGCAAGCCAAGGCAGCCGGGGCGTCGCGCTTTTGCATGGGCGCGGCATGGCGTAGCCCGAAGGACCGCGATATCCCCAAAGTGGCGGCGATGATCCGTGAGGTGAAAGCATTGGGGCTGGAAACCTGCGCCACCATGGGCATGCTCAGTGGCGGGCAGGCGCTGGCCTTGAAAGAGGCCGGGCTGGATTACTACAACCACAATCTGGATACCGACCCCGAGTTTTACGGCGACATCATCCACACCCGCGAGGTGCAAGACCGGCTCGACACCCTCACCCAGGTGCGCGATGCCGGCCTGAAAACCTGCTGTGGCGGCATCGTGGGGATGGGCGAATCACGCCGTCAGCGCGCCGGCTTGCTGATGACGCTGGCCAATTTGCCGGCGCATCCGGATTCGGTGCCGATCAACCGGCTGGTGCAAGTGGAAGGTACCCCGCTGCACGGCACAGTGGCGTTGGACCCGTTTGAATTCGTGCGCACCATTGCAGCGGCACGCATCATGATGCCGCGCTCGATGGTGCGGTTGTCGGCAGGCCG
>Ga0073905_10000571_pt1 | contig 17567 bp, 14 predicted proteins | sample KloWWTupernatant_FD_65482 | JGI IMG/M metagenome (GOLD analysis project Ga0073905, IMG submission 65482) | Active sludge microbial communities from Klosterneuburg, Austria, studying microevolution and ecology of nitrifiers - Klosterneuburg... | ecosystem: Engineered > WWTP > Aerobic digester >... | reverse complement strand
GTCCAGCAACGCATGGCGTCGGTCTGATCTCGCACAACTAACCGGGGGCGGCCAATTGGCCGCCCCCGGTTAGTTGTGCGAGATCAGACCGACGCCATGCGTTGCTGGACGAACTCCAGCGGAGCCTGGCGGCGGACGGGCCGGTACTCGCCGATGTTGGACAGGTGCTCGGCGAGAAGCTCGAGACTCTCGAGGTTATGGACCGGCAGGAAGTCGTCGATGTACGGCAACGCCGCCTGCATGCCGCGAGTGAGCGGCTGATAGCGTGGCGAGCCGAGCAGAGGGTTGAGCCAGATCATCCGGTAGCACGAACGCTGCAGCCGCATCATCTCATTGCCAAGGAGTTGCGGATCTCCGCGATCCCAGCCATCGGAGATAATCAGGACGACTGCGCCATTGCGCAGGACGCGTCGCGCCCAATCCTGGTTGAAGCTCTCGATCGACTCCCCGATGCGAGTGCCACCAGCCCAGTCCTGGACTTCCTTGGACACTCTGGTGATCGCTTCGTCGATTGGTCGCTTCTTGAGAACGCGAGTGATCCGTGTGAGGCGAGTGCCGAAGACGAACGCCTCGACGCGGGCCATATCGTTCTCGATAGTGTGAATGAACTGCAGCAGCAGTCGAGAGTAGCGATCCATCGAGCCGGAGATGTCGCAGATGACGACGAGGGAGCGCGGCTTCATCTTGACTTTGCGCTCGGAGATGCGTAGAGGCACGCCGGCCGTCTGTAGCGACTTGCGCATGGTGCGCCGGGCGTCGATGTAACGACCCTTTGGCGTCGCTACCTTGCGGCGCGACTTGCGCATGCCGATCTCCCACTTGAGGCGCTTCATCAGGATGCGAGCCTGCTCAAGCTCCTCGGTGGTGAATTCGGAGAAGTCCTTGGTGCGCAGCGCTTCGGAACCGCTGTAGGTGAGGACGGACTCGAGGTCGCTATCGTCGGCGTCGGCGAGGTCGCCGGCGTCCGATTCGTCATCGACGGCGAGACCCTCCATGCCTTCGCCGAACTCGGACTGGCCGGAGCCATCCTCGTTCTCGGCGTCGTCGAGCCCCTCGATCGGCTCCATCGAGTCGTCAGAGGGCTTGAAGATCTGCTGCTCCTGGTCGTTGGCTGGGCGTTTCGAGCGCCAGTAGGCGTCGAAGAGGACCGAGAACATTTCCCGATCCTCCCCCTTGGTGATGAGGCAGGCTTCCGCGGCATCCTTAAAGACTCGGCGGTTCTGGATGCCGATGTACTTCGTGGAGTTGACGAAGTCCATCACCTGCGATGGGGTGACCTTGATGCCGTTAGCCCTCAGAAGCCGGCCGAACCGAAGCGACCGGCGCAGCAACGTCTGCCCCGGCTCATACACATGGCCGTGCTGGGCGGAGATCGTGCTAGCCATTGCTTGACGAAGCCGCAACCAGGTCGTCGAGCTTGTTCTTTCGAACCGACTGGACGTCCTCCTGATGCTTGAGGATCGCGCCGAGTGTCACGGAGGCGACCTCGGACGAGAGCTCGCGCTGGGAGAGCGCCATCAGGGCAGCGGCCCAGTCGAGCGTCTCCGCGACGCCCGGCAGCTTGTACAGATCGACCTGCCGCAGATCGTGGACGAAGTGCGAGATCTGGAGCGCCAGTCGATCGTTGATGCCCGGAACCTTCGAAGTGACGATCCGGTATTCCTTCTCGACCGTCGGGTAATCGACCCAGTGGTAGAGACAGCGGCGCTTCAACGCGTCGTGCAGCTCGCGGGTGCGGTTGGACGTGATGATGACGATCGGTGGGTGCTCGGCAACCATCGTGCCAAGCTCCGGGACGGTGACCTGGAAGTCGGAGAGCAGTTCCAGAAGGAATGCCTCGAACTCCTCATCCGCCCGGTCGATTTCGTCGATCAGCAGGACCGGCGCCTTGCCACGGTGCTCGATGGCTTGCAACAGTGGGCGCTTGATCAGATAGTCCTCGCTGAAGATCTCGGCGATGGCGGCGTCGCGGCTCTCCTCGGAGGCTTCGGCGGCGCGGATGGCGAGCATCTGACGAGGATAGTTCCACTCGTAGACTGCGTGAGAGACGTCGAGCCCCTCGTAGCACTGGAGGCGGATGAGATCGGTCTGAAGAATCGCCGCGAGAACCTTGGCGATCTCGGTCTTGCCGACTCCGGCCTCGCCTTCGAGCAGCAGCGGCTTGGGCAGCCGGAGCGCAAGGAAGATTGCCGTGGACAGACTGGTGTCGGCGATGTACTTCTGAGACGCGAGCGCCTCCAGGACGTCTTCAACCGACTCCAGCGATGGGATTGACTGTGCTGTAACCTGCGACAACGAACGCTTCCTCACTCTCCCCGTTGAGCCGCGACCGGTATGCCGCTAAGCGGGCTGGCGCAGCTTGAACGGCCATCGACCATTACAACACGGAAGTATACCCCGATTCGCGAGCGTGACGGAGATTTCGCAGACGAAGTTCGGCCCGGAACGTCGATTTCGGCTGCTTTTGCGCGGCTGGATGACGGAGACGGCAGTGCCCGCCCCAATTCGGGGCGGGCACTGGCAAGGGGTTCGGCGCAATTAGCTGAGGCCGGCCGCACGCATGAGCGCGCGTTTCGCGTAGACCTGAGCGAGATGAGCGCGATACTCGGAGGAGGCGAAGTGGTCGCCGGCCCAATCCTGGTCGCCGACGTTCTTGACCGCCTGCTCGATTGCGGCGGCGTCGATCGCTCCCGATTTCAGCGCGTCTTCGACGCCAGTCAGGCGGGTGGCCCTGTAGGTCGCGCCAGTGAGGGCAACCTTGACATCGTTACCGTTGATACTGGCCGCGACACCGCAGACGGCATAGCCCGAGGCTGGGTGAGCGAATTTCTCGTAGGCTGACGCGCCAGCTGCGGCAGGGAGCCTGATCTGGGTGAGAATCTCGTCGGGCTCGAGCGCGGTGGTGAGGATGTCGACGAAGAAGTCATCGGCGGAGATCTCGCGCTGGCCGTTCGGCCCTTGGGCGACGAAGGTCGCGCCGAGGACGAGGAGGGCGGCCGGCACATCAGCGGCCGGATCCGCATGCGCAGCCGCGCCGCCGATTGTGCCGCGATTACGGACCTGAACATCGCCTACGGATGAGACGGCGTCATAGAGGGCGGTGTAGGGCTTCATCGCGTCGTTATTGAGGAAGTCGTTGTAGGTGACACCCGCGCCGATTGTCGCGCTGCCGTTGACCGCGATATTCCTGAGCTCGGCGACACGGCCGATATCGACGAGCAGATCGGGCGAGGCGAGGCGGAGCTTCATCGCGGGGAGCAGCGAGTGCCCGCCCGAGAGGAGCTTCGCATCGGGGTTGTCCTTTAGCGCGTCGATCGCCTCCTGGACAGTGGATACGCGTTTGTAGTCGAACGCTCGTGGATACACAGTCGATCCCTCCCTTTCTCTACGTGTTGCTTGCTTCCTGCATTGCCGCCCAGACGCGCGGCGCAGTCAGTGGCATATCGACATGGTGGATGCCGAGCGGCGCGAGTGCGTCGCAAACGGCGTTGACGAATGCTGGTGTTGACGCGATGGTGCCGGCTTCGCCAGCGCCTTTGACACCAAGCTCGTTCACTGGCGTCGGCGTGACGGTGTGGTCGAGCTCGAACATCGGGAACTGCTGGGCGTGGGGCACGGCATATTCCATCAGCGTGCTGGTGATCAACTGGCCGTTGTCGTCGTAGACAGCGCCTTCGACCATTGCCTGGCCGAGGCCCTGGACGATGCCGCCCTGGAGTTGGCCGGCGACGACGAGTGGGTTGACAATGTTGCCGACATCATCGACCGCAACGTAGCGGATCAGCTCAGACTTTCCGGTGACGCGGTCGACCTCGACGACGGCGATATGTGTGCCGAACGGGAAGGTGCAGCTGGGTGGGTCGAAGTAGGTCGTCTCGTCGAAGAATGGCTCCATCCCGTCCGGCAGATTGACCGGAACCGCCGCCGCGGCGGCGAGCTCCTGGATGGTCTTCACCCGGTCTGGGGCGCCCTTGACCGAGGCTGTGCCATCGACGTACTCAATGTCGTCGATATCCACTTCGAGCAAATGTGCCGCGAGCCGACGGGCCTTGGCGACGATCTTGTTTGTTGAGCGGACGATCGCCTCGCCGCCAACGGCAAGCGAGCGGCTGCCGTATGTGCCGTAGCCGAACGGCGTCGCGAGGGTGTCGCCGAATTTAAGCTGGACATCCTCGATCGGGACGCCGAGCTTGTCGGCGGCGATCTGCGCGAAGGTCGTCTCGTGGCCCTGGCCATGCGGCATCGAGCCGGTAGTGACGACGACTTTGCCTGTCAGGTGGACCTTGATGTTGGCGCTCTCGAAGAGGCCGGCGCCCCAGCCCTCGGCGGCCATGTAGGCCGACGGCGCGATGCCACAGACCTCGACGTAGGATGACAGGCCGATGCCGAGCTGTTTCGAGTCGCCGGCCTGGCGGCGACGCTCTTGCTCGGCGCGGAGCTCGTGATAGCCAACCATGTCCAGCGCTTTGTCGAGCGCTGGCTCGTAGTTGCCGGTGTCGTAGGGCAGCATCCCGACGCCGCTATCGTAGGGGAATTCGTCCGGAGGGATGAAGTTGCGACGGCGCACCTCGGCAGGGTCGATACCGGTTTCGTCGGACACGAGGTCCATCACGCGCTCGATAACATAGGCGGCCTCGGGCCGGCCGGCGCCACGATAGGCGTCGACCATCGCAGTGTTGGTAAAGACGCCCTTCACCTCGCAGTAGATCGCCGGGATCTTGTACACGCCCGAGAGCAGCCTGCCGTAGAGCGTCGTGGGGATGCCGCCGGATGCGGTCGACAGATATGCTCCCATATTCGCGAGGGTGTGAACGCGAAGAGCGGTGACCTTGCCGTCCTTTGTCGCGCCGACCTCGATGTTAGTGATGTGATCACGGCCCTGCGATGTCGCGACGTTGGCTTCGCTGCGGGTCTCGATCCACTTGACTGGCCGGTTGAGCTTGCGAGCCAGCCAGCCGGCGAGGACATACTCGGGGTACATGAAGATCTTGACCCCGAACCCACCGCCGAGATCCGGTGTGATAACGCGGATGTTCTGCTCCGGCACGCCGAGGATGAACGCGGCCATCACCAGCCGGTGAACATGTGGAGCCTGGCTGGAAAGCCAGAAGGTGAACTCCTCGGTTCCGGCCTGGTACTGTGCGATAGCAGCGCGGGTCTCCATCGGGACGCCGATGAGCCGTTGGTTGCGGATCTTCTGGTGAATGACGACCTCGGCGTCGCGAAGGCCCTGGTCGGTCTCGGTCTCTTTGCCGCAACTCCAGGTGAACACGATGTTGTTGGGTGCGTTTTCGTGGAGCTGCGGCGCGCCTGGCTGAACTGCCTTCTCGGCGTCTGACACGCCGGGGAGCTCCTCCAGATCGAGCTCGACTGCCTCGGCGGCGTCGCGCGCCTGCTGGACTGTCTCGGCAACGACAACGGCGAGCGAGTCGCCGACCCAATGAACCTCGCCCTTCGCGAGCGCATAGGGGGTGTTGATGTTGTTCTGCACCCCGGCTGCCTGCCAGGCGTAGGGCAGGGGCGGGAGCTCGATGTCTTCGCCCGTGAAGACGCCCACGACGCCCGGCATGCCGGCGGCGGCACTGGTATCGATGCCGAGAATGCGCGCGTGCGCGTAAGGGCTGCGGATGATCGCCGCATGGAGCATGTTGGGAAGGACGATGTCGTCCAGGTAGTTGCCACGACCGGTGATGAAACGCGGGTCTTCCTTGCGCTTCATCGCCCTGCCGATATAGGGCTGCTTCCGTTCGGTTGCTGCCATGTTCGCCTCCACCCGAGTCTAGTCAGCGCTGCGAAACAAACAACCGGAAGACGAGGCGTCGACTAGTCGTCTCCGCCGGCCTGGCTCGCCATCTTGTTGGCGGCGTACTGGATCGACTTGACGATGTGCTGGTAGCCGGTGCAGCGGCAGATGTTGCCGTCGATCGCATGGCGGATCTCCGCCTCAGATGGGTTCGGGTTGCGCTGCAACAGGTCATAGGTCGACAGGATCATGCCCGGGGTGCAGAAGCCGCACTGGAGGCCATGCTCTTCCCAGAAGCCTTCCTGGATGGGATGGAGCTCGCCGTCCTTCGCCAGCCCTTCGATCGTCATGACCTCAGCGCCGTCGGCCTGGGCAGCCAGAACGGTGCAGGATTTCACCGCGAGACCGTTCATGATGACGGTGCATGCGCCACACTGACTGGTGTCGCAACCGACATGAGTTCCGGTAAGGCCCAGGTCCTCGCGGATGAAATGGACCAGCAGCCGGCGCGGCTCGACGTCCGCTTGACGCTGCTGCCCATTGACCGTTATCGAGACCTGCTGCCTGGCAATCGCTTCGGTGGCCATCTTCCCTCCTTCAACGAGGAACGCTCGTGCCGTGTGCTACCACGGCCTCGGGGTCTCGCCATTGCATCTGGCATGGATGGGCAGTCTCGCAAGAACGCAACGTCGTTGATTCCGGCTCGATCGTGACCATGCCATGCCGTCCGACCGGCACAACAATCCTCAGGAACGCGACGGCATAGTAGCACGGTTCGGTGCGTGGTGAAACAGTCGCCGTGACGTGGGACGGTTGAGCGCTACCACCCGTATGGGATGTTACGGCGCGAGGTGAGCTCGGGGAACACGCCATCTTCGAGCAGGCGAGCCGCCCGCGCACGAAGCGCCTGGATCTCTAGCGGGTCGAGTTGTGGCGCGAGCAGCGCGGATATGGTGGCGTCATCGCGGACACGCCGTAGGCCGGCCGCGAGGTCCTCGGGAATCTCCTCTCCACAGAAGTCCCAGATCACGGTGCGAACCTTCTGCTCAATGTTGAACGTCAGTCCGTGGTCGATGCCCCAGATGCTGGTTTGAGCGCGGTCGCGGAAGCAGTGGCCGGCCTTGCGGTCTGCGTTGTTGGCGACTAGATCAAAGACCGCCATGCGGCGAAGCTCGTCCTGGTGCGAGTCGCGGAAGCTGAAGTAATGGGAGTCGTGCTCCGGCTCGATATAGAGCTGGACGGTGCCGATTCCATGCGGGCCGTCGCGGATGACGGTCGGCGGGATGAAATCCCAGCCGAGCGCGTCGGCGAGCAGGTATGCGGCGTACTCGCGCTGATACAGCGTGCCGGAGGGAAAGTCCCAGAGCGGCGCCTCACCCGCGCGCGGCTTGTAGATCGCCAGGAGAGTCTCGGCGTCCTGGTCGTCGGGATCGGTGAGAGCGACGGCGAAGGTGTAGTTTGAGCCCCAGGGCACAAGCTTGCACTCGGCGATGCCGCCGGAGCGCAGACGATTAAGGGTGGAACACGATCTGGGGTCAGTCACTAGATCCTCGTGATTCAGGCTTGAGTGGTCGTGACGGGCTGTGTCTGGAGCGAGACACCATCAAACGGCAGGGCGGCGCTGACGGCGGCAAAGAACATGGCGGCGTCGTTGGCAACATCATCCAGGATCGTCGATCGTAGCCGCTGGTGCTGGTGGAGCGGGATCGCGAACGTGCGGCGCTGGTGGAGCTGGTAGCTGTTGTCGGCCCGCTCGATTACCGGAACGGCATCCACCTCCCAGCCAATGCTGCGCGCGCGCTTCTTGAGCTGTATCTGGAGGACATAGAAGGCGGCGCGCGCGTCACCGTTATAGAGGTCTCCGGCGAGCATATATTGAAACTGGAAGCCGACACCCTCATCGTCCGGGCGAAGATCCCGACCGTGAACGGTGACCGGGCTGGTCTCCTGCAGCTGCGCGTGAACCTGGTGGCCGAGCGCGAGAGCCGTCTGTCGCCAGGCGTTCCAGATCGCGATGCGTGGGTCGTGGGAGGTGTCGGGAGTCATCGAGCTACCTGCCGTCTTCGAGCGGATACCTGTCCAGATTGTATCAACGCCCCCGGGGTGATCCGCGGTGACGCGAGCGAGTCGGAGGAGATTGGGGGCGTTTGCTATACTCCGACTCAACGATACAGGCCGTATGTAAGGTAGTAGCATCAGTGCGAGTGACCGTCGATCGTATACCCGGGAGTACCGTCGAGCTCGATATCTACGCGGACGATGTCGAGTTCTCAGAAGCCTACGAGAAGGCTCTCCGCAGAGTCTCACGAGATGTGACGATTCCTGGTTTCCGCAAGGGCAAGGCTCCCCGCCACATTATCGAGAAGATGGTCGGCCACGACGCGATCGTCGAAGAGGCCGGCCGCGACATGATGGACGATCTGTACCGACAGGCGATCGAGCAAGAGAACCTTGTGCCAGTCGGTGATCCCCGTGTCGGGATCCTGCAGGCCGAACCGCTTGCCTTCACCGTGACAATCGAAGTCTTCCCAACCGTCACGCTGGGCGACTACGCGAACGTGCGAGTCGAGCCGCGTGAGGTTGAGCTGGAGGACTCCGATGTCCAGGAGGTGCTGGATCAACTGCAGCGGCAGCACTCCGAATGGGTGTCGGTGGCTGAACCGCGCGCTCCTCGCGATGACGACAAGATCGTGATCGACCTGGGCGTGTTCGACGGCGATGAGCCGTTCCAGGAGCCAGCCGAGGACGCGGAGTTCATTCTGGGCGAGAGCTCTCTGTTCGAGGCACTGGTCGAATCAATCAAGATGATGCAGCCGGGTTCTACAGCTGAGCTCACGCTTGCGTTTGACGACGACGATATGAGTGTCAACCCTGCGCTGCGCGGCAAGTCGCTTCGGTACGTGATTACGCTCAAGGATGTGCAGGCGCGGGTGCGGCCGGAGTTGGGCGATGACCTGGCGGCGAAGGTCGGCCAGTTCGATAGCTTCGACGCGCTGCGCGAGCAGATCGAGAAGGACCTGCTGCGCAACAAGGCGATGGAAGCGCGAAGCGAGATCGGCACAGAGGTCATCAACGCGATGTCCGATGTGGCCGAGATTGACGTGCCGGGCAGCATGGTCGAGAAGGAGCTGGAGGATGAGATCACCCAGTTTCGCTCGCGGCTGGCCCAGCAAGGGCTGAACCTCGACGAGTATCTCTCCGTGAACAACCAGACGATGGACGAGCTGCGCGACGAGATGCGCCCGAACGCCGAACGACGAGTTCGTAACTCGGTCGTCCTGCAGGAGATCGCGAAGGCCGAGGGTGTCGAAGTCACCGCCGAGGATATCGGCGCCGAGATCGATCGGCTGGCCGGCGGATCGGAGAGCCCGGATCGACTGAAGACGCTGTACGAGTCGGAGTATTTCCGTGGTTTGCTGGAGAATGAGCTCTTCGACCGAAAGCTGACCGAACGGGTAATCTCGATCGCGACCGAGGGTCGCGGCGCGGTGACCGGGGCCGGCGCGGAAGCACTGGCTCGGGAGCTTGGCGGCGCGGCAGCCACGGTAGAGGACGACGTGCCCGAGACGGCTGAGGCCGACGATGCGCAGGCAATCGAGCCGACTGAGCCAGACTCTGAGGTTGCGTCCGAATCTGCTGGCGCACATGACGTAGATGACAAGCCGGCCGATGAGGACGGCGAGGACGAGCAGGGCTAACGCGCCTGCGACAGGGGTCCTCACTCACTCCCCGCGGTCGAGACGGTTGCCCGCGGCGAAAGGACACGATGGTCATGGACGACGTCTTCTATCCCCAGAATCTCGTGCCGATGGTGGTCGAGACGACCAACCGGGGCGAGCGCGCCTACGACATCTATTCGCGACTGTTGCGCGATCGGGTCATCATCCTCGGCACGCCGATCGACGATCAGATCGCGAATCTCATCTCGGCGCAGCTCATCTTTCTGGATTACGAAAACCCGGAGCAGGATATCCGGCTCTATATCGACAGCCCGGGTGGGAGTGTCTATCACGGGTTGTTCATTTACGACACGATGCAGTCGCTGCGCTGCGATGTGGCGACGTATGCTTGCGGGCTGACGGCAAGCATGGGCGCTGTGCTGCTGGCAGCGGGGACGCACGGCAAGCGGTTTTCGTTGCCAAACACGCGGATCCTGATCCATCAGGGTTCGGCCGGCTTCCGTGGCAACGTGCCAGATATCGAGATTGTCGCGCGTGAGACGCTCCTGCTGACAAATCGCCTGGTCGAGATCATGTCGTTGCACACAGGCCAGCCGTTCGACGTCATCAAGCACGACACCGAGCGCGACAAGTACATGTCGGCCGACGAGGCCAAGGAATACGGACTGGTCGATCACGTGCTCGATTCGCCACGGCTTCAGGCGCTTCGCGAGCTACGGGCGAGCCAGGGACTCATCGGGGCGTCGGAGTAGATCAGCAACGTTGAGGGGACACCGCGATGTCTGGGTCACGAGGTGGACGGGTCCATTACCGATGCTCATTCTGTGGTAAGGGCCAGGAGGAGGTTCGCCGCCTGATCGCCGGCCCTGGCGCAGTCTACATATGCGATGAGTGCGTGCAGTTGTGTCGGGAGATCATCGAGGAGGAAGAGCAGCCAGCGGCTCACCCGGAGCCGTCGTTCACGCGCATCCCGATTCCCAAGCGGATTTACGAACAACTGAACCAGTACGTCATTGGGCAGGATCGGGCGAAGAAGACTCTGTCGGTCGCGGTCTATAACCACTACAAGCGCATCTCGGCGCAGTCAGACGGCGACGACGTCGAGCTGCAGAAGTCAAACATTCTGCTGGTCGGCCCGACAGGTTCGGGCAAGACGTTGCTCGCGCAGACGCTGGCGCGCATCCTGGACGTGCCATTCTCGATCGCCGACGCGACGGCGCTGACCGAGGCCGGCTATGTTGGCGAAGACGTTGAGAATATCCTGCTGCGGCTGATTCAGGCAGCGGGCGACGTCCAGCGCGCGCAGACCGGCATCATCTACATCGACGAGATCGACAAGATCACTCGGAAGTCGGACAACCCGTCGATTACTCGCGACGTGTCTGGCGAGGGAGTTCAGCAGGCACTGCTGAAGATCATCGAGGGCACGGTCGCCAATGTGCCGCCCCAAAGCGGCCGCAAACATCCTCACCAGGAATACATCCAGATCGACACGCGCAACATTCTGTTCATCTGCGGTGGCGCGTTTGAGGGGCTGGAGGAGGTCATCAGCCGACGGGTTGGCACCGGGCGAAAGATCGGCTTCGGTGAGGACCAGGAGGATACTCGCGACGAGCAGGATAATCTGCTCGCGCAGGTGACGCACGATGACCTGCTGAAATATGGGCTGATCCCGGAGTTTGTCGGCCGGCTACCGGTGGCAGTCTCGCTCGATCACCTGTCACACGAAGATCTGAAACGTATCCTGGTGGAGCCGCGCAATGCGGTTGTCCGGCAGTATCAGAAGTTCTTCCAGCTCGATGATGTGGAGCTGGTGTTCACTGCGGACGCACTGGACGCGGCGGCACGGCAGGCGGAGCAACGCCGCACTGGCGCGCGTGGATTGCGGACGACAATCGAGGAAGTGCTCCTCGACGTCATGTACGAGATCCCGTCGCTCGAGGGTGTGCGGAAATGCATTGTGAACGCCGACGTGATCAATAACCGGATCCAGCCACTGCTGATGACAGTGAACGACCGGCCGATTGAGGCAGAGAAAACAGCCTGAGTCGGGAACAACAGCGAATGCGACAGGGGCGGCCTTCGGGTCGCCCCCTTTTCGTCTCTCACCGAGGCCGGCGGCGCGGAACCGTGAGGAACTCCGCGCGGAAAACGCAGCTCGATGACGCTTGGTGGGCTACTGCGTCGATGCTTTGGCGAGCGCACGAAGGTCGTCGAGGTGCTCCCCGTAGTGATACTGGGTGGCGCCGAGGACGATTCGTGGCTTGACGGCCTGCATTGTTTCGGCAACATGCATCAGACGGTCGTGAGCATCGGTGAGAAACGCGCGAGCCTGAGCCGGGGTAGCGGAGCGCCAGGGATCGAGACGCTCTTCGTTCCACACGTCGCCGTCGACGCCCGGTGGGAGCGGCCAGTGGGCGGGCTCGCCGGCCGCCATGCGCTCGAGGACGTTGATCGCTTCCTCGTCCCAGTTCGCCAGGTGAACAAGGACATCCTGGCCACGCCAGACACCGACAGTATCGGGTTTTCGCAGGGCGCTATCGGAGATTGTGTCGAGGACACGGCGGAGCTCCAACCAGGAGTTCGCCGCAGCCTGCAACATCGCCAGTCGCTCGTTCATCGAGATCGCCATGTTGGTTCGCATCCCCTCTGATCATCACGTCCCATCGGGCGAAGTATGGACTGCTGGTTACTACCAGTGCCAGACCGGACGGCCCGTGAAACACGAAACGGTTGTACGCTACGCTGAAGGGTCGGCGGGGAGGAGAGGGACGCGACGTGAAGGCGCACGAGCTCAGTTCGTCGGAGATTGGCCCGGAACATCTGGGCTGGATTCTGACGGCCGACCTGCGCGACAGGGATCGCAGGCGCTTCATGCGCAAGGGGGCGACGATCGACGAGGCGGCACTGGCGGATTGGCTGCGGGTCGCGGAAGTCGTGCTGCATCTGATCGAGCCGGAGCCGGGGGACCTCCACGAGGACGTGGCCGGGCGACGACTGGCTGAGGTGGTGGCTGGAACAGGCATCCTCATCCGGCCACCTGTGCAAAGCCGGCTGAATCTGGCGTCGACGGTGAAAGGCCTGCTTCGCGTGGATCGGGAACTGCTGCTGGCGATCAACAGGATCGAGGGCCTCACTGCGTTCAGCCTGCTCGATCGGCAGCCGGTGCTCCCGGGCAAGATCGTCGCGGGCGTAAAGACGACGCCGATCACGGTTCGGGAGGAGCTCGTGCTGCAGGCAGAGCAGCTCGTGACAGAGACCGGACACAAGCCGGTAGAAGTGCTCGCGTACGAGCCGCAGCGGGTCGCGGTGTTCGCAACCGAGGGGCTGAACGAGCGCACGCGAGCGCGATTCCGTGAGGTGATCCAGAAGAAGCTGCGATGGTATGGGTCGGAGCTCGTTGATCTGCGATTCATCGAGACCGATGCCAGCGCGGTAGCGGTGACATTGCAGGAGTACCTGGATGCCGGCGCGGACGTGATTTTCGCCGCGGGGGGTAATACGATCGACCCACTCGATCCGATTCTGGTCGGGCTTCAGCGATCTGGCGCGGAGATGGTGCACTTCGGGGCGCCTGCGCACCCGGGCAGTATGTTCTGGGTGGCGCGAATTGGACGCACGCCAGTGGTCAACCTCGCGTCGTGCTCAATGTATTCGCGCTCGACGGTGGCGGACCTGGTGCTGCCGACGATCATGACTGGGCGTGGCATCGAGAGCGAAGATGTCGTCCAGTTGGCCTATGGCGGGGTGCTGGATCGGGAGATGAGCTTCCGCTTCCCGGACTATGATGTTGAAGAGGTGGATGAGCCCGATGAGGAGGAGTGAGACGGGGACGTCGATATGCAGGCATACCTGACGTGATGCCACGTATCGTTGCTTCTGGTCGTCCATTACCGCGCGAGTTGAGGAGAAGGCCAATGTCCGAGAAGGTTTCAGTTATCTCTGGCGGGACGATCGTCACATCCGACGGGCCGGTGCGCGCCGACCTGGTAATCCGCGGAGAGAAGATCGCGACGATCACGACCGACGCAGCCGATGTGGCGTCCGCGGACGTGATCGACGCACGCGGGCTGATCGTCGTGCCGGGCGGTGTGGATGTGCACACGCACTTCCGTGAGCCAGACCCACGCCTGGTGGAGGGGTTCGAGACAGGGACGATGGCGGCGCTGGCCGGCGGGGTGACAAGCGCGATCGAGATGCCACAGGCGTCCCCGACGTCGAGCACGGGTGAGCATATCCGTGAAAAGCGGCGGCTGATCGGTGAGCACTCCTTGATCGACATCGCGCTCTGGGGTGGGGTCGTCGGGCAACCGATTGAGCAGATCCAGGAGATGATCGACGAAGGCATCGTCGCTCTGAAGGCATTCATGCCTGCCTCCAGCCCCGGCTTTCCGCCGGCCAATGATCAGGTGCTACTGGACACGTTCCGGTTCCTGGCTGATTCGGGATCAGACATCCGATTCGGGATCCACTGTGAAAACGACACATTGATGGAGCAAGGGATCGCCCGGATGCAGGCAGCCGGCCGCAAGGACGCTTTGGCGCACTACGAGAGCCGGCCGCCGCTGGTCGAGACCGAGGCGGTTCATCGGGCATTGTTCTTTGCGGAGCTGACCGGCGCATGGCTCTATGTCTGTCACTGCGCTTCGGCCGACGCGCTGGCACTGATCAAAGCGGCGAAGGCGCGCGGCGCGAATGTCGAGGTTGAGACCTGCCCGCAATACCTCTCGTTGGACCTCGACGATCTCGTGAAGCATGGGCCGTTCGCGCGGTGTGCGCCCGCCCTCCGTGATCGGGCCGAGGTCGAGCGGATCTGGGAGTATGTCGCCGATGGGACCGTGGACGTTGTGTCGTCCGATCACTGCGGCTATACCGTCGAAGAGAAGCGGGCCGGGCTGGACGATATCTGGCAGTCGCCACTGGGGCTATCTGGTGTGCAGACAATGTATCCGGCGCTGTTCGATGAGATCGTCAACAAGCGCGGTCTGGGGTTGGAGCGGTTCGTCGAGCTGTCTGCGACCAATCCAGCGAAGGTGTTCGCTCTGTATCCGCGCAAGGGTGTGATTCAGGTTGGCTCGGATGCCGACCTGGCGTTCTACGATCCGAATCGTTCCTGGCAGGCGCACGGAGATGGGATGTTGCATCGCAATAAATGGACGCCGTTCGAGGGGAAGACGATCGGCGCGTCGGTCGTGAAGACGATCGTCCGTGGACAGGTGGCGTTCGACCTGAGCCGGCCGGAGGCAGTGCTATCCCGACCGGGCGACGGGCGATTCCTCGGGCGAGGATACGGGGCGAGCTGACTCGCTGAATGGAGTGACGCGTTCGAACCGTAACTCGCCGTTCGTCCGTCATGTTGAGCCGCAGCGAAACATCTCTTCGAGGTTCGTGGCGGGTCAATTGGGGAGATTCTTCGGCTGCGGCCTCAGAATGACAGGCATACGAACAGGCTGGCGGTCGAGCGTTCCGCCGCTGCGCGGTAGGTAGGAGGCGGCAAGATGATATTCACGCTGACGGGCGGGACGATCTACGACGGGAGCGGCGGGCCCGGACGGCTGGGAAATGTCGTCGTCGAAGGTGACCGAATCGCTGCGGTGGGTGATGTTGTGCCACAGGGCGAGCGATTCGACGTGGCGGGGCTGGCGGTATCGCCGGGGTTCATCGACACGCATAGCCACTGCGACCTTGTCTGCATGTCCGACCGGCAACTCTCGCCGAAGTTGCGCCAGGGGATCACGACTGACCTGCTCGGGCAGGACGGGCTATCGGAAGCGCCGATCAAGCGTGAGGACGTCGATCGCTGGCGGACGCATCTGTCGGGGCTGAACGACGACCCGCAACTCGACTGGTCGTGGCGATCGTACGGGGATTATTTCGAGCGGGTCGGCGGCGCGGCGTTGAACATGGCCGGCATGGTTGGCCACGGGACGGTGCGGCTGCACGTCATGGGGATGGACGACCGAGCGCCAACGGAGGCAGAGCTGGCGGCGATGCAGGCGCTGGTGGACGCCTCGCTCTCCCAGGGCGCGTGCGGGTTCTCGACCGGGCTGATCTACTCGCCGTGCGTCTATTCCGACACGCAGGAGCTGATCGAGATCGGCAAGGTGGTCCGGCGGCACGACTCGTTCATGGTCTATCACATGCGCTACGAGGGTGGCCGTGTGCTGGAGGGCATGGACGAGGTGTTTCGGATCGCCCGCGAGAGTGGCGCGGCCTGCCATATCTCGCACTTCAAGGCGCGCGGCAAGCATGCCTGGGGACTTTCGACACAGATGAGCGCGGCGGTCGAGCAGGCTCGGGCCGACGGGCTGGATATTACGGCCGACCAGTACCCGTATGCGGCCGGCTCGACGATGCTGGCGGCGTTGCTGCCGCCGTGGTGCCACGCGCGGGGTATCGACGGGCTGAACGCCTACCTGCGCGACCCGGACCTCGAGTCACAGATCCGGCGGGAGATTGAGCAGGGTCGCTCGGACTGGGAGTCGAGCATTGCCAATTCGTCGTGGGGCTCGATCATGATCTCGGGGGTGAAGTCCGAGGCGAACCGCTGGGCAGTCGGCAAGCGTATCCCGGAGATCGCGGCGCAGTGGGGGCTGGACGAATATCAGACGATGGTGCGGCTGCTGCTGGACGAGAACCACGCGGTCAGCATGATCCTGTTCATGATGCAGGAGGACGATGTACGGCATCTACTGGTGCAGCCGTGGCTGATGCACTGCACCGATGCCCTGATGGGCGGCGAGCCGCACCCGCGGACGTACGGCACGTATCCGAAGATTCTCGGACACTACGTCCGGGACGAGAAGCTGATGCCGCTGCCGGAGGCGATCCGCAAGATGACGTCGCTGCCGGCCTGGCGTCTGGGCGTCGTGGACCGTGGCGAGATCCGCGCGGGGGCGTTCGCTGACATCACCGTCTTCAATCCCGATACAGTAATCGACCGCTCGACATACGAAGTCCCGCGGCAATTCCCGACCGGGATCGAGCACGTCTTCGTCAACGGCGTCCATGCCGTGCGCGACGGGCGCGAGACGGGGAACCTGGCCGGCCGAGCGCTGCGCCGCGAGGCAGGAGCGCCGGGGACGTGTCGGTAGAGACTGTTAACCGCTGAGATGGGAACGGGCCGAGGACATCCTCCTCGGCCCGTTTCCATTGAGTAGCCGGTCAGGTAGCGTTGAAGTCAGTCGCCGTCGTTCGGCCGGACATAGCCGAAGGCACGGTCGCGGGCGGCGAGGGCGGCGTCGCGGTCGGCGGGTGGGCCGTAGCCGGCGCCGCCGGCGACGACGGTGGTGAGGCGATCCGTCGGTGAGGCCAGGACGATCTCGCCGTGCTCCATGCTGCCGTCCTTCGCCAGATTCTCGCCGTTGAGGATGATCTGGTTCCGCAGGCTGGGCTCGCCGCCGAAGATGCCGGGGGCGGGGAAGCGGAGCCTGTCCGGATGGATGTAGAGGGCGACGGGGTGCGGGTGGTCAGGATGAAGGCGCAGGCTGACGCGCTGGCCCGGCGCTCCGCGCCACTGGCCGGCCCCGCCGGAGTCGGGCTCGAGCGCATCCTCCTCGACGAGAAGCGGCAGACGCGACTCGAAGACCTCGATTGGGACGTTGCCAGCGCTGGATGGGAAGCAGTTGCGCGTGACGCCGTCGTGGCCGTAGCCCGCGCCGCGCCCGCCGCCGCAGATCAGGTGAGCATTGCGCGGCGTGCCGTCCGCATCGCGTGAGTAGCCGCGCATGGTGAACATGAGGCCGTTGCCGGCCTGGACGCGCTCGGGGAGGGCGCCGGCCAGAGCGCGGAAGATCAGGGTGTGGATGTGCCAGCCGGTCTTGGTCCGCGAGTTGACCGAGGCAGGGGGCAGCGCGTTGAGGATGGAGCGTTCGGGGGCGCGGACGGTAATCGGGCGGAAGCAGCCCTCGTTGTTCGGCACGTTCGGGGTTAGCAAACACTTCAGCGGGTAGACGGTGTGGGCGCGAGTGTAGGTGAAGGTGCAGTTGATCCCGCCGCCCATCATCTGGGGGGCGCTGCCGGCGTAGTCGACGGTGATCCCGTCGCCCGCAACCTCGATCCTTGCGTGGAGTGGGAGCGGGCTTCCGGCCGCTTCGACGAATTCTTCTGCCTCGTAGACGCCGTCGGGAATGGCGGCGATGGCG
>Ga0073905_10000567_pt1 | contig 17583 bp, 12 predicted proteins | sample KloWWTupernatant_FD_65482 | JGI IMG/M metagenome (GOLD analysis project Ga0073905, IMG submission 65482) | Active sludge microbial communities from Klosterneuburg, Austria, studying microevolution and ecology of nitrifiers - Klosterneuburg... | ecosystem: Engineered > WWTP > Aerobic digester >... | reverse complement strand
ACTGGCCGACGAAGTGGTCTGCCTCGCGGCGCCGGCGCAGTTCCAGGCCGTCGGCCAGTACTACGAACGCTTCCCGGCGGTCGAGGATTCCGAGGTTGTCGCGACCCTGGCGGCGCGGGCAACGCGCGGAACTTGATCCGGATCAAGGCGCCGTCGACTGCGCAGGCATAGCTTGGGGACGTGGCGCCGAGCGGGTGCGCGGACTCCGGTCCGCGCCCGGCGGCGCCAGCGCGAGCGCACTCGCGCCAACCGCATGAGGTCGCCAGCCGGAGTCGACGCCGACCGGCGACAGCGTGGAACGCGGCGCCCTCCGCCCCTTCCCCAACGTCGAGGGGCAGCAGGGCGCCGCCGATGCGCACGGGGTGCGCCTCGGCCGCGGCGAGGTACTCGCCCGTGCCGGTTCAGTCCGTTGCCGAACCCGTCGCGGTGCCGGCGCCGCGGGGTGCCAGCGCTGCCTGGTAACGCGCGTACAGCGCCTGGACCTTGGCCACGTAGCCCTGGGTCTCGGGATATGGGGGCACGCCGTCGTAACGGGTCACCGCGCCGACGCCGGCGTTGTACGCCGCCGCGACCAGCACCCGATCGCCGTCGTAGAGCGCCTCGAGGTTCCTGAGGTGGCGCGCGCCGGCGCTGATCGACTGGCGCGAGGAATAGGGATCGGTGACGCCGTACTGGCGTGCCGTCTCCGGCATCAACTGCATCACGCCCATGGCGCCCTTGGACGAGACCGCGCGCGGGTCGTAGTAGCTCTCGGCGTGCGCGATCGCGCGCAACCACGCTTCCTCGACGCCGGTCGCGCGCGCGGCCGCGGCGAACTGGCCGGGGAAGCGGTCGAGCCGCGGCTTGCCCACCTTGCCCAGCCCCGCGTGCGCCCACGCCGGTTGCGGCGTGGCGACCGTGAATGCCTGCAGTTTCACCGCACCCGGCATCGCGCGGGTGCCATAGACCGTACGACCGTCCTGCTCGCGCGCGTAGAGGTACCCGCGCTGGATCCCGACCGCGCCCCACAAGTCGGGCAGCAAGGGCGCGCGATCGTCGACCTCGATCGGCCGGCAGCGAGACCCGTCTTCCGGGGCGGTCGACAGGCTCACCGTGCCTGCCTGCACGCAGCGATACACCGTCCGCGCCTGCGACGGCAGGGCAGCAGGCCCGATCAGCAACGCTGCCAACAGGCTGTACACGCCTGCGCGTGGAGTCATCGGCGTAGTGTAGTCGCGCCCGGCGCGTGCGCGGGAACTGCCAGCCGCAACCCGCGCGGCGCTGCCATCGCTCGGGTTGCATGGCGGCGACGCGCAGCGCCGCCGCGTTGACATTGACCGGGGCGCGGCGCAGATTTGCGCGACGGATCACGTTGTCCGACCGGGGTATCACCTTGTCCATGCGTCGCCACCTGCCCCGGGTCGGGCATGGTTGCGGCATCGGCGCAACGATCGCCTCGCGGCGCGCCGCGGGGTTGCAGGTGCGCGAATCCTCGAACTGGAGCAATCCATGCGCGTCTTCATCCGCTTGGCATTGATCGCGTTGCCGGCGCTGTACGCGCCGGCGCATGCCGCGGGGACCAAGTCGCCCGGCACCGCATCGAAGGCGCAGCCGCTGCAGTCGACCAAGGCAGTGGTCAGCTACAGCGGGACGATCTCCACCAGCCCGAGCTGGTCGCGAACCAGTTCGTGCGGCGGCGTGCGGCCGGCCGACGACGGGCCATATGGCTACCAGACCCAGACCTTCAGCGTCGATGTCGCCGGAAGCTATCTGCTGGAAACCATCGCGGCGACCTTCAGCGGCGGCTCGGGCGTGTTCCCCAACGATGACGTGCTGGTGTTGTACCGCGGGAGTTTCTCGGCGGCCAATCCGCTGGCCAACTGCATCGCCTATGACGACGACAGCGGTCCCGCATTCGACCTTGCGGCCGCGATCATCGCGCCGCTGGAGGCCAACCAGACCTACGTGCTGGTCACCTCGACCTACGAGCCCCAGGTCACCGGGACCTTCACCAACCGCCTGTCCGGCCCCGGCAACATCGCCCTGGTCGGCGGCGGCGGCGTGACCGCCCTGCCCTTCGTCTCGGTGTTCGCCTCGCCCTCGCGCGTGACCCAGACCAGCACCGTGACGATCCAGTGGGAAGCGGCCAACGTCACCGCCTGCACGGTATCGGGCGGCCAGCCGAACCAGGTGTTCACGGCGGTGCCCGGTGCGAACCGGGTGACCACCACGGTGCAATCCGGCACGACCGTGCGCAACGACGTGTTCCGGGTCAGCTGCACCGGTCCCAATGGCTCGGTGGTCGGCAGCACGGTGGTCGCCGCGGGCGTGCCGCCGCCGCCGCCGGCGCAACCGGTCGCGAGCGTGGGCGCCGCGCCCGGCGGCGGCGCCGCCAACGGCGCCAGCAGCGGCCTGAGCCTGAGCGATGGCGCGCGCTTCGTCGCCTTCGAGTCCGCGGCCAGCAACCTCGTCAGCGGCGACACCAACGGCACGCTCGACGTGTTCGTGCGCAATACCGGCACGGGCCAGATCGTGCGGGCCAGTTCCGGCGATGGCGGGACTCAGATCAATCGCGTGAGCGGCGACGCGAAACTGTCGCGCAACGGCCAGTTCGTGACCTACACCCAGGGCACCGGTTTCGCCGCCACCAGCGGTACGCCCAGCAAGCTCACGATCAACGGCGGCCAGGTCTGCCGCAAGAACCTCGCCAACAGCACCGGCTTCTGCTTCTCGAAATCGCCCCAAGGCGCCGACGGCAACGGCGCGAGCGGCGAGAGCGCCGTCAGTGGCGATGGCAACGTGGTCCTGTACGAGTCGACCGCCACCAACCTCGGCACCACGCCGGACACCAACGGCGCGGTTTCCGACGTGTTCGCCTACGACGTCCCGACCAACACCACGACCAAGCTTTCCGTCAACGCCGCCGGCGCGCAGGGGACCAGCGCCAGCGGCAAGCCGGCGATTTCCTGCAACGCCCGCCACTTCGCCTTCGAGAGCGCCTCCGCGCTCGGCAGCGGCGCGACGCAGGCCGGCGTGCGCAATATCTACTACGCCGGCTTCGGCAGCGGCACCGGCAAGCGCCTGGTCAGCACGGGCCTGGGCGGCGTCGCGGCCAACGGCGACAGCAGTCGCCCGAAGGTCACCGACGACGGGCGCTTCGTCTTCTTCGAGTCCTCCGCCAGCAACCTGGTGGGCGGCGATACCAATGGCGCCAGCGACATCTTCGTCGCCGACCTGGCCGCCAACACCATCCGGCGCCTGAGCGTTTCCGCGGCCGGCACCCAGGGCAACGGCGCGAGCCAGGGCCCGGTCATCCCCTGCGACGGGGCCACCATGAGTTTCGAATCGGTCGCGAGCAACCTCGTGGCGGGCGACAACAACGGCCGCTCCGACGTGTTCGTGGTCAACATGGGCAGTTACTCGATCAGCCTGGCCTCGCAGTCCGGCGGCAGCCCGACCAACGGGCAGAGCTCGGGGCCGGCGATGTCGCCCGATGGCACCGAAACCGGCTTCGATTCCGATGCCACCAACCTGCCCGGTTCCGGCGGCGGCACCGGCGTCTATACCGGCAACAACCCGTTCGCGACCCAGAATTACACCGGCGCGTGGTACGACCCCGCGCAGTCCGGCCATGGCATCTTCATCGACCAGTTGCCCGATGGGCGCCTCGTGGCCTGGTGGTTCACCTTCGATCCGGCCGGCGCGCAAGCGTGGTTCGGCGGCGCGGGCGAACTGCAGGGCACCAGCGCCGTCGTGCCGGTGTCGCGGACGCTGGGCGGACAGTTCATCCCCAATTTCGTCACCGCCAACACGCGCAACCTGCCGATCGGTACCCTGACCTTCAATTTCAGCAGTTGCAGCCGCGGTCGGGTCAACTTCGCACTCGATTCGACCTTCGGCACCGGCTTCATGGATCTGACCCGCCTGTCGAGCCCGATCGGGGTCAACTGCGAAGGCGCGGGTGCCGCGAGCGCGGCCAAGCGCATGGACCTGCCGGGATGGGAGTCGCTCGATGGCCACGGTTTCGGCGAGGCCGTGTTCAAGGCGACCGAACTGGCGACCGGCCCGGTGGCGGGTCTCACCGGCGCCTGGTACGACCCCGCGCAATCCGGCCACGGGCTCTTCATGGAGAACCTCGGCAACGGCAGCGTGCTGGCCTGGTGGTTCACCTTCGCGCCGGGCGGCGGCCAGGCCTGGTTCGGCGGGGTCGGCACCATCCTCGACGCCAACCGCGTGCAGATCACGTTCCGGCGCACCACCGGTGGCCGCTGGATCCCGAATTTCAATCCCGCGCTGGTGAGCAACCCCGAGATCGGCACGGTCACGCTCAACTTCAGTTCCTGCAACGGAGGTCGCGTCGACTTCCAGTTCGCGCAGGGCTTCGGCACCGGCAACATGGTGCTGAACCCCTTGTTCCGCTCGATCGGCACCGCCTGCGACGACTGAGCGCCGCCCCGGGCCCATCCCGGGGCGGGGCCGACGCGCTCGCGCCCGGGAAGCGGCCCAGGATGCCGGCGCATCGAACGGAGAGGATCCAGCGAATGGCACGGCAAATCGCATTGCACGACCCGCCGTCCGCGCGACGGCGCTCGATCGCGTTGGCGTGCGTGCTGGTCGTGGCGGCGCCCGCATCGCCCGCGGCCGCCCCGCCCGATGCAGCCGGCGCGTTCTACGCCAATCTGCACGCGCTGTGCGGGCAAGCCTACGAGGGACGCATCGTCGTCAACATCCCCGCGGATCCCGCCGATCCCTTTGCCGGCCAGCGCCTGGTGATGCACGTGCGCGAATGTTCCGACCGCGTGCTGCGCATACCCTTCCACGTCGGCGACGACCGCTCGCGCACCTGGGTCATCACGCGCAGCACGACGGGACTGCAACTCCAGCACGACCACCGCCACGCAGACGGCAGCGCCGATACCCTGACCGACTACGGCGGGAGCACGGATTCCGCGGGCACCGCCACGCGGCAGGCCTTCCCGGCCGATGCGTACTCCAAGGCGCTGTTCCTGCGCGAGGGGCGCGCGGTGTCGGTCGACAACACCTGGGCGCTCGAACTGGTGCCGGGCCAGCAGTTCGTCTACGAACTCTCGCGCCCGGGCCGGCGCTTCCGCGTCGTCTTCGACCTGGCGCGCAGCGTGCCGCCGCCGCCAGCGCCGTGGGGCGCTCGCTAGCCGCGCGATGGCGCGCGGCGCCGACGCCATCCAGCTGCCGCTACACCGTCACCGCGAATCGGCGATCGCCTTGCACCGGATCCGGATGGAGCGGGCGCCGAACCGATCGCGGGCCGGCGCCCCTGCCCTCAATCGGCCGCCTGGGTGTTGTTGGCCAGGTGGCTGCGGCGATAGCCGTACGCGTAGTAGAAGATGATGCCGATCACGGCCCAGCCGACGAACAGGCCGATGGTGTACATCGACAGGTTGAAGAACAGCAGCAGGGTGCCGGCGATGGCCAGCGGGCAGACGACCCAGACCATCGGCGTGCGGAACGGACGCGGGCGGTCGGGCTGGGTCTTGCGCAGGATCATCACGCCCACCGCCACCATCAGGAACGCGAACAGCGTGCCCGAGTTCGAGATGTCGGCCAGGATGCCCACCGGGAACATCGCGGCGAACAGCGACACCGCCGCGCCGGTGATGAGGGTGATGACGTGCGGCGTGTGGAACGTGGGGTGGATCTTCGACAGCACGTTGGGCAGCAGGCCGTCGCGCGACATGGTGAAGAAGATGCGGGTCTGGCCGAACAGCATCATCAGGATCACCGAAGGCAGGGCCAGCGCGGCGGCGATGCCGATGGCGTTGCCCCAGCCCTCGAAGCCGAGCAGGCGCAGCACGTGGGCCAGCGGCTCCTTGCTGCAGACCAGGGCTTCGGAACCCTTGCAGGCCGCGGCCAGCTCCGCGCTGCCCGGCAGCAGCGCGAGCCCGTCCGGACCCATCATCGGCTGCGAGCCGACCGAGCCGACGGCGGCGTAGCCGACCAGCAGGTAGAACACGGTGCAGACCGCCAGCGAGCCGATCAGGCCGATGGGGATGTTGCGGTTCGGGTTGCGGGTTTCCTCGGCCGCGGTGGAGACCGCGTCGAAGCCCACGTAGGCGAAGAAGATCGAGGCCGCGGCGCCGAGGACCCCGATGCCGCCCATCGGGCTGCCCCAGCCCGTGGGCATGAAGGGCTGGAAATTCGGATCCTTCACCGCCGGGATGGCGATGACGATGAACGCGGTCAGCGCGACCACCTTGATCGCCACGAGCACCGAGTTCACCTTGGCGCTCTTGGACGTGCCGATCACCAGCAGCACGGTCACGGCCAGCGCGATCAGGAAGGCCAGCAGGTTGAAGCTGCCGCCGTCATAGGGCCCGGTCCGGAGGAACTCCGGCAGGGGTATGCCGGCGCTGACCAGCAGGCCATTCATGTAACCCGACCAGCCCACCGAGACCGCGCCAGCGGCAACCGCGTACTCGAGCACGAGCGCCCAGCCGACGATCCACGCCAGGCCCTCGCCCAGCACGCCGTAGGTGTAGGTGTAGGCGGAGCCGGAAACGGGAATCATCGAGGCCAGTTCGGCGTAGGCCAGCGCCGCCAGGGCGCAGACCACCGCGGCGATGACGAAGGCGATCATCATGGCAGGGCCGGCCTTCTGGCCCGCCTCGGCGGTGAGCACGAAGATGCCGGTGCCGATGATGGCGCCAACGCCGAGCAGGGTCAGCTGCACCGGCCCGAGCTGGCGCTTGAGGCTCTTCTTCTCGGCCGTGGCAAGAATCTGGTCTAGCGACTTGACGCGCTGGAAAAGCATGAATGGACTCCCCGGGAAATGCGCTGATCCTGCGCCGGTCCGCAGCAGTGGCGGAAGGCGCGTCTTGGCCCCCACCGCAGGCGCGGGCCGCGGCCAACCCTAGCCGAGCCCGCGGAAGGCTACAAGCCAGCCGCAGGACCGGAACCACGGCCCGGCCCTGCGCGGTGCAGGAACGGGCGCGCATGACCGAACCCGATTGCAGGACAGGGGTCGGAACGCCAGCCGCCAGGCGACCGTCAAGCAGCGCCCGCTCGACGCCGGTCCGGCAACACGCGCCGCACCCGGGACACGGGTCACCGCTGCTCACGCCACCGTGAATGCGCCCGGCGCACGTCCGCCACGCGGCGCGATCAATTCTCGAATCCGTTGGCGAACACCGGATCAGGCAACGGTACCGCCAACCAGACGTCGCGCAGGTCCTGCTCGGCGAAAGCCTGCACCGGCCGCCCATCGCCGTTGAACGCCAGCCGCCCGGTGAAACCGCGCTGGTTGAAGCTGTTGTCGGAGATCATGTTGAACTGCGCGCTGCTGCCGCAAGCCGCGTCGCCGCAATCCCAGTATCCGCCGTTGGCGACGGTGCCGCTGCTGTAGACCGGCACGTCGCCCGGGCGCAAGCGCAGGTTCGAGACGATGTCGAATGGATTCGGCAGCGCGACCCGCGCGGCGCCGCTGCAGGCCGCGTCGTCGCAGGTGAGCAGGTTGCGATCGTTGCCTGCGCTTTCGATGATCACCGGCCGGTTGTCGCCGCGCACCGCGAGCGCGCCGCGACCGAAGCCGAGCTGGGCGTTGAGGTCGCGCAGCGTGGCACTGGTGCATTCGACGTCGTCGCAGCGCGCAAAGCGCAGCGCACCCGCGCCGGCCGCAGGCTGGTTGCCGATATTCCACACCGCCACCGGGCGACCGTCGGAGCCGATCGACAATCCGAAACCCGACAGGTAGACATTGTTGGCGCCAGGATCGGGCTCATTGGCCAGCAGGCGCTCGGTGCCGCTGCTGCAGCCGACGTCCGCGCAACTGAACACGAAGACGTCGTTGGTGCTGGCGCGGTAGTACAGCATCAGCGGCCGGCCGTCGGTGCGGATCGCCAGCTCGGTGACGTTGCTGGTCGAATTGCCCGTGCCGCTGACCTCGCGCAGGGCACCCGTGGTGCACTCGGCATCGGCGCAGTCCCAGGCCGCGCTGCCACCAACGTAGGAGTAATAGGCGAAGGGGCGTCCGTCCGCGCGCACGGCGATCGCCGGCCGGGAGGAATCGCTGTTGGCGCCCTCCGGCGTGCGATACGCCACGCTGGTGCACAGGGCATCGGCGCAGAGGCCGATGCGCGGCAGGCGCAGCCTGGTCCAGATCGCCAGCGGCCGGCCATCGGCGCGCACCGCGGTATCGGCATCGAACGCGGGGATGCCGTTGCTGAAGCGGCGCAGGAGCGTGGTGCACGCGACGGTGGTGCACTGCGCGGTGCGAATCTCGCTGCGCGCGGCGTCGCGATAGACCAGCAAGGGGCGACCGTTGCCGAAGGCGAGTGCGACGCTCTCCGGGCCGAAGCCCGGGCCGCCCTCGACATCGAGTCGCTGCGGCGCGCTGCAGGCGGCATCGTTGCACACGGTGGCGCGGATCGCGCCGGTTCCCGCCGCATGATGGCTGGCGAGCAGATTGCCGTTTGGCAGGCGGGTGGCCGAGGGCGCGGAGCCGGTTCCGGCGCCATCGAGGACCTGCTGGTTGGCGCTGCTGCAGTCGCTGTTGAGGCAGCGCAAGCGCTCCAGGGCCTGGCTGCCGCCGCGGTACACCAGGTCGACGAAGCCGTTGCCGTCGATCGAGATCGAGGGATCGCCACCGGCGCCGATATTGAAGACCGAGAAGTCCGCGGCGCCGAACGGTGCCGCGCCGCGCGCCAGGCGCACCTCGCCGCTGGTGGCATCGTCGAATGCGATCCACAGCAGGCCCGAGGCGAAGGCCATCGAGGGATTGCGCCCGCGGTCGCCGCTGCCATCGACGACCAGGCTGTTGCCGCTGCTGCAATTGCTCGAGGTGCAGCGATACAGGCGCAGGTCGCCGTTGCTGGCATCGTAGTAGGCGACATGGGGAAAACCGCTGGCAGGATCGATTGCGGTCGCGGTGCCCACTCCCACGTCGCCCACGGTGTCGAGGATGCGCAGGGTGGCGAAATTGCAGCTGCCGTCGAAGCAATCAACCGCCTCGAGGTCGCCGCTGGTCGCGTTGTAGAACGCGGCGAAGGCGCGGTTGCCGAGTGCCGGGCGATTGGCCGCGCTGACATGGCGCCCGCGATCGGCGCCACTGGCGATGCGCTGTTCGGGATTGCACAAGGTGCTGCAACTGCCGGCGAAGAGCGCCTGCTCGTCGGCCACGTAGTGGAATCCGGTCCAGTCGTCGGCGCTGCCGCGCCGAGCCAGCGCAAAGTGCTCGCCGTAGTCGTTCTGGCCGTCGAGCAGGCGCACGACGTAGCCGGGGCCGGGTTGCGCTTGCGCGCTCGCGGGGTCGGGCAACGCGGTGGCCGCGATCACGACCACGGCCGCCACCAGGATCGACGACAAGCGGCAAGGGTTCATACAGGAGCAGCTCCCATGGCCAGGAAGTCCGGTCACCACCCTGCCCAAAGCATACGCCTGTCGCGCGGCATGCAGCGCACTCGCGGCGCGGCGACCGCAACGTCGCGCGCGTCGGCATTGGACGGCGCCACCGCCGCGCGGCGATGCCGCGCGCAATCGCCCAGCCAGCCGCGGTCCCGTCGCCAGTGCCCGTGCAGGCCTCGATGCTGGAACTACCCGGATTGCAGCGACACCCTGGTCGGCTGGAACTGCGAAGACGAACTATAATCGCGTGCAGCAATCAGCCGACGGCGCGACGGGGCGAACGCTCGTCCCGCAGGGCCGCGAGCCGGGAATTCGTCATGCCCACCGCCCGACAACTGCGGGACTTCGAGGCCACGATCCGCGCGCACCCGCAGTGGCCGCGCGCGCTGTGCTTCGGCGACTCCTGGTTCAACTATCCGCTGGCGCCGGTCGACCTGCACAAGCAGTTGCGCCGCGGGTTCCGGCGGACGGCCTTCCTCAACGAGTCGAAGGCCGGTCGCGAGAGCGCCGACATCAAGGAACTGTTGCCCGGCCTGCGCCGGCTGCTGTCGTCCTACCGCTTCACCGCGCTGCTGGTGTCGATGGGTGGCAACGACGTGGTCGGCGGCGAACTGGCGGAGTACGTCAAGCCCGCGGACGAGCCGCAGTCGCCGTACGACCCGCGCTGGGGCGTCGTCCCCGCGAGCGTGCGCGACCACATCCGCCTGAGCGCCTTCGAGCAGGCCCTGCGCTACGTGGTCGAGGACTTCCAGCGCGTCATCGATGCGCGCAACGCGCTGGCGCCCGATTGCGAGATCGTGGTCCACAACTACGACCACGTCTTCCCGAGTGGCAAGTCGTTCAAGCTGCTCGGGCGCAAGGCCGGCCCCTGGATCAAGCCGTACCTCGACGGCGTCGGATTGACCGACCCGCTGCGGCAGCGCGAGTCCTGCGCCTGGCTGATCGACCAGTTCACCCGCATGCTCGACGCGCTGGTGACGCAGACCCCGCGCATGCGCCTGGTCGACGGCCGCGGCACGCTGCGCCACGCCGGTGAATGGGACAACGAGATCCATCCCAAGGGACCGGGATTCCGCAAGCTGGCCCAGTCGCGCTGGCAGCCGGTGCTGGCCGGGCTGCTGCGCTGACTGGCGCCACCGCGCCCCGGCTGGCGCCGGGTCGCGCCAGGCTCAGGGCTGCGGCCAGCCCACCGCGATGTCGAAGCGCCCGGTGCAGGTCGCGCCCCAGTAGTCGCCCTCGGCCGATGACAGCGTGCCGACCAGGCGCTTGCCGTCGTTGACTTCGAAGGTCATGCGTTCGTTGCCGGCCGCGATGCCGTTCTGGACCCCGTCCGGCGCGAAGTAGTCGACGCCGTGCACCGACAGCAGGTCCATCTCGCCGCCGACGTATTCGGCGGACAGCCAGCCGCCCTTCCTGGCCTTGAACTGCGCGCCGATCCAGTCCCGCCGCGGGCTCATGAACGTGTTGTCGGGCAGCTCGCCGCCGCAATCCGTGCACTGGGCCAGCTGCTTGCGGTCGATCGGCTGCGTGGCGAGGTAGATCGACAGGGTCACCACGCCCTTTTCGTCACGCGCGGATTCGAAGGCGATGCCGTCGATGAACTTGAGCGTGGTGCCCTCGCGCTGGCACTCGGCGCTGACGGCGGCCGCCGCGGCGGCGCTCGCGAACAGCGACAGGGACAGGAAACAGACGACATTGCGCATGGCTGGCTCTCCCGGGGGATGTGGACCTCGCGTGGCGAGCATACGCGCAGCGCTCGCGCCATGCGTGTTGCCGCGCCGCATGCCGGGACGCCCACCGCCAGCGCGACCGGCCGAGGTGGCGGACAGGTTCCGAACGGAACTCGCCGCGGCCCTCCTCGCCGCGGTTGCCGTGCTCGCCTGCTGGATGCCCGCGCAGCGCGCGGCGCGGGTCGATCCGATGGCGGCATTGCGCGGCGATCGAGTGCAGCGCGTCGCCGGCGCCAATTTCCGTCGTGTTCGCGCGACGGCTGCTGCCGCGTACCTGAACGGCGAACGCGTCGTTAACAAATGAATTCGTGCCGCCGATCACAGTGCGGACAACCAACGCGTGTCCGCGCGCGGCAACCGGCGTAGCGTGTTTCCTCCCGCCCCTGCAGAGGAACATCGCCATGGCCCTGTGGAAAGACAGCAGCGCGACCCCGAGGCAGACCCCCGTGCCAACGCCCGTCGAGCCGGTGCCGGCAGCACGCTACGACGCGGTCGCGGTCGCGGATACACGGCCCGAGCCTGCTGCCAACGCAGCGGCCCCGGCGCGCGCCAGCGGACGCGAAGCGCGCTCGGAATCGCTGATCGCGCCCGACATCGCGATCGAGGGCAAGATCGAGGGTGCCGGGCACGTCCGCATCGCCGGCAAGTTCAAGGGCGATATCGACGTCAAGGGCGACCTCACGATCGAACCGGGCGCCAAGGTCACCGGCAGCGTGCGCGCCGACAAGGTCAACATCGCCGGCGAGCTGGTCGGCAACATCGAGGCCGCCTCGCACGTGGAACTGGTCAAGACCGGCGCACTCACCGGCGACATGAAGGCGGCATCGCTCACGGTCGCCGCCGGATCGCGCATGCGCGGGCAGGCCGATTTCGGCTGGGACGATGCCAAGTCCGCGGACCTTGGTCGCAAGGGCGCCAACGGAAGCGTCCCGGACCGCGGCAGCACCGCATGACCGCGCTGCGTCCGGGCATGCCCGGCGCGACGCGCACCTGCCCGCACTGCGCGGAGACCATCCTCGAGAGCGCGGCAGTCTGCCCGGCCTGCCGCCACCACCTGCGCTACGACCCGGCGGGGACGGTTGCGCCCACGCCCGATGCGTTCTCGCCGCTGCGCGTCGAGGGCAGCATCCGCAATCCCGCGGACGGCGAGGTCTGGGAGTACAGCATGGTGCTGACGATCCGCAACGAGCGCGGCGATGAAGTCGCCAGGCGCATCGTCGGCGTCGGCGCCATGCAGCCCGACGAACAGCGCAGCTTCAGCCTGGCCGTCGAGGTGGCACCCGCGATCGGGAAGGGCCACGGGAAACGCAGCGCGCGGCATTGAGGGTGTCGCCGCCGTCGTGCGTGGCCCGGCGTGGCACCCTGCCACCAATGGCGCCCGGATCCCGGATCGGTGCGGCGGATCCTGGTCGCCCCGCCGCGCCGGCGGCCGTGGTCACGCGTCCGCCCGGGACAGCGACTCCACGGCGTGCGACAGCATGCCGCCCGAGATCGTGCGGGCCTTGAATCCATTCTGCAGCAGGATGCGGGTCGCGAAATAGGCGCGCTGGGCGGAGCGGCAGGCGACGAGGATTTCGCGGTCGCGCGGCAGTTCCCCCAATCGCGCCCTGACCTGGCTCAGCGGCATGTGGGTGGCGCCCGGCAAGGCCTGCACCGCCAGTTCCACCGGCTCGCGCACGTCGAGCACGAAGGCGTCGCCGGTTTCATCCCAGTGCGCGAGCGGCATGTCGCCGCGCAGGACATCGGCAGCGATCATGCCGCAGAAGTTGACCGCATCCTTGGCGCTGCCGAACTGCGGCGCATAGCAGAGTTCGGCTTCCTCGAGGTCCTCGATCGTCGCACCCATCTGGATCGCCACGGCCAGCGCGCTTATGCGCTTGTCGACCGCCGGCGCATCCTCGCCCAAAGCCTGCGCGCCGAGGACGCGCCCGTCGGACTTGCGGAAGATGAACTTCAACGCCAGCATCCTCGCGCCAGGGTAGTAACCGGCGTGCGAGTTCGGAAACAGGTAGATCTTCTCGTAGTCGTCGTCGCCGAGTGCGACCAGGGTCTTCTCGTTGACGCCGGTCCAGGCCGCGGCGCCACCGAACAGGCCGATGATCGACGTGCCCTGCGTGCCGCGGAAGCGCGAGTCGCGCCCGGCGATCACGTCCGCCGCGATCCGCCCCTGCCGGTTGGCCGGGCCGGCGAGCGCGACCAGGCTCCACTGCCCGGTCACGAAATCCCTGACTTCGACGGCGTCGCCCACCGCGAGGATATCGGGCTCGCTGGTGCGCATGTGCTCGTCGACGCGGATCCCGCCGCGTTCGCCGATCGCCAGCCCGGCCGCGCGCGCCAGGCCCACGTCGGGCTTGACGCCCAGCGCCAGGATCACGAGGTCGGCTGGATGAACCGTCCCCGACGCGGTCCGCACCTCGAGCTCGCCATCCTCGCGCGCGCTGAATCCGGCCACGCCGTCGCCCAGCGCCAGCTTGACGCCGTGCTTTGCCAGATGTTCGTGGACGAGCGCGGCGAACTCGCGGTCCAGCGGCGCCAGCACCTGGTCGAGCATCTCGACCAAGGTCACCTCGAAACCGAGATGGGCGAGGTTCTCCGCCGTCTCCAGACCGATGAATCCGCCACCGACCACCACGGCGCGCCGCGGCGGCTTGACGAACTGGATCCCCGAATAGTTGTACATCCCTTCCAGGAACGAGGTGCCGCGCTCGATCCATGCGCGGATCTGGCGCACGTCGGGCACGGTGCGCACGTGGAATATCCCGGGCAGGTCGATCCCGGGCAGCGGCGGGCGCACCGACAGCGCGCCGGGCGACAGCACCAGGCGGTCGTACGACTCCACGGTCACTTGGCCGGTCGCCACGTCGCGCAATTCCACCGTCTTGCGCTGGGGCGAGATCGATATCGCTTCGCAGCCCGTGCGCGCGTCGATCGCGAACTGGGTGCGGAAGTAAGCCTCGTTCGCGACCAGCAGCTTCGATTCCTTCTCGATCACGCCCGAGATGTGGTACGGCAGCCCGCAGTTGGCGAACGAGACGTAGGGGCCCCGCTCGACCAGCACGATCTCCGCGTGCTCATCGAGCCGGCGCAGGCGCGCCGCGCAGGACGCGCCGCCGGCCACGCCGCCCACGATGAGGACCTTCAATCCCGCGCGACTCGCCGTCGTTCGCATGACTCGATTTCCGCGCCCAAGGGGATCCAGGGCCTGTTGCGTATTGTCGGCCGCCCGCGCAGGCCGCCGGCACCGCCCGAACGGGCAATTGACGCGTGGCGCTGCGGGCAGGGGCAGGGGTCGAGTCGAGCGCACCGCCCGCGCGTGGCGCGGCCATCGCGATGACCACGGCACGCAGGGCGCGCGGGTTCGGACACTTGTTCAGCGGTTGCCTAGCACCCGGCCGGCGCGGCGCAACTCAGGATGGTGGCTGCGGAACCGTTCGTACCATCCTGGCCGCCGATCTGGCCCCCGCCGCCAGCCCCGCCCTGCCCTGCCGGCGCGATCTGCGGCGTGAGGTTCGAACTGCTGGGGCTGACCTGATAGGCGAATACGCCCACGCTCACGCCGCCTGCCCCGCCACCGCCGCCACCTGCATGGCCGCCGCGGCCGCCATTGGCGCCACTTCCGCCGTTTGCGCCACCGGGACCAGAGCCGCCAGGACCACCCAAGCCGCCGGGCTGGCCGGTGCCGCCGGAGCCGCCGAATCCCCCATCACCGCCACCCAGCACCACGACCGTGGAGTTGCTGATTGCGAGCGAAGTCGCCTGCACCGCGAATACCGCGATGCTGCCGCCGCCCGGGCGCCCACCAGCGCCCGCCAGCGGCGCACGGCATCCGCCCGCGCCGCCACCGCCGCCGCCGTCACCGAAGCTGTCGGTCCCGGTGTCGCATCCACCCGCGCCACCGCCACCGCCACCACCGCCGCCGTTTTCACCCGGCGCGCCCGCGTTGCCGGCGAAACCCGACCAACGCGCCGGGCTGAATGACAACTGGCCGCGCGAATTCGAGCCGCCAGCGCCGCCGCTGCCGTCGGTGACGAATCCCGGGTCCGCCCCCGAACTGCCCCCGCAGGGCGGGCCCGCGAATCCCCCGGTGCCGGAGGTCGCGGTGACGAAAATCGCGTTTCCGCCCGCCGTCCCGCTCGTGGCATCGCAGTCCGACCCGAAACAGGTGCCGCCGATGCCGCTGCATGAGGCATCCATCGTTCCGCCCAGCCCGCCCTGGCCACCCGTCGTGGATCTCGATCCCGTGCACCCCGGGTTCGATCCTGCGCTGCCCCGCGTGCCCCGGCTGGTGTCGTTGCACACGGTCAGGAACTGATCGCCAGAGCCACCGGTGCCGCCCGTGGCCGGGAGCGCTTGCGACGCACTGCTGCCGTTGCTGCCGTTCTGGCCGGGAAACCCCGCGCCCGCAACGATGCTGCTGCGCGTGATCGAGAGCGCCGCGCCGGCCAGCACGCGCACGCCATAGCTTGTTCCCCCGGCGCCGCCAGTCACCGTGCCGGACGCCGACGGCGCCGTGACCTCGAGTTCATCGAGCACATAACTGCCGTTGCTGAACTCGGCGCCCACCGTGCCGAGTTGCGCGACGGCGCCACCCTCGATCCGGCTCAGGTTCACCGAGCGCGGCGCGCGGACCCAGTTCGCGTCATAACCGCCATGGAAGGCCAGGCCATTCGTGAATCCATTCAGCGGCGCCATGCCGGTGTGGTTGCCGGCGCGCAGGTAAAGCTGTGTCCGATTGGCAGCCTGGGCACGCGCCGGGGCCGCGGCAATGCTGCATGGCAGTTCGCGCGTGCCGCAATCGACGGCGCCCGAACCCCCTGGCGCCACGAACAGGGCCAGGGCGACATTGCCGTCCACGCCGTCGCAGTTCTCGTCGAGGAACTGCGCGTCCGGCGCCGGCTCGGCGACGCCCGGATTGATGAGCGCATTGGCATCGTTGCAGTCGCCGCCGATCGCGACGTAACCCGCGGGCAGGGGCGGGCACTGGATGCGCACGTCCGAATCGCCGCCGAAGGTGTCGGCATCGAGGTCGCGGTAGGCCAGCCCGCAGTCCTCGTAGCCATCGAGCAGGATCAGCTCGAAGCCTGCGGGTTCATCGGTGGCGGCATGTCCCGCGGGACTCCATGCTGCGCAAGCCACCGCAAGCGCCAGGCAAGCCGCCCATACACGCGCCAAACCCATGACATCGCTGCGTACCCACATGGCGGACCCTCCCCGCGTAACGAACGCCAACGGCGCCGGGAATCCACTTGCGCAAAAGGTAGACCCGCGCAGGCAGCGGCACAAGTCCGACCCACTCTGCCTGCCGCAACGCTGGCGCGCGGACCGGATTCTCCGCGCGCCACGCGCTGGCCGCTGCCGTCGACTACAGGGTAATCTGCCGACTGGATCGAGCGGAGAAGGCTTGCACGATGTCCAACGAGGGGGACAGTCGCGTCGGGGCCGGGCGCCCGACGGCATTCCTCAGCTACAGCCGCGTCGACCAGGCGAAGGCGCACGCGCTCGCCGAGGTGCTCGAAGCCAGCGGGATCGAGGTCTGGTGGGACACCCTGATCGAGGGGGGCGCCGCATTCTCGAAGTCGATCGCGGCGGCGCTCGAGAAGTGCAACGCGGTCATCGTGCTGTGGTCGCCGGCCTCGGTGGGCTCCGACTGGGTGCTGGACGAGGCGACCCGCGGCCGCGACCTGCGCAAGCTGGTGCCGCTGCTGCTGGATGTCGCCGAGCCGCCACTGGGCTTCCTGCAGTACCACGCGATCGACATTTCAAGCTGGGACGGCAGCAGCGCCGATGCAACCACGGCGAAGATCGTGCAGGCCGTCGCTGCCCTCGCGGGCCAGGAACCACCGGTGCCGCGCCGCGCGACGCCGCGCGCGAGCGGGACGAACCGCGCGCGCCGCAAGCTGCTGGTCGGCGGCCTTGCCGCCGCCGTTGTCGCTGCAGCCGGCGGCGGGATCGCATGGCGCCGCGGCGCTTTCGCCGGCAAGTCGACGGCCACCGGCAATAGCGTGGCGGTGCTGCCATTCGAGAACCTCAGCGGCGACCCGCAACAGGTCTACTTCTCCGATGGCCTGTCGGAGGAAGTGCGCGCCACGCTCGCGCGCGACGCGCGCCTGCGTGTGATGGCGCAGGCCTCGACCAGCCAGTTCCGCGGCCAGGAGGCCGACGCGGTCAGCATCGCCGCGCGCCTTGGCGTCGCCTTCCTGCTCGATGGCAGCGTGCGCCGTTCCGGCGACACCTTGCGCATCGCCGCCGACCTGATCGATGGCGCCACCGGCTTCAGCCGCTGGGCCCAGTCCTTCGACCGCAGCAACGCCGACGTCTTCGCGGTGCAGGAAGAGATCGCCGGCGCAGTTGCCGCCGCGCTCGCAGCGCAAGTCGGGGCGGCGCCCGGCCCCGGGCCGGTGGCCATCGGCGGCACCCGCAACCCGGCCGCCTTCGATGCCTTCCTGCGCGGGCGCGCACTCTACGACCTCAGCGCCGACGAGGAGTCCGAGCGCGCCGC
>Ga0073905_10000566_pt1 | contig 17591 bp, 1 predicted proteins | sample KloWWTupernatant_FD_65482 | JGI IMG/M metagenome (GOLD analysis project Ga0073905, IMG submission 65482) | Active sludge microbial communities from Klosterneuburg, Austria, studying microevolution and ecology of nitrifiers - Klosterneuburg... | ecosystem: Engineered > WWTP > Aerobic digester >... | reverse complement strand
CTTCGACGAGCGGCACGGCGGCAACCGAGAAGCTGGTGCCGGCGATCGTCGCGACGACGCCATTGACCGTCAGCGTCAACGCGTCGGACTCCTGGATCGCCCCCGAGACCGCGACGCTCGTGGCGGCGATACGGCCACCCTCGACCGGAGAAACGATCTCGAGTCCTGGCGCGGTGGAGTCGCGACGCACGAGGCGGGTCGCCTCTGCCGCGTGGCCGAGCCGATCCGTCGCCCGCACAAGGAGCGTGTTGTCGCCCTCTACGAGCGCGACGGATGCCGAGAAGTTCCCGCCTTCTACGGAAGCGGTGATCCCTTGCACGGTGACGCGATCCAGGTTCGGGTCGTCCACCGCGCCGGAAACGACCACCGCCGCTTCGGGCACCACGCTTCCCGCCGCTGGGTCGGTGATCGTGATCGTCGGAGCCTGCGAATCCCGCACCGCCACTCGGCTCGCAGAAGACGAGTTCCCGGCGCGGTCTTCCGCGACCGCAATCAGCGTCGTCTCGCCTTCGATGAGCGGCACCTGTGGCGCCACCCAGGTACGCATACCCGAGCCCCCCGGGCCGGAGATCGAAGCCGTCACGCCATTGACCGCGACCGACACGAGGTGCGGATCCGTGGCCTGGCCGGTGACCTGCACGGCGCTCACTCCGACGAGAGCGGCCGCGGAAGGCTGCAGGATCGCCACCGTAGGCGCCGTGACATCGCGGAGCACTCGATGTGTCCGGCTGAGCTCATTTCCCGCAGCGTCGCGCGCCACGATCGCGAAGGTGAGCTCACCTTCCGCCAGGGGATAAGGACCGGAGACGAACTGGTCGCCGAGGAGCGGCACGGGGGCGCCATCGATCGTCAGTGCGTCGGCGCCGAGAACCTGCCCTTGGAGGTGAATCTCGGCCGCTGCCGTGACGAAACCGTCAGCGGGAGAAATCGCAATCAGCGCCGGCGGGCTGGCGTCGATGCGAAAGCTCACCTGCCGCGTGACCGCGTTCCCGGCAGCATCCGTCGCCGTCGCCTCGAGGAGGTGTATCCCCTCGCTCGCGACCGGTGTGGCCGAGGCGAAGAGTGCACCGTCCAGCGTCGCGACCAGCGTCCATGGCGAGGCGTCTGCAACCGCGATGACCGGCGTCACCGTCCGATTGAAGAGCGCGTCAGGGGCGAGCGGAGCCCCCGACTCGAGCAGTTCGAGATCTGGCGCGAGAGTGTCGATCGTGACCAGACGAGTGACGACCGTCGCGTTGTCGACCGTATCGCGAGCCGTCACCTGAATTGCTGCGGCGCCTTCGGCAAAGGCGAGCGGACCGGCGCTCCATGCGTCCCCGACGAGATTCGCCAACACGCCGTTGACACGCACCTCGGCGAGGTTCGGATCGACAGCTGTGCCGGAGACCGCAATCTCCGAGAGAGCCAAGTAGGCCCCCTCGGTCGGGGTCGTGATGACGACCGCGGGTCCAGTTCCATCGCGGCGGATACGGTGCACTCGCGGCGTCTCGTTTCCCGCGGCATCGCGCGCCCGCAGCAGAAAGGTCCGTTCGCCGTCGGTCAGCGAGAAAGACGGACAGGCGAACGCACCGACCGAAAGGGTACAGGCCAGACCGTCGACCGTCACCGACGTCCCACCCGCAACCTCGCCGGACAGGGCGACCGAAGGAGCCGGTATCAGAGAGTTGTCGGGGGGAAGCACGGTGACGAAAGTCGGCGCCGTCTTGTCGATGACGAAGTTCGTCGCGAGGTGGGCGGAGTGGCCACCTTCGTCGAGCGCCGTAGCCTCCAGCGTGTAGGTACCCTCGTCAGCGACAGGAGTCCCCGATGCGAACGGCACGCCATTGAGCGTCGAGCTCAGAGCGACCTGGGTCGCGTCAGTCGCGACGACGACCGGCGACACCGTTCGATTGAACTGAGCGCCCTCGGCCAAAGGCAATCCGCTCTCGCGGAAGGAGAGGACTGGCTCCTGAGTGTCGAGCGTCACCGAAATGCTCGCGGTTCCGGGTGGATTGCCGACCGCGTCGAAAGCCTCGGCGACGATCTCGTTCGCCCCTTCGACGAGAACGAGACCACTCAGACTGAAGGAGGCTCCGGCGACCGATGCCGTCTGGCCGTTGACGAGCACTTGAGCGAGGTGTGGGTCCGTGGCGGTACCCGCGACGGCGACCGGCGAGCTTCCCACGACACCTGGAGCCGGCATCGAGATCGTGACCCCGGGCGAGAGCGAGTCGCGCACGATCTGACGCGCGAGCGAAGAGGAGTTTCCAGCCAGGTCCGTTGCGACCAGGAGGAAAGACTGGGGTCCCTCCGCGAGCGGCAGCGGGGCGGAGGTGAAGAGGCCGTTGATGAGCCCGACGGAAGCGCCGTTCACGGTCAGGGCCGTCGCGCCGGAAACCTCCCCCGACAGGGTCACCGACGACGCCCCAGTGACGAACCCTTCCGGCGGCGCGACCGACAGGAAGACCGGCCCCACGGTATCGATCGTGAAATGCACCGTGCGATGAGCGAGGAATCCGTCGGCGTCTTCAGCGCTGACCTCGAGCAGATGGAGCGCATCGCCGGCCACCGTCGAGCCGGAGGTGAACGGAGCTCCATCGAGGGTGGCGTCGAGGGCAATCGGCTCGGTGCCGCCGGACGTATCCAGGACCGGCACCACGTCGCAGTTGAACAGCGCGCCATCGACGAGCGGAACTCCGCCCTCGGTGATGACGATCTGCAGAGCAACGCAAGGTGGGCCGGCCCAACCCACCGCGGCGCTCCACGCGCAGACCGTGCCAGACTCGAAGTCGCCAGAAAAGAGCACCGAGCCGGGCTGATCGGCAGGGATGGCGGCCGATGCCGCGACACACCCGAGAAGGACGAGGAGGGCCATTGCCCTCTCGAGCCGCATTCGCAGCGATCGCGTGGAGGTCGCGATGCCGATCGTGCGAAGGCGATCGATCCTCACGGCAGAACCTCCCTCTCGAGCCCGCAGCTGGTCAAGAGCAACAGCTCGGTGGGATCCGAAGCCACAACCGCGACATCGCGGAGAAGACAGCTGGTCGAAACGCTCTTCGTCGTTCCGATCTCGGCCGCACCGCTCAGACCCGCCGCGCGCCAGAGGTGCTCGCCGCCAGATTCCGTCAGCGCGAAGAGTCCGGCCACGGGGTGTGCCGGTGACGGCGCCGGACCCAGCGTGAACACTCCTCCACCCTCAAGAAGCTCCCGCACCCCTTGCCCGCGCGCAGCAACGAAGAGACGACCTTCAGAACCCTCGAGATCGGTCATCGTCACGCCGGCGGGCGTGGCGGAAGCACTCAGGACCGGCGGGGCGCCCGGCGGCAGGTCGTAGCGCTCGACGCGTCCGATACCCAGGCGGTAGAGATCCCCGCCGCGGGCGAAGAGGCGAGATTGGACCACGTCCGCGACGAGCAAGGACTCCCCTGGGACAGGGACGGGGGCAAGAGGACTTGCGAGGTCGATCGCCAACAGGCGTTGGCTTCCACCTTCGGCCCCCAGCGCCCAGAGCCGGCCGGCTTCGAGGACGAGCGCTTCGACCGGCGCGCCGGAGAATAGATCGACCTCCGCCTGTGCGAGCGGACTTGCCGGGTCGGCGAGATCGAAAACCGCGAGCCGCGCGCCGCCGACGTAGAGAACCCCGTCCAGTAGCACCGCGTCGCTCACCGGCCCCTCGACGGCGACCTCGGCGAGCACGGAGAGAGTCGGCGCGGTCGAGGCGATTTGGACGTGGGCTGAGCCAGCGTCATCGATACCCAGCGGCAAGACGGCCAGGAGCTCGCCTTCGCGCGCGACGTTCCGCGCCCCACCGCTCGCCGACAAGTCGAGCGAGCCGCCCGGATTGCCGAGCGGGAGTCGCAACCGGACCTTGTTGCCGGTGGCATCGATCTCGAAGACCGCCTGCAGCGTGACCTTCTCCCCGCGAAGCTCGCCGGACAGCGCGAGCGTGAAAGAACCGTCCGTCGCCACCGGCACGTCGAACACACCGCCACTTTCGAGCCACGCCCGGACAAGCGTCGCTCCCGCCGCACTCCCCGGAGCGCCCATGACCGTCGCCCCGCTCGGCGTCAGCTCCACCGTCAGCAGGGACTCCTCCAGCCATGGCCAGAGCGCCGAGCTCGCGTAGCCGCGAGCCCTCGGGAAAGTCCACAGGCGACCGGCGGCAACGAGGAGCCGTGGAACCTCACCGTAGCCCAATGGGGTCGAACCGGAGCGCCAGCGATCCAGCGTGAAGCCATGGCTGGCGAGGGAGGTGTCGAGCGACCCGGTCGCGATCTCGCCCGCCCCGCAGTCGATGGCGAAGAGATCGCCGACCTCTGATGTGGAACCCTGGCCGCAGGTGGAGTTAGAGAGGATCGTCGACTCCAGGTAGCTTCCCGGGGCCGCTTCGCCGTGGAAAGACATGAGCTGTGTTCCTGGATTCGAAGCGGAACGCAGGAAGGTAGCGAGATCGTCGATGACCGCAAGACTCGAGAACGTCGATGCGGCGAAGGTCGCCGCTCCAGAGTTGGTGGTGGCGAACAGTTCCCCCGGCTCGCCGAGTGCATACTTGCGGTAAGAGAGACTCGCACCCGATCGTGCGGTGACATGGAGAGTGCCCGCTTGGATCTGGAAGTCGTCGACCGTGCCCAGGTTCAGGCTGGTCGTCGCGAGGAGTCGCGGGTGGGCAGGATCGTGAACGTCGACGGCGAAGAAGCGGTTCGGCGCCAGGCGCTCCAGCGCGTAGGCGTAGCCTCCCTCGAGTCGGACTCCCGCCAGCTCGTCGCCGGCCGGCGGCGTGCCGGGAAGCAGCTTCAGGCTCTGATGTGCGTCCACGAGAACCGGACTCGCCGGATTGCGCAGATCGACGATCCGCAGGACGGGACCCTGGGTCATCGCCGCCGTGCCGTCGGCGAAGTCGAAGCCGGTAAAGGGGTACCGGTAGAAGTGCGGCGGCGTCGGCGACCCGGTAGCGCAGGCATCGGCGAAGAGAGAACAAGCGGTCGTGCAGTCCGGATCGCCGCCTGCAGCCTGGCAGGCCGAAGCGCAGGCCACCGCGGCATCGCCGCAGATGACGTCCGCCGCGCACAGGTCCGACTGGCTTGCGTCCCATCCTGCTTCGCACGGATTCAAACAGCTGTCGATCCGAGCGCCTCCGCAACCTGCGTAGCAGCTGTTGTAGCAGGCGTTGTCCTCTGGCCCGCAGGCAGCGGCGCAGTCCGAGTAGCACGGCTCGACATCGACGAGGGCATAGCAGAAGTCACTGCAGGCCGCCGGACCCGTGAGGCAGCCTGGCGCCGACGGCGACGCCGCACATTCGTTCGCAAACGCTCCACAGGCGCTGACGCAGGCGGATCCGCCGCCCGCAGCGTTGCAGGAGTCCGCGCACGCCGCCGCTGCCGATGCGCAAGCGTCGAAAGGTCCGCATAGGGCAGCGCCCGCCTCGCAATGGCTGTTGCAGGCGTCATAGACAGCTCCGCCGCAGCTCGGAGCGCAGGCTTCGTAGCAGGCGGTGTCGCCACTTGGGCAGGAGTTGATGCACTCCCAGTAACAAGGCTGGTAGCCGGTTGCCTCGCCGCAAGTGACCGAACAGGCCTGGGCGCCCGGAGAACATGGATCTTGCCAGCCCTGGTCCAAACCGACCTGCAGCTGACCCTGCAGAGTCGGCGTGAGCGGCGAACTTACGTCGAAAAGCCTGAGGTCGATCGCACCCGACTCGGAGAAGGTGACGATCCCAGGTGAATTCCCTCCCCCGGCGCCAGCTCCCACGTTCCCCCGGGCTGGCGAAGCGCCCAGGTATTGATTCAAACCGTCGTCGTAAGAACATCGGCAGACAGCGATGATCGCCCCTCGCGCCGCCACGAGATTGGCTCCGAAGTCGAGGTCGGCGACTCTGCCCTCGTCGCCAGCCAGCGGACCCAGAGTCAACGTCTCGCTCTGCAGGCCGGTCTGATCGAAGGCCACGAGGTCGAAACTGTCTCCGTCGAGACCTTCCAGCAGCAACGAAAAGCTGCCATCGCTCTCCGTGCGGACGCTCCGGAAATCGGTGGATCTGCGGTTTACCACTTCCACCGTAAGCGGCGGGTCGGTCGGGTCGGTCACGGCGCCGGGCAGACCGATCACGGAGAGACCGAAGAAGTCGTAGTCGACCGCGACCAGGTCCGGATGAAGGGTGGGTGCAATCTGCGCCGCTCGCACGCGGATCGTCGTCTGGATCGTCTTCGAATTGCCGAGACCATCGAGCGCCGTCGCCCGGATCGTGTAGGTCGTCAGCAGAGACGGAAGAGGGGTCGTGGTCGACCACTCGTAGGGCGACTGCGTATCGACGAACGGCACGCCGTCGAGCTCGAAGGTGACATTGGCGATTCCAGCAGCGTCTGACGCCGAAGCTTGGATGTCGAGCGGAACTCCGCCGTCGAAGAGCTTTCCCGGCGGAATCGGCGCGGAGAAGCCAGGCATCGTCGGTGGCTCGTTGTCGCTGATCGCGCCCTCGGCCTCGCCATCTACGACCCGCACGTTGACTGGCAGAGAAAGGCGAACGAGGAACCGCTCGAGCGGTTCGTCGACAAGGTCTCCCCGAACGTCCACCACGATCGCCCCCTGCGTTTCCCCGGGCTCGAAGCTGAGCGTCCCGGAAGTCGCGGTAAAATCGCCCGGCGCGAGGGCGCGACCGGGAGATCCGCTCGGGAGCTCCTCCGTTTCAAAGCTGAGAGATACCGCGATCGGCGCCGGGGCGTTGAGGATCACCGGGAAGACCCACGGCAGTACACCAGAGTTCTCCTCCGTCAGCGCGAGATCGCCAATCGAAACCGTCAGGTCGTCGTCGAGGAGTGTTCCGACACCCTCCGGATCGTCGAGAAGCGCTTCGGCTGCCTGGGTGACCACCAGCCGGAAACTCTCCGGCGGCTCGACCTCCGAGTCGGCGACGAGGTCGACCGTGACCGGCGCGCTCGCAGCACCCGGGGGGATCGTGACTGTGCCGACGCTCGTCTGGAAGTCGGTGCCAGCCGTAGCTGTCATCTCTTCGGTATGGAAGTGCACCTCCATCGCTTCGAGAGCGGGCGAGGAGAGCTGCACGATGAAGGTCATCTGCACCGGCGAATCGGTCCCTTCCACCAGTGTCACATCGGCGATCGTCAGATGGTTTTCATCGTCGTCGTCAACCGTGATCGTCGCCTCACCGTCGGCGATCTCCGCGCCGTTCGGGCTTGACAGCCGCGCGTAGAAGTACTCGTCGTGCTCGTCGATCACATCGGGAGCGATCGCAACCGGAAGGACCTTGAGCGTCTCGCCGACGGCGAAGGTAAACGTCGAGCTCGATGTCGCGTAGTCCGCCGGCGCGCTTGCGGTCCCCGGAGCGGTAGTCGCCACTACCGTCACCGTCTGCGCGCTCGGCGTCGAGAGCGTGATCGGAACCGCAGCCGTCGTCGTCCCTCCGCTGCCTTCGACGACTGTCTGATCGCCGACCGTGAGCGTCGCTGTGTCGTCGTCCTGGATCGTGCCCACCGCGGCCGCGCGGCGAACGAAGGCCCCGGCAGCCGACGAGAGCTGCAGCGTGAACATCTCGTCGCCCTCGTCGAGCGCATCGCCCTGGACGGCGATGGCGACCATTGCCTGCGTCTCGCCTGGCTCGAAAACGAGATCCTGCTCGACTGCGGTGAAGTCGGCTGATGCCGTCGCGCTGCCGCTCTCTGTCGCGACGTGCACGGAAACAGGAGATCCGCCGACGCAAGCGAGCTCGACCGGGAAGGTCAGCGTCGAGCCCCCGACGGTGCCCTCGACCGTAGAGGCGTCCGCCACCGCCAGCGACGGAAAGTCGTACGGCGCGAGCGACAGCGAGTCGAACTGACCGAGCATCGCGCGCGAGTTGCAGCTTGCTCCGCTCGCGATCAGACGCACACGCAAGATACGGGTGCCCGTCGGCGGCTGCAGCAGAGCCGCCAGTCGCGACCAAACATCGATGCTTGCGACGACGCCGGTCGTTACCCTGCCGAGCAGCACGCTATTCGAGCCGTCGCGGTACTCGACCTCGATCTCAGTGGTGTCGAGCGGAGAGCCCGCGAGGCTTCGGACGTAACCGCTCAGGGCGAATCTCAGCCCTCCACCGTCGATTGCCGTCGCGAAAGGAGTGACGTCGACATCCTGGTGGAGTCCCCTCGGACAGGCGGAGGCCCAGGGCTCGAAGTAGTGCGTTCCAGTATGCGCTAGGCCGACCGGCGCCAACCACCTCGGCAGACCTTCGCTGGCCCATCCCGAAATCAGTCCGCCGACCAGCGGCTCCTCGGCGTCGCCGTTCGCTAGCAACTCCGGGCCGATGCAGTGGTCGCTGCTGTCGTCATCGCGAACCGTGAGGCGCATTGGCGGCTCGGCAGGTAGGAGCCCCGTCGCTGCGGAGATCTCGATCCGCAGCGTCTCGTCGACCTCAGGCAGCGTGTCGGAAAGGACTCGCAGTGGGAAGCTCGCCGTGAGTCCCCCATACGGGATAGTGAGCGTTCCGGACGAAGCGACGAAGTCCTCGCCTGCGCTCGCACTCTCGCCGACCGCGGTCCAAGCGAAGGTGGCGTTCTCCTCTGCAGGGCGCGAGAGTCTCGCCGTCAACTGGATGAGCGTCTCTCCTCCCGACCCTTCGAGAATCTCCTGGTCCGGGATCGAGAGCAACGGCGGAGCGTAAGCTGCAGCCCAGACTGATCCGGGCTCGACTGCGGCCGGCTCGGAGATCGTCACCGCGTCCCTCACCCGCGCTTTCGCCGCACCCCGTACCTCGACGCGATGGAAGACGTAGCGCCCGGCGTAGCTATCGCCTACCTGAGCGGCGAGGGGCAGACCGCCGATATCGAGGGTCAGCGTCGAACCGTGATGGGAGTGGGCAACGATCGGCCAGGTTGCGGCTTCATCGCCGTTGAAATAGACCTCGATGCCAACCAGCGAAGCGCGGAAATCGGCCTCCAGGTCGGTGATGGTGTCGGCCTCCACCGCATCGACGATTCCCTCTCCCACGCTGGGCAGCTCGGTCCATTGTGAGGAGATGAGTCCGCGATTGTCGATCACGAGCTCACCGTGGGGATCGGTGGCGCGCTTCAGATAGACGGTGCCGGCGGCGCCCTGATGGGAGGCGTTGACGCCCGAACCCGTGCGTTGGCCGCCCCAGGCGCGGGTGCGGGACACCAGTCCATCCGCAAGAGTGTCCGCGAGGAGCGCAACTCGGCCACCGCCCCCGCCCGGCCCGCCGTTCGCCTCGATGACTCCGGCGCCAGAAATGTCGGTCGCGGCGAACCTGATCGAGCCTCCCGCTGCGCCCGCCGCCAGATTCGAGTTGCCGCTGGCGCGCACGGCGCCATCCACCACGCTGCGCCGCCCGGCAGCAATGCGGATCGCGCCCCCACCGTCGCTGCCGGCGTTCGACGAGCTGCCGCCTGCGCCGCCGCCGGGCTCCCGCGGATCGAACAGGCTCCCATAGGGCAAACTGGAACCGTCGAAGAGTCCACCCCGGCCACCATGGCTCGCTCCCGTGAGGTAGTTGGCCCCTTCGGCCTGGCTATTGCCGTAGCCATAGGCGCGTCCTCCACCCCGGTTCCCGCCGAGGTATCCCTGGCCAGAGGCGTTGATGGCACCCTCGCAGGCGACGAAGAGGTCGCGCGCGAGGTCGACTTCGAGGACGTACTGCGCTCCCGGCGTCGCTTCGCGATGAGTGACGATCGCGCCGTCGAGCACCACGAGATCGCGGAAGGAGTGAGAACCGTCGATCGTTAGCGTCCCACCCGACACGATCACCGACCTGCCTTCGAAGGCGGAATCCCCCGCCGAGATCGTACGGCTGCCTGGGATGATGTCGCCTTCGACGACCACGACATCGAGGGCGCCCTCGGTCGACTTGAGGCTGTAATCGGTGGCGACGACCCGCAGCCGCAGCACATCGCCCTCTTGCGCTGTGCTCGGTGCCGTCAGTCGGTATTTGAAAGGCGGGGCCGTGAACGTCGCTACCGGCAGCGGCGACTCACCCAAGAAGAACTCGACGGACAGCAGTCCCTGATTGTCGGTCGCCTGCGCGGCGACCCAAAGCGACGTCGCCGGTGCCAGAAGCGCGCCCGGCGACGGACAGATGATGCCGACGAAAGGCGCGTCAGGGTCGAGCAGCGGCAGGACTTCGAGCGCGGAGCTCGCAAGAGTGACGTTTCCCACGGCATCGCGAGCCTCGACTTCGATCGCGGCAGCGGTCGGAGATGCTACCGGCGGTACCGTGAGAGTCCAGCGATAGGTCGCACCGCTCACTTGCGGAGCGATCGTAGTGCTGCGACCGAGAAAGCGGAATGTCACCGTTCCCGGAGCCTGGTTGTCGGTCACGACCGCAGCGATCTCGATCGTCTGGCCCGATGTGACGCTCGAGCCCGCCGCGGGAGAGATCGACCCCACGACCGGAGGAGTGATATCCGCGGATTCGAAATTCAGGACGAACGGCTGCAGCATGATGTTGCCGACCGGATCGCGCACGCCTTGGATCGTCAGTCGATGCACATGGTCAGGAGCGAGAACGGCGATCGGAGTGATGAGGACTTCGCGCGCCTGCGGCTGCAACGTGAAAGTCGTCGCGACTCCGACCTGGTCGTCGACATCGAAGAGTTGCAGCGCTGGGCCCGAAAGCGACTCGAGCGTCACGGCTTCCGAGAACACGACGCGGATCTGAGTCTCGACCGGGACGTTCTTCGCGTTCTGCACCGGCAGCGTGCTCGAGATTTGGGGCGGAACGGCGTCGAGGGTCGTAAAGGTCCCCTGCACCAGGCTCCCGAGGTGGCGCCCCGCGAGGTCCATCACCCGGGTCGTGACCTTGATCTGATACGACGTGAAGCTCGCGAGCGGCGCGCCTGGAATGAGGGTCAGCGATCGGCGATCGGCGCTCCAGACCGAGGTGACCGCAAGCAGCGAGCCCGCGAGGCGGCGGAGCTCCACCCAATTCGCCTGGTAGCTCGGAGAGATCGGCTCCGAGAAGTCGATTCTCACGCTGGAGCCCAGCGCCACTCCGACCGCTCCGTTGCTGGGTGCGAGCGCAACGACCTGCGGGCTGGCGGCATCGAGCACGATCGTCCCGAGATCGAGGATGGCTCCAGCCGGCGCCAGCGAGCCGCTGCCGTGCCACTCCCCGGGACCGAGATGCTCGAGCACCTCGTATGTGAAGCTCCCGAGCGGCAGCGAGTCGAAAGCGAACCTCCCATCGTCGTCAGCGCTCGAGTAGTAGGTTCTGCCGGCGACTCGCACCACCTGCTGGGCCGCAATGGCCGGTGTCACTCCGTCGGCGAGAAGCACCCTGCCGCGGAGCTCCGCCGAAGGCTCGAGGCGGACCTCGAGCAACGCCTCGGCGCCTTCGAAAGTCAGGGTACCCGTCGCCGAGCCGCGGAGTTGGGTCAGTGGATCGGTAGCCGAGACACTCAGGCTTCCGCTGCCGACCTGGAGAAAGGTCGCGGACCCTTCCGCGGAGGTGTTGGCGTTGAAACGACTCGTCCCATAGGGCCCCCAGGCCGTGAGCTTCACTGCGGCGCCGCCTACAGGTTGATTCGCAGCGTCGAGAACCACGACCCGCACCGATCCGATCGGCCAGAGGCGGACGTCCACCTGGGTCACTTCGCCCTCGTCGCGGAGTATTCCCTCAGCGAAGCCGCGATGAGCGCCGCCGTTCTCGTAGGCGTAAACCTGGAAGCTCCGGTCCGCGAGCACGCCGTTCACCGAGTAGGGGTTGGCGACGCTGCCGCCGACCAGACGGAGACTCTGGTACACGGCAACGCTGGTCGGGCCCGAAAACGGTAACGTCGAACCGGCGACCGGCTCGAAAATCGAGCCGACGACAGCGCCGCTCTCCTGTAGAACGAGATCGACGGTGACCACTTCATCTTCCTGCACGATCGCGCCGGTGCCCGAGGCCTGACGGATCCCACCGGGCTCGGTGCAACGGAGGAGGAAACTCCCCTGGGAGATGCCTTCAAACTCGAAGAGTCCATCGCCGTCCGTGGAAGCGTAGGTGCGGAACGGCACCAAGCCCTGACTTTCAAGCGAGATCGTGGCTCCTGGAACGGGCACCGACCCGGCCGGGTCGACGAGATGGCCGCGTACCGTCCCGCGAGCTTCGAGCACCACATCCGCAGTGATCAGCTGCTCCTCGTAGTAGAGATGGATTCCCCCCACCCGACCCGAGCGTCCGCTTCCCAGATCGACGGCCTTCACCGAGTAGTAGCTGATCGGCAGCGCATCGAAAAGGTAGCGCCCTTGCGAGTCGGCAGTGACCGCATCGAAGAACGCCGAACCGTTGTAGAGCCTGACTTGGGCACTCGATACGGGCGCTCCGTTGACCGGAGAGAGGATCTGGCCGGTAATGCTCCCCACTGGCTGCAACCGGATGAGAACCGACTTCTCCTCACCTTCCGAGGCGACGATCGCCGTCGTTCGCCCGCCGAGTCCGCTCAGGCTGAGTGCGGAGATCGAAATGTCTCCCGCCAGCACGTTCTGGAAAGCGAACCCCCCCGCGGCATCCGTCTGTGCCGCCAGGCTCTGGAATGGATACTGCCCGCCACGCAACCGCACTGTTGCACCGCCCACCGGCAATCCAGCTCCCGTCTCGACTCGGCCGAGGATGGCACCCTGAACCGGAAGCGCCAGTGACACTTCCAGAGTCTCGCCGTGGCGCCCTGCGGTGACACGAATCTCCGCATCGCGGTAGATCATCCCGGTCTCGCAGTGAGCGCGGATCGCGAAACTGCGGGCGGAATCCGGCGGGATTCCTTCGAAGCGGAATCGTCCCTGCTCGTCGGTCGCGACGGTGTAGTTCGAGAAGGCGCGATGGATCAGACTGACAGCGGCGCCAGCCACTGGCGTAACGCCGTCGTGGTCGTAGACCGTCCCCTCCACCGTCGCAGCAAGCTCGAAAAGCACGTCCCGCTGAATGACCTCGCCGTCGCTCGCGAGTTGACCGGAGAGAGAGCGAGCGCCGTAGAAGGCATTGAAGATCTCGATTGAGTAAGCGCCGACCAGGATATCCGGCAGCTGCCAATGGCCATTGGCGTCGGTCTCGAGGTCGTGACTCTGGGTGTCGAGTCCCACGAGCCCAAAGCGCACCACGGTCGTGCGGTAGCGGACCACCGAGCGCACTCCGACGGGATCGCCCGCCTCCTGCGACGCCCGGACGTCGCCGGTGAGAGTGCCCTTCCTGACGCGGATCGTGACGAACGGGGTGTGTCCTGGAAATGCGATCGTCGCCAGTGCCGAAGCCCCGTCGGCACCACGGAAGGCGTGCACCGAGTAGGTGCCCGGACCGATTCCGAGAATCGAAAAGCGGCCGGCCGCATCCGTCACCGCTTCGTGAATCCAGTTCACGTCTCCTGCGGCGATGTGGACCAGCGCGCCGGCGACAGGAGCGCCGCTGCGGTCGAGAAACTCACCGACGACTCCCCCCTGAGCGGCCTCGATTGGGAAGTAGAGGTCCTTGACGATGTCGAAATCGTCGCCGGTCAGCAGCAGCGGCTCTCGCACCTCGCGCTGAGTCTCTAAATCCGCGGCCACGAGCGACGCCTGGCCCGCGACCACCCCGTCGAGTTCGAAGAAACCGGCACCGTCCGTGACGGTATTGAACGGCTGCCCTGCGACATAGACGACAGCTCCCACGACCGGCGTCACACCGCCGGCGAGCTCCCGGCGATAGACGTGGCCGGAGACGGTGCCACGCTCGTCGCGCAGCCGGACAGCGAGGTCCGTGACCTGATCCGCCACGACGTCGAAGAAGATACGCGCTCCACTGCGACCCGTCTCGGCGTCGAAGGCCTCGATCTCCGCCGGACCTGCCGGTACCGAGCCGAAGTCGAAACCGCCCTCGAGATCGCTTCGCCGAACATCCACCAGATGTCCACGGACATAGAGCGCCAGGTAGGCGTTGTAGAGCGGGCTGGTGCCGCTCGGATCGAAGACGTGGCCACGCACTTCTCCCGAGGGCGCCGGGGGCTGACGCAGGATCACCAGGTCGCGCTCGACGACGGCGCCGGCGTTTGCAATCTCGACCGTGGCCAAGGCGAAGTTGCCCACCCCGTCCTGCGCCGAGAGCGAAGTGACTCCCACCGGTAGATCGCCGACGTCGTAGTTGCCGTTGCTGTCTAGACGGGCGCGGCGCGCCTCGAGAAAGACCGGGCTCGCCGCAACGACTCGCAGCTCTGCGGGAACGGATCCGTCGTCGTAGGTTACCCGGCCGCGAACCATGCCACGCCCGAGAAGTACGATGTCGAGTTCGACCACCTGGCCGATGTAGCGCACCCGGCCGAGCGCGCGACCGACGTGATGGGTTCCCGGCTCGAAGCCGCGCATCTCGAACACGCCGCCGCATTCGGTCTGGCGCACATAGTCGAAGCGAAAGCGGCCCTCGCCATCGGTCAGCACCGCTGCCGTCACATGTTTGATGCACGGGTCGTCGAGGGAGTCGATATTGGAGTAGTCCGTCTCGGCGAGCTCGACGCGGGCGTAGGGGATGGGCTCGCCGGCAGAACTGATCACCCTCCCTTCGACGATCGTCCCGGGCATCGTCGCAGCAATCACCACCGGCAAGCGCTGCGAGGAGACCACCGCACCCAGCAGGCTGTTGACCTGCCGCACATCGACTTCGTGCGTCACGTAGGGGCTCAGCGGATTGTTGAAGACGACGCGCACCAGGCGAGTCGGGCGAAAAGCCTCGAGGACTCCCTCACCCCGCGTCGAGGTCCCGCCGTCGGAGAGCTTTCCCGAGATCTCGAAGTGATCGGGGTCGCGCGGCACGAGAGAGCCGAAGTCGACCGTGCCGCTGAAGAGCAGGTCCACGACGTGCCCGGTCTTGTCGACGCGCGCGTTCTGTACCGCCGCGACAGCCGCGAACTGCCGCGGCGAGAGCGCCGAAGCGCCTCCCGGGACCACATCGTCGACGGCGCCGTCGCCGTCCTCGTCGATGGCGAGCACAGGAACCTCGTCCGTGCCGTTGAAATCGACCACCGCACGCCCGTTCTCACTGAGCCCGACGCTCGGCCAGGTCCACACCCTGAGCTCGCCTTCGGCAGGCGGCGAGAGAATCGAGAGGTCGGCCACGCCGCTTGTGCGCCGCCGCAGGGTGACGCGATACCCGCCGCTCTCCGGCAGCGCCAGCAGGGCGAGCTCGCCGACGCCCAGGCCGTAGAGGTCGGCGAACGGCAAATCGCGGATGCGATCCGCTGCCGTCCCTGGACCGTAGAGCCTCTTTCCACTCGTCCGGCTCGCCACTTCGAGGTAGCTGCCAGTGCCGTCGCTGGCAACGAGCGCCACCTTCGCGGTTCCCGCCGTCGTCGCCGCGAAGCGCTCGAACGCCGCGGTCGCTCCCGTGCTCTCCGCCTCCTCGCGAAACACCTGCCCCATCGCGTCGCCCACCAGCGCACCGCGCCGTGTGATGCGCCGCAGCTCGTCCCACTCCCACTGCTCGTCCGGCGCTCCCGTCCAGGTGACGGCGAGCTCCGCCAGCGCGTCGAACGGCTCCTCACCCATCGCGATGTAGCGCCCGGCCTGCGAGAGCTCGAAGACCCGTTGGTCGACCTCTTCGCGGCCGACGTCGGGCCGGCCCGCGCGCAGCGCCGCTGGCGCCGCGGCGAGCGAGAAGCCGAGACCGACGAGGCCGAGACCGTGGCGGCGCAGCGCCGGCGGCAGCGACTCGACCTCGTGCGGCAGCACGATCTCGGTCGGCGACAGCGGGATCCCCGCCTCGCCCACGCCGACGCGGAGGTCGAAGCTCGGGCTGATGTGATTGTCGGCGCGCACGAAGCTCGCAATGACGCTGCCGGTCAGCAGCGGGCGCAGGCGGAACTCGACGATGTCGGATTCCCCCGGCAGGATCGAGTCGATCGTCCGCCGGTTGTCGCCGACGACGACCACGCCGGCGAGCTGGCTCGGCGGCAGGGCGAGCGAGACGAGGTTCGCGGGCGTGACGCCGTTGTTCGTCACGCTCACCTCCATCGTGTACTCCTCGTCGGCGCGCACGACGTCCGGGTGGCTCACCACGACGCCGAGCGTCGGGTCGCGCACGACGACCGCGCCGCGCGCGGTGCCCTCGATCCGGCGAATCCCGGTCGGCATCCCTTCGAGGACGCCCTCGAGATCGAAGTCCACGATGTGCGTCCCCTCGCGCAGGCCTTCGACCAGGAACTCCGCCTCCGCCGTCGCCTGGGCGACGAGGAAGGTGAGGTCGTCGGCAGTGCCCAGCTCGCCGTCGGGGCCGGGGACGCGCATCGGCACTGGCGTGCCGAGGGTCGTCGGTGGCTCGGTCCGCGCCTGCCGGAGCCCCGCGGGCAGGCGGATCTTCGCCGTCAGGTCGCGGATCGCGAGGACGTCCCCCGCCGGCGCGCCGTTCGTCGCCATCAGAACGACGGAGAAGAACTGATGCAGCAGCGAGAGGTCGGTCGGGAAGAGGATGACGCCCGGGAGCGGCGGCATCTCCTCCTCCTCACAGCCCGCCGGGTTGGCGCAACCGCCGGCCTGGGGTTCGTTCCGCGGCCGCAGGGTCAGCGTGAACGGCGCCATCTGCGGCGGGCGGAAGCGCGGGTTGCCGCCGCCACCGCCCAGCATGCGCACCTGCGGCGGGCCGAAGTGGTCCCGCGGATACCAGTAGACGATCGGCACGTTGTAGTCGAAGGTCTGCCCCTCGACGCCGAAGCCGAAGGTGAAGTTGTAGGCGCGGGTCGAGCTGCCGTCGACGATGATGCCGTGGCTGCGGATCTCCTCGAGGGTGAGCGGCCGCGAGGTGACGCGGGTGATGAGGATCTGGGTCACGAGGATGGCGGCCGAGCGCGGCTCGGCGTAGGCGAGGAGGACGCCCGCCTGCTCGAGGCGGATGTTGTCGAGCCGGTACTGCCCCTTGAGCGACAGGCGCGGAATGCGGAACGGTTCGTTGGGAACCGTCGCGAGCTCGAGCACGCCGTCGATCTCCGGCCCGGTGAAGTCGCCGACGACGCGGAGGCCCGCGGGCAGCGTCCCCTGCGTGGTGTCGTAGCCCTGCAGCGTCGTGTGGACGATCGTCGGCGTGTCGAACGGAACGGTCTGGCTCTCGGGCGAAACGGCGAGCGACGTGCCGGCGACGAGGAGGGTGCCGGAGCCGAGGCTGCTTTGCGCGACGGCGGCGCGGGGAAGGGCGCCGAGGGCGATGACCGAAACGAGCGCCAGCAGCGTGAGGAGAGCCGGCAGCGCCGTCGGCGCCAGGGCGGAGACCGCGCGCCTCCGCGCCGGCGCGCCGCCCTCCCCCACTCTCGAGCCTGCCCCTCGCACGGCCTTCCGCAAGCGACCCTCTCCTCGAAGACTGCAGCAATACAAGACAAAGACGGAAAGCCGGCGCGCTATCTGGCGGAGCGGAGCGAAACATCGCCCGCTCCCCGACAGCTGCCTCCTCCCCCCGGAAGGGCCTGCCTGGCTTGACTGGCGGGCAAGCTAGCACAGCGAGAGGGGCGGGCAGGCACGGGACGAAGTGGGGCGGAAGAAGCCCGGATCTGGCGATGGATGCGGGCTCGCCGACAGTCCGCTGCCGAAGGCCGGGATGAGTCGCACTCCCCTTAGGCAGGTACCTTGCGTCAGTCAGGCTTTGGGCGAACAGAACAGTCCAGCGAAAAGCTTCCGGGAACCTC
>Ga0073905_10000565_pt1 | contig 17601 bp, 6 predicted proteins | sample KloWWTupernatant_FD_65482 | JGI IMG/M metagenome (GOLD analysis project Ga0073905, IMG submission 65482) | Active sludge microbial communities from Klosterneuburg, Austria, studying microevolution and ecology of nitrifiers - Klosterneuburg... | ecosystem: Engineered > WWTP > Aerobic digester >... | reverse complement strand
TTTGGCAGCTGCTCTTTTAATTCTGCAGCAAGATGGATGATACCGGTTTCTTCCATATACCGTACGAGATTCAGATCTACTCCCAGCTCAATGTTGACTTTGTTTTTTAATTCGATCGCCATAAGAGAATCCAGCCCCATTGTATTAAGCGGCTGTTCATCATCGAGATCTTCAGGATCAAGACCCATTATCATTGATATCAAATCCCTGAAATAATCTTTCAGCAATTCAGTTTGCTCAGATTCATTCGCATTTCGTAATCTATCGAAAAAATCATCATCATCTTTTTTTGAAATTTCTTCGTTCGGATCCCGAATTTCTGAAATTAATTTTACCGTAAATTTATTTTTGGTGCTTTCAAAATATTTATTCCAATCCATTGGCAGTATTCCGATCTGTGCATTTCCGCAATTAAAGATTTTTTCTAATGCTTTTATGCCTCTCTCAGGATCTATCAGACCAAGACCCGGTATTTTTTCATTCTTGTCTGCACCCTTTTTCACAGCAGAACCAATTTCTGACCAGACACCCCAGTTAATACTCATTGCAGGAAGTCCTTTTGCTTTTCTGTAATATGCAAATGAATCTAAGAATGAATTTGCTGCTGAGTGATTTGCCTGACCTGCAGATCCAAGTATTGATGCAATTGATGAATACATTATAAAGAAATCAATTTCTAAATCTTTTGTAAGTTCATGCAGATTCCAGGCACCTTTAATTTTTGGAGACAATACTTTATCGAATTTTTCAACTGTCTGATTTATCAAAATTCCATCTTCTAAAAGTCCTGCTGAATGTATAACCCCTCTTAATTTTTTCCCCGATAAATTTATTTCAGTCATTATCCTTTGCAGATCCTCTTTCAATGTGATGTCACATTTGAATATTTTTACATCAGTACCGGATGATCTAATCTCATTTAATATTTTATCAGCTTCACTTGTATTATCTCTTCTGCTCAGTAAAGCTAAATTCTTTGCACCTTTTTCAGAAAGCCATTTTGCAGTAATTAATCCAAGTCCGCTCAGACCACCGGTGATCATATAAGTGCCTTCCGAATCTAATTCTATTTTTGAATAGTCAGGTTTAATTCTTTTTAGAAATGGTATAAACTTACAATTATTTCTAAAAGAAATCATATCATCTTCAATTTCAGACAATACTTCATTTACAATTAATTCTGACTTAGTGCTAAAATCAATATCAATGATCTTTGTATTAAGTTCAGGCTGCTCAAGAGAAATAACTTTTTTAATTCCCCATACAGGTGAATTTTGAATTCCGATGACTGTTTCAGACTCACAAACATGAACAGCATTCTGTGTTACAATTGTTAATTTATAATTATTTGAAGTTTCTGTTTCAGATAAAACTTTTAATAGATTCAGAATAAATGATGATCCTTTTAATGTAATTTTATTTATACCATCGTCATTAACAATTCCTGAATCCGGAATTATAACTATAATGTTTTTCTTATTATTACTTTCATTAAAAACTTTAAAGAGATCTTTTAACTGTATATTATTATTGTAATCAACAGAGAATTCTTTATCTGATTTTTTCTCAAACGAACTATCCTCATTAATAAAAATAATATCTTCTGCATTTTTTTTAAAAGCTTCAATAAGATTTTTTGAAACGGATCCAATTGAAAATACAAGTATTTCATTCTCTGCTGAAACTTCATATATTTTTTCATTTTCAACAGTATTTACCGAAGCAATAATTAAGGACTGACCGGTATATATTTTATTATTTAATTCTGGAGAATATATTTCTGCATTTTCAAAGCCTGATTGTAAGAATAAATTATTCCAACTTTGATTATTCAATAAAGGGTGTTCATTTCGAAGATCAGTATCAGAAAAATTCCACCAACCATCTGTCAGACCAAATGTAATATCAAGCCATGCCTGTTTTTCAGTTACTTCATTTAAAATTAAAGTGCCGTTTTCTGACAATAATTTTCCAATATTATTCATTGAATTTATCAGATCTTTAGTAGCATGGATAACATTGGAAGCAATTATTATATCAAATTCATTCAAAACAAATCCCTGTTTGATGGGATCTTTTTCAATATCTAAAACTTTAAAATTAATATTATTAAACTCTTTAAATCTTTCCTTTGCTTTGATAAAAAATGCAGGTGATATATCTGAAAAAGTATAGTTAATGTTTTCATTACTAAAGAGGGAAGTAATATAAGATGTTGTACTACCAGTGCCAGCACCGATCTCAAGTATATTTAATTTTTTACCTTCTGTAAAACTACTTTGAATATTTCCAGTAATTTTTCTAATTGAATTATTCATATGAACAAAAGCAGGTGAATCCTGATAAAGTTTTGTAAGTAACGTCATATCTCCTTCAGGAAACAAAATCTCAAGCGGATCTTTTTTTCCTGTTAAAATATTGAAAAGTTGTTTGCCGCAAAGTTCGGTTAGTTTTATCTCTGCCAGAAAATCCGGATATTTTTTACAAAGTACATCAGGCAATATATCGGATGGATCAATGTCATGACCTACATTAAATTCAATTTCATCTTTATCGATCTTTAAAAAATTATTATCTGACAATATTTCAATGAGTCGATTTGCTAACTTTTTGTATTTTTCAGAAAAACCAAAACTTTCAAAAAATTCATTAACTTTTAAACTATTTCCAATAGATGTTTTGAAACCGGATTCTTTAATTGCTGAAATTATATAATGAACAGTTAGCAATTCCAGGTCTTTTATAAAGTCTTTGTATTTAGAAACAGAATTAGCTGATGTATCAAAATTATTTTGATCATCAGAGTTATCAATTAAATCTTGTAATAATTCTAACGGTTTTGGAAATATTAAATCTTTCTTAATTTTCACCCAATCGATATTATAAAACCAGCCATTTAAGTCATCATTAATTGCAAGAAATTCTTTTTTGCTTACTTCTTTTAGTTGCAGACCTTTTATATTACAAACTAGTTCACCATTGTCAGAATAGATCTTTATATCAGCAGAATTCATTACTGCAGGTGAAACACTTTTTACTAATCCTGCATGACAATATATTCCAGAGGTAAGATTTTTATATAAATATATCTCATTTACTCCAACAGGAATGTATGCTTTTTCAGGATTTTTATAATCCAATAATGAAAGTACAGTTTGGAAAGCATTATCGATTAAAACTGGATGAGCTAGATTCTCAATTGTGCCAATATTATTCATTTCTATCTTACTAAAAGCCTCATCACCATTTACATTTAACTCTTTAATAGCCTGGAATGCATATAGATATTCCACTCCGGATTCTTTTATACATTCATACAAATTTTTTATTTCATGGCTATTATTAAAAACGATCTTATCAACTTCTATTTTATTCTCTTTAGCTTCTACCTTACTAAAATTAATTTTTCCGGAACTGTGCAAAGTCCAGGAAAAATTGTTTCTGTTATTATTAGAATAGTCCGCACTATAAATTTTAAATTCATAAATTTCCGGAACTGTCTTTGTTAAAATGATTTGAATATCAGAAAATTCATTTTCCTTTAATGTCAGTGCCTGATGAAATAAAATTCCGGTAATGTTTATATTTTTATTCTTTGTAATACTTCGGGAAACGGCTAAAGCCATTTCTATGAACCCTGCAGCAGGAAATATTATCTTTCCAAATACAACATGATCTTTCAGATATTCCGGTGAGTTTCCGCTGATCCGTAAATTAAAAATAGATTCTGTATCAGAAGCTGAAGGCAGTCTCACTCCTGCAAAAGATCCGCCGTCCGATTGACTTTCGGCAGTTCCGACAGAAACGGATAAATCCGTTTCTCCGGTCATCTCTCCCATTCCATCCCCAATCCAATATCTCTCCCTCTGAAATGGATAATTCGGCAAACTCACTTTCGCATGTGAAAAATCTTTTGAAAATTCTTTCCAGTCAGGGAAAATTCCGCTTACATACATACTTCCCAAACTACTTAACAGAGTTTCCCAAATTGTAAAATTATATTTGAAACTCGGTAGCCATTTTATCTTCGGATCCAGAACACTTTCCTGAGCCATATTAATTGACGAAGGTTTAGGACCAAGATCTACAAATATCTCCACTCCATTATTAACACATTCCTTTATACTCTCTGAAAATCTGACCGGTGATAATATTTGTTTGCACCAGTATTCAGCATTTGAAATTTTATCGGTAACTATTTCACCTGTCATATTAGATACCACAGGAATTTCTGCACTTGAATAATTTATTGTCTCACACACTTTTCTGAACTCATCTATCATCGAATTCATAAGAGGGGAGTGAGATGCGATTGAAACAATTATTTTTTTATATTCAATGTTCTTGGATTCAATAATGGCTATGATCTTATCAAGCGAATCTTTGCTTCCGGAAATTACAGTTTTCTTCGGTCCGTTTATTGACGCTATGGAAACTTTATCTTCATAACCGGTCAAAAATTCTTTGGTAACTTTTTCATCTTCAAAGATCGTGTACATCTCACCTTTTTCTGTCATGGTCTGCATAAGTCGTCCTCGTTCTGCTACAAGTTTTAATCCGTCCTCAAGACTGTAAACTCCTGCCAGACATGCAGCTACACATTCTCCAGCGCTGTGTCCCATCATTACATCAGGATTTATTCCCCATGACATCCATAACTTTCCAAGAGCATACTCAATTGAAAATAAAGCAGGCTGCGTATAAGTTGTTTCGTTGATCGGGTTTAATTTTTCATCTTTCTCATAAAATAAAACTTCTAGTAATGGTTTATCTAAATAATTTCTTAATATTTCGTCACACCTGTTTATAATACTTCTAAAGAGAGGATGTGTGTCATACATTTCTTTTCCCATTCCGATGAACTGTGCTCCCTGTCCCGGAAATAAAAATGCAATTTTAGGAATATGATTGATCTTTGTTGTTCCTTTTAATAGACCAAAAGAATTTTTATCAAATAAAAAATTATTTAGCTGCTTCGATAAACTTACATTGTCAGAACAAACTAACGCTAGCCTGTGATTAAATGATGCTCTGCCTGTATTTGCAGTGAAGCAAATATCTTCTGTATTCAAATTATTTTCAGATAACAGTTCAATATAATTACCTGCAAGCTGTTTCAATGCCTTGTCACTTTTTGCACTAAGGGTAAGAATATTGAAAGGCATTTTTTTTGAAACTGAATTTGATGCTTTTAATTCTTCGGGAGCATTCTCAAGAATAATATGAGCATTTGTTCCACCGAATCCAAACGAACTTACGCCTGCATATCTTTTATTGTCTGACCAGTTGATCTCAGTGTCAGCGATCTTTATTGAAGTTCCGTCTATATGAATCTCAGGATTGAGTGAAATAAAATTCAGATGCTTTGGAATTTTTTTATTATATAAGGCTAAACTTGTTTTGATCACTCCTGCAATTCCCGCAGCAGCTTCGAGATGACCAATGTTGGTTTTTACTGATCCGATGTAACATGGATAATCATTTGAACTGTCTTTGGAAATTACTTTTACAATTGAATTCACTTCTATAGGATCACCAAGCGGTGTACCTGTACCATGTGTTTCAATATAACTAACTTCCGAAGATTTTATTCCAGCATTGTTCAATGCCTTTCTGATCACATTTTCCTGTGATGGACCGTTAGGTGCAGTAAGACCATTACTCTTTCCATCCTGATTTATTGCTGAACCTTTTATTACAGAATAAATTCTGTCACCATCCTTTATTGCATCTGAAAGTTTTTTCAAAACTACAACCCCGCATCCTTCACTCCTGACATACCCGTCAGCTGCCGAATCAAATGTTTTACATTTACCGTCTGTTGCCAGCATATCAGCTTCTGTAAAGACTACATTCCAGTCTGGTGCAAGAAGTAAATTTACTCCGCCTGCAAGAGCTATTGTGGATTCTCCGTTTCGAATGCTGTTGCATGCTGTGTGAAGTGCTACTAGAGATGATGAGCATGCTGTATCTATTGCTATACTCGGTCCTCTGAAATCAAATAAATATGAGATTCTGTTTGCTGCTATGCTGAGTGAAGTTCCCGTTCCTGTGTACACATCAAAAAATTCTTTTCTCCCTGCAGAAAATCTTGCATAATCATAAGTGCATATTCCCATAAAGACCCCAACATCTTTTCCTGCAAGTGAAGATGGATCGATGCCTGCATCTTCCATTGCATTCCAGGCAACCTCAAGTGTAAACCTTTGCTGTGGGTCGATCTGTAATGCTTCTCTTGGAGATATTCCAAAAAATACCGGATCGAATTTATCAGTGTCTTTTACAAAACCACCAAATCTCACAGTCGATGGTTTCATCGAACTTTCTTTCCATCTGCCTTCTGGAATTTTTGTAATTGCATCTCTTCCTTCTTTAAGCAATTTCCAGAATTCATCAGGTCCGTCAGCATCCGGAAATTTTAATCCAATTCCAACTATAGCTATAGGTTCATTTTCATTTTTTGAAATTTCTTTGGAAATTATATTTTCATTGATCTCATCTGCAGGTTGTACATTCTCTGTTGAAAGAAATTCTGATAACGCATTTACATTCGGATAATCATAAACTAATGTATCGGGTAAATGCCTTTCCAGTAAAGTCTCGAGATCTCCCGAAAGCTGAACCGCCTTTAAAGAATCCATTCCGTATGCAGCAAATGATTCTGAAACATCAATTGATTCAATACTGATCTGCATAAGATCGGACAGTCTTTTGACGAGCCAGTTTTTTAAATTAAATGAAGTTGCTTTGAATCTTATTTTTTCTTTATCTGAAATTTCTTTAGGTGTGTGATCTTTAAGTTCACCTTGCTTCCATTCGGCAAGTACTTCCAGTTCATTATCTAATACTCCCTGCAGACATGCCTTCCTCTGAATTTTTCCGCTGGAAGTTTTTGGTACAGTGCCAGGTTTAATTAATGTAATTGACTGCACCTGAAGATCATGTTCTTCTGAAACTGACTTACGGATCGCTTTTATAATTTCATCTGTGTCAAAATCTTTCACAAAATTTTTCTGAATTTCCTGAACTATTCCAAGATGCTCTTCTCCTTCATAGTCTATTGAAAAAGCTGCTACACAACCTAGCCGCAGTGCAGGATGACTGGCTTCAACTGTATATTCAATATCCTGTGGATAATGATTTTGTCCACGGATAATTATCAGATCTTTATATCTTCCTGTTATGTATAATTCATTTTCAAAAATAAATCCAAGATCACCTGTCCTCAAAAAAGGTCCTTCATTTGTATCTTTAATGTGAGCATTGAAAGTTTCTTCAGTCGCATCTTCACGTTGCCAGTAGCCCTGAGCAATTGAAGTACCAGATGCCCATACTTCTCCAACTTCACCTTCTTTGCATTCGATCAGCTTAACTGGATCAACGATTGCTATTCTTGTGTCTTCAATTGAATGACTATGACCTGCATGTACTTTGGAAATTTTATCTTCAGAATTTGAAGCAACTGCAATATTCTTTTTTTCAATATCTGCATCTCTAAATCTTTTTAAAACAGGTTCGTCTTTTGTAAAAGTAGTCGAAAGAATTAAAGTACCTTCAGCAAGACCGTATCCAGGACTAAAAAATCTTTTTTCAAATCCGCATTCTGAAAAATATTCTGAAAATCTTTCTATTGTCTCTGCTCGGACAGGCTCAGCTGCATTCATTGCAGTTGTCCAGGTACTGAGATCTAAAGATTTTTTTTGATCATCAGAAATTTTATTAACACAAAGTTCAAATGCAAAATTTGGTGCAGCGTTATGAGTGCCTTTAAATTTTGAAATTGCTGACAACCATCTGTGTGGTTTCTGAACAAATGCCTGTGGAGTCATAAAGTAACATGGATATCCGCTGTAGAAGGGAAGTAAAATTCCATATATCAATCCCATGTCATGGTGAATCGGAAGCCACGTTACCATCACACTTTTATCATTATGTGGATGAGATTTATCGATAATTTCAAGATTAGCCAAAAGGTTTTTGTGATTTACCATCACGCCTTTTGGTATGCCTGTTGATCCTGAAGTATATTGTAAATATGCCAATGTTTCGGGCTTAATACCCGGGTTTATCCATTTCTCTGAATTGATATCTGAAATAGTTTCAGTTAATATCCATTCAAGATCTTTTAAAAAATTATCTTTTTCAAATTCATCTTTAAGCTCTTCATAAATTTCAGAAGTAGATAAAATTACTTTTGCACCACTGTCTTTTGCAATTGCAGCAATTCTCGATAATGATTTATTTTTTCCGGGAGGGTGAAGTGGTACAGAAATTACTCCTGCATAAAGGCATCCAAAAAATGAATCTAAATATTCAAGTCCGGATTCATAAATTAGTAATGCTCTTTCACCATTTAAATTTTTTATCTGTAAACTTTCGGCAATTCTTTTTGCACTGATATCAAGTGCCTTGTAAGAAAATTTACCTGCTTCAGTTTCCCCGTCTTCCAGAAAAACAAATGCAGTTTTATCCGGTTGTTTTTGAGCGCGATATATTAATAAATCAACTAAATTTTGAGCTTTTCCCAATGAAATGTTTGTATAATTAAGACAACAATATAAAAATTCTAATTCTGTAATTAAATGACTATATAAGGGATATTTAGTTGTAATCTGATTTAATTGGCAATAATGATCAGAATTAATTTCTAAGCGTATTAAAAATTAATGAAGTGATCCTGAGAATATGAATATTATAAAAACATTGTATTGCGATAATTGATCTAAAAATTTATTTTAAATATACTCAATAAAAAGTAAATCCTTAAACCATAAAATGACTTCAAAAGCAAAGACAATTGCAGAATATTTAGATGCACTTCCTTCAGAAAGAAAAACAGCAGTAAGTAAACTTCAAAAGTGTATTAAAAAAAAACTTCCTAAAGGTTTTAAGGAAGAAATATCTTATGGAATGATAGGTTATGTCGTTCCTCAAAGTCTGTATCCGGATGGATATCACTGCAACCCTGAGCTGCCGTTGCCTTTCATGAGTATTGCCTCTCAAAAAAATTTTATTGCTGTGTATCATATGGGATTATATGCTGATAAAAAACTACTTGACTGGTTTACAAATGAGTACAGTAAAACAGTTAAATCAAAATTGGATATGGGGAAAAGCTGTATCAGATTTAAAAAGCCTGAAGAGATTCCATATAAGCTAATCGGTGAACTTGCTTCAAAGGTCTCTCCTCAAGACTGGATCAGTACTTACGAAAATATTTTAAAGAAAAAATAATATATCCCTTTTTAAAAAATAGAAAGCAAAGAAATGGTTTTTGAAAAAATTTACAACTTTGAACGAAATAAATATAATTTAAATGGTTTTCATAAAAATAAAATTTTATGCCTTTTTATAGATTTTATTAAGGAATGTGAAGAAGATTTCTTTGATGAATTTGATCCATATTTTGCCAATGCTTTTTATGCAAACAGCAGTGTATTGCTTTTATTAAAATCATGCTTTTGCACTGAAGATAATGAAATTTTTGGAATGGAAAGTAAAGATGGTGAGATTGATATTGAAATGAATATGGAAATGGAAGAATTCAGCGAGAATAAAACTATATATTCTCTGAGCAGTTCTATCAAAGGAAAAGAAGATGAACACTTGCACATGATTATTGATAATATATATTCAGACTCTCAATTTGCTTTGAAATATGTACCTGAAGATGAAGAAGATGATGAAAATATGGAGTTCATCACAGATCCCGAATGTAAATTATCTTTGCTTGTCTGATGTAATTTAAATCATATTAAGAAAAGATCATTTGATTTTTAATTCAAGTCTGTCGAGTCCTCTTGAGTGAAGTGATTCATGAAAATTATATTCTTTATCCATCAGACTCAAACGCGGAAATCGTTTAGCAATATTTTCAAATGCTGAAACAGCTTCGAGTTTTGCAAAACCTGCACCGGCACAAAAATGAATGCCACCTCCAAATGAAAGGGGGAATACTTTTTTCCTTTCAATATCAAGTCTGTCAGGCTCTGGAAATTTCAGAGGATCACGATTTCCTGCTCCCAGCATACAGATAATCTGCAGACCTTTTTTAATTTCCTTTCCTCCGACTGTTTCATCTTCATGTGTCCTCCTGCCTGTAAACTGTGCAGGGCTGTCATATCTTAAAAGTTCATCTGCAGCTCCGTCGGCAAGTGAAGGATCTTTCACAAGCTTTTCATACTGATTGGGATTTTTTAACAAGGCATAAAGTCCGTTTGAAATCTGATTTTTTGGAGCTTCATGCGCATCCATTATCATCAAAACAAGAGAAGCAATTATCTCTTCTTTTGTGAGCTTATCTCCGTTGTCTTCAATAGTAATCAATCTGCTGATGAGATCATCTTTCGGATTTTTTTCTTTCTGATCTACAACTTTTCTAAAATATTCTTTTATCTCATCTGCTGAGCTGTAAATATTTTTCAGATCTTCCTGTGTAAATTGATTTGTAACTACATCTAAAGTTCTTACTATCTGCATTGCCCATTTATCTAAAATATCTCTGTCCTCTTTTGGAATCCCGTAAAATTCAGCAATTGTAATAGCCGCAAGGGGATATGAAAATTCACTTATGAATTCAATAGTATCTCCCTGAAATTTATCAAGCAGATAATTTACAATGGAGTCAATATTTGGTTTCAGAACATTCACTAATTTTGGCGAAAAAGCTTTGTTGATAAATCCTCTGATCCGGGTATGTTCAGGCGGGTCAAGAAAATTTACCCAATGTTGTCTCATTTGAGTAAGTGAATTCAGTCTTGCATAATTTGCAGTAATTTTTCCTTTCCCAAACTTATTTCCTCTTCCAAATTTTTTATTAATTAGAACGGATGAAATATGATCATATCTCGTAAGTATCCAGATATTTTCTGACAAAAAACCTGTTGGGGATTTCATATAAAATACAGGCTCATAATCTCTAAGCTTTTGATATACAGGATATGGATCCTGAATATTTTCTTTTAAAGAAAGTGCTTTAAATAAATTAAAATTTTCGTCAATCGTCAGTTCGTTTTCCAAAGTTGTATTGATCATTTTAAAAAAATAGAACCTAAACTAATTTAATTAGGAAAGTTATTCAAGACAGTTACAAACTACAAATTACAAAATACAAATTACGAATAATAAAAAACGAATTATAAATTATAAATTAATCTGTTACAACCTAAATTAATCGCAAACTGATTTAAAATTTTCAGTGAAACTTGTTAAGGTATATGTCAAAATTTTAACAGCACGTTTCAAAATAATTTAAAAGTAATTCCACCTTAAAAATGATGGAGCGAAAAAGTTTATACGGAAAGAAACAGTAACAACAGAATGTAATAAACTTAACATCAAAAAAAGTAGAGTAAATTAAGCTTAAGTTTACAAACCCTTGAGAAGAATAGTTATAAAATATCTAGTTTTATTTTAAGGCTTAAATTTCTTAATTTAAATTATCGAAAACTTCAAAATTTCAAAATTTCAAAACTTCAAAATTTCAAAGATTTCAAAATGAATATTAAATTATTTTTAATACCACTATTCTTTCTTTTAATATCATGTAGTAAAAAAGATGAAACTAAAAGTATTAAAAACCCCAAAGGTAAACAGGAAGCAGAAATAAAGAATGACACATCCGGTTTATCACACTATGATCTTGATTCAAAAGATCCTTTGAAAATTAATGTCCCGAGAGAGTTGGTAGAACTTTCAGGAATAACGTTTACTCCTGATTACAGATTGTTTGGTATGCAGGATGAATCTGGAGTGATATATCAGATAGATGTATCTAACGGTGGTGTAATCAAAAAATTTGCTATTGGAAACTCCGTTTTAAAAAAAGACTTTGAGGATATTGTATTTGTTGACGGCTATTTTTATTTACTTGAGAGTAATGGAGATTTATATGAATTCAAAGAAGCAGGAGATCAAGAATATTCAGAATATAAATTGTATGAGACTGAACTCAGTAAGTCATCTGATGCAGAAGGCTTATGTTATGATCCTGAAACCAATTCACTATTGATTGCCTGTAAAGGAAGTTCAGGTACAGGCGAAAAAAATGAAAAGGCAGTTTATTCATTTTCACTAAGCGAAAAAAAACTTGATCCAAATCCAAGATTTGTAATTCCAATTTCAGAAGTTAATAATCATTTTAATCCTTCAGGAATTGAGCGGAATCCATTGACAGGTTCTTTTTTTATAATTGCTGCTAACGGAAGTGAAATAATTGAGATCACAAAAGAAGGTGAAATAATTGACAGACACCCATTGAAAGATAAGATCCACCCTCAGCCTGAAGGAATAGCTTTTTCAAAAGACAACGAACTTCTGATCAGCAGTGAAGGGAAATCCGGTAGCGGCAGTATCGTAATTTATCCGTTCATAAAAAAGTAAATACATGCTCAGTCAATATGAACTTAAATTAATGTCTGAAAATGTAATTATGTATTTAATTTTTTCAATCCACTAAATTTAAAAATTTTTATTGAGAACAGTAATAATAGTAATAGCCTTTAACTCTATATTCTGCTGTTATTCATTCTCACAAAATGACAGTTCAGATATATTTTCAGGAACCGCTAAAGTCACAGCCGGTAAAGAGTATGATATTTCGGGATTAAAAGAAATAATATTCGGCGCACACTGGAGAGATCTCTGGAAAACTCCATTTTCAGTAGATATAATTAATCTGGAAAAGTACGGTGGGGGATTAACACCTATTAAAAAAGGCGGAGGTCTTCAGACTAAATCATTGAGATTCAAAGGTAATGATAGTCTGGAATATAAATTTCGTTCTATGAATAAAGATCCAAGCAGGATACTTCCTGAAGAGTATCAGAATTCGGTATTTGCAGATATGGTAAAAGATCAGATAAGCACATCACATCCTTTTTCAGCTGTCATAGTTTCTCCAATAATGAATGCAGTCGGAATTCTAAATGCAGAGCCGATTGTAATAGTTTTACCAAATGATAAGAGATTAGGAAAGTACAGAAAAGAGTTCGGTGGTATGCTTGGTACAATTGAATTAAATCCTGAAGGTTCTGATGATGAAAATAATCCTGACGAAAAAGGATTTGGCAATGCGGATAAAATTATAAGTACAGACAAACTTTATAAAAAGCTCGAAGATAATAATGATAATCAGGTTGATAATATTGAATATCTGAAAGCAAGACTGATAGATCTTCTGATTGGAGACTGGGACAGGCATTCAGATCAGTGGAAGTGGGCAGGCTATAAAGAAAAAGGTAGGACAGTTTATAAACCTATCCCACGTGACAGAGATCAGGCATTCAGTTTATATGACGGCTTGATACCATTTCTAGTTGGTGAATCAATTACACAGATCGAAGGATACAGTGAAGATTATCCAAAAATTTATGATCTGACATTTAACGGCAGATATATTGACAGGAAGTTTTTGCCGCCGGTTCCGAAAAGTGATTATGATTCACTTGTAAAATATATTCAGCAGCAGCTTACAGATTCAGTTATAACATATGCTGTAAAAAAGATGCCGAAAGAATGGTATGGCTTAGGTGGAAAAAAACTTGAAAGACTGATAAGATCCAGAAGGAATAAACTGAAATCAGCATCAGATGAATACTACAATTTAATAAATGAAATTGTAGATGTATATGGCAGTGATAAAAATGAATTTGTTGCAGTAAATTATTTTAGTGAAAACGAACTTGAACTGAGAATATATGAAACTGATAAAGAAACCGGTGAGATAAAAGGTGATCCATTTTTTAAAAGAAATTTTAATGATGATGACACGAAGGAGATAAGAATTTATCTTAACAATGGAAAGGATATTGTGGATGTAAAAGGTAATTATTCAGTAGGAATTGATATTAACTTAATCAAAAGCGAAGGTGAAATAGAGATTTTAAATTTAAAAGACAGAAGGATATATGAACGAAAAGATATAAGACCGAAGGATGATCTGACTGAAAGAAATGAACCGGAAAATGAAGACCGTGGATATGACTGGAGATTTGGACCGGTGTTTGATTATAATACAGATGACGGACTTGTTCTTGGAGGTGGACCTATCTTATATAAATACGGATACAATTTTAAGCCATATGCATTTAAGATGTCACTTTTTTCAAGTTACTCTTTTAAATACGGTAAATTTAATTTTGATTTTGACGGAAATTTTTATAACATAATTAGAAATCAAAATGTAATTGTAGATTTTACTCAGTCAGAATTATTTGTAACGAAATTTTTTGGAATGGGTAATGAAACAACTTTTAATAAGGATCTCGAAAATTCAGGATATTATAATGTGAAACAGGAATATCTTGAATCAGGAATAGGAGTGGATTATTATTTAGGTAAAAATGCTTTTATGGAATCAGGCTTGTCATACAGTTATTCTGACGTAATATACGATCCTAATACTTTACTGGGGCAGAATCCAAATACATATGGCATTGGAAGTATGAAATTTGGTGGAATGAATTTAGGAATGAGATTTGACAGCAGAAATTCTCAGATTGAAACAAACACTGGAATTTATTCAAGATTAAATGGTAAATATTATCCGCAAATATTTAGTAATAGTTATGAATTCGGAAAAGCTGAATTTGATATAAGAGGATATTTATCTACTGATACACTTATGGGTGCTACTTTAGTCATGCAGGCTGCAGGCGGAAAAATATGGGGGACATTTCCATTTAATGAATCATTATTTCTAGGTGGAGAAGGTTCACTTCTTGGATTTGCAAGAGAGAGATTTGCAGGTAACGGTTTAATAATGGCACAGTCAGAATTGAGAATCAGATTATTGCCGCTGAATATTCTTGTGCCGGGAATTTTAGGAATTTCAGTATTTGGCGGTACCGGAAGGGTTTACTTACAGGGAGAAAAATCAAAGACTTGGCATAATTCATATGGAGGTTCTGTCTGGATATCATACATAAATAAGTTAGCAAATTTTGGAATTACAGTAGCTCAATCAGATGAAGGTTTCAAATTTTATCTGGGATCAGCATTTACATTATAGTTTTATTTGAAATAAAAATCAAAAAAATCATTTAAGTTATAATAAATAATAACGTCTGAGATTTTTGTAAATATAGTTATGAATTTTATTCTAAAAAATAAAGAAAAGTTAAGATCAGTATTCATTGTAACTCTTTCAGGTGTTATTGTAGCTCCGGTATTTACTGCCATTACATTTGGTTTGAATCCGGTTACTCTGCTCAAAGGATTATTGATCGGTTTTATGATCACATTTGTAAGTTCTCTAATTGAGAATTTTGTGTTTAAAAATAATTTTAACAAACTGAAATTTTCCGTAACACTTTTTATTAGAACAATTTTTTACATTTTTAATATTTCGTTTTCTGTTTTAACTGTATGGGTTGTTCATGAAAGTAGTCTCAATGATGAATCTCTTTTAAACACAATTAAAAGTGAAGATTTTAGAAAATTTATTTTAACCGGTGATTTCAAAAACATATTCTTTTTTGCTATTGCAGCCAGTTTTGTTATTAATTTTTTTATGCAGATAAATTCTCTGCTCGGTAAAAAAGTTCTTTTAAATTATATTACAGGAAAGTATCACAAGCCAAGAATAGAATTCAGAACATTTATGTTTTTGGATCTCACTTCATCAACCACTATAGCCGAAAAACTCGGACCGGTAAAATATCATAACTTTATAAATAACTTTTTTTTTGATATTGATGAAGCCATAGTTAAATTCAAAGGTGAAATTTATCAGTATGTTGGTGATGAAGTCATTGTCAGCTGGATTGACAATACTGGATTTGAAAAAAATTCTTGTGTGAATTGCTTTCTTGAAATGAAAAATATTATAAGCAGATTATCCAAAAATTATATAAATAGATTTGGATATATACCTGAATTCAAAGCAGGTGTTCATTACGGAGAAGTTGTAACCGGTGAGATTGGTGATTCGAAAAAAGAGATCGTTTTTCACGGTGATGTTCTTAATACGGCATCCAGGATTCAGGCATTTTCTAAAACTTTAGATAAAGATATACTAATATCAAAGGAAGTTCAAAGAAAGTTAAATAAAGAAAGCAATATGAGAATAGAAAATATTGGAAAGTATAAACTAAAAGGGAAGGAAATTGAACTGGAATTATTCAGTGTAGAATTTTTCTGATAGATAAGTGTAAATATCAGATTGAGCTCTGTAATTATTATTTGACCCGGAATTTATATATTCGTTTTTCTGATCTTTGTCAATTATTCTGGCTTTTAAATTATCTCTTATTTGAATGTCTAATATATCAATTAATTCCATTTTCAGATCTTCATCATAAACAGGAATTGCTGTCTCAATTCTTCTATTGAGATTTCTTTTCATCCAGTCTGCTGAAGAAATATAAACTTTTTTATCTCCTCCATTATGAAAAATGAATACACGGCTGTGTTCAAGATATTTGTCTACAATGCTGATAATTCTTATATTTGAACTTTGCTTTTTTACTCCCGGGATAAGACAACATATACCTCTGACAAGTATGAAAATTTTTACACCTGCTTTTGAAGCTTCATACAATTTATCTATCATTTTTCGGTCTTCCAGACTATTGAGCTTTAATATTACTGAAGCTTCTTTCCCTTTATCTGCATTCTTAATTTCAGAATCAATTAATTTCAAAAACTCATCTTTCATATTAAATTGCCCTACCAGCAAATTTTTGAATTCAGTATCAATGATTTTGCCTTCTAAGAAATCAAAAATTTTGGAGACTTCTTCAGTAATATTTTTCGAAGATGTAAATAAACCAGTATCACAATAAATTCGTGAAGTTTTTTCATTGAAATTACCTGTAGCAAGGTAACAATAATTTACTGGTACTTCATTTTCAATTCTGGTAACCATAGCAAGTTTTGCATGGACCTTTATACCAGGTATACTATAAAGAACATGTGCTCCGGCTTTTTGAAGCTCACCTGCATAAACGATATTCAGTTCTTCATCAAACCTTGCTTTAATTTCAATGAAGACTGTAACGCGTTTACCATTTTTAAGCGCATTCAATAAAGAGTTTACAATTGAGGAATTTTTTGCAACTCTGTATAAAGTTATTTTAATATTATCAACTGTTTTGTCATCTGCGGCAGCACTGATAAAATCTGTAACAGGAGAAAAAGATTCATAAGGAAAATGAAGTATCTGATCTTTTTCTGAAATGGTCTGAAAGATATTTTTAGATTTATAAATATATTTAGTCTTTAGTTCTTCTTTATGTTGATAAACACAATGTCTGATATCAGGAAAAGGAAATCCAAGGAAGTCCTGAAAATTATGGTATTTAGCTCCCTTGACAAGATCTTCTTTATCAATATCAAGAGATTCAGAAAGGAATTTGAGCATGGGTTTAGACATATTACTGTCATATAAAAAGCGGCTGGGGAGCCCGGTAATTCTTTTACCTAAATTCTTTTTTATTTTATCAAGAAGATTTCCGGTGAACTCATCTTCAATGTATAGCTCAGCATCTCTTGTAAGTTTAATCGAACGAACTTCTTCAATATTATACCCTTCGAAAATATCTTTTATAAAAATTTTTATAACATCATCGAGAAAAATATATTCATATTTGTCTTTTTCTG
>Ga0073905_10000563_pt1 | contig 17626 bp, 12 predicted proteins | sample KloWWTupernatant_FD_65482 | JGI IMG/M metagenome (GOLD analysis project Ga0073905, IMG submission 65482) | Active sludge microbial communities from Klosterneuburg, Austria, studying microevolution and ecology of nitrifiers - Klosterneuburg... | ecosystem: Engineered > WWTP > Aerobic digester >... | reverse complement strand
TCAACCGGGTGCCCTGCGCCTCGCCCAGACCGAGGTCGACATCAGCGCGCAGCGCGGCGACCGCTGCGTCGGTCACCGGCTCGACCGTCCGGACCGAGATCGAGTGCCGGCCGAGCCGGCGCCCCGCCGTAGAGCCGCTGGTAGAAGGCGATGTTCTCGGCCGCGGTCATCGCGTCGTAGAGCCCGTCCCGGTCCAGCGCGAACCCGGTCGCGCGCCGGGCCTCGTCGCTGCCCGCCTCGTGGCCCATGACGCGGACCGATCCTGAGGTCGGGCGGTACAGCCCGAGGATCGTGCGCAGGGTGGTGGTCTTGCCCGCCCCGTTGGGCCCGACGAAGCCGAACACGTCACCGTGCTCGACGGCGAGGTCCACCCCGTGCAGGATCTCGCGACCGCCGAGGGTGACGTGCAGGTCGGCGACGAGGATCGCGGCGCTCATCGGGCCGGGCCGCGCTCGCCGGTGGGGCTCATGGTTCCTCCAGGGCACGTCAGGTGCCCGACGGGTCGAGTCTGTCGCCCCCTGCGCCCGCGGGTCAACGCGAGGCCGGCCGCGCTGGCGCTCCGGGGCGGCCGGACGTCGGACCGCCCCGGGACCACTAGCCTTCCGGCGTGGACGCCACCTTCCCCGGGCTCGGGACCCTCATCAACATGACGACGATCGTCGTCGGGTCGCTGGCCGGGATCGCCGTCGGCAACCGGCTGCGCGAGCACACCCGGTCCGTCGTCACGGACAGCCTCGGGCTGGTGACGCTGCTGGTGGCGGCGCTGTCCGCGGCGAGCGTGACGGACCCGTCGCTCGCCGCCGCCGTGCCGTCCGGCGCACCCGTGCTCATCGTGCTGGCCTCGCTGCTCCTCGGCGGGGTGACCGGATCGCTGCTGCGCCTCGAGCAGCGGCTCGCCGGGCTGGGCGGGCGCGTGCACGACTGGACGTCGCGCCGGTGGAGCGGTGCGGACGTCGCGGGCCGCGAGCGCTTCATCGAGGGGTGGCTCGCGGCGTCGCTGCTCTTCTGCGTCGGCCCGCTCGCGGTGCTGGGCAGCCTCTCGGACGGTCTGGGCAACGGGATCGAGCAGCTGCTGCTCAAGTCCGTCCTCGACGGCTTCGCCGCCCTCGCGTTCGCCTCGACGTTCGGCACGGGAGTGCTGCTCTCGGCGCTGTCCGTCGGCGTGGTGCAGGGCGCGCTCACCGTGCTCGGCATGGTCGTCGGTTCGTTCCTGCCCGACGCGCACATCGCCGCGCTGACCGCAACGGGCGGCCTGATGCTCGTGGGGATCGCCCTGCGCCTGCTGCGGATCCGTGAGGACCTGCCCGTGGCGGCGATGCTGCCGGCGCTGGTGGTCGCACCCGTGCTCACACAGCTCGTGGTGCTCGCGTTCTGAGCCGCCGCACCGGGGGCAGCCGACCGGGCTGGGCCGTTCGCGTGATCCTGCGCGGCCGGGCCTCAGTTCGCCGCGGACCGGCCGATGGGCTGACGAGCACTGCCCTGACCCCGAGGAGCGCGCGATGCACAGCTGGGCCCCCGCGGTCGCGACGGCGGGAGCCGTGGCACTCGTCGTCGGCGGCCTGGCAGCCGTCGGCGCGTCGGGCGGCGAGCCGCCGCTGACCGTCGCCACGAGCTACGGCACGGGCGACGGCCTGCACCGCTACGTCGTCACCCTCACCGCGACCACGAGCGGTCCGACGGAGCCCGGGACCACGACGGCCGCCGCACCGGGTCCGGCCGCCGGCGCGACTCCGACGGCTCCGCCGCCCACCGAGGCGCCAGCGCTCGGCCAGGGTGGCCCCGCCGCCACTCGCCTCCCGGTCGACGCCGCCCTGCTGCGCGCAGCCCAGGTGGAGCTCGGCTCCGGGGGCGACGTCATCGCCGACGGCGACGTCGTCTACTACGTGACTGCCCTCGGCGCGCGCGCCGTCTCCGCCGGCGCCGTCGTCGGCGCCGTCGTCGCGGCCACGGCGCCCCTCGCAGCCCCTGACCGGCCCGTGTCACGGCCCGCCGCGAGCGTCCTCGAGGCTCTCGCGGCCCGCCCCGGCGTGACCGCCGTGACCCCGCTCGACGTCGGCGGGGACGCGCTCGTCTCGACCCACCTGGACCTCGGGGACGTCCTCGCGCTGCCGGAGGTCGCCGCGGCCTCGCCGTCGGTCGAGGTCCCCGTGCTGGGCATCGACCCCACGGACCCCTTCTACGGCCCGTACGCCTGGAACCTGCACAACACCGGCTCCAACGCCTACCAGAAGGCCGCCACGGCCGGCGCCGACGTCGACGCACCCACCGGCTGGGCGGTGACCCACGGGCAGGGCACGGTCGTGGCGGTGGTCGACACCGGCTTCGACTCGGACCACCCGGATCTCGCGGGCGCCCTGTGGACCAACCCCGCCGAGGCGTGCGGCACCCTCGACACCAACGGCAACGGCAAGGTCGGCGACTGCCACGGCTGGAACTTCTGGACCGGCAGCCCGGACATCGACAACGGCGCGGCCGGCTCGCACGGCACGGCCGTGTCCGGGGTGGTCGCCGCGCGGATGGACAACGGGCAGGGGTCGGTCGGGCTGGCGCCCGGGACGCAGATCATGCCGCTGGTCGCGGGCAGCGGGGAGTCCGTGGACGTGTACCTCGCCGCGCAGGCCATCCGGTACGCGGCCGACAACGGCGCCGACGTCGTCAACGCCTCGTTCGGCGGAGCCTTCACCGGGCCGGCTCTCACCGCCCTGAGCGCCGCGATCGACTACGCCACGGATCGGGGGGTGGTCGTGGTCGCCGCTGCGGGAAACGACTCTGCCGACCGGGACACCTCGCCGGTCTACCCCGCGTCCCTGCCGCAGCCGCTGCTGCTCACGGTGGGCTCGAGCACCCCGACGGACTCCGTCGCGGCGCACTCGGCCTACGGCGCCACGACCGTGGACCTCTTCGCCCCCGGCGAGGCGATCGTGACGCCGTGGAACGACGGCGGCTACCGCGCGGTCGCGGGCACCTCGTTCGCGGCGCCGCACGTCGCGGCCGCCGTCGCGCTCTACCGGAGCGTCAACCCGGACGCGTCCGTCGCGGACCTGCGCGCGGACCTCCTCGCCGACGTCGAGCACCTCGCCTCGATGGCGGGGCGCTCGGTCACCGGGGGTCGGCTGGACGTCGCGGCGGTCCAGGGGGCCACGGCCGAGCCCGTGCGCTACTCCTTCGCGGGGATGGTCGGCACGCCGGGCGTCCAGCACCCCGAGGTGACCGTGACGTCCGCTGCCGGCACCGGCGTGTACCGGGCCGTGCTGGGGCTGGCGATGCTCGTCGACGGCGAGATCTGGGCGGTCGCGGGGCAGGACATGACCGTGCGCGGCGCCACGCTGACCACCGACGACACCGGCCAGGTGACCGTCGACCTCGGCGCCCAGGCCTTCCTGGGCACCGAGGTGCTCGCACCGGAGCTCGCGCTCGACGAGGGGTCGTTCGGGCTCACCGTGCAGATCCTGCTCGACGGCCAGCCGCTGAGCCGGCCGTACGCCGCCCCGCTGCGCGTCGTGGCGGCCGAGCAGACGACCGACGACGCAGGCGGCTCGGCGGGCGGCGGTTCCGGCGACGCCGGCGCCGGCGGGGGCTCCGGCGACGCCGGCGCCGGTGGGGACTCCGGCGACACGGGTTCGGGCGGGTCGGGCGGGACCGGGTCGGGGTCGGGCGACTCCGGCTCCGGCGGCACCGGGACCGGCGGCACAGACACCGGCACCGGCACCGGCACCGGCACCGGCACCGATACAGGCACCTCCGGCTCCGGTGGCGCTGGGACAGGCGACTCGGGTGCGGGCGACAGCGGTGGCAGCGGCACGGGCGAGGGTGCCGACGGGACGAGCCCGACCACGGGCCCCACGCCGGCCGGTCCAGGCAGCTCCGGCGGTTCCGGGACGAGCCCGACACCCGCACCGGGCCCAGCTGCGCCTGGCCCCGGTGGCACCGGCGCGCCGGACGCGACGTCGTACGACGGCGTCGGGGCGTTCGGTGTCACGCGGATCGGCCCGGTCCATGTGCCGACCTCGGGCGGGACGCTCGTCGTCGTCACCGCGACCGCCCTCGAGCCGGGGACGGGTGTGCGCATCGGAGCCACCGCCCCCGGTCGCGTGCTGCTCACGACGCCGACCACGCTCGTGTTCCTCACGCCCCCGGCCGTGGCGGGCGTCCACGACGTCACCCTGTTCCGCCTGGCACGTACCAGCGTGCTGCCCGGCGCACTGACCTACCAGGACGTCGTCGCCCCGGGCGGCGGCACGGCTCCCGGGGCGACCGAGCCGGCCGAGGGCGGCACCGGCGGCCCGGGCTCCGGCAGCACCGGTCCCGGCAGCACCGGCTCCGACGGCTCAGGCGCGGGCGACGCCGGCTCGGCCGACACCCCGTCGGGGGGCACCGGCTCCGGCGGCACCGGCTCGGGCGATGCGGGCTCGGGCGACGGGTCGGCGGGGTCGGGCGACGGCGGGTCGGGCGACGGGTCGGCGGGGTCGGGCGACCCCGGTTCCGGGGACACCGGCGGGTCCACACCCACGGCACCGGCGGCCACCCGCACGGGGCCGCACGGCGAGCGACTGGTCCGCAACGACGCGCTCGCCTCGCTGGCCGGCCTGTGGTCCCTCGGCTGCGCCACGACGTGCGCGGGGATGCAGGTCTAGCTGCCCGGCAGGTGCCGCACACGCACCGACAGGCACGTCACGCAGCCCTCGAGCTTCTCGAACTCCCCGATGTCCACCGGCACCGGGACGTAGCCGAGGTCCGCGAGCAGGTCGGCCGTGCGCGGTGCGGCCGCGGACAGCAGCAGCCGGTCCTGCCCGAGCAGCACCACGGCGGTGCCGTGCTCCTCGGGGACGGGGCGGAAGCGGCCCAGCAGGCGCGGGTCGTCGACGAACGGCTCGTACCCGATGACCGTGCCGTCCGGCAGCGCCGTGACGGCCGTCTTGAGGTGCAGCACCCGGCTGACCGGGACGGCCACGACGGTCCCGCCCAGCGGGGCGAGGATCGCGCGCAGCTGGCGCACACCGTCGGCGTTGGTCCGGCCGCCCCGGCCCACGAGCACGGTGTCGCCGATCTTCAGCACGTCGCCGCCGTCGAGGGTGCCCGGGGCCTCGATCCGCGCCACGGCGCAGCCCAGTGCCGCGACGGCGCGCTCCGTGGCGCCCTCCTCGCCGCGGCGGGACGGGTGCCCGGCGCGGCACACCACCGCCAGCCCCCGGAACATCACCACGGTGTCCTCGACGAACACCGCGTCGGGGTGCCCCGGCGACGGGTCGACCTCGCGCACGTCCCAGCCGTTGTCGCGCAGGGCCGCGACGTACCCGTCCCACTGCACCAGCGCGCGGTCGAGGTCCACGGGCACGCGGTCGATGTGCTCGACCACCCCGTCGGCGAGGGTCGGGGACGGGCGACGGACCAGGGCGACGACCACGGGTGGCTCCTCGATGTCGGTGCGGGGGTGCGGCTCAGTCGCGCGCGCGGACGGCGCGGCGGTGGTTCTCCAGGGCGACCAGCTCGGCGAACGCCGCGCCGTACTCCTCGGCCTGGCCCACCGGGTCCATCCTCTGCAGACGGCCGCGGCGATCGGCGATCCGTCGGGTCAGACCGAGGTCCACGAGCGCAGCGACCACCCCGCGGACGTAGTCCTCGACGGCCTCCGGCCGGTCCTCGGGCAGCGGTGCGACGGCGAGCTCCGTGACGAGGTCGACCACGGGCCCGGCGGCCTCCTCGCGCACGCGCTCCGCCCAGCCCGAGCCCTGGGACCCCGGTCCGCCTGCGGCCCGGATCGCCTCGTGCACGGCCCGGAAGGCCCGGACGGAGAACGCGTCGTCACCCAGCGCGTCGAACGCGGCGGCGTCCACCGAGCCGGGGTACTGGAGCACGGCCTCCAGCGCGTTGCGCTCGAGGCGGGCGACGGGGTCCCCGCGGTCCGGCGCCAGCATCCGCGCCGACGGGCGGGGCGGCTCGACGTCCTCGCCGCCGGATCCCCCGCGACCCGCGCCGCGGCCGGCGTCGCCCCCGCGCTCCGGCCCGCCGTGCGCGGTCGCCTGCCGCCCCGCGACCGCCACGGCCTGGCGCACGGCGTCCTGCTCCATGCCCAGCCAGCCGGCGAGCATCCGGGCGTACTCGGGGCGCAGCGCCGCGTCGCGGATCCCGGCGACCACGGGTGCCGAGGCCCGCAGCGCGGCCACGCGACCCTCCACGGTGTCGAGGTCGTGCGCGCGCAGGGTCGAGCGCAGCACGAACTCGAAGAGCGGCTGTCGCCCGGCCACGAGCGCCTTGACGGCGTCCGGCCCGCGCGCCTGGCGCAGCTCGCACGGGTCCATCCCCGACGGCTCGATCGCCACGAAGGTCTGGGCGTAGAACTTCTGGTCCTCGCCGAACGCCCGGAGCGCGGCCTTCTGACCCGCGGCGTCGCCGTCGAACGTGAAGATGATCTCCCCGCCGACCGAGGTGCCCGAGGCGAGCTGCACCCCTGCGCCCGCCGACGTGTCCCCGACCAGCCGCCGCACGATCCGCGCGTGGTCCGGGCCGAAGGCCGTGCCGCACGTCGCCACGGCCGTCGGCACCCCGGACAGGTGCGCTGCCATGACGTCGGTGTACCCCTCGACGACCACCACCTGCTTGGCCCTGGCGATCTCGCGCTTGGCCAGATCGATGCCGTAGAGCACCTGGGCCTTCTTGTAGAGCGGGGTCTCCGGGCTGTTGAGGTACTTGGGGCCCTGGTCGTCCTCGAGCAGCCGGCGCGCGCCGAAGCCGACGACGTCCCCGGTGACGTCCCGGATCGGCCACACCAGGCGGCCGCGGAACCGGTCGTACGGCCCGCGGTTGCCCTGGCTCATCAGCCCAGAGCTGGTCAGCTCGCCCTCGGTGAACCCGCGCCCCCGCAGGTGGCGCAGCAGGTGGTCCCAGCCCTGCGGGGCGAACCCCACCCCGAAGTGCTCGGCCGCGGAGCGGTCGAACCCGCGCTCGGCCAGGAACGTGCGCCCGACGGCGGCCTCGGGGGTCGCGAGCTGCTCGGCGTAGTACGCCGCGGCGGCACGGTGCGCCTCGAGCAGCCGTTGACGTCGCCCCGGCTCCTCGCCGGGGCGCACGGCCCCGCCCTCCTCGTAGCGCAGCTGGACCCCGACCCGGCCCGCGAGGTGCTCGACCGCCTCGGTGAAGCCCAGCCCGTCGACCTTCTGCAGGAACGAGATGACGTCGCCGCCCTCGCCGCAGCCGAAGCAGTGCCACAGGCCGACCTGGGGCCGCACGTGGAAGGAGGGCGACCGCTCGTCGTGGAACGGGCACAGGCCCTTCATCGAGCCCACGCCGGCGGTCTTGAGCGTGACGTGCTCGCCCACGATCTCCTCGATCCGCGCGCGCTCGCGGACGGCTGCCACGTCCTCGCGTCGGATCCGCCCTGCCACGCCGTGAGTCTAGGTGCTGCGGCGGACGCCGTCCGGCCGTCGAGGGCCGCCGGCGGGCGCCGTCAGCCTCGTGGCGGGTGCAGGCGCGCGTGCCACTCGGCGGCGCTGACGTCGGTGAGCGATGCGACCTGGTCGACGACCACGCGCAACCGTGCCGCGTCGTCCGCCGCCTCGGCCCAGTCCGCCTGGAACGGGACCTCGAGGGCGTCGGGGGCGCGGTCCGCCAGGAGCACGACGAGCTCGGCGAGGATCTCGCGCTGACGGCGGTACAGCGGCTCGTGCTCGCGCGGGGCCATGACGTACCGCGCGGCCAGCCCCTTGAGGACGAGGATCTCGGCGAGGTCGGCCGGCGGCACCACCAGCTGGGCGGCGTACCGGGTCAGCGGTCCCGGCCCGTACCGCGCGCGGGTGGCGTCGATCGCGGCGCCCGCGAACCGGCCGATGAGCTGGCTCGTCATGTCCTTGAGCGCGGCGAGCGCGCGCCGCGAGCCGTCGTAGCCGCGCACCCACGGCTGCAGCGTGGGCAGGCGCCGCATCGCCGCCTCGAGGTCCTCGGTGCTGACGGCGGCGCCGTACCAGTCGTGCACCACCTCGGCGACGTGCGCGCGCACCTCGGCGTCGTCCAGCACGTCCAGCGCGAGGCGCCCGCCCACCACGGCGTCCTCGACGTCGTGCACCGAGTACGAGATGTCGTCGGCGAGGTCCATCACCTGGGCCTCGAGGCAGCGCACCCGCACCGGCGCGCCCTCGCGCAGCCAGGCGAACACGTCGGCGTCGTCGTCGTACACCCCGAACTTGCCCGAGGGTGTCCCGTCCGGCCGCGGCGGGGCGTCCGCGGCCGACCACGGGTACTTCACCGACGCGTCGAGGCTGGCCCGGGTGAGGTTGAGCCCGACGGCGCGCCCCGAGACCGGGTCGATCACCTTGGGCTCGAGCCGGGTGAGCAGCCGCAGGGTCTGCGCGTTGCCCTCGAAGCCACCGATCGACGCGCTGACCTCGGCCAGCGCGCGCTCGCCGTTGTGGCCGAACGGCGGGTGGCCCAGGTCGTGCGCCAGGCACGCCGCGTCGACGACGTCGGGGTCGCAGCCCAGCGCCTTGCCCAGTTCGCGGCCCACCTGGGCGACCTCGAGGGTGTGGGTGAGCCGGGTGCGCACGAAGTCGTCGCTCGCCGGTCCGAGCACCTGGGTCTTGGCACCGAGCCGGCGCAGGGCGGACGAGTGCAGGATGCGCGCGCGGTCCCGCTCGAAGGGCGTGCGCTGCCTGCTCTTCGGCGCCTCGTCGAACGGCCGCCTGCGGTCGGCGTCGGTGTACGGGCCGGCCACGGGGCCGGCCCGGCCGGTCGTGGTCTCGGGCACAGGTGAACCCTAGCCACGTGCGACGGGGTGGCGCCGGGGCCGACCCGCCCCGACCCCCAGCCCCCCACGGGGTGCGGCGCTACCCTCCAGGGATGGCCCTGCCCCGCACCGCCGATGCCGTCGTCGTGGGCGCCGGGCTCGCGGGACTCGCTGCGGCGCGCGTGCTCACCGGCGCCGGGCTCGAGACCGTGGTCCTCGAGGCGGGGGACGGCGTGGGCGGCCGGGTGCGGACCGACGTGGTCGACGGGTTCCGGCTGGACCGGGGCTTCCAGGTGCTGAGCACCGGCTACCCCGAGGTCGTCCGCGTGCTCGACCTCGACGCGCTCGATCTCCAGCCGTTCGCGCGCGGGGCCGTCCTCGTCACGGCCGACGGCCGCTACGCCGTCGGCGACCCGCGCCGTTGGCCCGCCGCCGCGCTGGGCTCCGCGCGCGCGCTGGGCTCGGCCCACGCTCCCCTGGGCCCGCCGCACGCGCTGCTCGAGCTCGTCCGGTTCAGTGGCCACGCCGCGACCACGCCGCCGCGACGGATCATCGCGGCCCCGGAGCGCAGCACGGCCAGCGAGCTCGAGCGCCGCGGCATCACGGGCGACGTGCTCGAGCGGTTCGTCCGCCCGCTGCTGGCCGGGATCGTGCTGGACGAGTCGCTGAGCACCTCCGCGCGCTTCGTCACGCTGGTGTGGCGCACGCTGCTGCGCGGCACGTCCGCCGTCCCCGCAGCCGGGATGGGGGCGATCGGGGCGCAGCTCGCGGACCGCCTGCCCGCCGGCACCGTCCGCCTGTCGACGCGGGTCCGGGCGATCACGCCCACCGGGGTGCTCACCGACGCCGGCCCCGTCACCGCCCGCACCGTGGTGGTCGCCGCCGACCCGCGCGCCGCCGTCGGCCTGCTCGACCTGCCGCCCGTCCCGATGCGGGGTGTCAGCACCTACTACCACCTCAGCACCCACGCACCGGGCCCGGACCGGGCGATCGTGCTCGACGCGCGCGGGCCGGGCCGTGGGCCCGTCGTCACCACCGTGGTGCTGAGCAACGTCGCACCGTCGTACGCGCCCGACGGGCGCGCGCTGGTGGCGAGCTCGGTCCTCGGCCGCGAGGCCGTGCCTGAGGCCGTCGTCCGCGCAGAGCTCGCCGTGCTGCACGGCGCGGACACGCGCGACTGGGTCCACCTGGCGACCGTGGACGTGCCGGACGCCCTGCCTGCCGGCCCCCTGCCGCCGTCGCTCCGGCTGCCGGTGCGCCTGGCCGAGGGCCGCTACGTGGCGGGCGACCACCGCGACACCCCGAGCATCCAGGGCGCGCTCGTCTCGGGCCGGCGCGCCGCGCGGGCCGTGCTGCGCGACCTCGGCCTCGTCGAAGGTCCGACGCAGCGCGTCGGGTGAGATGGGAGAGTTGACCCTCGTGACCTCACTCTCCCCCGGCTCCGGCGACGACCGGTCGACCACCACGACGCTCATCCACCCGGCACGGCCCGCCTCCGAGTGGTGGCGCACCGCCGTGATCTACCAGGTCTACCCGCGCTCGTTCGCGGACAGCGACGGGGACGGGGTCGGCGACCTGCGCGGGGTCACCGCACGGCTGGGCCATCTCGCGCGGCTCGGCGTCGACGCCCTGTGGCTCTCGCCGTTCTACCGCTCGCCCCAGAACGACGGGGGCTACGACGTCGCCGACTACCGCGACATCGACCCCCTGTTCGGCACGCTGGCCGACGCCGATGCGCTGCTCACCGAGGCGCACCGCCGCGGCCTGCGGGTGTTCGTCGACCTCGTGCCCAACCACACGTCGGCCGAGCACCCGTGGTTCCGCGCCGCCATGGCCGCCGCGCCGGGCAGCGCCGAGCGAGCCCGCTACCTGTTCCGCGAGGGACGCGGGCCGGACGGCGCGGAGCCACCCAACAACTGGCGCTCGGTGTTCGGCGGGCCCGGCTGGACGAGGGTCACCGAGGCCGACGGCCGCCCGGGCCAGTGGTACCTGCACCTGTTCGACGTCACCCAGCCGGACCTCGACTGGGACAACCCCGAGGTCCGGGCCGAGTTCGAGTCCGTGCTGCGGTTCTGGCTCGACCGGGGCGTCGACGGTTTCCGCGTGGACGTCGCGCACGGCCTGGTCAAGGAGGCCGGCCTGCCGGACTGGGCCGGGCGGTCCTCGCTGCTCGAGGTCGACACCGGCCCGGACGCGCGCGACTCCTCCGGGCCGATGTGGGACCAGGAGGGCGTGCACGACGTCTACCGCGCGTGGCGTGCCGTCCTCGACGAGTACGACGGCGACCGTGCGATGGTCGCCGAGGCGTGGGTGGAGCCGGTCGCGAACCTGGCCCGCTACGTGCGGCCGGACGAGATGCAGCAGGCCTTCAACTTCGACTTCCTCATGGCCCCGTGGTCGGCGCCGAGGCTGCGGGAGGTCATCACGTCCTCGCTGGGCGAGATGGACGCCGTCGGCGCCCCCACCACGTGGGTGCTGTCCAACCACGACGTCGTGCGGCACCCGAGCCGGCTTGGCCTGCCCGCAGACGCGCCGTGGCCGCACGGCATCGGGGCATCGGACACCCAGCCCGACGAGGAGCTGGGCCTGCGCCGGGCCCGTGCGGCGGCGATGCTCATGCTCGCACTGCCCGGCTCGGCCTACCTCTACCAGGGTGAGGAGCTGGGCCTGCCCGAGCACACCACGCTCGACGACGCCGAGCGTCAGGACCCCGTGTGGCCACGCTCGGGCTTCACCGAGCGCGGGCGGGACGGCTGCCGCGTGCCGCTGCCGTGGGCCGCGGCCGAGCCGGGTCTCGGCTTCTCGCCGACCGGGCTGACCTGGCTCACGCAGCCCGCGTCGTTCGTGCGGTACGCGCTGGACGCCCAGCAGGGCAGGCAGGGCTCGACGTTCGAGCTCTACCGGGGCGCGTTGCGGCTGCGCAAGGAGTTCCGGCTCGGCTCCGGGTCGCTCGCGTGGGTCGACGGGCTGCCCACGGGCGCGGGCCAGGCGTTGGCCTTCGTCAACCGCGAGGTCCTGGTGCTCACCAACACCGGGACCAGCGCGCTGCGCCTGCCGGCGGACCTCGACGTGGTGCTGACGTCCCAGCGCCTGCCGCTTGCCAACGACGGCGCGTGGCTCGTACCGCCGGACACGACGGTCTGGGCCCGGCTGACCTGAGGGTCGGCGGGGGCGCGGGCCCGGCGCGAGCGCGGCACGGGCCGCCGCTCAGCCCTCGGGCTGCGCACCGACGTGCAGCGCGACCGCCGTGCGTCCGGGCACCGTGACCTCGACGGACCCGCCGACGACGGTCACCTCGCCGCCGGCGCAAGCACCGTCCACCGGGGCGCCCGCGACGACGTCGCAGTAGGTGCCGTCCGGCAGGGACGTGGACAGCGTGTCGGTGCGCTCGTCCGGGGAGCCGTTGACCACCACGAACGCGGTCTCACCGCGGCCGAAGGCGATCGCCTTGGTGTCCGTCCAACCGTCCACGACGGCGCCGTCCGCCGCGGCGATCCGCCAGCCGATCATCCCGGTGAGCGCGGGCCAGCGGTGCTGGCACACCCAGGCGCCGTCGGCGAGCTCGGCGTCAGGGCCGGAGCCCTCGGCGCACACCGCGTCGAGCACGGCGCCGTCGGCGTCCTGCTCCGGGCCGGCATCGCGGTCCGTGAACGCGTAGCCCGAGTACAGGACCGGCGTGCCGTACGACCCGGCGAGCATCAGCACGTCGGCCAGCACGGAGGACCACCCGTCGTCCCAGCGCAGCGTCGACCCGTTGCGCTCGGTGTCGTGGTTCTCCACGAAGACCACGGCGGCCTCGCTCGGCAGGGACCCGGGCGAGCTGCCGAGGCCCTCGGCGCGGTCCACCGAGCCCGTGCGGCCGATGGACTCCAGCTCGCGGCCGTAGAGGAAGTCGAAGACCTGCCCCGCCGCGACGTAGTCCGCCGGCTGGATCGGCTCCCCCGCCCCGCCGATGACCTTCTGGAGGATGCGGGTGCCCTCGGGCAGCTCGGCGACCACAGCCGCGACGTCGTCGGCCGCCATGTGCTTGGCCGCGTCGATCCGGAAGCCCGCGACGCCGAGCGAGAGCAGGTCCTCGAGGTAGGCGACGATCGTGGCGCGCACGTGCTCGGAGCCGGTGTCGAGGTCCGCGAGGTTGACCAGCTCGCAGGTCTGGACCTCGTCGGCGTCCTGGTAGTCGGCGATGTCGTCGTCCGACGCCAGCCCGCAGTGGTGGAAGTCGCCGTCGGCGTCCGAGTACAGGCCCGGGTACTCGTAGTGCTCGTAGTCGGTGCCGGCCCAGCCGACACCGCCGTCGGAGTCCCCCGTCATGTGGTTGACCACCGCGTCGGCGATGACGGCGACGCCGGCCTGCCCGCACGTGTCGACCATCGCGGCGAACTCCTCACGGGTGCCGAGGCGTGACTCGACGCGGTGCGAGACCGGCTGGTAGGCCGTCCACCAGGCCTCGCCGAGCACGTGCTCCTGCGGCGGGGACGTGAGCACCCAGCCGTAGCCGGCGGGACCGAGCACGTCGGTGCACTCCGTGGCGATCGCGTCCCAGGTCCACTGGAACATCTGCACGCCGACGTCGGAGGCCGGCTCGGGGTCCGACGGGGTGCAGGCGGCGAGGGAGGCGGTTGCGAGCGCCAGGCCGACAACCGGGCCGGTCCCGCGAGCGAGGGCACGACGCATGGGCTCCACCTCGGTGCTGGCGGCGGCGGTGCCGCGGTGGTCGGGTGCGGCCAGCCTACGTGCTGCCCAGGGCGGCGAGCCCGTCCTGCCGGACGAGGAACAGCCGTCCGCCGAGCTGGATCAGGGCGACGCCGTCCTCGATCGTGCTGCTCCAGCGGGTCTCGCCGGTGTGCAGGTCCAGGCCGACGATCGCGCTCCCGTAGTCCTCGAGAAGTGCGACTGTGCCGCCGTCGCTGACCACAGAGCTCACCCAGGGATCCGAGTCGACCGACCACAGCGCTGTCCCGTCGGCCAGCGACCACGCACCCACGGCCTCCGACCCCGCGACCACGAGCACCCCGTCGAGCCGCAGGGGGGCACCGCCGGCCTGGGCACCCGCCGTGCCGAGGTCTCGCCCGGTCGCCGCGTCGACGAGCGTCAGCCGGCCGGAGTCCCCCTGCACGAGCAGCGTGCCGGGCCGCGATCCGTCGTCCACCGCGACCCGCGCGATCTGACCGTCGCGCTCGAACCGGTCGCTGCCGTCCCGCTCGCTGACGACCACCCGTGCGGTGCCCGCCGGGGACAGCACCGTGCGCGCCACGCCCCCGCCGGGCACGGCCAGCTCGGCGACGGCCCAGGACAGGTCGGCGCGGTAGTCCCACACCCCGGGATCGTCGAGCAGCGCGCCGTCGGCGTCGTCGAGGACGACGGAGGTGAAGCGGCCGGAGGCGTCCCCCGCGGTGAACCGCAGCGCCCCGTCGCCGAGCTCGGCGAAGACGTTCCACGTCCCCTCGACGAGCCCCTCGGTCCCGCCCTCCACCAGCGGCTCGGGCAGCACCTGACGCCAGACCTCCCCGGTGAAGGGCGACCAGCGCACGGCGGTCAGCGCTCCCCGCGCGTCGAGCCCGTAGACGAGCAGGTCGCCGACCAGCGGCACCGGGTACCCGCCACCGACCTCGAGCGCCAGCGACGCCAGCAGTGCGCCGGTCGCCGGCTCCCGCGACTCGACGAGCGTGCGGTCCGGCGACGAGCCAGACGCCGTGCAGACCACGCGGGCGCCCTGCGCGGCGTCGACGGCCGGCGGCAGGCCGTAGATCCCCCAGTCCGGCCCGCCCCTGGTCCACGCCTGGCAGCTGTCGCCGGCGGTCTCGACCTCCCACACCACCGACCCGTCGGCCGGGTCCAGCGCCGCGACCGTCGTCGGCATGAGGCCCGGGCCGTCCCCCCCGGCGTAGCGCATGACGACGAGGCCGTCACCCGCCGCACCGACCGGGTAGACGTCCTGGGCCTCCCACACCGTGACCGGTGGCTCGTCGAGCGAGCCGACCAGGCCCTCGACCCCCGCGAGCACTGCGGCCCGCTCGGCCGCGCGGTGCGCGTCGAGCAGGACGACGACCGCGAGCAGGACGGCCCCCGCCGCGACACCCCGCGTCCACGCACGCTCGGAGACGCGGGGGCGGTGCGCGGCCGCCCACCGGGCGACCCGCCGGGGAGTGGCAGGGCCGGCGTCGTCGCGCGGGCCCCGCGGCTCGTCGTCCTCGACGAGCTCGACCTCGACGAACTCGTCCCCCCGGGCCATGCCGCGAGCGTACGACGTCACGGAGCGCGTGCGGCGCGCTCTGGTCAGGTCAGGGCACCGGACCACCGGGAGGAGTCCCCATGACGGCGCGACGACGCGGCGCGCGGTACTGGATCGGCCGGTACCTGCCGAGCGAGCTGGCCGCCACGGTGGGTGCGATCGGCGGGGCATGGCTCGCCCACCGGGCGACCGGCTCGCTCGCGGCGGCCGCCGTCGTAGGCACCGTCGTCGAGGGGATCGGGTTCTACGCGGTGTCCGTGGCCCGGATGCTCGCGGCAGAGCTGCGCTCCGATGCGCCCCGCCGGGACCCCGCAGTGGCCCGGGGCGCCGCGCGACGCCGCCGTCCGACCCGGGTGCTGCGCGCCCTGCTGCGCACGGCCGCGCTCACGGTCGCGGAGTTCGGGCCGGCCGAGGCGCTCGACACGCTGCTCGTGCGGCCGGGGCTGATGTACGTCGCGCCGCTGGTCCTCGGCTCGCCGCTGCTCGGCTGGACCGTCGGCAAGGTCGCGGCCGACGTCGTCTTCTACGCCGTCGCCGCAGCGTGCCACCTGCTGACGACGCGCGCTGCCGACGTCGCGCCGCCCAGCCACGACCGTACGGTCGCGCCGGCAGAGAGCCCCGTCCGCGCCGAGCAGCCCTAGCGCCGGGGCCAGGCCCACGCGGGGCCGTCGAACGCCAGCTGCCCGGCGACCGTCGTCGCAGCGCCCTGCCGGACGAGCTCGATGACGTTCGCCTCGGGCCGCAGCGCCTGGACGAGCTCGCGCGCGTGGGTCACCACCACCAGCTGGGTGCGATCGGCCGCGTCGGCGACCATCGCCGCGAGCGCGGGCAGCAGGCTCGGGTGCAGGCTCGCCTCCGGCTCGTTGAGCACCAGCAGCCCGGGCGGCCGCGGGGACAGCAGCGCGGCGGCCAGCAGCAGGAACCGCAGCGTGCCGTCGGACAGCTCCGCGGCGCCCAGCGGGCGCTGGATCCCGGGCTGGCGCAGGGCGAGACGGCACGTCCCGTCGTCGTCCTCGGTGAGCACCAGCCGCGAGCCGTCGAAGGCCTCCCCGACCGCGGCGTGCAGGGCCTGCGCGTGCCCGATCCGGTCGATGGTCGTCAGCGCCGCGGCGAGGTCGCCCCCGCCGGGGCTCAGCACCGGCGTGAACGTCGCCACGCCCGGACGTCGTGCCGGGGCGTCGGCGTCGGTGCGCAGGTGGTCGTAGAACCGCCAGCGGCGGGCCTGCTCGCGGATGGCGTACACCTCGGGCGCCTGCGCCGGGTCCACGAGCGCCGCCATGAGCGACTCGTGGTCCCCGAGCCGCCACGGGGCAGGGCGCCACCCGCCATCGGCGTCGCGCGTGCGCACCAGGGGCCCGTGCCGGTCCGCCAGGAGGGTCGCGGGGCGCAGCAGCTCCCCCGCCCAGATCGCCTCGGCCTTGATGACCGGGTCGAGCGGGAACGGCCCCATGGTGGGCAGGCCCAGGTCGATGGCATAGGACAGGTCGTCGCTGGCGAAGCCCAGGCGCATCGCGACGCGCTCGGCGCTCCGGCCCCCGGCGTGCAGCGCCGAGCGCATCCCGCCCTCCTGGGCGAGCGTCGAGATCGCCCCGGCCCGCACGAGGTCGGCCAGCAGGCGCAGCGCGCGGTAGACGCTCGTCTTGCCGGTGCCGTTGGCCCCCGTGACGACGTTGAGCGGGCCGAGGCCGAGCACGACGTGCCGCAGGGAGCGGTAGTTCTCGATCGCGACGGTACGCAGCACGGCCCGACCCTAGCTGGACCCGGCCCTCCGCTCCGTGGCTGCCGTGGGAGCAGAGAGGTCTAGCGGAGGATGCCGGACCTCGGGAGGCTCGACCCCTTGAGCAGTGCACCCAGGCCGCCAGTGGACGACCACGCCTACGCAAGCACGAAGAACCGAAGGTCCCCCAGCGGCAGGGGCCGCGTGCTACGGTCGACCTGCGACACGAAGTCGTAGCCGCTTTGACATCGCCATGGGGGCGCATGGATGGTCAACGCACAGAACGCAACGGATCGCAGGAAGCGGCGCTGGCTCATAGCCCTCATCCTGATCAATGTCGCCCTGACGCCTCTTTCCTTCATACCTACGGACTCCCGCGTCTCCACGGCGATTCGCATTCTGGCATTCCTCGCAGTCCTCGGCGCATTGACCTTGGCCGGAGCGACCCTCAACCTTCCTCGCATGACGGGCTGGAAGCGGGGCATTGCGGTTGGCGTTCCCCTGGTCGCCGCAGTCGTTGCTGGTGCAATTGCCTTCGGATACATCACCAGCGCCAGCACTAGTGATGCAGTGGAGGACGACGCGTTCCAGATCGATATGCTGACTGACAGCAGCCCCACCATCCCGGTGTCCCGGATCGTCGTCAGTCCTTCCGACGCGACCTCGGCTGCCGCGATCGAAAGCGCTGCCGACATCGCCGGGGCCCTGAGTGTCATCGAGGGGGCGGCCGCCCAGGAGTTGGTTGCGGCCGCTCAAAACTCCAACTACACCTCCAGGCGAGGAGGCACCCTCGATTGGGAGGGCGCCATTGTTGAACGCAGCACGACGATGCGACTGGTCACGATTCCCTTTGTAGGGACCGACTTCCCGGAGATCGACAAGATCGTCTTCATGCTCGCAGCCCATAACGCTACAGTTGTCGAATTCTCAACCCAGATTGTCGACGAGTCTACTGTGAACT